>Ga0210396_10006710_pt1 | contig 11001 bp, 5 predicted proteins | sample IncBWH17OmetaG_FD_155466 | JGI IMG/M metagenome (GOLD analysis project Ga0210396, IMG submission 155466) | Forest soil microbial communities from Barre Woods Harvard Forest LTER site, Petersham, Massachusetts, United States - Inc-BW-H-17-O ... | reverse complement strand
TTCGGCAACGCTCGGCTGACGGTCGACAGCGGCGTGATCCTGACCCTGGACGGCACCACCATCACCGGCGGCAGCGTCACCGACACCGGCACGGTCAATGTCGACAGCGGCGACACGCTGACGCTGCGGGCCGGGGCCGCCTTCAATGGCGGATCGATCACCAATGCCGGTACGCTTGACATTGAGGCCTCATCCGGCGCGACGCTGAGCGGCGTCAACATTACCGGAACTGGCCACATGGAGATCGACGCCCCCGCCGTGGCTAGCGGTCTGGTTCTGGCAGGCGGCGCCACGATGACGGGCGGCACGCTGACGGTCGGATCGGTCGGTACGCTTGAGATCGACACGGCCCTGGGCGCGACACTGAACGACGTCGGCGTCATCAACAACGATACCATTGAGATTCTCGCGGGTAGCATCCTCACACTTGATCTCGGTACCACGATCGCTAACGTTGGTGCCACGACGACAATAGATGGCCACGCCACGTTGGTGCTGGATGATGCCACCATCGATGGCGGCTCCATCAATGATTACAACTATATTCCTGATGCAGATGATACAAACGGCGTGATCGATGCCGATGATATCCATGCTGGCCTGATCGACGTCACCGGTTCAAGCAAGATCGATAGCAACGCCGTCCTGAACAACGGCGACTTGACGGTCGAGAGCGGCGCGATGCTGACGCTGGACAACGTCACGATGAACGGCACCGCGATCACCGACACCGGCACGGTCAATGTCGATACCGGCGACACGCTGAAGCTGAGCGGGGTAGCGCTGTCCGGCGGTTCCATCACCAATGCCGGCACCATCGAAATCACCGGCACCGGCAGCATCGACAACGACAGCTTCGGCAATCATCAGCTGACGATCGACGGCGGTCAGACGCTGACCCTGGACGGCACTACCATCACCGACGGCACGATCACCGTGACCGCGAACGGTGTCATCCAGACCGATAGCGGCACCACACAGATCAGTGGGGGCTCGATCACCAACGACGGCACGCTGGAAGTTACCGGCGCTGACAGCACACTCGTGATCGACGATAATGTGAGTGGAACGGGCTCCCTCGCGATCTCCGGTGGCGCAACCCTGGAATTTGTTGGCCGGGATAACGGCGAGGGTGTCACGTTCCTGGCAAACAGCACCGGCACGCTCGAGATTGACACAACAATTGCTCCATATGGCACTCTGTTTTTTGGGGGCGAGATTTCCGGAGTTACTGCAAACAATAAAATTGATCTTGCCGATCTCCCGTACACCAGCGGGGCCAGCCACGGAGACATTGCGGTTGGAACCTGGGTGTTCGACGGTATGACCGCCGTCTTCGTTATAAATACCAATACGTACCAATCCGTCGTTCTTGACGTCGCGGGCTCGCACACAACTTGGTCCGTCACGTCCGACGGTCATGGCGGCGTCGATATCGTCGATCCCCCGGCGGATTCCAGCAGCCTGACCGTCAGCAGTGGAGCGATGCTCGATATCGGCGCGACGAGCGCTGCGACCGTCAGCTTCCTCAACGACAGCGGTAGCACTGGTACCCTCGCCCTGGATACGCCTTCAGGCTTTACCGGTCTGATTTCCGGATTCACCGGAGATGGAACGCTGGCAGGGTCGGACCAGATCGATTTGAAGGACATCAACTATAGCTCCAGCTCATTTTCGGAAAGCTACAATTCCACAAACGATACGCTTTCCGTGAGCGATGGGACAAATTCCACGGTTCTTCACTTTACCGGCACCTATCAGGCGGCGAACTTCAGCTTCCAAAGCGATGGAAATGGTGGCACGGTCGTCTATGATCCGCCGGTTCCCAGTAATCCGCCGGCCAGCAGCACGATCGTCGCAAGCGCGCCGAACCAGACACTTGCGGGTGATGCCGCCAGCGATACCTTTGCGTTCAACTTCGCCAATGTTGGCCAGACTACCGTGACGGACTTCCATCCGACGACGGATACGCTCCAGTTCAGCAGCCAGCTCTTCGCGAACCTACAGGCCGCCTTGAATGCGACGCATGATGACGGTCACGGCAATACGGTCGTCTCCCTCGGCACTCATGACACGATCACCCTGAGCGGGGTCCTCAAGGCCCAGTTGCACGCCAGCGATTTTCACTTCGTTTAATGCGGGTTTGGTGAAAGCCCGGTCTGACAACCCACGAGGTCGCGGCTTAACGCGCTACAGCAGCCGCGGAATTCCGAGGCGGTCGACTTCGTCGAGCACGGCGTTGATATTCTGGTGTCCGGCGCCGAAATGGCTCTTCGGGTCGCGCAGCGGAACGGTATCGACGCCCGGCAGCCTGTAGTACTTGTCGTGAACGAGGCAACGGCTGCGGATCAGCGGCCACAGCATCAGGCCCAGCATGCGCTGATCGTGCCCGTAGCGCGCCGTGGGTCCGGACGTGAAACTGAAATAGCGCCGCATCAGCTCGACCATATCGATGCCGCAGTCGGTTCGTCCGGCCCAGGTGCAACCGATCATCAGTTCGTTGTGCAGCACATGGTCCCGCACGACATGAAACGGATAGTCGCTCTCGATCCATTGCTGGACAAGAACGGCTTCGGCCTGCGAGAGCCGCGCGTCGCAGTCGCGCACCAGGAAGCGGCCGACCGCCGGGTCGTTCATGACCAGGAAGCGCTGGAACAGGCCGACACCGGGATATTCATCTTCCATGTTGCGCACATCGGCGCCGTTGTCGCGGAGGTACGCCACGCACGGCCGCGGCACGGTCGCATCGACGTAGTAACGGCAGCTCCAGTTGGGGTAAATGGTCCGGCTCAGCACCAGGTTGATCATTGCTCCGTAGCAATAAAACGGTGCCGGTCCCCACAGCGAAAACGAGATCACGTTGCGCCCCGAAGGCGGACCTTTCGGCTCGGTCATGGGGGTCGGCAGTGTATTTCGACAGGCCTCCGCGTCCCTTATATCGAGCGCGCGCTGCCCATAGCGAACCGCTTCATCGACCTTTCCGGTGTAAAAATACGCGACCTTGAGCGCATCGAGCATGGTCAGGTCTTCGCCGTGCCGGTCGATATATCGGGCGGCCTGCGCGATGGTCTCATCGTAGCGTTTCATGTTGGAAAGCGTCGCCGTCAGGGCCTTCTCCAGCCGGGCAATGCCTGGTTGCTGCTGCGCAAGCTGCTGGGCGAGAACAAGGGCAGGCGCCCAGTCGCGCTTCTGGAAAAACGCGTCAAACAGCAGCTCCTTGGCCACGAGGTCGTCCGGCTGGGTAATATGGACTGCGCACAACTGGACGATGGCTTCGTCGTTTCGGCCGGTCCGCAGCAGCGCGCGGATCGCTTCATGCTGCGGCGCGGGTTGCGGCTTCGCACTGCCGGCAAGGTTTGACATCATCCACTCCGCGTTCGCCCGCTTGCCGCAAAAAACAGTTTGCACGGCCTCGTGTGCAAGGCCAAGATGAATGACCCGCCGGACTTCGAAGTCGCCACTTTACTGGATTCGCCGGATTTGAAATGCCCCATCGGGGTTAAATTGCGGACGTGATCTACCTGTTCAAATTGCTTCAACCTGATATGCACGCGGCATGAAGCGGCTCAAGATATTACGAAGATGGTTCGGGCGGAAGTTCGGCTATGCGAGGCTGATCTGCCTGGCGCTGCTGATTGGCTTTGCCGCGCTGCGTATCGCCGATTTCGCTCCCATCGAGGAGCTCCGCGTCAGAACTTTCGATTCCTTCCAGCGCATCGACCCGCGCGTGAAGACGGCAAGGCCGGTCACCATTGTCGATATTGACGAAAGGAGCCTGGCTTCGAAACTCGGCCAGTGGCCATGGCCGCGGACGCGGATCGCAGATCTCATCACCAATTTGACCAGGCTCGGTGCCGTGGTCATTGCCTTCGACGTCGTCTTTTCTGAGCCGGACCGGCTCAATCCCGATGTTGCGGCCGACACGTTTCGCGATCTCGATGAGGAAACCCGGGCCAAATTGCATGCGCTGCCGAGCAACGATCAGGTTTTCGCCGATGCGATGCGGCGCTCGCGCGTGGTGCTCGGTGAATCCGGGCTTCCCGAGGTCGTAACGGAACTCGACAAGACGCTCCCGGTGACGGGCTTGGCAATGTTGGGCGAAGACCCTCAGCGGTTCATGTTCGAATTTTCGGGTTTGCTGCGCAATACGCAGGTTCTCGAAAGGGTGGCGAGCGGACGAGGGCTGTTCTCGATCAATCCCGAGCGCGACGGCATTGTCCGGCGGGTGCCGATGATCATGCAGGCCCAGGGCACAACCATGCCGTCCCTGAGTTTCGAGATGCTGCGGGTGGTGACCGGCACCGACACGATTTTCATCAAGAGCGATCAGGCGGGCATCCAGAGCATCGGCGTCAAGGGTTTTCAAATTCCGACCGACCGCAAAGGCCAGCTTTGGGTTCATTTTGCGCGTAACGATCCGTCGATCTATGTCTCGGCGGTCGATGTGATCGAGGGAAACGCCCCACCCGAAAAAATTCGCGGCAAGCTGCTGCTGATCGGGTCGTCGGCGGCGGGGCTTAACGACCTCAAGACCACGCCGGTGTCGCGGGCCATGCCGGGCGTCGAAATCCATGCCCAGGTGCTGGAAGCCGCGTTGACCAAATCGCTGCTGTCGCAACCGCCCTACGGGCTGCTTCTTGAATTCGGTGCTGCGCTATTGCTTGGAATTCTCGTGATCGCGTTAGCGCCGCAGCTTGGACCGGTCACCCTCGTCGCCGTCGGCGCGCTGTTTGCGACCGTGCTGGTCGGAACATCCTGGTATTTCTATACGCAACATCGGCTGCTGATTGATTTCACCTATCCCCTGCTGTCGACTACGGCGATCTACCTCACGCTGATCTTCGCCAGCTTCGTCAGGGAGCAGGCGCAGCGGCGGCAGATCCGCTCCGCATTCGGCCAGTACCTTTCGCCGGCCTTGGTCGAGCAACTCGCGCAGTCGCCGGAAAAGCTCAAACTCGGCGGCGAAGAGCGCGAGATGACCATCATGTTCTCCGACGTTCGGGGTTTCACCACCATCTCGGAATCCTACAAGCACGATCCGCAAGGCCTGACCGCACTGATGAACCGGTTCCTGACGCCGCTGACCAATGCGATCCTGGCGCGAAAGGGCACCATCGACAAATACATGGGCGACGCCATCATGGCGTTCTGGAATGCGCCGCTCGACGACAACGAGCATCAGCTCAACGCCTGCGAGGCCGCGCTGGATATGCTGGAGCGGATCGATGTCCTCAACAAGGAGCGCGAGATCGAGGCCCAGAACGGCGGACACGCCTACATTCCGATCAATGTCGGGGTCGGCTTGAATACCGGGGCCTGCGTCGTCGGCAATATGGGATCCAATCTGCGCTTCGACTATTCGGTGCTCGGCGACAGCGTCAATCTGGCGTCGCGCCTGGAGGGACAATCCAAGGAGTATGGATTTCCGATCATCGTCGGCTCCAAGACCGCACTCGCGGTCAAGGACAAGTTTGCGATCCTTGAGCTCGATTTCATCATGGTCAAGGGCAAGAAGGAGCCCGAGGTCATCTACGCCATCGCCGGCCGCGAGGATACCGCGCGGTCCGGCCGCTTTCAGCGCTTGCGCAACCTGACCATCGAAATGCTGGCCTGCTATCGCAGCCGCGACTGGGACGGCGCGCTCGCCGCGATCGAGCGCGGCCGCACCACCGATGAAGCGCGCAGCCTTGAACTCTTGTACGATCTATACGAGAAGCGGCTGCGTTCGTACCGGCAGAATCCGCCGCCGCCGGACTGGGACGGCGCTTACGCATTGCTGACGAAGTAGCTCGTGTCGTCCCGGCGTTAGCCAGATCGTAGAATAGTAGGGTGGGCAAAGGTGCTCTTGCGCCGTGCCCACCCTGGCTCGCTGACCGCGTGGTGGGCACGCTTCGCTTTGCTCACCCTACGGATATCCGCGATCCGGCTGGCCCGTCAGCGGAATGTCCGCCATCGAGATCCCGTACCGCACCACGGTCTCGGCTCGCGCGGAAACGGCGGGCAGGCCGAGGCCGAGCGCCAAGGCGACAACGAGGATCGAATTTCGGGCGCGCACGAACTTTGCTCCATTGGACAGATAAGGATGCAATTTTCAGCGCTGATGTGGCAAGCTTGATGCCAGATTAGGCATTTGCATCTTTCCTCCCTACAAACTGACAAAGAGTTGTAAGGGCACTCACAATCAGGCGAACGATTATCGTCATTGGCACAGCCGTTGCATGGATTGCATAAGAAATAGCCATCGAAAATTCGAGAAGGGGTTGGTCGAGATGCGTGCCCAAAATTCTGGAAAAAGCCGGGTCGTGGCGGCGGCACTGACAATGGCCGCCGTGGTTGCGATACCGCAAATCGCCGGCGCGGAGACGGTTCTGCGCATCGGCATGACCGCGGCCGACATTCCGCGCACGCTGGGCCAGCCCGATCAAGGCTTTGAGGGCAACCGCTTCACCGGCCTGACCATGTATGACGGCTTGACGATGTGGGACCTGTCGTCCGCCGACAAGGCCAGCGTGATGATTCCCGGGCTTGCGACCGAATGGGCCGTCGACGCCGCCGACAAGACCAAGTGGGTATTCAAGCTGCGTCCCGGTGTCACCTTCCACGACGGCTCGCCGTTCAATGCCGACGCGGTGGTCTGGAATGTCGATAAGGTCCTCAAGCAGGACGCTCCGCAATTCGATCCAAGCCAGGTTGGCGTCACCGCGTCGCGCATGCCGACGCTGGTCTCGGCCCGCAAGATCGACGACTTAACCGTGGAATTGATCACCAAGGAGCCGGACAGCTTCCTGCCGATCAATCTCACCAATCTGTTTATGGCTAGTCCGGCGAAATGGCAGAAGCTGTTTGACGCGGCCGCGGGCGCGGATGCCAAGGCCAAATCGCAGGCCGCCTGGGCCGCGTTCGCGAAGGACGCTTCGGGCACCGGTCCTTGGAAAATGTCGAGCTTCACGCCGCGCGAGCGGCTCGAGCTTGTGAGAAATGAAAATTATTGGGACAAGGCCCGCATCCCCAAGGTCGACAAGATGCTGCTGCTGCCGATGCCCGAGGCCAATGCCCGCACCGCGGCGTTGCTCTCCGGACAGGTCGACTGGGTCGAAGCGCCGGCGCCTGACGCGATCGCGGAAATCAAGCAGCGCGGTTTTGTGATCAAGAGCAACGAGGAGCCGCATGTCTGGCCGTGGCAATTCTCGCGCGTCGAAGGTTCGCCATGGAACGACATCCGGGTCCGCAAGGCGGCCAATCTCTGCATCGATCGCGAGGGCCTCAAGGACGGCCTGCTCGCCGGCCTGATGGTGCCGGCCACCGGCACCTTCGAGCCGGGTCACCCCTGGCGCGGCAAGCCGACCTTCGAAATCAAATATGACAAGCCTGCGGCGCAGAAGCTGATGCAGGAGGCCGGGTTTGGCCCGAACAAGAAATTGACGGTCAAGATCCAGACCTCGGCATCGGGCTCCGGCCAGATGCTGCCGTTGCCGATGAATGAGTATCTGCAGCAGGCGCTGGCCGAATGTTATTTCGACGTCCAGTTCGACGTCATCGAATGGAATACGCTGTTCACGAACTGGCGGCGCGGCGCCAAGGATCCGTCCGCCAATGGCGCCAACGCCACCAACGTGACTTACGCGACGATGGATCCGTTCTTTGCCATGGTGCGCTTCCTGCAATCGTCGATGGCGCCGCCGGTGTCGAACAATTGGGGTTTTGTCAATAATCCCAAGTTCGACGAACTGGTCACCAAGGCGCGGCAGACCTTCGATCCGGCCGCGCGCGACGCGGCGCTGGCCGAACTGCACGCGGCCTCCGTCGACGACGCGGCGTTCCTGTATGTCGCGCATGACGTCGCGCCCCGCGCGATGAGCCCGAAGATCAAGGGGTTTGTGCAGCCAAAGAGCTGGTTCGTGGATTTCTCGCCGATTTCGATGACGCCGTAATTCGCGGGCGGTACCCTTCACCCTCTCCGCTTGTGGGAGAGGGTGGCTTCGCGAAACGAAGCCGGGTGAGGGGTCTCTCTCCGCGGCCGCAAACCCCTCATCCGGGACGGAGTTCGCATAGCCGATGGGCAGCATCGGCGGCCTTCTCCCGCAGGGAAGAAGGCAAGAGAACGACCAAAGGTGACCTGTGTTTGTCTATATCCTCAGGCGTATCATCTATGTGATCCCGATCGTCATCAGCGTCGCGCTGGTGTGTTTTCTGCTGGTCCACATCACGCCCGGCGATCCGCTGGTTGCGATTTTGCCGGCCGATGCTTCGCAGGAGCTCGCCAATCAGATGCGCATCGCCTACGGCTTCGATCGGCCGCTGCCGGTCCAGTTCGGACTCTGGCTGTGGAAGGCGGTCAATGGCGATCTCGGTCATTCCATCGCGACCGGCCGCCCGGTGCTTTCGGAAGTCATGCGCGCGGTCGGCAATACCGTGACATTGGCGATCGCGGCCGCATTGATCGGATTTACGCTGGGATTGTTCTTCGGTCTGATCGCCGGCTATTTTCGCGATACCTGGATCGACAAGGTGGCGACCTCGATTGCGATCGCCGGCGTCTCGGTGCCGCATTACTGGCTGGGGATGGTGCTGGTCATCATCTTTTCGGTGCAGCTCAACTGGCTGCCGGCGGTCGGTGCCGGCCCCGGCGGCTCCGGCGCCTGGGGATGGGATTGGGAACACATCCGTTATCTGATCCTGCCCGCGATCACCACGTCGGTGATTCCGATGGGGATTGTCACCCGCACCGTGCGGGCCTTGACCGGCGATATTCTCAGTCAGGATTTCGTCGAGGCGTTACGCGCCAAGGGCTTGCGCGAAACCCAGGTGTTCCGTCACGTCATCAAGAATGCCGCGCCGACCGCGATGGCGGTGATGGGCCTTCAACTTGGATACATGCTGGGCGGCTCGATTCTGATCGAGACTGTGTTCTCGTGGCCGGGATCGGGGCTGTTGCTCAATTCGGCGATATTCCAGCGCGATCTGCCGCTGCTGCAGGGCACGATCCTGGTGCTGGCCTTGTTCTTCGTGTTTCTGAATCTCATGGTCGATATCGCGCAGGCCTCGATCGATCCGCGAATCAAGCGGAGCTGAAGCAAATGAGGTTCTGCCGATGAGCGCGATCACGGACACAGCCCTTCAGGCAGCACCCGCCACCAAGGCGCGCGGCTACTGGGCGACGGTCGGGCGGCGTATCCTGCGCGACAAGGTCAGCATGATCTGCGCCTTTATTCTGATCGCGATTTTTCTGTCGGCGATCTGTGCGCCGTGGCTTGGGCTTGCCGACCCCTATCAGGGTTCGATGATTCGCCGGTTGCGCCATATCGGCACGCCGAACTATCCGCTTGGCACCGACGAACTCGGCCGCGACATGCTGGCGCGGCTGATATACGGCGGACGCCTGTCCCTGATCGTCGGCATTCTTCCCGTCATCTTTGCCTTCGTGATAGGCACCTCGCTCGGTCTGGTCGCCGGCTATGTCGGCGGCAAGATCAATACCGCGATCATGCGCACGGTCGACGTGTTCTACGCATTTCCCTCGGTGCTGCTGGCGATCGCGATTTCGGGCGCGCTGGGAGCCGGCATCGTCAACTCCATCGTCTCGCTTACGATCGTATTCGTGCCGCAGATCACCCGGGTCGCCGAGAGTGTCACCACCGGCGTGCGGAACATGGATTTTGTCGAGGCGGCGCGGGCCTCCGGCGCCGGCCCTTTCACCATCATGCGCGTGCACATGCTCGGCAATGTGCTGGGGTCGATTTTCGTCTACGCCACCGGCCTGATCTCGGTGTCGATGATTCTGGCGGCCGGACTTTCGTTCCTCGGCCTGGGGACAAAACCGCCGGAGCCGGAATGGGGCCTGATGCTCAACACGCTGCGCACCGCGATCTACATCAATCCATGGGTGGCGGCATTGCCGGGCACCATGATCTTCGCAGTGTCGATCTGCTTTAACCTGCTCAGCGACGGCATGCGCAGCGCCATGGACATCCGGAACTGACGCGATGAACGAAATCAACCCATTGGCCGATATGCTGGCGCCGATCGAGGATCGCGGCGGCGCGGCTCAGCCGCTGCTTCAGGTCAATGGATTGACAAAGCACTTCCCGGTGCGGGGCGATCTGTTCAGCGCGCGCAAGACCGTGCGCGCGGTCGACGACGTGTCGTTCTCGATCGCCAAGGGCGAAACGGTCGGGATCGTCGGTGAATCCGGCTGCGGCAAGTCGACCACCGCGCGGCTGCTGATGCATCTGATGTCGCGCGACGCCGGGGATATCATCTATGACGGCATGCAGGTTGGGCGCGCGCTGTCGCTTCGCGAGCTTCGCCGCGGCATGCAGATGGTGTTTCAGGACAGCTATGCCTCGCTCAATCCGCGCCTGACGATCGAGGAATCGATCGCCTTTGGCCCGAAAGTTCATGGCATGGCCGACGCGGCGGCGCGCGTGCTGGCCCGAGAACTGCTCGGCAAGGTGGGCTTGAGGCCTGAAAACTTTGCCAATCGTTATCCGCACGAGATTTCCGGCGGGCAGCGTCAGCGCGTCAATATTGCGCGCGCGCTGGCTCTGTCGCCGCGTCTGGTGATCCTTGACGAGGCGGTCTCGGCGCTGGACAAGTCGGTCGAAGCCCAGGTGCTCAATCTCCTGGTCGATCTCAAGCGCGAGTTCGGACTGACTTATCTGTTCATCAGCCACGATCTCAATGTCGTGCGCTACATTTCCGATCGTGTCCTGGTGATGTATCTCGGAGAAGTGGTCGAACTGGGTCCGGTGGCTCTGGTGTGGGACGCGCCGGCGCATCCCTATACGCGGGCGCTGCTGGCGGCGATGCCGTCTTCCGATCCCGATCATCGGACAGAGACACCGCCGATATCGGGCGATCCGCCCAATCCGATCGATCCGCCGTCAGGGTGCCGGTTTCATACCCGTTGTCCATTCGCGGAGCCGCTCTGCGCAAATGCCGCACCAAAACTCACCGCACTCGATAAAATGGGTCATCAGGCGGCGTGTTATATGGCCATAC
>Ga0210396_10006708_pt1 | contig 11003 bp, 10 predicted proteins | sample IncBWH17OmetaG_FD_155466 | JGI IMG/M metagenome (GOLD analysis project Ga0210396, IMG submission 155466) | Forest soil microbial communities from Barre Woods Harvard Forest LTER site, Petersham, Massachusetts, United States - Inc-BW-H-17-O ... | reverse complement strand
ACTACATCTGGCCTGCAGTGCACCAGATTCACAACGAACTCGCGCTCATGCGGTGGCGTTCCAATGGAGCGTGGGCCGCGCCTGCGGTGATTCGTGTGCCGATTGGCGGCTACCTGACGGGTGGCGCCATTTATCACTCGCAGTCGGGCGAGAGCTTTTTCACGCATATTCCGGGGCTGCGGGTTGTGTTTCCATCGAACGCACTCGACGCCAACGGGCTGCTCCGGACCGCAATTCGTTGCGACGACCCAGTGCTGTTCCTGGAGCACAAGCGGCTCTATCGCGAGTCTTATGGCCGTGCGCCCTACCCGGGACCGGAGTTCGCGATTCCGTTTGGCAACGCGAAGATTGTGAGGCCCGGCCAGCACATGACGCTGGTGACGTATGGGGCTCTGGTCCCGCGTGCGTTGCAGGCGGCGCAAACAGCGAGCCGCGAAAAGGGCATTGAGGTTGAGGTGATCGACCTTCGCTCGCTGAGTCCATACGATTGGGATGCCATCGCGACGTCGGTCCGCAAGACCAGCCGCGTGATAGTGGCGCACGAGGACATGTTGAGCTGGGGATACGGCGCTGAGATTGCCGCCCGCATTGCCGACGAGCTGTTTGACGATCTCGATGCCCCGGTCAAGCGCATTGGGGCAATGGACACCTTTGTTGCCTATCAGCCAGTGCTTGAAGATGCGATCCTACCGCAGCCGGAGACTGTACTGAAGGCCATCAACGAACTTCACGCGTACTGAATTCTGTGATCGCTCCAAGCGGAGCGGAGTCCGCGGGTGCCCGGATACAATGTTTGGATGGGCACCCATTCTGAACATAGCCAACGGCGTCGACCAATCAGGCCGCGCCTTGGCAGGCGGGCGGAACCGGCAGCATGAGGAGTTTTTTTCGCCTCGTCCGATACGGTGTACCCTACTCATTCCAATGGGCGCTGGGCGTTGTTCTGTTGGCCGCCGTGGGCGCACTCGACACTTTCCGCGTCCTGCTGTTGCAGCCTGTCTTTGACCAGGTGCTCAGGCCCGACACTCCTGACGGGCCCATCCTGCTCGGCATGCCCAGGAGCCGATGGCAGTTTGATCTAAGAACGTTTGTTCCGCACTTCCTGCACATGCACAATGCATGGACTGTTGTGGCGACGTCAATTATCGCTGCGACCGTCGCGAAGGGAGTCTGCGACTATCTCGGAACCTACCTGGTGAACTACGCGGGCTTCGGGATGATCACCGACCTGCGGAATCACCTGTACGAGGCCACGCTGCGGCGATCCGCGAGTTTCTTTCATAAGCACGCCACGGGAACGATTCTCTCCACGCTGATCAACGATGTGGATCGCGTGCAGCTTGCGCTGAGCTCGGTCATCGGAGAATTCCTCCAGCAGTTCTTTACGTTCCTGGTAGGAATCGTTTTTGTCATTCGACTGGGCGGGCATTTGAGCTGGGCGCTGCTGCTGTTCGTCCCGGTGGTGATCACTTCGGCACGCAAGATCGGCAGAGAGGTCCGTACACGCACCCGGACGGGGCAGGATAAGCTAGCCGAGATTCAGAACATCCTGCACGAGACGGTCACCGGCAACCGCATCGTGAAGGCGTTCAATACCGAGATCTGGGAGATTCTCCGCTTCAAGCGGGCCGCCAAGCGCTTGTTGCGTGCAAATCTGCGAAACGTGCGCATTCAGTCCATCAGTTCACCTTTGATGGACACGATCGGGGCTATCGCCATCGCGATGTTTCTTCTCGTGGGCCGCAATGAGATTCAGCATGGCCGCATGACGATGGGGCTTTTCGGCGCCTTTATTTTCCTGCTTTTCAAGCTTTACGACCCGGTGCGCAAGTTTGCGTACTTCTACAACAGCTTCCAGCAGGCGATGGGCGCGTCGGCTTCGATCTTCGCCTTCTTCGACGCCAAGGATGACGTGAAGGAGCGGCCGCACGCCGCAGCCATGCCGCAATTTTCGAATTCCATCCGGTTTGAAAATGTCGGATTCTCGTATTCGACCGAGAAGGGCGAGGAACAGATTCTGCACAATGTTGACCTCGAGGTTCGATCGGGCGAGTTGCTGGCGCTTGTCGGGCCGAGCGGTGCGGGGAAGTCGACGCTGGTTAACCTGATTCCGCGATTCTTCGATGTTACGTCAGGAAGGATCCTGATTGATGGGCGCGACATCCGCGAGATGACATTGGGTTCGCTGCGCCGCCAGGTCGCGCAGGTTACGCAGGAGACAATTCTCTTCAACGACACGGTGCGCAACAACATCGCCTATGGCCAGCCCGACGCGAAGAATGAGTTGGTGGAGCAAGCCGCGCGAAACGCGCTGGCACACGACTTTATCATGCGCATGCCGCAGGGCTATGCAACGGTGATTGGCGAGAAAGGTTTTCGGCTTTCCGGCGGCGAAAAGCAGCGCCTGGCTATCGCGCGAGCCATTCTGAAGAATGCGCCAATTCTGATTCTGGATGAGGCCACGTCGGCGCTCGATGCCGAGAGCGAGTCGCTGGTGCAGGCGGCACTTTCGAACCTAATGCAGAACCGGACTGTGCTGGTGATCGCCCATCGGCTTGGCACGATCCGGCGCGCCAATCGCATTGCCGTGCTTGAGCGCGGCCGCATTACGGCAATCGGCTCGCACGAAGAGCTGTTGACCACGTCACCCACGTACCAGAGGCTCTATCAACTGCAATTCATGGACGTGCCGGAGCAGGAAGATTCTCTTGAGACTGAACAACGAGCCCTCGATCGGCTTTTGCAGCCGACTCTCTGGGCCGAGGAAAAGTAAGCATGCCTATTTACTCGATGACCGGATTTGCACGCGCGCAGGTGCGCGTCCACGACCAGCTAGCCTACACGCTCAGCGTTAAAAGCGTGAATCATCGTTTTCTCGATATTCAGTTGCGCTTGCCGGCGGGGCTCGACGCACTGGAGATGGAGATGCGGCGCGTGCTGAAAGAGAGCCTGATTCGAGGGCATGTGGAAGTGACGCTCTCGGTGGATCGATCGGTGCAGCAGAAGGCCGGTTACAATCGCGAGCTGGTCGCGGGATATCTGGATGCATTCAAGCAGGCGCGCGCGGAGTTTCGGATGAAGGGCGAGCCCGATCTGAATGTGGCTCTGCGTATGCCGGGTGCACTGCAGGCCGAGACACGCAATAACTCCGACGATGATGTTGCGGCGCTGACAGAGAGCGGGGTGAAAGAGATCGGTCCACTGCTTGAAGAACTCAAGGTGATGCGAGCTCGCGAAGGCGAGTCGCTTGAGGCCATTTTGCGAGCATGTCTTTCTCGCCTGGCCGAAGCCGTGGAGGGCATTTCCGTGATGCGACCTGAGGTGGAACAGCGCTACCAGGAGCGGTTGACGCAGCGGTTAACCGCGGCGACAGGAAACGAGTTTAATCGCCAGCGGCTTCTGGAAGAGGTTGCCGTGCTGGTGGATCATAGCGACATCTCGGAAGAGCTGGAGCGCATGGTTACGCATATTGGGCATTTTCGTGAACTACTGACCGCGGGCGGAGAGGTCGGCAAGAAACTGGACTTTCTGCTGCAGGAGATGAATCGCGAGGCGAATACGCTGCTGTCGAAGACCGGTGGAGTTGGCGGCAAGGGCACGCGCATCACCGAACTTGGTCTGGCCATGAAGGCCGATATCGAAAAAGCCCGCGAGCAGGTTCAGAACGCGGAATAGGTGTTTTTGAAGTATCGATACGGGACGAAAGGGACCATCGCAACGTGGCAGGAATTCTGTTCATCATTTCGGCACCATCGGGCTCAGGCAAGAGCACACTTGTGAGCGAACTTCGCAAGCAGGTCATCGGCGTTGATTTTTCGATCTCGTGGACCACACGTCCACCGCGCGGATCAGAGGAACACGGGCGCGAGTACTATTTCACCAGCCGCGAAGAGTTTGAGCGCATGATCGCCGAGGGCAAGTTTCTGGAGCACGCCGAGGTCTTCGGCAATTACTACGGTACTGCGCGGCAGTCACTTGAGGATGCGCGACGACAGGGGCATGATCTGCTGTTGGATATCGACGTGCAAGGGGCTGCGCAGGTTCGGGCTACGATGCCGGAAGCCGTAAGCATCTTTGTGCTGCCGCCGACGCCCAAGGTGCTGCGCACTCGATTGCGCAATCGCAGCCGGGCCGAAGGTGTTGTGAATGAGGCAGAACTCTACCGGCGGCTCAGTGAAGCGAGCAAGGAAATTGAGAATTATCGCGATTACAGCTATATTCTCATCAACGACATCCTTGACCGGGCGGTTGCGCAACTTGAGGCAATTGTGCTGGCGGAGCGATACTATCGCAATGCCGAACCGATTGCCTTTCGTTCGAGCAGGGTGTTGGAGGTCGCCGCGGCCTGTCGGCAGTCGAACTCGCGGGAGCGGCTCAAACCTGTGCTGGAAGCCTTCGGGATCGAGGGCGGCTCCGGCCAGCAACAACTTCCCTTTGGAGAGGATCTCGATGACGATTGAAACCAGCTTCGATTCGAACTACCGCAAGGTACTTGTGGCAGCCCGTCGCGCACGTCAGATCCAGAGCGGCTCCGCAGCGCTCGTTCCGAGCCGCTCGACGAAGGCATGCCGCATTGCACAGGATGAAATCGACGCCGGCAAGATTTCGTACGTCAAAAAGGAACAGCCGGTTGTGAAGCCGCTGGTGGCGGAGAACGGTATTCCGATCCTCTAGCTTTAAAGCTGTTTGCTGGGTTGCGCAGAGAAATCGGACCCTGCGGCGACCTCCGGGCGAGGTGTGCCTTACATACGTACGAGCGCATACCGCGCCATCTCAAATCAATTCGGACTACAATCGTAGATATGCGAGTAACGGTCGGCGTCTCCGGCGGCATTGCAGCGTACAAAGCTGCGGAACTGGTGCGTGCCTTGCAACGGCGAGGCATCGAAGTGCACGTGGTGATGACCGAGGCTGCAACCCGCTTTGTGCAGCCGCTCACCTTCGCAGCGCTCACGGGCCACAAGGTCATCAGCACGTTATGGGATGAGTCCGAAGGCAACGAGGCTACTTACGAATCCACCATCGAGCACATCGGCGAGGCGCAATGGACTGAGGTGCTGGTGGTGGCGCCGGCCACGGCCAACATCCTTGCGAAATTTGCGCAGGGCATCGCCAACGACTTTCTGACAACGATGTATCTCGCCACACGCGCGCCGGTTCTTGTCGCTCCGGCGATGAACGTGAATATGTGGCAGCATCCAGCGGTGCAAGCCAATCTCGACCTTCTCCGTCAACGCGGAGTGCGCGTCATCGACCCCGGTACCGGCGACCTGGCCTGCGGCATGGTGGGTGCGGGACGCATGGCAGAGCCCGAGGCGATTGCCGACATCGTATTCCAATCCATGGGACGTCGCAATGATCTTGCGGGCGAGACGGTTCTTGTGACCGCAGGCGGTACACGCGAGGCGCTCGATCCGGTGCGCTACATCGGCAACCGGTCCAGTGGCAAGATGGGCTATGCGCTGGCCGATGCAGCGCAGAGTCGCGGAGCCAGGGTCATCCTGATCAGCGGACCATCGGCGCTGCATCCACCGGCGCGCTGTGAAGTTGTGCACGTCACCACCGCCGAGGAGATGCGCAAGGCCGTACTGGAACGCATGGTGGATGCCACCATGGTCATCAAGGCTGCGGCCGTTGCGGATTACCGTCCCGTCAACGTTTCGGAGCAGAAGCTGAAGCGCACGGGACCGATGACACTGGAGCTGGCGCCAACGGAAGACATTCTTGCCGAAGTCACCAGGCAACGCCGACCGGGCCAGCTCATCGTCGGCTTTGCTGCCGAGACTGAGAACACCATGGAGAATGGCCGCGCCAAGCTGCTGCGGAAGGGCGCCGACGCCATCGTAGTCAACGACGTCTCCGGCGACGGCGTGGGCATTGATTCCGACCGCAACGCGGCGACTTTTCTTACTCTTTCAACCTCTATCGAATTGCCAGAGATGACGAAGCGGAAGCTTGCTGACCGCATTCTCGACGAGATTTCCGCCTTGCGCCGGCCGCGGCCGCTGGTTTTTGAAGTGGATGAAGGCACGCCGCAGGAGAAGATTTTGATCGAGTCCGTCGCACCCGTCACCTCACGCCGCCAGATCATCGTGGAGTAACCGCATTGCCTGCGCTCGACCCTGCAACCCGCGAAGCGCTCGAGGCCCGGCTGCGCTTCTACCGTGAGCTAGGCCTCACCGATTTCTATCGCCGGGCTGTCGATCCTTCGCAGATGCTCGCGCAGGCAGCCGAATCTTCGGGTTTCGGCGAGCAAGCCTCGAGCGCCGGGGAAGCGGGTGTCCCAAGTCTTTCTACGGATACCTGCGATGGAATCAAATCAAACTCAAAGTCACAGGAGAACGACCTCATTTCACCTCGCAAGACATTCCAAGCTCCTCCACCGATCGCCGCTGCGGTTGCACCCACCGACCGCGCATCTGCTCTTCAGCTCATTCGGGAAGAGATCGGGGACTGTACGCGTTGCGCGCTCCACAAGGGACGCAACAAGATTGTGTTTGCCGATGGCGATGCAAACGCGCGCCTGATGTTCGTTGGGGAAGGACCGGGCGCCGACGAAGACGCGCAGGGGCTGCCTTTTGTAGGGCGCGCCGGCCAGTTGCTCAACAACATGATTGCGGCCATGGGACTGAAGCGCGAAGAGGTCTACATTGCCAATGTGGTCAAGTGCCGTCCGCCGCAGAATCGCACGCCGGAGCCGGAAGAAGCGAACACGTGCTCGCCTTTTTTGTTCCGCCAGATCGATGTGGTGCGACCGGAAGTGATTGTTGCGCTGGGCGCGACCGCGGCAACGTATCTGCTAGGCCAGCGTCAGCCGCTTGCAAGCCTTCGGGGCCGTATCCATTCGTTTCGTGGGCGCAAGCTAATCGTGACTTACCATCCCGCATTCCTGCTTCGTGATCCGAGGCAGAAGAAGGAAGCCTGGGCCGATCTGCAGATTGCGATGAGCGAGCTGGGGCTAAAGGGTCGCAGTTCCTAGAGGGGTTCCACAATTCGTGTAGCCATTTCCGGCATCTATCGAGGTGGCTTTTTCTTGACGAACAAGCCACCTTGCTTCGTAGCTTCGGGACGCAGCAATCGCGTAACCGCTGTAACGGGTCACTAGAACGAATATATGACCAGGTAGAGATCCAGCGCGAAGGCAGTGACGATAGAGGCGGGAATGACCAGCCACCATTTTCTGCCCGTGGTGGCAGCCAGGACTCCCAGGATGCAGGCCAACACCGCGCAGACAAGGCTGATGGGGGCACGCCACTCACGATAGGGTGGCACAAGGATGCTGGCGAACAGGATGGCGCTGGCAATTCCGGCTTTTGTGGATCTCTTCACGCGGCACCCCCAACATCTCGCGTTCGCGATCACTCAAATTATCGACCAATATCGGAAATATGAATCAACCGAATCGGCCCATTTTGCACGCTTGGATTTCGACGCGAAACGCCGAACTCATCAAGGCTACCTGCGTCGGGATTTCGCTTTCGCCTTGGCTATGACGGCGAACGGTGTGGCGACCGTGATCAAAACGAGCGCTAAAACCATGACCAAACCGAACATGATTTGTCTCGCTTTCTTCGGATTCAGCTTGAAACAGGACAATCATGGTCCGCTCGGAGGGCGATGGCCATAACCCGTTTGCAGGGGATGATACCCAGAAGGTTGCAGGCAGAGGAGCGTAAGGGATATTTGTGACGAGCAAACGATTTCATCGAGGGTTATGCATTGATCTGAGAATGAATCCGAGATAGAGTGCCTGCATTCCCCTCCCGGACAGCGTGCCGGAGGTCGATCCCAGACCGTGCAGGATCATGCGGGCCCTTCACAAGATTTTCGGAGGTCCAGCAATGCCACAATCCCGCAAATCGCTCCTTTTTTGGCTTTTCTCCGTACCCTTGGTTCTTCTCAATCCGGCCTGCCTGGCGAGCCGGGCACCCGATGCGCATGATGCAACATCGGCGGAAGCAGTTGGCGTGAAAACTGCGCTTCTCTCGCAAGAGGCACAGGGAAGACTCGCCGAACTTGAAGACGGGCTAAGGTATGCACACGATGAGGGAGACGCTCAGGCGGAAGCAAGTATTCTCGATTCCATTGGTTTGCTGAATTACGGGAATCAGCGATTCGACGAAGCCCTTGAGGCATTTTCAAGATCGCTGGCGCTCTATCGTGGGTTGAAAGCGGAGAGCTTTGAGGCCACAGAACTCTGCGAGCAGGGTGCAGCCTACGCGGCCCTGGGTATGCAGCAGAAGGCACTGGATTCCTACAAAGAGGCTCTTCCGATGTGGCGCCGGGTGGATCGGCAGCGAGAAGCGGCGACCCTCGGCAAGATTGCAGAAGTCTTCCGTATGCTGCACGATTCGGTCGAAGCGCTCCATTTCAACCAGGCAGCGCTGGACTCGTACGTCCAGGTTGGAGATGCAGGCGGCCAGGCCACCGTGTTGAACAACATCGGACTTGCTTATTTTTCCTCCGGCAACAATCGAAAAGCCATGAGCTATTTTGAAAGCGCGCGGAACGCCTATCTCATCGCTGCGAATCCGGCCGGAGAGGCTACGGCGCTGAACAACCTGGCGGTGGCTTACGCTGCATCGGGAGACAATAACGACGCGCTGGTATCGTTTGACGAGGCCCTCGAACTTCAGCGCAAAGGCAGCGACAGAAGCGCGGAGGCTGTCACGCTTAACAGCATCGGAATCGTGTACTCGCGCATGGGCCAGTCGTCGATGGCCAGAAAATTATACGGCGAAGCCGCTTCGATCTATCACACTCTGGGCGATCAGCAGGTGAAAACCCGAGATTTGAATTCATTAAGCCTGCCGGTTTCTGAAGCAAAGAGAGAAGGTCGCAAGAGGAAGGCGGATACCTTTGAGGGACTGGACACGTGCGCGGCGCAACTTCCAATCATCCAGTGACCGTCTTCTATCGGTAATGCACTGAGCTTGCCAGAGCAGAGGTGCCGGTCGTCGTGGCTTACGGCGCTATTCGTAAGAGTGACCTTCTTCTCATGCGATTCTTCCGGACCGCATAAGAATCTTTACAATATCTGCGGCTCTCATTCGTCTAGCTCAGTAGATGGGTGGGCCATCGAGCATGATCGCGATGATCGAGCAAGACCCTCAAATCGCGGATGTTATTGGCAAGGAGCGGCCCCGGCTGCGGAGTTTTATCCGCCGGCGCGTTGCGAATGATGCGGACGCCGATGATCTTCTCCAGGATGTGCTTTTCGAGCTTGTCAAAGCGTACCGCCTGCTCACGCCGATTGACTTCGTGACCGGGTGGCTCTTTCGCGTGGCGCGCAATCGCATTACGGATCTGTTTCGCAAGAAACAGCCAGAGGCCTTCAGCGATGAAATGCTGGAAGACGAAGACGGAGAGGTGCTCGACTTTGAAGACCTGCTGCCTTCACCCGAGGCTGGACCCGAGGCGATCTACCTTCGCAATGTGGTCCTGGACGAGTTCAATCATGCGCTCGGCGAACTGCCCGCCGAACAGCGGGAGGCTTTTCTAGCACACGAGATGGAAGGCCGCAGCTTCAAGGAGCTTTCGGCGGAGAGCGGCGTGAGCGTGAGTACGCTGCTCTCGCGCAAGCGTTACGCCGTTCTCCACCTACGCAATCGATTGCAAGCCCTTCACGATGAGTTTCTGAAGAGACGAGGACCGTTATGAAAAAACTTTGGATTGCCCTGATTGCTCCACCGGCCGTTGTGTTGTTTGTCTGGCTATTTGGCGAGCTGGTGATGCACCTGTGGAATTGGCTGCTGCCGCCGCTCTTTGGCTGGCGCCTCATCACCTTCTGGCAGGCGCTCGGATTGATTCTGCTGAGCCGGATCCTGTTCGGCAGCTGGGGATCTGGCGGCGGGAATCGAGGACCGCGGGGACGGAGGGCGAAGTGGGACAAGATGACTCCCGAGGATCGAGAAAAGCTACGCCAGGGCTGGGCTGGGAGGTGCGGATTTCCGGCAACTAGCGGCGAGAGCAAAGAGCCCGCCTGATGGCGCCCGGGTCGATCTGCCGTCTGCGCGCAATCTGCCAAGGCGGCGTGACGCTGCTCACGATCAATGCGTCCGCGAAGCCCAGTCGCCACTGATCGGAGGTGATGTTAATTACACGTGGGTACTCGTCGCTCGTACCTGGAACCTTCGCGGGTGAATCGGCGTATATTCATTGCAATTCCCCGCAAGAGGTCGCGAGAGGGTTGCGATGCGTACCTTGCGTCAGGATGTTCTTTATGCGTTGCGGCAGATGCGTTTGTCGCCTGTGTTCACGCTGACAGCGATGCTAACACTGGCCCTGGGAATCGGGGCGACGACGGCAATCTTCTCTCTCATCGACAGTGTGATGCTGAAGTCCTTGCCTGTGGCTGATCCGGCGCAGCTGTATCGCGTGGGATCGGGCATGAACTGTTGCGGGCAGATTGGTCCGCAAAAAGAGTGGGGCATCTTTCCGTACACGCTCTACCGGAGGATTGCAGCATCGGCGCCAGAATTCGAACAGACTGCGGCGTTTGAGGCTTGGCACTCCGATTTCAGCGTACGTCGCGCCGACAGCAACGAACCGGCGAAGCCGCTGCGCAGCGAGTACGTGTCTGGCAACTATTTCGCGACTCTTGGAATCCGCGCATTTGCCGGGCGAACGCTGACGCAGGCCGACGATCAGCCGGCGGCGGTACCGGCTGCGATGATGAGCCATCGCGTGTGGCAGCAGGAGTACGGATCGGACCCGAAGGTGGTGGGTTCTACTTTCGTGCTCGATGGACACGCTTTCACGATCGTAGGGATTACACCGCCCGGATTCTACGGCGAGACACTGCGCAGCGATCCACCGGAGCTGTTTGTGCCCTTGCAGCAGGAGCCGGTGCTAGCCGGGCAAAACACGGTGCTGAAGGCGCCACTGGCTTGGTTGCGTGTGATTGGGCGGCTGCGGCCGGGCGCGAAGACAGATGGAATGGACGCGCGGTTCACGACCATGACGCGCGATTGGCTGGTAAGCGAACTTGGAGCAGAGTATCC
>Ga0210396_10006703_pt1 | contig 11007 bp, 12 predicted proteins | sample IncBWH17OmetaG_FD_155466 | JGI IMG/M metagenome (GOLD analysis project Ga0210396, IMG submission 155466) | Forest soil microbial communities from Barre Woods Harvard Forest LTER site, Petersham, Massachusetts, United States - Inc-BW-H-17-O ... | reverse complement strand
TATCGTTGACCGTGTGGCGACCGCGGGCAAGTCCGAAATGCGGGAACAACTGCTGGCAGCCCGCCGCTCGATCGCCGACGATGTCCGGGCCGGCGAGGCGCGATCACTGACCGAACACCTCGACGCCGTGGTCAGCAGCGACAGCACAGTGTGCGCCTACGTGCCCGTGGGCGGCGAGCCGGGATCGATCGAGATGCTGGATCTGTTGCTGCGACGGACCGGCCGGGTGCTGCTGCCGGTCGCACGCACCACTGCCGACGACTCACCGGTCGCGCTGCAATGGGGCGAATACCGGCCGGGGCAACTGGTGGCCACCCGGTTCGGACTGCTCGAACCGGGCGAACCGTGGCTGCCGGCGACGACCCTGGCCGAGGCGAGCGTCGTGTTTGTTCCCGCGCTCGCCGTCGACCGCGCGGGCGTGCGGCTGGGACGAGGCCGCGGTTTCTACGACCGCACGCTGGTGCACCGGGATCCGCGGGCGCGCCTGATCGCGGTGATCCGCGACGAGGAGCTGCTCGACGAGTTGCCGCACGAGCGGCACGACGTGCCGATGACGCACGCGCTGACGCCCGGACGCGGCCTGATCGAACTCGGCGGCGGCGCTTAGCAGCCGCGCAGCACCTGTCGCATAGCGTCTTTCTCCTTGCCCGACACCCACAGCTGATAGTCCGTCTTGACCTCGACCTGACGGGCGACAAACGCGCACCGAAAGGCCACGTTCGGCGGCAACCACGAAGCCGCGTCGCGGAACGCTTTGTCGAAGTTGGCCTGACCGACGACGGCCAGCAGATTGCGCGGGTCGTTGGCGAAGTCGCGGCGGCGTTGATCGTCCCAGAACCGTGCACCCTTGTACCAAGCGTCCGACAGCGAGACCACGTGGTCGATCTGCACGGCGGGCGACGTATCAGGGCCGCGAACGAAGGCGATCGTCGCTCCGGTGTAGGGATCGTGCAGGATCCCGTGCTGCGCGAAGCAGGTCCCGGGCCGCACCTGCAGGTCGGTCAGATCGCGACGCAGGATGTCGTCGCGGGTATTGCAGCCGTTGTGGCCGAACTCCACGTTGACGTCGTCACTCCAGGGCTCGCCGAAGCTGGCGCGGTTGAAATCCTGGAAACGGTCCCAGCCCTTGACCGGCAGTGCGTCAAGCTCGCGGCGGGCCACGTCGTAGGCCGGGCTCGCGGGGAACTCCTGCGGCTCGGGTTCCCGGCCCCGGACGTCGCGGACGTAGATCCACCCGACACCGGCGGCGATCACCAGGATGATCACCAGGGCCAGGGGGTCCCTCCACCGGCTGTAGGTTCTCAGATGGGGTGTCATATCACTAGGCTCTGACCTGCGGCGGTACGAGCTGTCTCACGTGGTGTCGTCTGGGATCTGTCTCAAATCCGTGTCATTTCTTCGAAGCTAATCGACTAAGCGCGAATACGAGTCCGCCGCCGACAACTCAACCCAAGACGGCTCATGAACCGTTTCGCCACCGTGAAGTTTGTCGCATCTCGAATGGATTTGGCGCTCTCGACGTTGTTGCGGACATGGAGTCGAGATGAAATTGAAACCTCTTCGCCTTTGCGCTGCGATGCTAGCCGCTGCTGCGGTGATTGTGTCTTCTGCTGCGGTTGCCAGCGCTGATGATCCGCAAGACCCGCACAAGCCGGATATCACGAAGAGCTTCTGCCCGGGTGGGCAATGGGGTTTTGGCAGTTTGGGAGTGTGCGACGGCGAGAAGTACCCCGACGGGTCCTACTGGCACCAGTGGATGAAAACATACATTGGCGGGCCGAAATGGTATTACGACTGCGTCGGCGACAGCGGCAACAATACTTTCCCGGCACCGCCACCGCCTGGTGGCTGTGACGGGGCGATTCCGCCCGCACCGCCTGCCCCGCCCGCAACCTGACCGCAGCTGGCGGTGGCCGCGACCTGACCACGACGCCCGTTGACCGGTCACCGGAGGGCCCCCGATCTGGATCGGACGGTCATCGAAGCCAACCGCCCGGCAGCAGTCACCCATCCGGCTATCGCCAATGGCATCTCCGTCATAGCGATGGTGGATTCGGGGGTCAATTCACCTGCTCGTCGCAACACTTACACCGGCCGCGCCGGGCGGGAATGACGCGCGCCACATGGCGGTTCTAGCACTTGAGACTGTAGAGTGCTAACTGTTTAGAGCATCATGGAGGGTTCTGTGCCGACTTACAGCTACGCGTGCACCGAGTGCGATAACCGCTTCGATGTGGTTCAGGCCTTCACCGACGACACCTTGACCACATGCGAGCAGTGCTCCGGTCGACTACGCAAACTGTTCAACTCGGTCGGCGTGGTGTTCAAGGGCAGCGGTTTCTACCGCACCGACAGCCGTGAGTCGACGAAAAGCCCGACCAACGGGTCGGCCAAGTCGAGCCCGCCTTCCGATACCAACGGGTCGAGCAGCAGCGAGAAGTCCGGCTCGTCGGAAAAGTCGAGCAGCTCCAGCGACAAATCGGACTCGGCAAGCTCAAAGGCCTCGCAGTCAGCGGCGGCCGCCACCAGCTAGCCGGTTATCCACAAGCGGCGTTCCGGCGACCGCGCGTACCACCCAGCCGCATTTACCGTTGCGGACATGGGGGCTTCCCCGAAATCACTGAATCCGTCGCTGCCAACTCGGATCTCGCAGTGGTTGCGCCCTGACTGGTCGCGAACCCTGCTGGCCCGGCGTATCGCCGCGGCGGGGCTCGTCGTGCTTGCCGGTGTTGCGGCACTGCGGCCCGACCCCGACGGTGAGCGAGCCTCGGTGGTGGTGGCGGCCCACGATCTGAGCCCCGGCGCCGCGCTGAGTGCCGACGATCTTCTACTCGAAAAACGTTTGGTGCCAACCATTCCCGACGGGGCACAATTCGATATCGACACCGTTCTCGGCTCGACACTGGCGGGGCCGGCTCGGCGCGGTGAAGTGCTGACCGACGTCCGGTTGCTGGGCCGCCGACTGGCCGAGTCGGCCGCCGGGCCAGGCGCCCGGATCGTGCCGGTGCATCCGGTGGACAGCGCGCTGGCCGACCTGGTTCGACCCGGAGATGTCGTCGACGTCGTTGCCGCGTCGCAGACCAGCCCGCCCTCCAACCCGAAAGTCGCCAGCATCATCGCCACCGACGCGATCGTGGTCCTGGTCTCGGCGAAGCAGAAGGCTCAGGCCGCGGCCGACGATCGGGTGGTGCTGGTGGCGCTGCCGGCCGCCTCCGCCATTGCCGTGGCCGGGGCAGCCTTGGGGCAGACCGTCACGCTCACCCTGCATTGAGTGCGGGCGAAAGATGTTTCAGGCGGCCGCCGGCTGGTCGCTGGCACAGTACTTGCACTTGTGCGCGGCCTCGGGGATGTCGGACAAGCACTCGTCACACGCCTTGGTCGCGGGCTCATCACCGAACACGGTTACCCCACGGCGCTTCTGGATGTGCTTGTAGGGCAACACGATCACGAGGTAAATGGTGGTCATGAAGACTATGAAATAGACAATCGCCCCGATGAACGCTCCCATGTCGACGAAAGTCTCTTTGTTGCCTGCATTGCCGAGCTGCCAGCCCAACCCGAAGGTGGTATGGGGCTGTGCTGCGGCGACCAGCGGATTAATCACGCTGTCGGTGAAAGCCTTGACCAGGTTCGAGAAAGCCAAGGCGACGACCAACCCGACAGCGACGGTGATCACATCACCCCGCATGACGAAATCCCTGAATCCTTTAAGCACGAAAGCCACCTCCATCGCCATGAATTACTAGGGCGACACAAGATCGCCCGCAAAAACCGTATGTCCCTAAGACGGTGATTGCGGGCTTTGCAGCGAATTAGTCACGCAAGGGTATTCAGGCTGTGACATCACCGAGCCGTTCAAATGTGGTGCGGGGGTACGTTCTCCCTCAGCCACTGCTCGCGATCATCGGTGTCGTGATTACGCTCGTCGGTCGACTCCTGCGGCAGGTCGGTCCCGAAAACCTGGTCGATCAAGCTTCGGTCATCGCCGGCCGGCCTGGTCATGCCGGCGTCAAATCTCCAGGCTCGAGAGTTGGCCGATGATGCCGACCGCCAGTGGATTCAGTGTCGCCATGCCGTCGCGCACCGCGTATCGCGAACCGGCGAGGTTGACCACCAAGGTGCTGCCCGAGATCCCCGCCAAACCGCGTGACAAGCCGGCGTCCATGATGCCGGAGGACAAGCCGGAGGCCCGGATGGCTTCGGAGATCCCGAGTAGCTCGCGGTCGAGGATCTCCAGGGTCGCTTCCGGGGTCACGTCACGCGGCGTCACGCCGGTGCCGCCGACCGACACCACCAGATCCACTCCCCCGATCACCGCGGTGTTCAGTGCGTTGCGGATCTCTATCTCGTCGGCGGCGACGGCTACCACACCGTCGACAACGAAGCCGGCTTCGGTGAGCAACTCGGTGACCAGTGGCCCGCTGTGGTCCTCATCGCCGTGCGCGGTCCGATCGTCGACAACGACGACGAGTGCCCTGCCGACCATCTCCGCCCTCTGTTCCATGGCTGCAACCGTATATCTGGGGTCGGACCACGTCGCGGCGACTCTCATCACTGCTGCGCCTTGCCCAACGTGACCTGCACGGACTTGCTGTCGCCCGATGGATCCTTGAACGTGAGCGTCACTTTCTCGCCGGGCGCCTTGGATCGCACGGCGGCGACCAACGCATCGGCGCTGTTGACCGTACGGTCGTCGACCTTGGTCACCACGACCCCGCTGGGCAGGCCGGCGGCCGCCGCTGCGCCATTCGGTACCACCTCGACGACTTTGGCTCCGGGCGTGCCCTTGTCGTTAGTGACCTGAACGCCCAGTGATGCGTGCGACGCCGTTCCGGTCTTGATCAACTCGTCGGCGATGCGCTTGGCCTGATCGACCGGAATCGCGAAGCCGAGTCCGATCGAACCGCTCTGCGCATCGGCTGAATCGCCGCCCAGCGTGGCAATCGCAGAGTTCACGCCGACTAACTGTCCGCTCATGTTGACCAATGCGCCGCCGGAGTTACCGGGGTTGATCGCGGCATCGGTCTGAATGGCGTCGAGAACGGTGTTCTGGTTGCCCGTCTCGCCGGTTGTCGACACCGGTCGGTTGAGCGCGCTGACGATGCCGGTGGTCACCGTGCCCTCCAGGCCGAGCGGCGATCCGACAGCCATCACCGGCTGGCCGACGCGCAGGTTCGACGACGACCCGAGGCTGATCGGCGTCAAACCGGAAACGCCTTGCACCCGAACGACTGCGATGTCGGTGGTCGGGTCTGTCCCCACCACGGTGAACTCTGCGGTGCGCCCGTCGGAGAAGGTCACCGTGGTCTTCGGTGTCCCGCCGGCGTGATCGTTGTCCGGCTGCCGGGGGTCGGGGTCTGGCTCCTGGGGGCCACCCGGCTCGCGGGGGCCAGTGTGCTCTCGGTCTCGGGGCGGGGCGGGGTGACCGGGATTGGCCGCAGTGGCAACGACGTGGTTGTTGGTCAGGATCAGCCCGTCCGAAGACAAGATGATGCCCGAACCCTCCTCGGACTGACGGCCGAGATTGGTCTCGAGCATGACCACACTGGGCACGACCTTGGCCGCGACCTGTTCGACAGTGCCCATCGGGGGGTTCGCGGCCGGCAAGCTCGGAGTCCCGCCACCCAGCGACGATCCGTCACTGGCGATCGGGAGCTGCCCGTGGTGCTCGATCACCGACGCCGCCGCACCGCCGATACCGGCCGACACGACTGCGATCGCCAACGCACCGACAGCCAATCCTCCTGCGCGGGAACGCTTTCGCGGTGGGCCCAGGTGAGGTGGCGGTGGGCTGCCGGCGGGGCCGGGCTGACCGCCACCGAACGAGCCGTACGGCTGCTGCCGGTACTGCGGCTGCTGGCCGTAACGCCAGTCATAGTGCTGCGGGTGTGTTTGCTGCTGCCCATGGCCGGAATAGCCTGGGGCCCCACGCTGATCGGAGCCCGGGGGGTACCCGGGCTGCTGCGGCGGTGGCGAATACCTCGGGTGATTCGTCATGTCGCTAGGTCGCTCTTTCCTTGAACAGTCGGTTCAGACTCGACAGTAACTGGATCACCCTGCCTGCGTGGTCTGAGATTCGACTGAGATAACGTTCGCTGCACCTGATGAGTTCCCGGAATTCGGCCAATCTGAAACATCCGGCGCAGCAGCCTCAGGAGTCGGGTACTCCGAAGTCGGGATCGGCCGTCCGGGCAGTAATACAAAAATTGACGTTCCCGGCGGTTGGCCGCCCGGCACGGTGTCTTCGACGCGCAGCGCCCCACCGTGGTTGAGGACGACCTGTTTGACGATCGCCAGCCCCAGACCCGAGCCGGGCATCGCACGCGCCGAGGTCGAGCGGAAGAACCGCTCGAACACCAGCGCACGCTCAGCCGTCGGGATCCCCGGTCCGTGGTCGGACACCAGCAGTTCAGCGTGCGTAGCGTTCAGCTGCCGCAGCCGGATACCGACGGTCTCCCCCGACGGACTCCACTTGGCCGCGTTGTCCATCAGGTTCAACACCGCGCGCGACAGGCCGGCGGAGTCGCCGTAGACCTGCCAGGGCGTCACGTCAACATCGAACTCAATGTCGTTGCGGCGCCGTCGGACTCGCTCCAGGCTGCGATCGATGACCTCGCCGATATCGACTGGCTCTTGTACTACTTCGCCGGCGTCGCCTCGGGTGAGATCCACCAAATCGCCGACCAGCGTTGACAATTCCTCAATCTGCGCGATCACATCGGTGCGCAGATCGACCATCTCCTGTTCGGGTATTGGTGGCGCACCCGGTTGCGTCGACGCCATCAGCAGTTCGACGTTGGTGCGCAGCGACGTCAGCGGAGTGCGCAGTTCGTGGCCGGCATCGGCGACCAGGCGGGTCTGGCGTTCCCGAGATTCGGCCAGGGCTCGCAACATCAGATTGAACGCCTCGGTCAACCGGGCCAGCTCATCGCTCCCGAATACCGGGATCGGCCGTAGATCGTCGGTGCGGGCCACCCGCTCGGCGGCCTCGGTCAGGCGGCCCACCGGTCGTAAACCGGCCTGGGTGACCATCCCGCCGGCCACCGCGGCCACGGCGACGCCGACCCCGCCGACGATCAACAGCACCCAACGCAGCTTGGTCATCACCGCATCGGTCGGCGCCAGGCTCTTGGAGATCAGCAGCGAGCTCCCGTTCGGCAGGTGAACTGCCAACACCCGCTGACCGGCCGCCGTGCGCCGCGACATGAACAGGTCGCCGCGGATGACCGCCTTCTCCGGCGGTCCGACCGGTAGCGTCTGGCCCTCCTGGTTGGCCGTGAAGATCGATCGGCCGGGGTTCACCAGCATCGCGTTGACGTCCGAATATGCAGTGCCCTCAATGGCTTTCGCGGGATCGGCGGCCAACGATCCGCTGGCGATCAATAGCTGAGCCCTGCTCTGCAGCTGGTTGTCGATGTCCTTGTACAGCGCCGCGGAGATCACCGCGTACACGGCGACGGCCATCAGGACGACCACCATCGCCACCATCGACATGGCCAGCAGCATGACCCGCCACCGCAGCGACAACGAGGTGCTGGCTCGCAACTGCGCCCGACTCCGCCGGTGGAACGGTGTTTTCAGCGGCATCAGGGCGGTGTTTCGCGAAGCACGTAACCCACTCCTCGCACGGTGTGGATCAATCGCGGCTCGCCATTTGCTTCGGTCTTGCGACGCAGGTATCCGACGTACACTTCCAGCGCGTTGCCGGAAGTCGGAAAGTCGAAACCCCACACCTCCTCGAGAATCCGGCTGCGGGTCAATACCCGTCGCGGATTGGCGATCAGCATCTCCAGCAGAGCGAATTCGGTGCGGGTGAGGCTGATCTGACGTTGCCCGCGAGTCACTTCTCGGGTTACCGAATCCAGGGTGAGATCCCCGAACGTCATGGCCACGGATTCGCCTGAGTCATCGATCGTGGTACGGCGCAGCAGGGCCCGCATCCGGGCCAGCAGCTCTTCGAGAGCGAACGGCTTGGGCAGATAGTCGTCGGCGCCGGCGTCCAGGCCGGCGACCCGCTCGGAAATCGTGTCGCGGGCGGTCAGCACCAGGATCGGCAGGTCGTCCCCGGTGCTGCGCAGCTGGCGGCACACTTCCAGGCCGTCCAGCCGCGGCATCATCACGTCGAGAACGAGCGCATCGGGGCGGTCGGCGGTGATCATCTCGAGGGCTTCTACGCCGTCTTCCGCCAACGCAACCGAATAGCCATTGAAGGAAAGCGACCGGCGCAGTGATTCGCGCACCGCTCGGTCGTCGTCAACGACAAGAATTCGCACGGCCACCAGTTTCGTCCAATCGCCTGAGAGCGCGCTGAGAGGCGCAGGGGCTAATTGCCCAGCTCTTCAGCGGGCCGCAGCGCGGCCCGCGTCGTTGCCGGGCGGCAAGGCTCATGGCGAAAAGTTAGCGGCGATCCAGGTCGATGAGTCCGAGGCGCGCCGCTTTGAGCAGCCGGCGCGGCACCTTGTGCTTCTGGCCGGCCACCGTCACACCGACAAGTTCGGGCTTGGCAGCCTTCCACTGCGCGCGCCGACTCCGGGTGTTCGCGCGCGACATCCTGCGCTTTGGCACAGCCATAATCGGGCCTTACTACTGGTAGGGGGGTCGCCGCACGAGCAGCCTCGATGGCGAAGTTGAAACCAATAATAGTCGGTGACCTGCTGGTCACAAAAATCGGCACCCATCGCGTCGCCGCACAGCGGGGAGCATCCTTGACGTGACACCCGCGGTACCCGCTAACCTACCGGTTGGTTGGTGCGTCCGGCCGGCGGCTGGAGGGAGGAGGACAACGCATGGCTTCTTCTTCTGTTTCTTCTGGCCCAGTACGGATCGGGAACTGTTCGGGGTTCTACGGCGACCGGCACTCCGCGATGCGCGAGATGCTCACCGGCGGCGACCTGGACTACCTCACCGGTGACTACCTGGCCGAACTGACCATGCTGATCCTCGGCCGCGACCGGATGAAGCACCCCGAACGCGGCTACGCCAAGACCTTCCTGACCCAACTCGAGGAGTGCCTCGGGCTGGCACACGACCGCGGCGTGCGCATCGTCGCCAACGCCGGCGGCCTGAACCCCGCCGGCCTGGCCGATGCGGTGCGCGCCCTGGCCGAGCGCCTGGGCGTACCGGCCCGCGTCGCCCATGTCGACGGCGACGACCTGGCGCCCCGCGCCGAGGAGCTGGGACTGGGCACACCGCTGACGGCCAATGCCTACCTGGGTGCCTGGGGCATCGTCGACTGCCTCAAGAGTGGCGCCGACGTCGTCGTGACCGGCCGGGTGACCGACGCATCGGTGGCTGTCGCGCCGGCGGCCGCGCATTTCGGCTGGGGCCGGACCGACTATCACCAACTGGCCGGTGCCGTGGTCGCCGGCCACGTGATCGAATGCGGCATCCAGGCCACCGGCGGCAATTTCTCGTTTTTCACCGAAATCCCCGATTTGACCTATGCGGGTTTCCCGCTGGCCGAGATCCACGCCGACGGCTCGTCGGTGATCACCAAGCACCCCGGCACCGGCGGGCTGGTCAGCGTCGACACCGTCACCGCGCAACTGCTCTACGAGGTCACCGGCGCCCGCTACGCCAACCCGGACGTCACGGCCCGGATGGACACCATCGAGCTGTCCGCCGACGGCGCCGATCGGGTGCGGATAAGCGGGGTGGCCGGCGAACCACCGCCGCCGACGCTGAAGGTCTCGCTGAACAGCATCGGCGGTTTCCGCAACGCGATGACATTCGTGCTGACCGGCCTGGACATCGAAGCGAAGGCCGAGTTGGTGCGCCGCCAGTTGGAGGGCTCGCTCACCGTCAAGCCCGCCGAGTTGGAGTGGACGCTGGCTCGCACCGACCACTCCGATGCCGATACCGAAGAAGCGGCGAGCGCCCTGCTTCGCTGCGTAGTCCGCGATCCCGACCCGGCGAATGTTGGACGCCAGTTTTCCTCGGCCGCAGTCGAATTGGCGCTGGCTAGCTATCCGGGCTTCACCGTCACCGCGCCGCCCGGCGACGGTCAGGTGTACGGGGTATTCACTCCCGGCTACGTCGACGCCACGAAGGTGGCCCACACAGCTGTGCACGCCGACGGCGCTCGCATCGAGATTCCCTCTGCCACTGACACTCTCGAGCTGGCGCCGGCCGATGCGCCGCCGCTGCCCGAACCGCTGCCCGCGGGGCCGAGCCGGCGTGTGCCGCTGGGCCGGATCGCCGCGGCGCGTAGCGGCGACAAGGGCGGGTCGGCCAACGTCGGAGTATGGGTGCGCACCGACGAGCAATGGCGCTGGCTGGCCAATACGCTCACCGTCGACATGCTCAAGACGCTGCTGCCCGAGACGGCCGACCTGCCGGTCACCCGCCACCTGCTGCCCAAGCTGCGCGCGGTGAATTTCGTCATCGAGGAGATCCTCGGCCAGGGCGTCGCCTACCAAGCGCGTTTCGACCCGCAGGCCAAGGGGCTGGGCGAATGGCTGCGCAGCCGCCATGTCGATATTCCGGAAAGGCTCCTGTGAACATCTGGGCCACGCCCGAACGCAACCAACTTCGCAAGACGGTCCGCTCATTCGCCGAGCGGGAGATCTTGCCCCACGTTGACGAGTGGGAGCGGATCGGTGAGTTGCCGCGCGAGTTGCACCGCCGTGCCGGACAGGCCGGGCTGCTGGGCGCGAACTTCCCCGAGGCGGTCGGTGGCGGCGGCGGAGACGGCGTCGACGCGGTAATCGTCTGCGAAGAGCTGCACGAGGCGGGTGTCCCTGGCGGCGTGTTCGCGTCGCTGTTAACCTGCGGCATCGCGGTTCCGCACATGATCGCATCGGGTGACGAGCGGCTGATCGAGACGTATGTGCGCCCGACGCTGGCCGGTGAGCTGATCGGCTCGCTGGCCATCACCGAGCCCGGCGGGGGATCCGATGTCGGACACTTGCGGACCGCCGCGGTCCGCGACGGCGATCATTACATCGTCAACGGCGCCAAGACCTACATCACCTCCGCGGTGCGTGCCGACTACGTCGTGACTGCGGT
>Ga0210396_10006702_pt1 | contig 11011 bp, 12 predicted proteins | sample IncBWH17OmetaG_FD_155466 | JGI IMG/M metagenome (GOLD analysis project Ga0210396, IMG submission 155466) | Forest soil microbial communities from Barre Woods Harvard Forest LTER site, Petersham, Massachusetts, United States - Inc-BW-H-17-O ... | reverse complement strand
ACCGAACCACGTGGTCAGCCCGTGCCTGCGGAATAGGTCGATAGTTGCTTGCCGAACGCTACTCATGTCGGTTGTCCTTTCCAATTCGATTTGAGCTCAACCGGTTAGAGCCAGCTTGGTTGCCACGAACCAAACGGGGTCAATGGATACTTGTATTCACCGGGCGTCTTCGACATCTCGATCATTTCCTTGACGCCGGTATAGCGACCCATCGGCGTATCGACAGCGAATCCATCGGGATCCGGATAGAGGTGCTCATCATTTGACCCGGCCGTGTTTATCGCGTAGTCGCGATCGAAGATGCCCAACTCGGCAAGCCAGAGTGCCGTGCGTACCAACGAAACCCGGACGCGGTAGCTGCCGCCCTCCTTGGCCCGCCGGAGCAGTGCCGACAGGATGCCGCAGGTTGCGAGCCAACCCGCGGCGTAGTCGCAGGCCACATAGATCGACGGATGTGCTGGATTCTCGTCGCTGCCCTCAATGTTGTCCAGGCCCAACGCGAATGTGGCCGTGACGTCGAAGCCGACGCGATTCGACCACGGCCCGGTTTCGCCGGCCCAGGTGATCTGTATATCGATCAGACCCGGGCGCTCTTTGATGACTTCCTCCGGCGTGATATGGAAGCGGTCCCGCCATCCGGGACGGCGATTCGTGACCAATACGTCGGCCTGGGACAGCAGCTCACGGAACTTCGCCTGGCCGTCCGTGTTACTCAACTCGAGCATGGTGGAGCGCACTCGGTTATGGCTTTCGCTAAATCTTCTGCTGCATTCACGTCCATCTCCTTGTTGTGATCGGTTGTTCACACTAGATCGTTATGGTGGCGGCCTTCCGCTCATCCACAGCCTCAACGGGTTTCGGCTACATCAGACGGCGGTGTACCTCGAACGCCAAACACAGTTCGGCGAGATCCCTTGGCCGCGAGAGGGATCGGCCGGTGTGTTTCTCGATTCGACGCAACCGGAGGCGGACCGTGTTCGGGTGGCAGAAAAGTACCTCAGCCGCACCGCCCACCGACGCATCGTTGTCCTGCCACACCCGAAACGTTTCGAAAAGCATCTCCCGCTCGTCGTCGGGAAGGTCGCCAAAACCGTCCAACGCAGCGCCGACCGTTTGGACCATCACCTCCGGCGCGCTCACGGCGGCGGTGGCCAGGAGGGAGCCGTCAAACACAGCGACCGAGGAGGTGGAATCGGTCGGGCCCAACAACATCATTCTTGCGACATGCAGGGCTTGTGGCGTATCGCGCAGATCCCCGAAGGCCGCGCTTACCCCCACCCGCGCGGTGGTCATCCGAGACATTAGGGCAACAACGACGTCGAGTTTTTGGTTGGACTTGACGTGCACGATCCCGACCTGCATATCAGGCAGCAGCCGCCACGCTGAAAATATGTCGAAGCTGCGAAGCTTCGATCCGATCTCGGGTAGCGGCTCATCGCCGACAGTGGAAACGTGGGCGGTGACGACCACATAAGGACCATTGATCGGCAGCCGCAGGGAGCCGGCGACCTCGCGCAGGCTCCAATCGTCGAAGGCTCGTCCCTCAAGCACCGCGTTCAGCAGACTCACACGTTGTGACCCCTCAGCTAGGAACTGCCTGTTCTGCTCGTCGCGATACCCCGCCACTACGGCAGTGGCGATCAGTTCGGCGAAGCGGCTGATGCGCATTTCGGTATCGGCTGGCATAGGGCCGGGCTGCAGCGAACCGACCGCCGCCGAGCCCCACACGCGTCCATCAACGATGATCGGCACACCCACCGCAGCCTTTATGCCCACCGCGCGCACACGAGCGGCGATCGGCCCGGCAACGTTGTCGTAGCTGTCGATCCGTGCGGGCTGACCGCTGCGTTGCACTAGCGCCGCGAGGGTGTCGCCTTCCACCGGAGTACGGGTGCCCACCGGCCATCGTGCCACCGCCTCAGGATCGGCAGGGGCGGCCACGATGGTGATCTCGCGATCCGTCTCGAAGCGCGATAATCCCGCGGTGTCCGCGGGCACGCATCGGCGCATCTCGTCGGCCACCGCGCCAAATACCTCCAAAGGTTCAACGCCGCGCGCGACGAGCGTGGCGAGCCGGCGCAAGGCGGCCTGTTCGGCGGCGAGCCGGCGATACTCGGCGTACAGCGCGACACTGTCGAGGGACTCGTCGAGTTGCTCGGTTGGAAATTCCTCGGCGATTGAGAGTCCGTCCACCGCATCCTCTTCAATCGTCAGGTCAGACCCTGTGCTCAGTTCGCCATCGTTCGCGCGTCTTGCGCGAGCATCGGGATCGGTTGTGCCGCTTGCTGATTCGGCTACCGAGCTCAGCGAGTTTGCGGTCATCGGGACACCATCGCGTACCCAGCGACACCGAACACCACCGGCAGCATCGCCAGCACCCCATACGCTGCATTCAGCATCGTTGGCCCTTTCTGTCGTGTGCTCACCGGCGCGGTGTCTGGCTTTGGCCTAGGCCGTCGTTTGAGTGGGAACGTAATTAGTTGACGACTACTACGGTCGCCGTGCGGGCAGCCCAGCACCATCGCCCCAGGGGTGATATTTAAGGCCGGGCATGGGTGGAACTAAGCGGCCCCGGTACCGACGGGTTGGTCATTCAGATCCGCGCATGAGCGGCGTCAATTGGGCGCGGGAGTTGATACCCAGCTTGGCGAACGCATTGCGGATGTGGGTTTTCACCGTATTGGGGGAAAGGTGCAGCTGGGTGGCGACGTCGCGGTTGGTCACGCCTTGTGCGATCAGGTTGACGACCGTGAGCTCGGAGTCGGTGAGGCTGTCCCAGCCCGTTTTTGCCCGCGGCTGGCTGACGATGCGACGTTGCACACCTAGCCGGCGCAACTCGCGGCCCACGCGGCGCGCATCGGCGAGCGCTTCGTGGCCCAAGTAGGTGTCGAATGCGGCATTGAGCTGATCGACCGCCTCGTCAGGGTGGTCGGTGCGGGCGAGTTCAGCGCCGGCGTCCTCGGCGGCTGCGGCGTAAAGAAGCGGCCGCGACGACGAGTGAAGCAGCTCCGCGGCAGCCAGTAGCGCTTGGGCATCGCGTTCGAGTATTCCGCGGGCATATCCGGCCACCCCGGTGAACAACCGGATCGCCGGCCGCTCACCCTCGAGCCGGTCGGTGGCGTTTAGGACACGTGCGCGCAAGCCGGCATCGCCAGCGGCCGACGCAACCCGCGCACTCAAGATCACCCGATCTAAGACCTGGGGCCAGATTGGTGATTCGAACAGCGTGATGTCGCCGAGCCAGCGCATCGCGTCATGGACGTCGTCGCGCTGCCACGCCGCCAGCGCGAGCACATGCGCCGCTCCCCGACGTACCGCAGATGAGCCACTGGAGTAGGCGTCGCGCGCGTCATTGACGATCTGCTGCAACAAGTTTCGGTCATCGGTGCGGGCGGCCACCTCGGCCAGAATCACGATGCGGATCATGTCCGGCTCGGTCACGGCTGTCCGCTGTGGGGGCGGCAGGGATTCAGCCGCGGCGCGCGCAGCAGACAACCGGCCCGCGGTTAAATGGACAACCCCGTCGTTCGTGGCCCAGATTGCAAGGGCCATCGCGTTGCCTTCCCGGCGGGCTTGCTCTATTCCGTCGGCGACCCGGGCCGCAGCGTCGTCCAACCGGCCGACCACCGCCAGCAGCAGCGAGTAGTGCATTGCGGCCAAGTCATGAGCTGCGGTCGCATCAGTCGTGCGGGCGAGCGCGCAAACCTCCTCGAGGCGGCGTAGGGCGCGGGCCGCGTACCCGTCGCCACAGTCGAGCGACGCGAGGGTGAGGGTGGCCACGATTTTCGACTCGAGATCACCGGTCGATGCTGCGGCCGCGGCAGCCTCGTTGGCCGCCGCGCGCTGTTGCCCACCTTGGTTCTGAAACATCAGGTTGTAGGCCAGCCAGGCCAGATGGCGTGCCCGGGTGACCTCGCTGATGTCGCCCAACTGCAGCGCTCGACGATTCTCCTCGACGCGCCGCTGTGTGCTGTGCTTATTGAGCGTCGCGAGGCGCAGGCGAATCTCGGCCTCCTCTTGGGGCGACGCCGCCTCCAAGAGCGCCGCAACGGCCAACTCTTCGGCCTCCGCATAGCGGCTGGCGCGGTTGAGCAACCCCACCGTTTCGGCGACCAGTTGCCCGTGCTCAGGGTCATCGGCGGGCAACAACTCCAGCGCGCGCTTACTCAAGTCCGCGGCCGCACTGGCATCGCTGTGGCCCACCGATTGCGCGGCCGCCCGCAACGCGCTGATCGCCTCCCGGTCGCCGGGCTCAGCGCTGCGCGCCAGCTGCGTGGCCACCTCGGCCGGCGCCGCGCCCATACCCAGCATGATCGACGCCGATTGGCGCTCCATCGCCCGGCGTATCGATTGCGGTAAGGACTGCCGGGTGGCCTCGCGCAGCAAGTCGTGCCGAAACCTCAGCTGCTCATCGTCTTCGACGAGCAGATCCGCGCGCACCGCCTCCTCGACAGCCGAGAGCAACGACGCCGGCTGACGATCCAGCATCGCGGCCAACAGACCAGCCGAAAACCGGTCCGGCAGCACCGCGGCCACCCGCACCACCTCCCCAGCACCGGGCGAGAGCAGGTCCAGTCGCTGCTGCATACCGGCACCCAAACGGCGCGGCAGCCCGTGTCCGCTGGCCACCGCACGCCCGGCGTTCACATTGAGCCGGCCCTCCTCGCCCAAACCCCCGACCAGCTCGCTGACCAGGAAGGGATTGCCGTGCGCCTTGGCGGCCAGAGTCAGCAGCGACTCGTCCGCGTTCGCCCGCACGACGTCGCAGACCATCTCGGCGACCGCGCCCGCAGTCATCGCCGCCACCCGCAGAAATGCGGCATCGGTTCGTTGCAGCACCGACAAGGTCTCCTGGACCGCCGGGCCGCCAGCCCCGGTGCGCGCGGTCAACACCCACAACACCGCCACCTCCGGGCGCGCGGTGGCCAACGACCGCAGCGCCAACAACGTGCCGTTATCGGCCCAGTGGATGTCCTCCAGCACAATCGCCAGCGGGGTCTCGGCGGCCGCCGCATGAATCGCATCGGCCAGATCGTGCACCACCCAGTAGCGCAGATCGGCCGAGGATCCCAGCCGGCGCAGCGCGTCGGCGTCCCCCACCGGGGGATCGGCGCGCAGGGTGGCCATGAACAGCGAAAAAAACGGCACCGTCTGCTGATACTCGAACGCCTCACCGAACAAGGTGCGCACCCCGCCCTTGTCGGCCAGCGCCATCACCTCGGTCAGCAACCGACTCTTCCCGATGCCCGGCGGGCCCTCGATGACCAGCACACCCCCGCGCCCACGGGCCAGCGCCGTCACCAGAGCGCCGATCACCTTCAGCTCGCCCGCCCGGCCCCGAACCGGCGGAGTTGCGAGCTGCTGGCCGCCGACGTCAAATCGGCCGGTTGAAGGCCGCACGAGATGTCCTGTCTACCGTTTGCTGGACTGCCGCTGCAGTGCACGTCATTGTAGGCATCCACCCATCCACGCGGAACACACGTCGATGGAGCGCAGAGCCGGAAATCCCGCGCCAGCCGAAGAGTCCGGAGGGCCAAATTTAGGATGGCGTACAGATCCAAAGTTGCTGTGTCGGCCATGTGCCGCCGCGACCCCGGCCGGAGGGGTCTTCCGGGAAGTGGCGTCGCGTCGACCACCCCGCGACCAACCCCACCACCCTGACGGAGGGCGTCATGGGGCGCTGGATGGAGTGGCGTGCAGTGTTGGGAGTGATTACACATCGTTCAAGGACTATGGCGTGCAAGGCATTCCGGGGTAGTGTGGTGATGGTCGGATGGCCGGGGATGGAGCAGGAGGGCGGGAAGGTCGTTGCGCGCCAGTACATTACGGGATCGCCTGCGGGATAGCCTGGATGGTGGAGTGCGGAAGTGCCTGCGTGTGTGGGTGGTGACCGAAAGTCGACTGGCAGCCTGCGGATGGCCGAGAAGCTGTCGCTGGATTACTCGGTCAGCGGGCTATGGACCGCCGCCCCGGGCAGCCCGGTCGCCAAACGCTTCCTGTTATCTGCTCATACTCGCCGCAGCGGCGGCTGCGCCGGGTCCACCCAGGCCTGCCTGACCGGCCCCGTTCCGGTCACCGCGATGACCGCGGGTTCGGCGGCCCCGGCCAGCGCTCCATCGTAATGCGGCGTTCCTGCCACCCGGCGCACGAATCCACCCGGGTAAACCGGGACGGCATTGTCCGGGTCGAAATCCGGGCCGCTGTTACACCACCACACCCCGGAAACGACCACGCACAAGCGGTCCGTCGCATAGGTGTGCGGCGCGCTCATCCAGCCGGGAAACCACTTCATCAGCACGAGGTAGGTACCCTCTTGATCCTCGGCGCCCACCAGGACCGCCTCCGCCACGCTGTCCGGTGGCGCCACCTCCGGGACCTGCCACAGGATCTCGTTCGGGAGCGTAATCAGCGTCTGGCGCGGGTCAAGTTTGGACACGGGCTTTCTTTCCTTGAGAAATATTCTCTTCGACCATCAGCATGACAGTGGCTGCCTGTGGGTGGCAAAGTATGCGCGTGCCGGAGCGGGAGGAGGTCGCGATTCACCCCCTCCGGAACTTCTCAAGCCGACTTGAACAGGCCAAACCATCAATGCAGCAAACGTTCGAATGTTGGCTGATTGCAACGCAATTCAGGTAATCAGGGTGCAACGGGCGCGATCCGCCTCCAGCTAACCTCGCGGAGTGGTGACTGTGCGTCCCGGAAGATGTTGGCAGTTCTTCCAATATCGCCACATTAGAACCCAGGGTCTGGCCACATGTCGACGGGGCCGGTACGCGTACTACCGCAACGAGTGTTGGCTAGGGCGATCGCAGGATGGTGATCGCGGCGTCGACCTTTTTGAAGGGTTTGAACGTGTCTGCGGGAACGCCGAAGATGCCCGACAACACCCGGGGTGGAAGCCTGCTGAGGGACTCACCTATGCCGATGTTGTCTTTGGATTCGGGCGCACTGGTGTTCTGGATGATCACTATCGTCATGTCGTCCGGGCCCCGGTTCTCGAAGTAGTGGAAGGAACCCTGGGGAGCGAACACGATGTCGTTGACATGCTGGTCGAAACTCTCGTGGTTGCCGTTCCCGTCGATGACGACCCAAGCTGCGACTCCCTTGATGACAATGTTGATCTCCCACGCGCTGGGATGCCAGTGCGGCTCGCGGATACCGCCGGGCTGCAACGTGAGCAGCAAGACGCTGACCTCTTGACCCTTGAGTATCGCAAAATTATCCTCGCTCGCCTGCTGAAACGAGCCCCCGTCATACGTGTTGTGGGGCTGAGCGCCGAGTGCGAACAGGTGCGATTGCGAGGTGATCAATTCAGAGGGTAGGCGGGGATTACCAAAGCGTGCAGCATCATCGGGCATTGGCTCTACCTTGTCAGTGCGATAGCCGGGAGTGCCGTCGGAGATAATACGGTCAACGCCTGCACCGGTCGCGGCTGCGGCGCCGGCCAGGCTCGCTCCACCCAGGACCTTGCGACGATTAATCGGCATTTCCCGAATTTACCGAGGGACGCCTTCGGGGACAACACTCCGGCCTCTTCGATGTTTCGCCCTTTGTGCCGGATTTCCGCAGTGGGCCCGTAAACGCGGTTGTTCCTTCACCCGGTTTTTGGCAGTGACTCTCGACGCCGCCGAACACGCTTCGGCGTGCAGGCGCGCCCATACCCGGATCGCTTTCATCGGCGTCGCTGAGGCGGTCGGCGCGGGATGTCCTCAGGAAGGCCGGTGACCCGGCGAAAGGGCGGACTGCATGTCATGCGAGCCATCCTGAATCCCCGCCTGGACCTGCGAGATGCCGCTGTGACAGACGGTAGCCGGGGCTGGCGTAGAGCACTGGCTATCCATGTAGAGATGATTGAACGGGTTGCCGGGATCCGCCGAGGTCGGCACTGCGGTGCTTATCGCTGCAGCGGCAATTGCGCCGCCTAGAAAAAGTTTTGCGATCATCGGTCGGCCTGGCGCCCTTCCATGTGGTTGGTGGTTAAAGCGGTTTGTGGCGCTACGCCCTACAACCCACCTTCCGCCGCGCGGAGCATCGTGTCCAAGACCCATCGCTGACTAGTCGACAAGTGATAGTTATCAAGGACGCGATGTAAAACTCATGCAGCGTTCTCTTACGTCAAGAGGTGATTCAGACGCTCCGGTGCCGATCCGCCGAAACGGCGCGTTCGTCGGATTCCTGATGAAGATTCGCAGTACGCCCCAGCGGATTCGGAAGTCAAACGACGGTTCAGGTGCTGGCGCAGCTCAGCGTTCGTCATGAAACTGCCTGGGCCGTTTACGCGGGTGATCATGGCCCTCGCCACGCAACAGCTTCGGAGCTTCGCGAATTGCGTTGCGGCCCCGCATCAGTACAGCGCGTCGGCAGCCGGCTTGACGAGGACGTTCAACAGTCGTGGTCCGTCTGTGGGCACGGTGTTTAGCGCGTCAACGAGTTCAGAATGTGTTGTTACCCGAGTCGCGTGAAGGCCGAAGCCGGCCGCAAGTTGCTCGAAGTTCAGGTCTGGCAGGTCCAGACCGGGGGCGTCCTTGACGCGCAGCAGTTCCCCGAATGCCTTCATTGCTGCATACCCGCCATTGTTGAGCACGACAAACACAACGTTGACGTTGTGTTGGGCCCCTGTCCAGAGCGCTTGGATCGAGTACAGCGACGAACCATCGCCGATAAGGCAGACCACTGGACGGCGCGGTTGGGCCATCGCGATCCCGACGGCCGCGGGCATCCCCCAGCCCAGGCCCCCACTTGCGGCCACGTAGAAGTCACGGTTTCGCGAGATGGGTAGGTGGTCGTGCATCGCGTTTCGATGGGTGGGTGCCTCCTCGACGATGATGGCGTCGGGCGGAAGCTGCTGGGATAGGGTCGCCATCACCGCTTCTGGGCTCATGCCCGCCGCCGTGGGTGCCTTCGCTCTGGGATGCGCTGCTGGCGGTGCCACTCGAGCGTCGCGGATCTGTGCCAACTTGTCGAGCAGGGCGTCGATCACGGGGCCAACAGAGCCGACGATGGCGTCGCCTACTTGCGCCAAGGCGGCTTGTCGGGGGTCGTCAACGATCTGCACCAGAGTGGTGTTCGCCCCGATTGGTGGGCCAGAGGAGGGCACGTGATAAGGGAATACGGGCGCCCCCATGACCACGACCAGGTCATGATCGTCGAGCTGGGTACGGATCTCGCTGGCCACGGGCGGAAGGAAACCCTTGAACAGCGGATGGTCTTCGGGGAAGGGCGATCTGGAGGCGACCGGGGCCACCAGCACCGGGGCCTGCAGCCGTTCGGCCAGTTCGACCACTCGACCCCGTGCTCCTTCGGTGGCGACCTTTGATCCGAGCACCAGCACGGGCCGGGCCGCGGCCGTGAGCATCTCGGTGAGACGGTCCAGATCCGCGCCGACCGGTACGAGCCGTTTGCTGAGCCGGCGCGGTGGCGGCGGATCGCCCGGCGCATCCCAGTCGTCTTCGCAAACCGAGACGAAAACCGGCCCAGCAGGCGCTTGTTCGGCGTACCGAAAGGCTTCCGCGATGGCCGTCGGCACGTCCTGGGGTCGAGGGGCTTCCACGGCGAACTTCACGTATGGGCGAGGGAACTCGGTGGGCCGGCGCGCGAACAGGTAGGGATCGTGCATCAGCAACGATCTGGTTTGCTGGCCGGCGATGATGACCAGCGGGGTGCCATTGCGTTCGGCCGTAAACAGGCTTCCCAAGGCGTTTCCCAGTCCGGCAGCCGAGTGCAGCATCACTACCCCCACGGTCCCGCTGGCCTGCGCATAGCCGTCGGCCATGGCCAACGCGGGCGCTTCTTGGGGAACCATCACGTAGTCGAGATCCTCGGGCCAGTCCTTGAAGAATCGCATCTCGGTGGAGCCTGGGTTCCCGAAGATCTTGGTGACGCCGTTGGCGGTCAGGAATGAGCGCACGACGTCACGAACGGTATCCGTAGTTGCGGTCATGTCGCAGTTAGCCTTTCAGTCCGAGGAGGCGTTCGGCGTTGAGGTGGGCGATTTTCTCTTTGTCGTCGGGGTTGATGGGCATCTGGTCGAAAAATTGGCGCGCGGCTTTCATGTTCGCGTAGGGATAGTCGGTGGTGAACAGAACCCGGTCTATCCCGATCAGGTTCACCATGCCCAGATAGGCGTTGTAGGACAGACTCCAGCTGGGTCCACGGCCCCGGACTCTTGGTTGGCGAAGTCGCCGGCCAGGATGCCGCCGTAGAAGTTTTCCCGTAGGTATTCCTTGATGGTGCGTTTGAGCCCGCCATTGGCGTCGGACTGAAACGAGTAGTCCGTGCGCCAGGCCATCCAACTCAATGCTTCGAATTGGTGTCCCACGATGATCTGCAGCCGCGGGAATCGGTCGAACACCCCGCCCAGGATCAGGCGGATGCAGTGGATCGCGGTGTCGATGTGCCAGCCGAGCCCTGCAGCGGACAGGTTGGTCGAAACGTAGGGATCGAAGCCGCTGTAATAGGCGTCGATCACCGGCTTGGGCGGCACGACGGGATGCAGGAAGATCGGCACGTCAAGAGCTTAGGCGCATTCGAACACCGGCCAGAAGAACTTGTCGTCAAGGTAACGCCCGTTGACGTGGCCGTTGATCAGCGCCCCCACGAAACCCTGGTCGCGGACGACGCGGTCGAGCTCGCTGGCGGCGGCCTGCGGGTTGCGCATCGGCAAGGTGGCGAAGCCGAGGAACCGCTCGGGGTACTTCGAGACCGCAACCGCGACGTCGTCGTTGGCCTGCGTGGCCAGCTCGACCGCGAGCGACGGCTCGAGGGTCTCTGGGCCGGGGGAGGTGTGTGAGAGGATCTGCACGTCGATCCCCGCCGCGTCCATCGCGGCGATCCGCCCCTCACCCAAATCGTAGATGCCTGCCGGCCACCCGCCTTGCGCGTCCGTCTGGAAGCGTCCCACCTTCTTCCAGACGTCAAAGACCAATTCGCCCGGATTGTCCCGATTCGCCTCTTGAATAGCCGGAAGCTTGTAGTGCTCCTCGAAACCGATGACGTTGCTTTCCATGATGGT
>Ga0210396_10006699_pt1 | contig 11013 bp, 12 predicted proteins | sample IncBWH17OmetaG_FD_155466 | JGI IMG/M metagenome (GOLD analysis project Ga0210396, IMG submission 155466) | Forest soil microbial communities from Barre Woods Harvard Forest LTER site, Petersham, Massachusetts, United States - Inc-BW-H-17-O ... | reverse complement strand
ATCCGGAAATCAGAGCACCGGCAACGACTATGCGGACTTTCTGCTGGGCACGCCGGACTTCTATTCCCAGCAGTCTTCGCCGACTTTTTACGAGTCCGCAGCGGATGGCGATCTCTTCGCGCAGGATAGCTTCCGAGTGCGTTCCAATCTGACATTCAATTATGGACTGCGCTGGGATTACGTCACACCATGGGCAGAGAAGTATCACCAGACGACGACCTTCGTCCCGGGCGTACAATCCGCAACCTTTCCGGGCGCGCCACTCGGCTACCTTGTGCCCGGAGATCCACTCCCCGGCGGCGGTCACATCCCAGCCGGCATCGCACCCACCCCACTGAACAACTTCTCGCCGCGTTTCGGCCTGGCTTATTCGCCGTCGTCGTCCAATGGCTTTCTGAGCAAGCTCACCGGAGGGCCCGGGAAGACAAGCATTCGTTTGGGCGGAGGGCGATTCTTTACTTCGCCGCAAGGTCTGACGGTCGCTTACCCCACCGGCAATCCTCCCTATGGCCTTACCTACACCAGCCCGGAGTCACCTGTGATGGAGACGCCGTTCATCGGGGCCCTCACCGGTACGCACTACGTGCAGCAGTTTCCAGTAAAGGTGCCTTCCTACAAGGTGTCGCCAACAAACCCCGACAACACGGTCGACTGGAGCCGCTACTACCCAATCAGTGGTGCGGGCAGCGTGTACTACAAGAACAAGACCAGCTATGTAATGCAGTACAACCTTACCGTCGAACGTCAGGTTGGCGCCAACGCCGTGTTCAGCATCGGGTATATCGGTTCGCTTGGACGCCACCTATTGACGGTTCATAGCGCGAATCCCGGCAACCCCGCTCTCTGCCTCAGCCTTAGTCAGCAATCGGAGGTAGCGCCGGGCTCTCCTACCTGTGGCCCATTCCAGGAGAACCTCGTCTTCACCCGCGCTGACGGCACTGTGGTGAATGGAACGCGCGGGCCGTTCCCGAACCAGATCGGCACCGACGCCTACTACGAGAACATGGGCAACTCGAAGTACAACGGGCTCGAAGTGACCTTCAAGCGAACGACCGGACCGCTGTCCTTTCTCGCGAGCTACACCTATTCAAAGTCCTACGATCAGACCTCCAATATCCAGGAGCAAGTCGATCCGTACAACTACCACGCTCTCGACAGCATATCGGCCTTCGATTTGAAACATGATTTTGTCGTCAGCTACAACTACGACTTGCCCGTGGATCGATTGTTCCACCCCAACCGGCTTACGAGTGGTTGGGCTGTCTCCGGGATTACGCGCTTTGCCTCGGGCCTGCCGGTCACGTTTGCGAGCTCTGGCGACAACTACCTGGTGCAGGTCCAGAATAACGGCGTGAATGCGACGAGCATCGACATGCCCAACTACGACGGCTCAGGGTACAAAATCAACCATAATCCGCGTAATGGCAAGACTTACTTCAACACTGCCGCGTTCACCCCAAATGCACTCGGCACGCAGGGCAACTCCAAACGCCGCATGTTCTACGGACCGGGAATCGACAACTACGACATGGCACTTCACAAAGTGACAAGCCTCACCGAAGGTCGCTCGCTTGAGCTTCGGCTGGAGATGTTCAACGTCTTCAACCACGCGCAGTTCTATCCGAATGGTTCGGTCGATGGAAACATCGGCGATACATCCTTTGGTCGAGTCCTGCGGGCAGCCGATCCTCGGATTGGTCAAATTGCAGCGAAGTTCCGCTTCTAAGGATCTCGGGGGGCGCAGCTGCGCCTCCCTACTCCTTGGGGAACAGCAGAGGGAAATGAAATGATCGGAATCAGTACTGTTCAATTCGTCCTGCGCCTTTGGTTGGCCATTGGCATGGGCGCGATGGTGGGCTTGGAGCGGCAATGGCGGCAGCGCATGGCGGGAACCCGTACCAATGCTCTGGTGGCTGCCGGAGCCGCAGCTTTTGTGATGTGCAGTCTACTGCTCGCAAATGACCCGTCTGCGCGCGGACGGATCGTCTCCTATATCGTTTCGGGAGTGGGTTTCCTCGGTGCGGGTGTGATCTTCAAGGACGGCGCGAATGTCCGCGGGCTCAACACGGCCGCCACTATTTGGTGTTCCGCCGCTATCGGTGCGCTCTCTGGGCTTGGAGCTCTGAACCTGGCGCTAGCCCTTGCCTTCGCCGTTCTTTTAACCAATGTGGTGCTCCGTCCCCTTGCATATCGTCTCCACCCCGTCCTTCCTGACACTACTCCAGTCGAGACACTCTATCAGGTACAGCTCGACTGCAAAGTTTCCGCTGCAGCTCACATACGCGCTTTGCTGCTTTCAACCATCACCCGTCTGCCCGTCACCCTCCAGTCCATCCATGGGGAACAGGACGACACAAACGAGCACGCCCACATCCGAGCCGAGATGACGACCGCAGGCCGGAATAACGAAGCTATCGAACAAGTGGTGCTGCGCCTCTCCATAGAGGATGATGTCTCAACCCTGAGCTGGTCGATTGCTGAATCGGCAATGGAGTAACCAAATGAAGGTAACGTCCAATACGACGGCGAAACGTAATCAGCGCGTCACGGCACCGCTACGGCGTATTCAGGGACAGGTGGCTGCCATTGAGCGTTTCCTTGTCGAAGATCCCGATGGCAATCGACCACTTCCTACGACGTCGTCAGTCGGCATTGGCGTCTCAATCTCCTCGCCGAGAAGTCTCGGCTTGGCTGACACCTCAGCATCAAAACCACTATAGGTTCCGCCCTACTCCTGGATAACGGGCAAGCCTTCCATTAATCCTGTAAGGTGCGGTTAGCCGACCATCCGGGAGGTGACGCATCACAGTTCCTTTGGAGTCCTGTTTACCTCAAGTGAGGATACCCAATCGGGCCTCTGGAGAGATAGCAGTAAGGCCACCCGATAGTTTCGGGGTGTCGCAGGAGCATCTTGACGTTTCCAATGCCGCCTTCTCTGCCATATGTCCGGAGTGCTGCGAGTCCGTGGTCATCCAGTAAAAGCGCGCCGGACACGAAGCGATCTGTCTCACACATGAGGCCTTACGTTTAATTGGCCATTCTGCACCGCAAATACAACACGCTCTTCATCAAGAGCCGAACAATTCCGCAGCAACAACAATAGTCTGCTCCGGCTAATTGTTTTTCTTCGGATACAAGGATGAAAACGGCAGATTATCGCCTTATAGGGATAGGCTCTCGCGGAAGGTTGACGATGAGACGGATGACGCTCGCAATACTCGTGCTCGCCTGCAGAACTGCAGACGGTCGGAATAATTCAAGTGGTGAACCAATTTGTGTCTGGAGAGAGGAATCTAATGATAGATCGTTTTTATACCGCAATTGCATGTGCAGTTCTGCTTTTGGAGTTGGTGAACCCTGGCTTTGCGCAACAGGTTCCTTATGGAACCAACATGCCAAATATACCCATCAGCTCGCATGATCGTGTCTACCATGCGGATCAAGCGTCGAATACGGTGTCAGTCTATGATCCCTCTACCAATACGCTGCTCGGCGTACTCCCTCTTGGAGGCTTCACCCCTCAAAATTTGAGCCCCCTCTACTACGGCCAATTACTCGTCCACGGTATGGGTTTCTCGTTCGACCACAAAACCCTGGATGTGGTATCGATCGGCTCCAATTCTGTGACCTTCATCGACACAGCCACAAACCAGGTCAAGCACACTACATACGTCGGCAGGTCACCGCACGAGGCCTTCTTTACGCCAGATGACAGTGAAGTCTGGGTCACCGTACGGGGTGAGAATTATGTCCAAGTACTTGATGGCGCGACGTATGAGCCAAAGGACCAGATCAATGTAGGAGACGGTCCGGGAATGACTATTTTCCGGCCCGACGGCAAGTACGGATTCGTCTGTTCCAGCTCTGTTCCTGTGACAACGGTAGTGGACGTACAGTCTCATCAAATTGCTGGTACTGTCCCGCAAGCATCCCCCTTTTGCCCTAACATTGCCGCCACACCTGACGGCCGCCAAGTATGGGAGACCCTAAAGGACACGGGTAAAACCGAGGTGTTTAGTGCTGAGCCTCCGTTTAATGTGCTGGCGACTTTGGAGACGGGTCCAATCACCAATCACGTCAACATCGTGCGAAACGCGAAGGGCCAGTTCGCGTACGTAACCATCGGAGGAGAAAACGTCGTAAAGGTGTACACGACGACTGATAATCCGCAGTTGGTCGCCACCATCCCGACAGGTGAATTACCGCATGGTATCTGGCCCTCGGGCGATGGCACCCGCATCTATATTGCCTTGGAGAATGGGACAGGGATGCAGGTGATCAATACTTTGACTAACCAAGTGGTAGCAACGCTTCCAGGGGGACAAGCAGCTCAAGCTCTGGTCTATGTTCCCAACGCGGTGCCAACCGGGAATGGACTGTCTAATCTTGTACCCTTGGCATCTTATGGTCAGTCGGTGCACCTGTTTCTGGGAACCAACCCCGACACTACTGCTTCTGGGCCGCCGACCACGGTAACGCTGAATTATCAAGGACCAATTGATTTGTTGGAGGCCGCAGTCACTGGGCTTGATCCTACCGCCAGTTACACCCTCGGACTGGTGCCGAACTTGGGCGCACCGGCCAAGGATTTTCAACCGTTAGCCACGTTTCAAACAAACGCTGCCGGTGCCCAGATCGTTGAATCGCTTGGGCCGCTGAGACAGGTAGTCCCCGGCTCGCCACAACAGGAAAATCAGCATGACGAAAGGCGTTTTCTGGAGATTGTGCCTGCGGGCGGAACGCAGCCCGTACAGGTACAGTTGCAGGTGCAGTAATATGCCAATGCCATAGCGAGAGAACATGGCCCAAACTGAACAAACGCGGCTAGGAAGAAATGGGGCCGTGAGGATGTTTTTCTACCCACTACGGGAGGGAGGCCGGCGAAGTCAGTGCCTCCCTCTTTGTTTCAATCAAGAACCAATAACTTTTGATTGGAGAAAGAAATGACCTCCAAAATGATATCCCTTCGGAGATGCGCGTGGATTGCAGCGCTCGTGACAGCAATAGGAGCGATGGCAGGTGCTCAAATGGACTCGCGCGCGATGACGTTCATGCACATCATGGATGAAAGTATGAAGCGCATGGACACCAACATGAAATCTGCTCCGGTGGACGGGAACATTGATCATGACTTTGCCACTATGATGATGCCGCACCATCAAGGCGCGATTGATATGGCCAAGGCTGAATTGACCTACGGTAAAGATCCTGTGATGAGAAGACTTGCAGAGGAAATAATTGTGGACCAGCAGTCAGAGATCCAGGCTATGCAACTCTGGCTAAGCAAGCAGACAGCCGCGAGTTCAAAAGGGGAAAAATAAGTTAGAGACACAAAGGACCTGGTTAGATTTCGTTTTCTCAAGTTCTGGCAAAGGGCAGCGTCGTGCTCTTCGCAGTCATGCTCTTCTCTTTTGATCTCCTGTTCGCAGTCTGTGATTGAGAGCATTGCGCAGTTCCGCACGACAGCGGCTTAACCGAGACATCACGGTGCCAATAGGAATTGCCAGCATTGAGCTGATCTCCTTGCAGGCAAACCCTTCGACCTCGGCCAACAGAAACACGATGCGTCGCTCTTCCGCCAGTGCATCGATGGCCGCAATTGCCTCCGAGTAGGCCAAGGACGCGAATGATGGCCGTATCGCCACGATATTGTCGAGGCTTTGCTCCGGTGGCAGTCCAACTAGTGGAACTGCGCGCCTCCCGGTCCTGCTGATGCCATTTAGCAGAATTCGGAATAGCCACGCTCTGCAGTTGGTGTCACGCTGGAACTGATGAAAGGCGCGCCACGCACAAAGAAGTGTCTCCTGCACAGCATCTTCCGCCAGACTGTCGCATCTCAGTATCCGGCGCGCCGTACCCATAAGAGCGTCAGTATGAATCAATGCAATACTCTCGAACTCTTCTCGCTCATCGGAACTGACTTGTCTCATTGGCAGCGTCCTATGTATAAGGAGTGGCCCGCAGTGCGAGTGAATAACCGGTTTGGAATGTTCACCTGCTTAAGCGGCGCCTAAACAATGCATGTGGAATTGCTCTGGATGAGAATGCGGAGCGAGCGTGTTCTTCGGTGCAACTTCCTGATGCTTACTTCTTGTGTTTACTTCCTAAGACTAGGCGCAAGTCGGAGCTACTTGCTTGCCTGAAATTACCCGTTTGCCTATTTTTACAGCGCAGTTCGAAATCGGCTCGGAGCGCAGCCAACGTGCTGACGAAAGACATGAGTAAAATGTGCGTGACTTGCGAAGCCTGACTCCAAGGCAATTTCCAGCAATGTAAGGGAGCGATTGCGCATCAATCGTTTTGCGCGGCTGAGCCGTAGCCTCATGATGTATCTATACGGAGATAATCCTGTCTGCGCGCGGAACGCATGAATAAAGCGCGTGTAGCTGTAGCCGGTCTCCGCTGCAAGAGCTGGGAGGTCGAACTGCCCAAGAGGATTAGCCTCGATCCGTTCGATGATCTGATTCAAAATATTGGAGTGCAGGTCCCCAACTGGCTGGCGGTTCTTTGCAGAAATGCTCCTGTTCATCAGGGTGAAGAGACGCGCAGCGAGGGCGTGGGCCAGATGCTCTGTATAAAGAGCGCCGGAGGGGCCGCCAGACTTCGCTTCATTCCGTAGCAACTGCATGATTGTGGAAAGCGATGCGTCGTAGAAACCTGGTTCATCACTAGCAATCGGTCTTGGAACGGCGCTCCATGTGATTCGCTCGTGCTTCATCTCGTCGGATACTCTATTGAAGAAGTCTTTATCTATAGCACACAACAAGGCATCAAACTTGGTTGTGGCGCGGCAGGAAGGAAGTGCGCCTGGGCTAAAGACCGACAAGGTAGTTGGTCGCTTCGCATAGGGAACACGGCGACCGCGAGAAATTAGATAGTCGCCTCGTGCCACGGAATTGCCTTGCCATTGCATGAGAAGAAGGTGACCAGTCATGCCTTCGGGAACTTCTCTGGGAGGAACCACGTGGCTCTCGAGATCGATGGAAGTCCAGTGCAAGCTTCTGCTTGAGAACCGCATCGACGACCCGCCACGAAGGAAACTACTGAAGGTTCCGATTCTTAGACCGCTGCTGTCAACGGGAGCAACATTCAACTTCTGTTTCGAAACCATTGTAGATCTCCTAAAACAATGCTTCGCCAGGATGATCATGCGATCAGCCCGACCAGAAATAGCGATAGGCGTTCATGAGGATCGAGGTCATTCACTCAGTGAGTGACTATTCCAAGTTCACGATGAGAGCACGTTCCGGGGCATTCGTCGCGCTCACACTTCCGCCATCTTTCCGTACAATGCGCTCAATAATCGCGAGGCCAGCCCTACGCTACTTCAAGCGGGTTGGCCGATTACTCAATAACGATCTCTTTCGATTTTTCAAGCCCAAGGCAAAAGGACTGCCATGGAGAAACCTGTGCCTTTTTGATGAAGATTTGCGAACTCTGATTCATGGCATTGTTCTTCCAAAACCGAGTATTGGCTAACATCGAGGTGACGTCCAATAGGAAATCGTTATGCCCAATAGGCGCCCCTTATCTGGCCGATTCAACTCAATTCACAGAAAGTTAACGGGCGCCCTATCCGAATCTGTAAATGCGCCGTGGGCAACGCCATCGCATGAGCGGTGCTTTGCCAAAATCTTCATAGCAGTTCATTCAATAGGTTTCTTGGTGCCCAGCCTTTGAACCAAATTCCCCACCCGCATCTCAGGCTGGCACAAAGTCTCTAGAGCAACTCGAATACCTCTCCGGTGCACTGGAGGAACAAGTCGGGCAGGACACATATGCAGTCGAAGACGAGACGCGGCATGGGAGGTGCTCCACACCCGGCGAGAACTGCATTTGTGTGATCAGTGGCTGGTTGGAAAGCAGCCTCGAACCGGCGGTTCTCTTCCTTGTTTTGCAGTAATCCTTCTGGTGTCGTATCGGGCTGCGAGCGCCGTCCAAAATCGACACTTGTCATCAGCAGAGGAATGACTCCGCAACCAACGATTGGGGGCCGGTTGTTCTTAGGACCCAGCAGCAGGGGAAAAGCGCCCAAATACGGAACACCCACGAGAATCAGATTGACTGGTCTTTCGGCCATGATCTGGCGGATACATCGGTCTTGATCGGGTATCGTATCTCCGAATACGTGCTTGAAATAGTGGATTGTGAGGTCCATGCCGCGAAGATTCCGCTTATCCGGAAAGAAATCTTCGAGGCGACGGTAGTCGAAGTTGGCGATCCCCGTAAGGGATACAAAGTCTAGACCGGCGGCGATGACTTTATCGGTGAAGTGCGGAACCGGCTGGGAGCGCAGCCAAAGTGCTGACGAAAGGCGTGAGGAAGATGTGCGTGACTTGCGAAGCCAGATTCCAGGGCAACTTCCAGCAACGTAAGAGAGCGATTGCGCATCAGTCGTTTTGCGCGGCTGAGCCGTAGCCGCATAATGTACCTATACGGCGATAGTCCTGTCTGCGCGCGGAACGCATGAATAAAGCGGGTGTAGCTGTCCGCCAGGTCGAACTGTTCAAGAGGATTGGCCTCGATCCGTTCGATAATCCGATTCAAAATATGGGAGTGCAGGTGGCCAGGAGGATCGGGGTTCTTTCGAGAAATTGTCCTGTTCATCAGTGAAGAGTCGCCCACCGAGGGCATGGGCGAGATGCTCAACATAAAATGTGCCGGAAGGCCCACCTGACCTCGTTTCATCCCGTAGCAGCTGCATGATTCGGGACAGTGATACGTCGTAGAAATTGGGTTCATCACTAGCAATCGGTCCACCTGCAACGGCGCTCCATGCGATTCGTTCATGCTCCATCTCGTCGGATATTTTGTTGAAGAAGTCTTTGTCTATAGCACACAACAGGACATCATGTTCACTCGTGGCGCGGACGGGAGGAAGTGTGCCGGGACTAACGAGCCCCAAGGTAGTCGGCCGCTTCGCATAGGGAACAAAGCGACCGTAAGTATTGAGACGGTCGCCTCGTGCTGCGGAATTGCCTTGCCATTTGCAGGAGAAGAAGATAATGAGTCATACCTTCGGGCACTTCTCTGGGAGGAACTACGTGGCCTTCAAGATCAATGGAAGCCCAGTGCAGGTTCCTACTTGAGAACCGCATCGATGACTCGCCACGAATGACGCTGCTGAAGCTTCCGATTCGGGGACTGATCCTCTCAACGTCCAAAGTACTTCTCCTAAACAATGAGATGCTCGCTCCACGATTGTGGTCCGTACGCGCACGTCCCGACCGGTCGATATTGATAAGCGTTTCTGGGGATTGGATTATTTACTCAGTGAGTGACAATAACAAGTTCACGATGAAGCCACCATTCAGGCCATTCGTTGTGGCCACGCTTCCGCCATGCATCCGCACAATGCGTGATTGGAAGATGTTCAGGTTCTGGAAATGCGAGTCGGCGTGTTTTCATCGAGTGTTCAAAATGGCAAAACGCTGCAGCTAGATCGTCGATGCGGTCCTCGTTCTCCTCTAAACCAATATTGAGTCGCACAATTCGTCCGGCGTATTGCGTGCCGGAAGCTCGAGCGAGGGATAGGCGAGCACCAGGCTAGTAACTCCTCCCCAGCTATAGCCCGATTTTGAAGAGCTTAGGCTTTTAGGAAGGTTCGACCGTATAGTTGCCGAAAACCGTTTTCAGGGAAACCTCTCGTGCGACCATTGCGGGACGGGGTTCTCTGTATGCGTTCAACGATCAAACTCATAATTCGTTGGTTCCACGTTCAGGTCTTGGTAGCCCCACCCACTCTTACTTTTCACCCTCCGAAGGTGTGCTAACGGACACCGCGGCTTCACATCTGGATCGGATCAGGAGGCTTCGGAGCGAAGTTTTTCGTAGAGCAGCCTGCGGTGGATTCCGAGCAAGCGTGCCGCCTCCGCCTTATTGCCGTTTGATTGACGTAATGATCGCTCCATTAGTCGGCGCTCCCATGTTTGAAGGTGTTGTCGCAACCTCTCATTCTCGATAAGCAAGTCACAAATAATGCACTGAAGTGCCTCAATGCATCGTTGGAGATCGGGTTCCTTTAGGAGTGTCTGGTCAGTGAGTTTGGGGTCTCCGGGCACGGCCGATGGGTCCGACCGATTGTTTTGCATCACAATCTCCTGAAGAAAGTGCCGTCGTCGAGTTGCTAGTTGTTTCCTGTCCACCAGACAGGAGGCGTCGGTATATGGGGCAGATGGATCTTTTTCAGGAATTGGCCTAGCTCCGGAGAAAACTCCTGCAGAACATTCTGAGCAGCGATGCCACTGAAGGCGATGGCAGATCTCTGCCCCGCATGGGTCAGGTTATCGAAGCCGGCCGGAAGGTAGGCATTGCCAATAAAACCGCCGGCGGCGGCGCCGGTGAAGTTGGAGATGGCAACCGTGCGATGGTCTCCGTCCGTTCTATCGATAAAGGTGAAGACAAAGGCATGGCCCAGGCGCGCAGGAAAGGAGGTGCTTTCAGAGCGCCGATAACGGGGATCTTCGTGGAGCAGAACGGCAGCGGAGAAACGTCCGATGCTTTCCGCTCCAGTCCGGGCGAAACTGTCTCCATAGTTGCGTCCAAATGCATCGGCACCGGCGCGCCATTCATGAGGGTAGTTCTTAGGAGGATTTGCCATGCGAATGCCGGCCCCGAAGGCGTTCGTGACGAAGCTGCGCGGGCCGAACGTGGGCTCCACTAAATATTTGAACTTGTCTCCAAGGTCCATCGAGTGGAGAGGCCGGCCAGACTGTGGCGACAGGAATGGAATGATTGGCGGGGAACTTTGTTGAGGAGTTGGCGAAGGTAAAGGAGCATCGGGCAGATCCGGTTCTCCGGGTGCAGACGAGGAGACGTATGCAGAAGCAGTCTGGCCGCGCGCCTGCAAAACTGTTCCTTCTGAAAGAACTAACAATGGGACCAACAGCATCGCACCGAGAAAAGGAAACACCGTCTTCTGAAAAAAGAGAAGCAATATGGATACTGCGCCGCAGGATCGGTTCCAATGAAGTTTCGTCAAACTAACACCTGTCTGTCCTATCCTGCCCCCGA
>Ga0210396_10006698_pt1 | contig 11013 bp, 11 predicted proteins | sample IncBWH17OmetaG_FD_155466 | JGI IMG/M metagenome (GOLD analysis project Ga0210396, IMG submission 155466) | Forest soil microbial communities from Barre Woods Harvard Forest LTER site, Petersham, Massachusetts, United States - Inc-BW-H-17-O ... | reverse complement strand
CAGGTACGCCTTGAATAAACAAGTCCAGGATAGGTTCCGGGGACCTCGTCGCTCCGATCCTCTCCTTGTAGAGAATAGCCAAAGCTTCATCGATGAGGACTCGTACCAGCCAACTGCGAAAAGCGCCTTCGCTGTCGAACCGTGGAACATTACAGGAGGCTGCCAGTAAACAGTTCTGCACGGCATCTTCGGCTTCCTCATGATTCTCTAGCACACGGTACGCGATTCGATAAAGAACGCGACGATGCTGTGAGAACAAAACGTCTAGAGCTTCTGGATTCTCTTGCCAATTCCTTCTGGTCTCATCTTCAGTACCTGAGTACGACTGCGACACAACATTCATCCTATTTACTCCTTACTGCGAAAGATTGTAACTATGGGAACATCGTGCAGAGGCTAGCCGACCCGCGCCATGACTCTCACGGACCGACTCTGACCCGCGGCCGTATTTCAATTCGGCCTTTCAATCCACCGTCAGTATCTGCTTCGGCATTGACAGCACCAAGGCCTGGGCCCTCTTGCGTTGTCTGAAGATAAGACACGGGAACTGGAAATCTATTCCTGTTAGTACCTGTCGCGCCCCAATGACTCCCCAGGATCGATGTTACGCAACAAGCATAAGGAATAGGCAGATAGCCGACGTGTTGTTGTTATAGACGCCAAGAGGCTATCTCATCAGGCGTTCCCTACACCTCATCGACCGAGGCTTTGCGATGCTTCCCAACATAGGTCCCGAGTTTGTTGAAGCCCTGCTGTCGCGAGCGACGAATATGCCGGCCAGCCGCACATCGCGGGGAGCCTCACAGAGTGCGCCTGAATGCAAAAGGCTAGATCGCCGTGCGCCATTCCGGCGTGTTACGCTCCTTGTTCTTTCCTGTATCTTGGGGATAGTTACGAGCAAGTGGATGGTCTATCTCATCCTCATGTGCTTGTAAGCGCAGCGGCCTCTTTCATCACGATTTCTGGATGAGAGCACGGTCATGCCGATTTATTGAGGAATGCGAGTATCGTATCTTGCAACCTTGATGCGTCTATCGATGCGCGCTAAAGCGGCCGCCATCCGACATGCTTTGGTGACACACCAAGCAGGACTGGCGCCCGGCACCCGCTAAGGACGAGACCAAAGCATACGTGAGACCGTGATTGCTCCAGGTAATAACATTGAAGTTCGCCTGCTTGCGGTAATGAAAGATGATTTCGCCGGAGGGGACCTCCTCTCCTCCTGCAGCCACAGCAGACCTGCTGGAAGAGACCAGAAGACTGATCTTTTGCTGTTGCATCTGATAAGCAATTAGCGCGGCATAGCCACCTTTGTAGTTCACCAGGCGTCCACCGGTCATGCGGTAGACATGTTGATCGTCCGCTTCTTCGGCAGAACGTGGGAGGCGGAGGGTGAAAGGCACTTTCCCGGCGAACCATGCGGTAACCACACTGGGCGAATCAGATTGGACTTCGAGAGGAAGACTGCCATTCAGAAAGCTGCGGTGTGCCGCAACCGCTGTCTCAATGTAACTATCAGCGCTTATCTGTCTCAGAATTCTTGGGACGAGCAGTACCCCTGCGGCAACGAGAAGAATTGCGGCAGCCAACGCACCCCAACTGACGGAACCACGACCGACAGCCTGCAATGGTGAGGCCAAAACCGTCGCGAAATGTTTTCTGGCAGGCCCATGGGCGGGGGTCGAACAGAACGACTCTGCAGCCTGCGTGACTCGTGCGCGCAGGGCGTCCGGAGCGGAATACAGCGGCCGCGATCGATGTAGCAGAGCGGATAGCTTTTCTTCGGCCTCAAGCTCAGCCCGGCATGCTTGGCATCCTTCCAAATGAACGCGAAAAGCTTCGAGGTCCTGACCGCTCAGCTCCCTGTCGAGATAGAGCTGGATTGTCGCGCTATAGTCATGGCAACCCTTCATTGTGTGTCCCTCGCTCCGGACGATCGAACCTCTTCAACCTTGGGGAAAGCAATGCACGAAGCCTTGCGCGTGCCCTCCCCAAACGCGACATCACTGTTCCTACTGGGCAGTCCAGGACGCTCGCGATCTCCTGATACGAGAGATCTTCGTATTCACGCAGCAGGATAATCTCTCGAAAATCTATAGACAGCTCATGAATCGCAGCTCGCACCTGCTCTGCCTCCAGCTTGCTTACATAAAGATCATGTGAATCTTTGGATGTCTCAACGATGCTGTTGGCAACGCCATCGCCAACCTCGAGCTCAATCATTTGAGGACCATTGCGCCACCTTCTCAACTGGTTGAGCCAGACATTTCTCAGGATCGTAAAGAGCCAGCCCTTGGTGTTGCTGCCCGCCCGCAGCCTCGCCAGCGCCGGTAGTGCGCGAACGTACGTTTCCTGTACCAAGTCCTCTGCTTCGGCATGATTGCGGGTCAAAACCAGCGCGTAGCTGTACAAACCGTCGAGATACTCGACACCGGTCGCGTCGGCCTGGCCTGCTCCGTCGTCGTTCCATGACATATTTGTTCACTCTCTGTTGAACACCGCAGTGCGGGCTTTATTCCCGGGCAAGAGAAGCCGTTGTGGTCAGCGGGCAAACGTTCGCGTCGACCGCTCCGAATACGAGAGCTTTGCTAGAATGATTTACAGAAGACGCGTCGGTGAGGTTCTTGGCTTTTTGGCATCGCGGCGATGACTTTTTTCTGACGAACACTTGAAAGAAAGTGTGAGCAAACTGACCGGTAAAGCATCGAATGCCTTATTGTTGTTTCAATTCCACTTAACACCACCCTCTGGGCAATGCCGCTAGAAGCAACCTCATAATGTCTTGGTCGGTAGCCATAGTTTTGTTTGTGCTGCCTATCCAACCGAAACCTGCAACGCCGTCGGCAATATCAAGTTGAAAATCAACCCTCTCTATGAGGTTCTCGTCTGAAGTTGCTTTAGCTGAAAACCGATGCGCAAAAAGCTTTGCACACAACGTGATCAGAATATGAAAGAGAACCACTGCAGGTGTGAAGTCTCAGTCCGGTTCCTGTTGAATTGTTGTGACGAACGCAGTCACAACGTGGCGGGGCCTGCCCACTCGAAATGACGGCGCACTCCACTGATAAGAGGAAACCTACTCGTGTACGCGGACATGCAGGGTAGGGCAAGAGTAGGTCCGTGAAGTTATTCAAGACGTTCTGTCTGGATACAGCGAACCACCTCCTGTGGCGCGACGGCGAACGAGTGCCTATAGCCCCCAAGGGCTTTGACGTACTGGCCTATCTGGTTGAGCACGCGGGACAGGTGGTGACACAAAACGAAATTCTTGAGGCGTTGTGGCCCGAGACTCACGTCAATCCAGAGGTCCTCAGAAAATACATTCTGGAGATCCGTAAGGCTCTCAGTGACCGTCCCGACAACCCGGAATTCATTGAAACAGTGCCCAAGCGGGGATATCGGTTTGTTGCTCCCGTCATGGATGAGAGCGTGGCCGAGGCGGCAGATGAGCCCGCGTCACATGCAACGGAAGAGCGGGCAACCAAAGAGGACGCGAGCCGCTCAACCGACCCATCAGAGCAGGCGGGTTCTCTTGTTAAGCGCAAGCTCTGGATCATACCGGTCTTGGCGGTGGTAGCGGCGGCAGGGTTAGGGTTGTACTTCCTGCTCACACAACATAGCCGGGAGGCTCCCTTATTGACCGATACGTCGATCGCCGTGCTGCCTTTTGCGGACATGAGCCCAGCCAAGGACCAAGAATATTTCTCCGATGGACTCGCCGAACAATTGATCAATGACCTCGCCAAAGTATCAGGCCTAAAGGTTATCGGACGGTCCTCAGCCTTTCAGTTCAAAGGGAAGAACGAAGATCTGCGCGATGTGGGACGGAAGCTCGGCGTGGCCAATGTTCTTGAGGGAAGTGTGCGCCACGAGGGCAACCATGTACGCATCACCGCGGAACTGATCAAGGCGGACGATGGCTTTGAGCTCTGGTCGCAAACCTATGATCGGGAGATCAAGGACATCTTCGCTGTACAGGATGACATCGCCCTGGCCGCGACCCAGGCGTTGCAACTGAAGCTGCTGGGAGGCAATGGCCAGCCCGTTGCTTCGAACTTGCGTAGCGCGAATCCGGAGGCATATCAGGCTTACCTCCAGGCGGAATACTTTTTGGGGCGCGGGCAGAGCAAGGAAGACCTCGGCAAGGCGCTCGCCTATGCCGATACGGCGATTAAGCTGGATGAGGAATATGCACCAGCCTGGGCCTTGCGAGCGTCGGTGCGGAACATGATGGCGCAGCTCGGCCTGACCGATACTACAGAAGGCTTCCGAATGGCTCGCGACGACGCGGAACGGGCGATCGCGCTTGATCCTACTTCGGCCTCAGGCTATCTGGCGCTAGCGGAAACGCAAATCAGTTACGACTGGGATTGGGACACCGCTAACACTTGCCTTATGAAAGCAGTTGCCCTAGAGCCGGGTAGCGTCGACGTATTCCGTCTCCATTCGACTCTCTCCTCGGTACTCGGCAATCTTAACGAGGCGGTCAAACTAGATGCACAGGCGGCCGCGCTCGACCCTCTTCGCGCCAATCTTCATGTGAATCTAGGATACCTCCTTTACTTGGTGGGCCGATACGATGAAGGCCAGGCTGAGCAGCATAAAGCTCTGGAACTGAACCCACAGGCTGCCATTGCTCATGGCGACCTGGGTAAAATTCTCATCGCAGAGTCAAAGCCACGGCAGGCGCTCGCGGAAATTGAGGAAGAACCGACCGAGTGGGCGAAACTCACGGGCCGGGGACTCGGCTATCACGCGCTCGGCCGTGAACAAGAGTCGAATACTGCTTTGACCGGCCTTATCGCGAAATATCACGCTCTTGCGGCCTATCAAATCGCTGAAGTGTATGCGTATCGCGGTGAGTCTGACAAATCATTTGAGTGGCTGGAGCGTGCCTACGAACAGCGAGACCCCGGACTGCCTAAGTTCAATAGCGATCCGCTGTTCAAAAATCTGCGCCATGACCCGAGATATTCTAACCTTCTCAAGAAAATGCGGCTGCCGACCTAAAACAATTGATTGTTCCGCCAAATGCTGCAAAGGTCCGGCGCGATGCCCGCGTCAAATAATCAAAAGGCGTTGATCTCATCCCAACTGCTTGGTCGTCGCAGAATCTGTTTTCAATCCTTCATCCGAAGTTGGGAATAGACACCTCGGTCGGCTGTTGGATCGCTTTCGCGTGGACCGTTCTCGGCCTGAATCGTCTATGCCGTTAGGAAACGGCCTGCGGCTCACTCGGGCGTCAACCTCCCTAACTGCTTCTTAAGATCTTGGACGAAAATCCCTAGGCGGCACGCTCACCAGGATGATTGTGGTAGGCACTCCTCCGCGGCGTGCTGTCGAGGTTGGTGTGGGAATAAGGGAAGTAATCGCGTGTTTTTCAAACATGGCAGAGTTCGATAAAACCTGGCTCCGCTTCAACGCCTGTAAGGATTAATTGAAAGAGGATCATGTCGAAAAACACTTCCACCCCGCTGCCCACCCCACATGAACAGATCCTAGCGATCACAGCAGGATTTTGGCAGAGCCGGGCTCTAGCGGTTGCCGCGGAACTAGAGCTAGCCGATTTACTGGCCGCAGGGCCGCTGCATATCGATGCCATTGCCAGCCGGACTAAGACGCACGCTCCCAGTCTATTCCGTCTGCTACGGGCGCTTGAAAGTTTGGGCATATTCTCGCAAATCGCCCCCATGGTTTTTGCTAATACGCCGGCTAGCGAATGCCTGCGCCAGAATGTTCCTAACACGCAGTGGGCCTGGGTCCGGGCGCAGCTCTCGGTTGGTGGAGGCGTGTACGAAGGCTGGTCAGGCTTGGGCGGCAGTATTAAGACAGGCGACACGGCTTTCGATCAGATACTTGGATGTAGTTTCTGGGAGTATTACCGCCGCAATCCGGAAGCTGGCACTATTTTCAACGAAGCGATGCGCCTGATCGGCAAGCATAACTCTCCCGAAGTCGCGCGAGCATACGATTGGAGCCGATTCCCAGTCATAGCCGATATTGGTGGCGGGATTGGCGGCCTTTTGGTGGATATTCTTAACGCTCATCCGTCATGCCGGGGACTCCTGTTTGACGAACTGAACGTGATGCAACAGGCGATCTCTCATGAACGGCTGAAACCTATCGGAGGAGATTTCTTCCAAACAGTGCCTGCCGGGGCTGATGCCTATATCCTGCGATGGATCATTCACGATTGGCCTGAGGTGGAGGCAGTGGCTCTCCTTGGCAAAGTACGAGAAGCCATGAAACCAGGCGCCCGTCTTATTCTTCTTGAGGAGCTTATTCCGAAGACGCCGGAGCTTGTGGCCGGCAAATGGATAGATGTTCTCATGTTGGCAATCACCGGCGATCGTGAGCGGACCGAGAAAGAATATAGCGAGTTACTCTGGTCCGCTAGTTGTGAGTTGGAGGAGGTAGTTCCGAGGGCTGGTCCGCTGAGCATTCTCGTGGCGAAAGCGAAGGCAACAGTTTAGGAGTACAAGCTATGTCTGCAGAATCAATGAAACAGGAAATTGGAGAGAAGTTCCTGGTCGCCTTGCGCACCCACGATTGGGATCTGATGCGCACCATCATGGCTCCGGATGTCGTATGGAGCCTTCCGGGCTCAAGCCGAATTTCAGGGGAAGCACATGGAGTAGAAGCTGTTATTGCTCGTTGTCAGCTCATAACCAGCTATGGGCTGAACTTTGGTCTCAAACATGTGCTCTATGGGCAATTCGGCTTTGCTCTCTCATTAAACAACACAGCAAAACGCGGCGACCTTGTTCTTGATGAGCATTTGGCGACTGTGTGTTCCTTGCGCGAAGACAAGATAAGCCGAATTGATACCTATTTGTCTGACGTGCCCATGGCGAATGCTTTCTTCGCGTAGTTGAGGAGAGGGTCAGGGGCGTAATACGGTTCTCGACATACACATCAAGCTTGCCGGCAAGAACGTAGAAGAACTCATTTTAACGTGCGTGAACCTGCGGAGGAGGTTCGGACCCCTTTCTCATGTTCGATAGCAGTGAGGAATAAAAGCGCAGATCGTGTGTTCCTAATAGGTAGAAACGTCTTTATGCGGACACATTTGCCAGTAAAAGGATACGGTCTTTGAGCTCGAAACTGGAATCAGCAGATCTGGAGGTGGAGGATCTGAGCAAAGTGATCCTCGCCTGTGAGGCGAAAGTATATGAGACCTTCCTTGGTCCCAAACCCGACGTAGAAGCCCTCCAAAGGTTGCTCCTGCTGGACTACCTTTACATTCAGCCCAAAGGCGTCATCTGGACCAGAGAGGAGAACCTCGCGTCCCTAAAAAGTGGTGTAGTGTTTTCGTCCATTGAAATCAAAAATCCGCAGGTCAGGAAGCTTTCGCCGACTTCAGTTGTGATCGTCGCGCACGTTCTTATCGAAGCCGCAGCCGGCGAACAGAACCTCTCCACCGAAACTCTGACCTCCAGTATCTGGGTCAAGCAAGATGACAAATGGCTGGCTCAGCTGCATAACTCCACCACGACAGCTAAGTCGATGTGAGGTCCACCAGTGGGAGACGGCAGGTGCAAAGACACAGCCTGCCCTGGGGGCTGTTCTCCAATGGAAATCGTCTCGCTCCCTGATTTGAGCGACGGCCGTAAACATGGCAAATGTCGTACCATAGCGTCCGATCCTCGCCGACCGAGGGCGCGCATGGTGCTTATGTTGCTGGCGAGAGGTCGGCAGGTATGCGTTGCAGCACCACAGAGGGTTTATAGGAGATTGCAGATGAAACTGAAGGACAAAGTAGCCGTAATTACTGGGGCGGCTCGAGGGATTGGCTCTGCAATCGCGAAACGCTTCGCTGCGGAGGGCGCTTCAGTAGTCATCCACTATGCCATGAGGAAGACCGAAGCGGAGCGCACCCTGGCGACCATCGAGGCCGGGCGTGGAAAAGCATTCATTTTCCAGGCAGACATCACCATGGCATCCGGAGTAGAGAAGCTATTCGCTGCCACAAAGGAACGTTTTGGCCGGCTGGATATTTTGGTGAATGACGCTGGTCTGGACGACTTCATGCCTTTAGAGCAGGTCACGGAGCAGCACTTTCACAGTCATTACAACGTGAATGTCCTGGGCGTAATCCCGGTGGTGAAGGAAGCGGTAAAGTACATCGATAAAAAACAGGGCTGCATTCTAAACATCGGTTCGCTCTCAAGCACTCATCCCTTCCAGGGTGATCTGGTGTACGGGGGAAGCAAAGCGGCGACGGATGCCATAACTGCTTCTCTTGCGCTGGAACTTGGTCCCTCTGGCATTCGGGTCAACTCGATCAATCCAGGCATGGTCAAGACCGAAGGGCTGGGCGAGCTGACCTTCATCACTCAGGAGATTCGCGATGGGATTGCAGCGATAACGCCTCTGCGTCGATTAGGCGAACCGGAGGATATTGCCGCTGCCGCAGTTCTTTTCTGCTCCGACGATGCTCGTTGGATTACTGGACAATGCATACGCGTCTCGGGTGGACTGATATAGCTGCGGGCCGCTAGCGCAAGGCGGAGCAGGTGAGCCGCCGGATGCTTTCGTTTTAGAGGAGGCTGTGTGCCACACCCAGGGTTAGCGATTATCTGCTGCGGAGCGAAGTCGATAGCGGAATGCGGATCGCAGTCGATCATGTCCTCAAAATCTATCCTGGACTCGCTCAAACTTTTCACCACCCAAGAACTGAGAACAATGCCACTCAACAGGCGGAAACTGGCGATGATACTTGCTTTCACCATCATCGGGACCAGCGCGGCGCGCGGACAGGGCGCAATCGACCGCCTTCAGCCGCTGGTGGCAACATCGGCGCGCAGATTGGTCATCGCGGAACAAGTCGCCCTCGCGAAATGGGACAGTGGAGCGGCGGTTGAGGATTTGCCTCGCGAGACACAGGTCATTAGGGACGCGGTCAGGGACGGCGATTCGAGAGGATTGGACTCAACATCGGTATCGAACTTCTTCAAAGCCCAGATCGAGGCTAATAAGGTCATTCAGTACTCGCTGTTAGCTGATTGGCGTCGTTCCGGCAGAGCGCCCGCCCACGCGCCGATCGATCTAGTTGCTACGATCCGGCCGGAACTTGACCGCGTACAAACGGCACTTATCGCAGAATTAGCTGATACCGTGGCCATCCGTGCAAGCACGACATGCCGTGCTGACGTTGCAAAAGCCATAGGCAAATACGTCTTAATGCACAAGCATGAAATCAGACCTCTCCAGTCGGTTGCGCTCGACCGTGCTCTAGCTGCGAGCTGCACGCAATAGTTAGCACATGGGAGATTCTTGGTCCCCTCGAGTATTTGCTGGTCTTGCGCACAACGCGTCCGGATGAGTGCCAAGAAGTAACCTGCACGGTTAATGGCGGACATAAGAATTCTTAAGTTACCGTTTTTCGTGATCGATGTACGCCTTTAGCTCTACTCAAAGGCGTCTTCCGCCGGAAATTCCGGGTCCCTTTGCAGTTGAAGGTGGCACCCGGCAGCCCCAGGTCAACGTCCGTCACCTGTCCTACGAAGTTCGGGCGGTGCTTTGCTGGAGTACCGGCAGGCAACGCACTCACGGAGTGCATGTCCTGTAGTCTGACCTTGAATGAGAACTGCGAAAAGGTGGATCGGTGACTAAGCGATTCTGGATCTGCGCCCTCATGACTCTCCTCAGTGCCGGCGTAAGCGCGGGTTTTTCCCTTGATGGTCTATTTGGCCCCAGCGGCAGCGACAGTTTCGCGCGCTATGCGGCTTCGCGAAGCGTCGCCTTGCTGCTAACGGTCCTGATCGCAATCGGCATTCGTTCCCGCATGGCGATCGCCTTTCTGGGGATCGCCATGGCGATAGTGCAGACGTTTGATGGCATCGTCGGCGCGCTCGCGCACGATCCTTCGAAGACCTACGGACCATTTGCCTTTGCCGTCCTTAACGCACTCGCGGTGGGCTTGCTTCTGAGACGAGGAATGTCATCTCAGACCGAGACACAGTAGCCGCTGCTCGCCTCATTTACGCATCTGAAATCTGCTGACTGAAACCATCCGGGGATTTGACAGCCCTACTTTGAATCGAAGGCAACGCGAACAAAAAGACGTATCCGTCAGTGATGCGAACGCTGTCCTGCGATACCCGCCACCGACACCTGCAGCTTTGCCGAGTCCCACCCGATACCTTCCTTGAAGACAAATCTGCGGCTTTGCGAATTGTCGAAACATCATGTTCGAAGCAGCCATCTAGAAGCAGGAATCGGCCTGCATTCCGGGGACAGCCTGCACGGAACTGGTGAGACGTCTCAATCATCAAAACCGGCCTACCAGCGAGGGTTTTCTCTAGGGATTGGTGAAGCAGTTGACAGTGCTCTTCACCCCATCACTCTTGCCGTTGCCCTGCTCCGAGTCAACCGTATAGTAGTAGGTTGTCTGCGGCTTCAGGCCATCCACACGCACCCGGAAGACAGTCTCGGCGTGGCCCTGGTTCAGCCTAATGTGAGACTTCGCCATCTCGCTCAGGTGCTCAGGACCGGTACCGTAGTGGACCACTCCGAAGTGCTCGTCCGAGCCCCCCGGATTGTTGCTTGTCCACCGGATGATCGCCGTATTGTCCCTTACTGATTCGAGCGTGGGTCCATTGGTGATGTGGACGTGCGCGGCTGCCTTGGCCGGAGGAAGTATTTCAGTCCGCGGAGCCCGTTGAGCGTCGGTCGTATTTGAGAAAATCCCACCGCTCGCCACACTCGTGATCGCCAGCGGCAGAAGGAGTCTCGTGATGCGCAGACTTCTCATGTGCAGACCTCAAAGTGAGTTGGCCCGATGGATCTTGCTCGGGCCACGCGAGGAAAGAGCACATGGAGGCGACCCCATGCGCCCTTTTTCCCATCGCGTGTTTCTAATAGCAGCGCGTCTGGCCTGCAAGCAACGGCTAGGGTCGTCTGCTAAGAGCTGGAATGATCGTATTATTCCCCTGAGTGGAAGCATTGCCGCCGCTCATGCAAGCCCCGGTAAAAGTATTGATATCGGGGTAAGGTCTTGTGAAACCGTCG
>Ga0210396_10006697_pt1 | contig 11014 bp, 5 predicted proteins | sample IncBWH17OmetaG_FD_155466 | JGI IMG/M metagenome (GOLD analysis project Ga0210396, IMG submission 155466) | Forest soil microbial communities from Barre Woods Harvard Forest LTER site, Petersham, Massachusetts, United States - Inc-BW-H-17-O ... | reverse complement strand
AACGAGACCAGAAGCAGACCTACGACTGCGGCAATGTAGGTAATGGCGTCGAAGGGCTTGACCTGATAGAGAGAGGACGCGAGAACGCGGCTGATGAGGATGGCGAGCGGAGCGCCCATCAGGATGCCGATGAGCGAAAGCCAGAGACTGCTCTGCAAGATCATCCACACCACCTGGCCGCGCCGGGCGCCGAGCGCCATGCGCACGCCGATCTCCGCGGTGCGGCGGCTCACCCGGTACGCAAGCGTGCCGTAGATGCCGGTGGCCACAAGCACGATGGCAAGCAGACCGAAGCACTCCGCGAGACGCGCGAAGAGAATCTGCTGCGAGATGGATTCTTCAAACTGTGCCTGCTGCAGTTCCGGTTTGAGCAGCGGCAGGTTGGGATCGATCTGGCGTATGACATTCTGTGCGGCAGGGAGGATGGCGAGCGGGTCACCGTGGACGCGCATCTCCACGTGCATTTCGCCTACGCTATTTTCCTGAGAGTAGGGGGACCAGAGCATCGGCCTGGTCTGCTCGGTGACGCCGGTGTACTTGTGATCCTTGACGACGCCGACGATCTGCGCGGGATCCGTTCTGCCAACGGTATGCCCCAGTGGGTTCTGACCGGGAAGAAAACGCTTGGCGAAGGTCTCACTGACGATAGCGGCATTTGCGGAATGCTGCGTATCGGCGTCGGTGAAATCTCGCCCAGCAAGCAGCGGGACGCCCAGGGTGCGGAAGAAGTCGGACCCGACATTGTTCATGCGAATCATGCCCTGCTCGCCCTCAGAATTCGGCGCCTTGTGCCCATCAATCACGGGGGCGCCGTCGTTGCTGGCCCAGCCGGAGCCGGGGCGGTTTCCGGCGAGGCTGACGGATTCGACGCCGGGCAGGGCACGCAGGCGCGATAGAAGAAGCTGGTAGAAAGTGACGCCTTCGTCGCGAGTATGCGTTTGCTGCGGATTTATGCCGAAGACGACGAGGCCCTGGGTGCGGAGACCGAGCGGGGTGCTCTGGAGATTGCGCAAGGTGCGAACGAGCAGGCCGGCGCCCACAAGGAGCGAGAGGCAGAAGGCCATCTGAAGCGCGATGACGATGCGGCCGCTGCGCGAGTTGCCAGCATTCTGATTCGTCACCGCAGATGAGCTCTTTAATACCAGACTGGTTCCACCGGCGAGCGAGGTGCGGAGGGGCGCGAGGGCGAAGATCAGAGCAGCCAGCACCAGGATGCCGAGGGTAGCGGAGAGCGCGGTAGCGTCAGGCGAGAGGCTGGAATCGATCTTCGCCCAGGCGGCGAGGGTGCCCGTGCCGGAGCAGGCGAAAAGCCATGCGAGCCCACCGCCGCCCGCAACGAGCAATGCAGCCTCCGTGAGCAACTGGCGAAAGAGCTGCGTGGTGCCAGCGCCAAGCGAGAGGCGCACGCTGAACTCGCGCTGACGATTTGCGCTACGCGCTAACAGCAACATGACGACATTGCTGAGCGCGATGAGGAGGACTAGGGCGACCATGGCCATCATCATTTTGAGCGGGGCGCCGTACTGCTCCGCGTAGCCGGGAAAGGCCTTGGCGGGCTGGAAGCTGACGACAGGTGGCTTTTGTCCAACGCGCGGCTGGCCGAGGCCGATGAATGCTGTGCGCGCGACGATTGCCTGGGTTTGTGCGAGGGCCTGCTGCGCGGTAGCGCCGGACGCGAGACGCCCGAGGAGGCGCAGGCACCACCAGTTTTGACGCATGAGATAGGTCTTGCCATCGGTCGCGGGATCGCCCCAGGCATTCAACTCGACGCGGGACTGGAGCGGTATCCAGAAGTCGACGGACGTGCCGGGCTCGGTGCCTTCGAAGCCGGAGGCGGTGATGCCGACGATAGTGAGGGGCACGCCTCTGACAAAGAGCGTGCTGCCGAGGATGCTGGGCGAGCGGGAGAAGCGGCGGGTCCAGTAGTTGTAGCTGAGGACGGCGATGGGTGCGTGCTGCTCCTCATCGGCGCCGGCGAAGCCGCGGCCACGCGCCATGCGGACGCCGAGGCCGGAGAAGAAGTCGCCGCTGACCATGTCGACTTCGGCAACCTCGGGAGTGGCGCCGATGCGCACTCCGGCTTTGCCGTCGAAGCTGAGCGGTACGTAGGCCATGACATCGGAGAAGGCGCGATCCTGATGACGGAGGGCATCGTAGACGGGATAGGAGAACGAAGAATCGGAGTCTCCGGTGTTGGTGGCGCCGTCGGGCTGGCCGTCGATGTAGAGATACACGACACGCGCGGGGTCGACGACGGGAAGCGACTTGAGCAGCACGGCGTTCATGACGCTGAAGACGGCGGTGTTGGCACCGATGCCGAGCGCCATGATGAGGATGACGGTAATCGCGAAGCCGGGTGCGTGGGCGAGCGAGCGAAGTGCGTACTTGAGATCGCGCAGAATGCTCTCGAAGAGCGCGAGGCTGTTCTGCTGCCAGAGATCTTCATGGACGCGGCGCGTGGAGCCGAAGGTGATGCGTGCGCGGCGCGCGGCTTCTTCGGGGTTGAGACCGCGGTCGAGGTACTCGGCGCGTTCTGCGTCGAGGTGCGCGGCGATTTCGCTGGCGAGATCGCGATCACTGCGGCGGCGGCGGAAGAAGCGAAGCAAGCTCATGGTGTCCCTCAGCTATTCATTGCGCAGGGCTTGCGCGGGATCGAGTTGACTGGCGCGCCAGGCGGGGATGAGGCAGGCGCACGCGGCAGTGAGAGCGAGAACAACGACCACGGTGGTGAAGACGTTCCAGTCGAAGGGACTCATTCCGTAAAGCATCTCGCGAAGAAGCCGGACGACGGCGGCGCCTCCGGCGAGGCCGAGGATGAGACCGAGGAGAACGGGCGCGAGACCATCGGCGAGGGTGAGGCGCATGATCTGCGGGCGCTGTGCGCCGAGCGCGATGCGGATACCGAGCTCGCCGGTGCGCTGGGTGACGAGATAGGAGAGGACTCCGTAGAGGCCGACTGCAGCGAGGACAAGCGCGATGATGGCGAAGGCGAGCACGAGGATGGAGTTGAACTGATCCTGCAGAGTGTCGACGCCGATGTTCTGCTGCATGGTGAGGACGTTGGCGACGGGGAGATCGGGATCGAGCTGGCCGAAGATTTTCTGGATGGGGAGCGCGAGTGATTCGACATCGACACCGGGATTGCCGCGCACGGCGAGACCGACACCGCCGTAGTGACCCTCAAACAATGGCAAGTAGACGGTGGGCCGCATGGGTTGCGTGATCTTCCAGCGGGTGTCGCCGACGACGCCGATGATTTCGTAATATTTTGGGCCGACATCGCTTCCACCGAGATGGCGGCCAATGGGGTCTTCGCCGGGGAAGTATTGCTTCGCAGTGGATTCGCTGATGATCGCGACTTTGCCGTGATCGAGGCGCTCGTCGTTACGGAAGTAGCGGCCGCGGATGAGCGGGATCTGGAGCGCGGCAAAGTAGCCCGGGTCTGCCCCGCGATGCATGAGGTCAATCCCCTGCCCCTTGGGCAAGGGCGGGTGTTCAGGAATGTCGATGAGAATGTCGCCGCCCCACCCTTCTCCGGGCAGAGCGCTGGAGATGCCGGCCGCTGCGACGCCAGGAAGCGCTCGAACGCGAGCGAGAAGCTGTGCGAAGAACGCGACCTTCTGCGTCGGCTCGCTGTAGTGCGCGTCGGGAAGGGCGAACTGCATGGTGAGGATGTTGTCGGCGGCGGAGCCGAGGTCGCGGGTGCGGAGTTGCTGATAGCTCTTGAGCAGGAGGCCGGCACCGAGCAGGAGCACGACGGTGAGCGAGACCTCCGCGGTGAGAAGAGCTTTGCGCAACTGCGCGCGGCTGCGGCCTCCGCTGTGGGAACGTGAGGAGCTTTGCAGCGATTCGAGTAATTGGCCAGCATGGAGGCCGAGCGAGGGGATGAGTCCGGCGGCGAGACCGGCGATGCCAGAGATGACGATGACAACGGCGAGTGCCCACCAGTCGAGGTGAATCTCCTGCGCACGGGCGATGTCGATCTTCGAGTGCTGGAGCCAGGCGAGCGCGGCCCAGGCGAAGAGTAGTCCGAGCGCGCCTCCGGCGATGGAGAGGACTAAGGATTCCGTGAGGTGTTCACGGATGAGGCGCCAGCGGGTGCCACCGAGTGCAGCGCGGATGGCGAGGTCGCGCTGGCGAGCGGCGGAGCGGGCAACGAGGAGATTGGCGACATTGAGACACGCGATGAGCAGTACGCAGATGGTGGCGGCGAGCAGCGCGTAGAGGGGCGTCTTGAAGTCTTCGACAGTGGAATCGAGCAGCGAGCGTCCGACGGCGTGGTTGTGCACGGGGGGCTCGGGATGCGCGAGCTTGACGCGACGCTGGACGGTGTCGATTTGATTGACTAAACCGGCGAGCGTGGCGCCCCGTGCAAGGCGGGCGGTGACGTAAAAGTTGTGATCGCCGTAGGCACTCATGAGATCGGCCGGCGCGTCATGACCGGCGGGCGTCCAGAGCTGGTCTTTGGCCCAGGGATAGTCGAAGGATGACGGCATGACGCCAATAACGGTGTGGGGTTTGGCGTCGAGATAGATCGTCTTGCCGACGATGGCGGGATCGGCCGCGAAGCGACGTTTCCAGAAGGAGTTGGAGAGGATGGCGGTAGCGGCCGCAGAGAGCTGATCGTCAGAGGCGAGGAAGTCGCGGCCGAGTGCGGGCTGAATACCGAGGACGCGGAAGAGATTCCACGAGACCCAGGCGGCAGTGATGGATTCCGGCAACTGACCGCCGGTGGCGGAGACGTTGTAGCCCTGCCAAGGAGAGACGAGGGCCATCTGCGCGGTGTTCTGTGTGGCGCGCTGCCACTCCTGGAAGACTCCGGCGGCAACGGGCATCCAGGGCGAGGGGCTGTGGCTGACGGTTTCGCTCTCGTAGAGCGACACGAGGCGTGAGGATTGGGGATATGGGAGCGGATTGAGCAGGACGGAGCGGACGACGGTGAAGAGCGCGGTGGTGGCGCCGATGCCGAGCGCCATGACGAGGATTGCGGTGAGGGTGAAGCCGGGAGTGCGGGCGAGAGTGCGCAGGGTGTAGCGGAGATCGCGTGCAAGATTCTCGAAGGGCGCGACGCTGTTCTGCTGCCAGAGATCTTCGTGCACGCGGCGCGCAGTGCCGAACTTGATGCGGGCGCGACGGAGCGCCTCTTCGGGGCTGATGCCGCGGGCGATGTTCTCGGCACGCTCTTCGTTGAGATGGGCGGCGATCTCGCGGGCGAGGTCGCGGTCGCTGCGGCGGCGCTGCAAGATACGGCGCCAATTCATCGGGAGCCAGCTCATTCTGCACCTTCCCCGGTTACGTGATCGGAGGCATGTTCGCCCATGACGAGCGCGATGGCGCGGGCCATCTGGCGCCAGCGGCTGGCCTCAAGCGTGAGGCGGCGGCGGCCGGCGGCGGTGAGGCGGTAGTACTTGGCCTTGCGGTTGTTCTCGCTCGCGCCCCAGTAGGAGGAGAGCCAGCCGCGGTCCTCCAGGCGATGGAGCGCGGGATAGAGCGAGCCCTGCTCGACTTCGAGGACATCTTCGGAGGTGCGCTCAATGACCTTGGCAATGGTGTGGCCGTGCGCGTCGCCGGTGGAGAGCGTGCGCAGGATCATCATGTCGAGCGTGCCTTTGAGCATGTCGCTCGAGAGCGGTTCGTTACGGCCCATGGTTCGTGCTCCTCCACTCAGAGTTCTATGGGGAATTGCCATCCAGGCAGACGCACTCCCGTGCGTGTGGTGGTGGCCGCTCCCGTTGGTCGCTGCCCGCTGAGTGACGGGCGTCTCCACTCGGAGTTCTATGGGAGAGCATAGTACACCCCTAGAACTCCGATGGGAAAGAAAAACTGGGGCCACGGGGCAGGCGTCAGTGATCCGGGGGCAGGAAGGGGGTTTGGGCGGACGGGAGGAAAAGCAGATCTCTCCGCTGCGCTTCGCTCCGGTCGGTACGACGAGGTGATGGTGCGGGCGGCTTAGAATCGAGGGTGGGAGCGTGGATGGCTACGGGTGCTTTACAGGCTGAGATGACGAGCGGCAGCGGTGAGCGCGCGCCGGCCAGCGTGTGGCTGCGGCGCTACGCGTGGTTCGTAGTGGTCTACAGCGTGCTGGTGGTGTTGTGGGGCGTGGTGGTGCGCGCGACCGGTTCGGGCAATGGCTGCGGCGACCACTGGCCGCTGTGCAACGGGCAGGTGATCCCGATACATCCGCGGCTGGCGACGGTGATTGAGTACACGCACCGGATGATGAGCGGGCCGTCGGAGGTGCCGCTGATCATCCTGCTGCTGGTGTGGGTTTTTCGCGCGACGCCGAAACGGCATCTGGCGCGGAGTTTTGCGGTTGCCGGGCTGCTGCTGACACTGACTGAGGGCTTGCTGGGCGCTCTGCTGGTAAAGCTGGGGCTGACTGCGATGAGCACCTCACCGTGGCGGCCACCGATGCTGGCGCTGCATCTTTCGAATACGCTGGTGCTGCTGGGCTCGCTCGCGCTCACGGCGCATTTTCTGGCGCGCCGGTCGGCGATGCTGCGCGGGCTTGTTGAGTTCAGGCACAGAGTGCCGGCGGTGGTTGGACTGCTGGCTGCGATGGTGATTGGGGTGACGGGATCGCTGGCGGCGTTGGGGGATACGCTCTTCCCTTCCACCTCGCTGCGGAGCGCGCTGACGGCGGATTTTTCTTCGTCGGCGGAGTGGCTGGTGCGGCTGCGGATTCTGCATCCGGTGAGCGCGATTGTCGCGGGCGCATTCATCCTTTGGCTGCTGTGGCGGGCGGTCTTTGCGGCGCGCGATGGTGCGCATCGTAAGCTGGGCCTCTGGCTGGCTGGGCTGCTGGGATTTCAGTTTCTGCTGGGCGGGCTGGATGTGCTGCTGCGCGCGCCGGTGTGGATGCAGGTGCTGCACCTGGCGGGGGCGGATGCTTTCTGGTGTGTGCTGGTAGTGCTGACCGCATCGGTGACGATTGCGACCCCTGCCGCACGCACATCCTAACTACCCACAGGGACGACGGACACGCAGTGGGTCACGTACCCCTACCCCTCCCCTCCCGGTGCGGGAGAGTGGCTTATAAGTTGCTCCTAATCAGAGAGATAGACGGCCTCCCGAGGTCTAAAATCGTCTTACAAAAGGGGTTACGGCTTAAATCGTCTTACAAAAAGACTTAGTAGCACTTCTTGCCTCTAAAAACTCGCTGCTATTTCACGCGATAGTCCAGAAAATGCAAACGCCCGCGACATGATCGCGGGCGTTCTTGTTCTTCCTATTTCCAGTGTAGCGAATCGGATGGGGTCAAGTGGCAGGTTTTTGCGGATTGTGTAGGACTAGGTTTCGATTTGGAAATCGGGGAACACATTCGGAGGCGCTTTGCGCGTCTTCAGTTACCCACCCTACGCCGAGCGTAGGATGGGGACCCTCGAGGCATGTTCCAAACTCGGTCTCAAAGTGGAACGGTGACGATTTGCACAGGTTGACGCGGGGGGGCAATACGTACCGTTCTCTGGCACTTGTTTCCATTCTTTTGGAAAGGAGATAGCCAGTGGATCTTTTTGCTTTGTTTTCTGCGATTGCTTCGATCTTTGGTGGCGGCACGGTCACGCCGGATGCAACTGCGACGCTGACAGTCAATAAGAGCTAAGAAAAACTTGAGCCCATCCCGACGGGGTTCGGAATGGGCTCCACTTCCGAGACTTCTAAGACGAACTGTTGACTTTCATTATTGGCGTACCCTCCATTCGCGGCATTCTCGACACGTTGCGGCTAGCGGCCTCTTCGAGAGCAGCGGTCTCGATGGGGGAGGGTTGCTCCGATTCCTCGGAGGTAGTGTTCTGCGGTGTTTCCTGATTGGCGTCTAAAGGCATACGATTCACATCTCACTCTCTTCAAGTTTTCATGCATGAGTTCCGATATAACCTTCATGCACATCCAGGGTTGTGGGGATAGGTTTGCTTGTCCGCTACTATCGCTTTCCGCCTGGCATTGTACTGTTGACCTTCAGGGTCGGAGTACCTGCGCCGGGACCGGTTGAGTACGTATGGGGGCCGAGGGTCGCGGTGCTCAGCACTGTCGCGTCCTTCTCACCGGCTTTGCCGTTTCCCTCTGCTGGCACTTCGTACGAGTCAACTCCGCAGACGGCAAGAAGTCCGGAGGCCTTAACCTTATTCGGGCCCTTGTTCTGCCACTTGAATGGCTCCCCCTGGATAACATCGCCGCCTTTCTCAACGTCGATCTTGATCTCGTCTCCCATCGCTATCCCCCAAATTCACTAAGGTTGATGTTGCGTTGATTGCATGAGCTGCTGGAAGCGCGGATTGGAGTGGAGGTTGTCCATTGCCGGGGCCTTCGCAACCACGGACGGTGGGTAACCTGCAGCCAATGCCTTGTCCAGCCACTCCAGTGCGGGCCCCGTCTGATGCAACTGGTTGTAGATCTGCGCGGCATTGAACATCAGTGCACTGTCGGTATGGTTGATGGCCAGGGCGCGGTTCATAAAATCGATGGCCTGCGGCGTATCCCCAAGCAGCGAGTACATGTCGGCTATATCGCCGAGGATACTTGCATCATTGGGGGAAGCTTTGAGCTGTGCCATACCGAGCTCGATAGCCTTCTTGTAATCCTTCATGGCTTGATCGCGATGGCCGCCATAGTACTCTGCATCGCCCAGGGCAGACCAGCTATCGTAGGCGTCCGGAGCAAGTTGAATGGACCGCCGGAAGTTCTCTGCGGCTTCATCGAAGCGGCGGATCTTGAATAAAGCAGCTCCGAGATTGCTGTAGGCGTCTGCCGTCGGATGCAGGGCGATCGATTTCTGTAAGGCGTCGACCGCCTCCGTCTCCTTTGCCTGAGCTGACAGCGCGGCGGCGAGGTTGCTATAGGAGCGGAAACTTTGCGGGTCTTTTTCGGTGGCGGTGCGGAACATATGTTCCGCCTTGGCGTAGTCCGCGGTGCGGAAGTAGAAGCCACCGAGCTGATCGTAGCCGCGCCAGTAATTCGGGCGTAGGTCAATGGCCTGTTTATAGACGGCTTCGGCTTTGTCGGGCTGGTTTAGGGACTCGTAGGCTTTGGCGAGGCCGATGGAGGCGCGGTCGTTGGCGGGCTCGAGTTGGATGGCCTTCTGGAACTCACTCGCTGCCTCCGCTGGCTTTCCCGTCTGTTGCGCGAGCGTGCCCAGGCAGATGTGACCGTCTGCGCCTGCATTCCCGAGTGCGACAGCGTCGCTGCAGTCCTTTCGCGCCTGTTCGATGTCAGCCGCCTGATGGTGGTTGTTGTAAGCGTACAGCCAGGATTCACCCAGACCGGCCTTCGCGTCGCCGTAGTTGGGATCGATTCGCAGCGCTTCTTTGAACATGGTCTGGGCGCTTTTGAATGACTCCGGAGTGAAGGCCGCTAGCAGATAGCCGCGGCCCTGGAGGAAGTATTGATAGGCCTCGGGGAAAGTGGTGCCTTTTGCGGCGAGCGCGCGTTGCTCGTCGGCGCGAAGCGGGATGCTGAGCGCCGAGGCGGTGGCGGTGGCGAGCTGGCTCTCGATGGAGAACATGTCGCTGACCGGCGCCGTGACGGTGCCGCTGGCGAGCGTGTGCGGCTGGCTGGACGATTTGTCTGGCTGGGCGACGGTGTAGGCGGCGTGGACGAGGTCGCCGTCGCGGGTGAGCTTGATGGCGAGGGCGGAGGTGGCACCCAATTCTTTGGCGGCGTCGGCGAGAGTGGTGACTTTGCGGTCCTGAAGCTGCTTTGCCGTGAGGACAGCGAAGTCGTGGTTGACGCTAAGAGCGGAGAGCCGTTGAGCGAGCGAGTCGGCGAGACCACGGCCGTAGGAGATGAGCCTGGTATCGGACGCGTCGGCGACGGCGGGCGGAAGAACAGCGAGGGTGCCGGCGACAACGGGCGCCGGTGCAGAGGCGTTGTTCGCTGGAGGCGCGTTCCGCTTCTCCAGAAAATGGTTGGACCAAGGGATGATGACGGCGGAGGCGATTCCGAAAATGGCCCACATCAAGCCGCTATTGATACGCCATTTGCCGCGGGCTGGCTCAGCCGGAGCCGGACTCGTAGCAGCGGCCTGGGATCGGATCTGGTCGGTGTGATTGAGGTCGTAGACGATCTCGTGCGCGGTCTGATAGCGGTCGGCGGGGGATTTGGCGAGGGCACGGTTGACGATGGCGACCAGTGGTGCGGGGACGGCGGGGTCAAGCGGGCGCGGCGGCTGATGGAGGACCTGGCCGATCATGGCCGTCGGCGTGGGGGCGGCGAAGGGGTGGTGGCCGCTGAGCATCTCGTAGAAGACGACGCCGAGGGCGAAGATGTCGGAGCGGCGGTCGGCGGGTTCGCCGTTGAGGATTTCGGGCGCCATGTACTGCGGAGTTCCGGCGAGCATCCCGGCGACGGTAAGCATGGTGGCGGTTTCGAGGAGGCCGCTCTCGTCGATGGCCTGCTGGGCAAGGCCGAAGTCGAGCAGCTTGACCTGACCGGGGTGGGCGCCGGAGCTGGTGAGCATGATGTTTTCCGGCTTGATGTCGCGGTGAAGGATGCCTTTGTCGTGGGCGGCGGCGAGGGCGGCGGCAGACTCGGTGGCGATGCGGCGGAACTCGTCGCGGGAGATGGGACGCGCGAGCCGGGCGCGCAAGGTTTCGCCCTCGATGTACTCCATGACGAGGTAGACCTCGCCCGCGTCGGTGAAGACGTCGTAGATGGCAGCGATGCCGGGATGGTTGAGGGCAGAGGCGCGCTGGCCTTCATGCAGGAAGCGCTTGCGATCGGCTTCGCTGGCGGCGTGCTGGGTGCGCTTGATGGCGACGAGGCGGCGTAGGGTGGTGTCGCGCGCGCGATAGACCTCGCCCATCCCGCCGGCGCCGAGGCGCGCCTCGATGTGAAAACGGCCGGCGAGAACGCCGTCGACTCCGGGAAACAGCCCGGCGCCAGGACTCAAGTCACGGTCGAGCGGCGCGGGATCAGGCATTCAGCGGGTGTCTCCGGGTGGGGGACTCCATCGTAGGACGAGTGTGACGCAGGGACAAGTAAGAAGCGAAGCCCCTGTTTTGACAGCGGCAAGGGC
>Ga0210396_10006695_pt1 | contig 11015 bp, 10 predicted proteins | sample IncBWH17OmetaG_FD_155466 | JGI IMG/M metagenome (GOLD analysis project Ga0210396, IMG submission 155466) | Forest soil microbial communities from Barre Woods Harvard Forest LTER site, Petersham, Massachusetts, United States - Inc-BW-H-17-O ... | reverse complement strand
CGCACTGCTTCACGCGATCCAGGACGGGAAGATGAGGACAAACGACCTCACGACGGCGCAGGCCAATTCGCTGCGCAAATCGCGCGATGCATCCGTTCGTCAGATGGCGACAAAGCTTCTTTCGGCGCCGCGGCCGCGCGACCAGGTGATCGCCCAGTTCCAGCCGGCTCTCACGCTCAGTGGCGACGCGGGGCGCGGCCACCTCATTTACCAGCAGCGCTGCGCCCAATGTCATCATCTGGGCAGTGAAGGATTTTCCGTGGGTCCGGATTTGACGACGATTCGGAATGACGGCAAAGCCAAGGCGATGGTGAACATCCTCGATCCGAATCGCGAAGTCGCGGCCAACTACGTGGCGTATCTGGTGGAAACTCGGTCGGGCGAGTCATTGCTGGGAATCCTGGCCGCCGAGACCGCCACCGGCGTCACCGTCCGCCAGCCGTTCGGAAAGGACACCGTGGTGCTGCGGTCCGACATCAAGCGGATCGAAAGCCAGCAGTTGTCGTTGATGCCCGAGGGTCTGGAAGAGGGCCTGAAGCCGCAGGACATGGCGGACCTGCTGGAGTTCATATTCGTCGTTCACTGAGCAGCACACGCGAACCATGTCCACTGTAGAATTATTCAACTCGGGCCTCGCTCACCATCAGGCAGGCCGCTCTCGCGAGGCCGAGGGGGTGTACCGGCAGGTGCTTTCACTGGAGCCTGGACATTCCGGCGCCTTGCAAGCGCTGGCGATCCTCAGTTTTCAGGCCGGGCGGAAATCCGAAGCGATCTCGCTCCTGCGCGAGGCGGCGCGGATCAATCCCGGCGCCGCGGATTGCCAGAATAATCTGGGGGCGCTTTTGGCCTCGGAGAAGCGGTGGGACGACGCGCTGGCCGCCTTCGAGCGGGCACTGGCGCTGGGAGCGCGGTTTCCGCAAACGTTCAACAACATCGGCAGCGCGCTCAAGGAGTTGGGCCGGCTCAACGAAGCCGCCGCGGCATACCGCAACGCGCTTTCCCTGTCGCCCGATTATGCCGAGGCGCACAACAACTTGGCGACGGTGCTGCTCGAGCAGGGCAACGTGCAACAGTCGCTCGAGCATTCGCGCCGCGCCGTCTCGCTGCGTCCCGATCTCGCCGAAGCGCTCAACAGCCTCGGCAGCGCGCTGCGCGCCATGGGGGATGTCGACGGCGCCGTGGATGCCTTCGGCAAGGCCGTCTCACTCCGGCCCGACTGGCCCGAAGTGATCAACAATCTGGGGAGCGTGCTTCAGGAGTCGCGGCGGATCGCCGAGGCGGTCAACTGCTATCGGCGGGCGCTGGCCCTCCGCGACGACTCGCGGATCTGGGACAACCTCCTCGTCGCGATCCAGGCACAGGAAGGGATTACTTCGGAGCAGATTTATTCGGAGCACGTGAGGTGGAACCAACTGCACGGCCGGCCGCAGAAAGGCTCGCTTCAGCCGCATGTGAATCCAGGACCGAAGGAAGGGGAGCGGACTTCGGCGAGCTCGACTCGACTGAGCTCGTCGAAGTCAGTCGAGCCGCGATTGCGGATTGGTTACGTATCTCCGGATTTCAAGGAGCATCCCGTCGGCCGGCTCGTGCTCCCGGTGCTGGCCGAGCACGCTCGCTCGGTATTCGAGGTTTTCTGTTATAGCGACGTGCGCAAGCCCGATGCGATGACCGACCGCTTTCGGACTCTGGCCGATCGTTGGGTCGACGCCACGAACCTGGACGAGCAGCAACTCGCCCAGCGCGTCCGCCAGGACGGCATCGACATCCTTGTCGATCTGGCATTGCACACGATCCACAACCGGATGCTCGTGTTTGCCCGCAAGCCTGCACCGGTGCAGGTCACCTGGGCGGGCTACCCGGGGACGACCGGGCTGGAAACGGTGGATTACCGGCTGAGCGATCCGCACCTGGACCCCCCGGCGGAAAATCGCGACGCTTTTTATTCGGAAAAGACGATTCGGCTGCCGAACTGCTTCTGGCTGCTCGACCCCGACAGTCCGGCGCCGCCGGTCGACGAACTGCCGGCCCGGCGAAACGGATTCATCACGTTTGGCTGTCTGAGCAATTTCAGCAAGATTACCGACGAGACACTGCGGAGCCGGTGGGCGCCGATCATGCTGAAAGTACCGGACTCGCGACTGCTCGTGCTGGCGCCGCGCGGGTCGGGCCGGCGGGCACTGCTCGAAAGCAATGCGTTTAAAGGAATTCATCCGGACCGGATTCAATTCGTCGATCGTCGCCCGCGACTCGATTACCTGGCGATGTACAATCAGATCGACATCTGCCTCGACACCTACCCCTACAACGGCCACATGACGACGCTGGACGCGCTGTGGATGGCGGTGCCGATGGTCAGCATGGCCGGGCAGACCGCTTTCTCGCGCGGCGGGGCGAGCATCCTCGGCAACCTCGGGCTGCCGGAACTGGTGACGCGGGATTCCGGGACTTTCGTTGAAATTGCAGTCTCGCTGGCCAGGGACTTTCCTCGGTTGGCAAATCTCCGATCGACGTTGCGGGAGCGGATGCGGGCGTCGCCGCTTACCGATGCCGTTCGCTTTGCCCGCGACATCGAAGCGGCATATCGGCAAATGTGGCGGGCGCGGTGCGACGCCGCACCGGGCCGATAACTAAACAAACTCTGTGGTCTTAAACTCGGCTCGCGAGGATCGCGCAGCGACCGCGAAACCGCAAGAGGCGGGCAGAGGGCTCCGCACATTCAGAGTGGCTCTACACGCCTGCCGCGACGACCATTTCCGCCAGAAGCGGTTCGCCAATCGGTCCGCCCAGGCGTTGCGCCAGCCGATGGCGAAATCGAACGTGTCGCCTGCGCGTCCATTCGACCAGCGGGTGCCAGACAGTGGCCGTCAACTGGTGGCGGATCAGCAGATGCCACAAGCGGTTCGAGCGCTTGTAGAGATACGACATCGCCAGGTAAGGCACGATGGCCCGCCAATCTTCCGGGCGGCGACGCCAGATCGATGGGGTGGAGAACAACCGCCGGTAGCACCAGGCGTAGCCCGCGGCCAATTCATCGGGCGCCATGTTGCGCGGGCGGAAGACGACGTGCGCGGTGTCATACAAATCCCAGTTGCGATGCAGCAGCCGTCCCTCCCGCTCCATCTGGGCAAAAAGCGGCGTGCCGGGATAAGGCGTGAGGATGTGGAACGTCGCGCACTCGATCCGGTTGGCTTCAACCCATTCGACCGTCCGCTCGAACACGTCCTTGCGATCGTGATCGAACCCGAGCACGAAGCTGGAGTTCACCTGAATGCCATTATCATGGAGGATGCCAACGCGACGGGAATAATCTTCCGTCCGCGGCGTCTTTTTGCGGGCATCGGCCAGGTTCTGGTTGCTGAGCGACTCGAAGCCGATGAAAACGCCGGTGCAACCTGCAAGGGCCATCTCGCGGACCAGCGACGGATCGTCGGTCACGTCGATCGAGACCGCCGCACTCCAGATCTTCTCCAGCGGGCGCAGGGCCCGGCATAGTTTGCGCAGATACTCGGGCTTGGAGCCGAGATTGTTGTCGGTAAAGACCGCGTACGGCTGACCGTCCGACTCGAATTCCTCGACGACCTGCTGAACATCGCGTACCTGGTACGGCTGATTGAGACCGGAGGTCGAGAGGTAGCAGAACCCGCAGCGGTTGTGGCAGCCGCGGGTGGCGATCAGGCTCGTGGTGGTGAGAAAGCCGCGTCGCGGAAGCAAATCGCGGCGCGGGGGCGGATCGGCGCGATAGGGCTTGGTGTAACTCCCACGGTATACGGCCTGCAACGCGCCTCTCTCGACGTCGCGAAGAATTATTTCCCATACTTGCACCCCTTCGCCGACCGCCAGCGCGTCGGCGTGCGGAGCGCATTCGTCCGGTCGCGAGAGCACGTGCAGGCCGCCCAGAATGACTTTGGCGCCGCGGGCGCGATACCAGTCCGCCAGTTCAAACGCCCGGCGGGCAAAGGTCAGATGCACCGTGATCCCGACCACCTGTGGAAACGGATCGATTGGCGCCGGCCCCTGCAACAGATTTTCGTCCCAGTAGCGGACGCCCCAATCCGCCGGTGTGGCGGCGGCGACGCTCGTCAGCGCCAGCGTCGGCGTCAGCACGTGCTTGCCGAAACTCGCGTGCGGGTCCTTCGGGTAAAACGGATTGATGAGCAGCGCCGTCTTTGGCGTCACGGGCCTCATTCGCACGTGCGGATCGAGGCGGGGGGCAATGCGAAGTTCACGCGGTACGTAGGTGCCTGACATAGCCAATGGCTGTGTAGTCGAGGCACGCGATGAATTCTAACTGGAAGAATCAGATTGTGATTTGGCGGGTTGATCGTCGTGCTCCAGTGCCGAGCGCAGGGCTGATTCCAGCGTCGGGCAGGCAAAGGCGAATTGATGCTCCTTCAGCTTCGCCGGGATGACCTTCGCCCCCTCCAGCAGAAGCGTTCGCCCCATCTCGCCGAGCATCAGATCGATCGTGAACACGGGAACGGGCACGAACGTCGGACGGCCCAGCAAGTGCCCGAGCATTTTGACGAACTGCTGGTTGGTCACCGGATTTGGCGCGGTGGCGTTGACTGGGCCGTTCAGTGAATCATCGTGCAAACAGGCTTCGATGACCCGCAGCAGATCGGCGATGGCGATCCAGCTCATGTACTGCCGGCCCGATCCGACCACCCCGCCCAGCCCGAGCTTGAAAGGGGTGAGCATTTTCGGCAGCGCCCCGCCGTGCGATGAGAGGACAAGCCCGATGCGTGGATGGACGAGGCGAATGCCCGCGTCGCTGGCCGGCGCACCCGCGGCCTCCCATTGCTCGCACAAGTCCGGCAGAAACCCGGCGCCTTTGGGCGAGCTTTCGGTCAACGTCTCATCGCCTCGGTTGCCGTAGAATCCGATCGCCGATGCCACGACCAGCGCGGCGGGCTTCTTTTCCAACCCCGCCAGCGTCCGGCTCAGCAGCCGCGTGCTTCCGACTCGGCTGTCGAAGAATTCCTTTTTCTTCGCCTCCGTCCATCGGCCCTCCGCCAGGCTCGCCCCCGATAGGTGCACGACGGCGTCCACGCCCTCGAGTGCCTCGGCGTCGATCGTCCCCGCCGCCGGGTCCCAGCGGGTCTCGCCCGCCACAGCGGACGCACGGCGAACCAGAAACTCGATGCGATGGCCCCGTCCGGAGAGAAATCGGCGAAGAGCTGTGCCGATCAATCCCGATGCGCCGGAGATCGCGATTCGCAGCCTTCCCGAATTCGAGTGTTCCATTGCTCTCAGCCTACCTTGAGCTCGCGAAGCATGGCAGACATACACGCCCTCAAGAAATCGATCGAGGTGGGGAGGCAACCGCACGTCATCTCAGCGACCGGGATCGATCAATCCGAGTGGACCAGTATCGAACCGCCTGGTGAGTGAGGTCATCCCCGCATTCCGGGCAGCGGCCGACGTTAAACCGGATGTCGTACCCGCATCGCGTGCATTGTTCCCGCTCGTACAGATGACGTGCCCGTTGGTTCTGATGTTGACGCCGGGCGAGCATTATCGCCGCCCCGGTCACAGCGGCGAGCATCGCGGCAAATATGAAGATCACATCCATCCGCGGCCCCCGAAAACGTCACGGAATCCGCCGCACGTGTCCCCCGATTTCGCTGATTTGGAGTCGTCGGGAGTTGGGGTCGGGAATAACCTGATGAACACGTAGTGTTTTTCCGTCCCATGCTCGCGAACAAAGTCACAAATCGCCGCCCCGACCAATTGACGGGCTGGGCTCGGGAGGATGGGCAGCGATCCGCTCCAACTCATCGAGCGTTTCTTCCTGGAGCCAGGTCTCCAGGCGTTTCAAACCAGCGAGAGCCTTGTCACTGAGCGCCAATTCGTAGTTCACGCCGGACCTCCCCGACCGGCGTCAACCGGCCTTCCCTGATTTGCCGGCGCGCCTCTTCCATGTCGTCCAGTGAGATGGAAAGCATCGCGCGCGTCCGTCCGACGGCGTCGCGAAGCGATTCGGACGATGTGAGCCGGCCAAACCGTTTTTCGACCTGGTCGATTCGACTCAGCAGCGCCTCGGCTTCGCCACCCCACTTTTCGTACATTCCACGGATTAGCGCCGCCGTCTCTCGATTGAAATGGAGCGGGTCCCGTGGCGCGAGGCTTTGATCGATCTTCTCGATCTGCCGCAACTCGCTCAGCGCCGATTCGATCATCTGGACGGCCAGACTTGCTCGGCCGGCCCCCGGCGTCGTTCGAGCACAGTACCACGTCAAAGAGGGGCAGTGCAAACATGTGTAACCTCGATTGCATTGTATCACGCCTTTCCACCGGCGCGGCGCCCGTCATTGCCAAAAACTGTTGTTCCAGGGCCTTCACCTGCCGGTCAATCTCCGTCAACTGTTCATATTCAGCTTGATTGACCGCCTGATCCCGAAGATCGAGCAGCCGGTCGCGCTCGGCTCTGATCGCGTCCGACGTCGGATCGCCGGTGGGCCACGAGATCGGGTCGGTGACTTCACCCGTGAGCGCCACCTTCAAGAGCGATCTATCGATCTCGATGGTTGGCAGGCGTACCAGTTGGTCCGGTATGGCCGCATAATGAGGGCGATGCTGCCGTACGAAAAATGCACCGTGAATCACCCGCTCCAAATCTCGCCGAGATGAGCACCCGATAAGCAGCGTGCGGAAGTTACCGTTCCAAGATTCAAAAGAGCCAGCCGGATCTAACGCGTCCCGGCTCAGGTGAATCCACCATAAGTACCGGATGCGCCATGGGTCTCCATCCACCATAAATGTTCCACTTCCGGCCACCACGCGCGCCCGTGCCTCTTGCCAATCCAGGACCCGCCCTTGTTGCTCGAGTTCTTTCAACTGGCGTTTTCGATCCTTTTCTTCCGGAGTTTTAACAACAGAGAAAATCGCTCCGAGCACGAGAAACGGCAAAAGACACGCGGCGGCTGCCAGAAGCGATGGGATCGCGCACAAGATCAGCGCCACGCGAACCATGCCTCGCTGAAGGAGATTCGGCCGCGACCGACAGTGCTGATTTACGGCATGATGCCCAAACGTAGGATAACCGGGTAACGTATCCCTTTCACTTTTTTCACCCGGCTCGTAATTTGATCGTCATGAGCGACTTAGTTCCCGTCCGCCGCGCATTGATCTCCGTTTCCGACAAAACCGGCCTGGCCGACTTCGCCAAGGCCCTGCATACGGAGTTCAAAATCGAGCTGACCAGCACCGGCGGCACCGCGAAGTTTCTGCGCGACCTGGGCCTTCCCGTCACCGACGTTTCCACCGTCACCGGCTTTCCGGAGATGATGGACGGGCGGGTCAAGACGCTGCATCCGAAGATTCACGGCGGCATCCTCGCCCAGCGCGACAATCCTGAGCACGTGGCCGCGATGAAAGAGCACGGCATCCAGCCGATCGACCTCGTCTGCATCAACCTCTACCCGTTTGAGAAAACCGTCGCCAAACCGGGCGTGACGTTTGACGAGGCGATCGAAAACATCGACATCGGCGGGCCGTCGATGGTCCGCTCGGCGGCCAAAAACCACCGCTGGGTGCTGGTCGTCACTTCGCCCGAACGTTACGAGAAGGTGCTGGGCGACTTGCGCGAGCACAACGGCGCGTGCTGCGGAAAACACCGCCTCAAGCAGGCGCAGCGGGCGTTCGCGCATACCGCCGAGTACGATTCCGTCATCGCCAATTACCTGGCCAGCGCGGGGGGGATCGACAGCGCGGGCATGGTCCTCAATCTCCACAAGGCCCTGGACCTGCGCTACGGAGAAAACCCGCACCAGAAGGCGACGCTGCTGGTCGGCAAGAAGCCGGACGAGGCGTCCGTTGCGTTCGCCCGGCAGCTCCACGGCAAGGAACTTTCGTACATCAACCTGCTCGACGCCGACGGGGCGCTTGCGTGTGTGAAAGAGTTCGACAAGCCGGCGGCGGTGATCGTGAAGCACACGACGCCCTGCGGGGCGGCGATCGCGGAGGATCTGCCGACGGCATTTCGCCGGGCTTTCGAGGGTGATCCCTTGGCCGCATTCGGCGGAATCGTGGCGCTCAATCGCTCGATCGACCTTGCGACCGCGCAGGCGATCACCTCGATCGACAAGCTGCTGGAAGTGATCGTCGCCCCTGATTTTCAGCTCGACGCGCTCAAGCTCCTGCGCGAGCGGTGGAAGAACGTGCGTTTGCTGGAGGTCGGGCCGGTCGGGCGTTTCGATTCCAGTGAGCTTCACATGCACAAGATTGTCGGCGGCATGCTGGTGCAGCAGCGCGATCTGCTCGGCATCGATGAGGCGGACTGGAAAGTCGTCTCCAACCGCAACCCGACCGCAAAAGAAATGGCGGACCTGAAATTCGCCTGGCTGGTGTGCAAGCACGTCAAGAGCAATGCGATTGTCGTGGCAAAGGACGGCATGCTCATGGGCGCCGGCGCCGGCCAGATGGACCGCCCGTCGGCCGCGCGGCTGGCGATTGCGAAAGCGGCCGAGCGGGTGAAGGGATGCGTCGCCGCCTCTGATGCATTTTTCCCCTTCCCTGATGCACCGCAACTCTTACTTGAGGCCGGTGTCACGGCAATCATTCACCCCGGCGGTTCGCTTCGCGACCAGGAGACGCTCGATGCCGTCAACAAAGCGAACGCGGCCATGGTTCTTACCGGCCAGCGACATTTCAAACACTGAATACTTCATCCCGTTTGCTCCTGCGGCGTCCGGTTTGCTCACAGAGGAGCAATGCGGTTTCTGCGGGCGATGCGTCCGCGGAGCGCCGCTGGAAGTTAACTGGAGTGAATTGTGATTCAACACACCATTCGCATTGCGGCCGCGGCCGCACTGGCGGTCGGGAGTCTCACGTTCGTGGGTTGCCAAAGCAGCCAGGGTCCTGGCACGATGACCGAGGGCGGCGGCGGGAGCCGGGACACCTATGGCAACAACAACACTGACCGCTACAAAGTCGGCGGCAACATGGGCGTGGACACGCCGCCCTACGGTTCCACCTCCAGCGTCGGAACGAACGACCAGACCAGCGGAAATCTGTACGGCGGCTCATCCAACGCCGCCGCCGCAGGCTCCAACGTCAGCGGGAGCAGCGGCGCGCAGGGAGGCGGCACGACGACCACGCCTCCACCCGACAGCGGCGCCCCGACTGGCATCGGCGGCGTCGGCACCTCAACGCCGCCCGCACCCACACGGCCTCCAGGCTCCGGGCTTGGCGGGCCAAACGGTGTTGGTAGCGGCGGGGCCAGCAATCCCAATGGGACCGGACGCTGACTGGCTTGCGGTTTAGGCCTCCGAAGCGAAACCGGCGCGAGCGAGAGTGGTGGTGAACCCGCGGTGCGGCCCGAGCAACTGTGCCATGCCGTGACATCGCCTCGAACAGGTCGTAAAACACCATGTGTTGTGACGCCGCCAACGTGAAGCGTCTGCCGGCGGCGGCATGGGTTCCTCGAACCGCACCGCGATGAGCCAGTCCCAATCGCATCGGCCTGCCTTCGACCCACCGGTGCCGCTCCGTGGCGGCGAGTTCGAGCCGCTACGGTGGATTGGGTCCTACAAGCTGCTCAAGGCGCTGCTCGCGCTGATCGCGGGACTGATGGTGCTGCGCCTGCTCCACCGCGACCTGCCCGAGGTCGCAACAAAATGGCTTAGTCGTCTGGACATCGATCCCAGCAGCCGGTTTGGCGCGTTTGTGCTCAAGAAGGTGATCGCCCTGCATGCCCGAAACCTCTCTTGGGCCGCGGCGGCGCTGTTTGCGTATACGGTTGTTGCCGCGGTCGAGGGAATCGGCTTGCTGATGCGCCGCGCCTGGGCCGAGTGGCTTACGGTCGTCACGACCGCGACGATGATCCCGCTCGAGATATGGGAATGCGCCCGCCGGTTCACCTCGGTCCGATTGGCGATCGTGCTGATGAACGTAGCAGTCGTGGTTTATCTGATCTGGCGAATTCGGCGCGACCAGAAGAAGCGTGCGGCCCGCCGGGCGGCGCTAGCGCACTTGCAGCCGCCGGCGACGGAGCAGGAAAGGCGTGGCCAGCAGGCCGAAGAAAGCCATCGATGACGGCTCCGGAACCTGGCTCATCCCCGTCCCTTGCAACTCGAGCACGCGGACCTCGACATGGCCGAGCATCGACCGGGGCAAAGGCGGCTCAGAGGGAAATTCCAAACCCTGTGCGGGGAGATAGAGGCGGGCAGCGTTGTCCATTGCCTTCGGCGTCGGCCCAGTCGTCTGGGAATACCCGAGCGTCGAAAGCGCAACCACAACCGCAAATAATGCCAGGCAGGTCCAGCGCATTCACTCCCCTCCCGGGAAGCTCGGCAAACGCACCGCGTCTGCCTGCATTCAATCTATCCGGGATTTGGCGGGCGGCAAGGGAAAGTTGGCAATCAAATTGATCCGCCGGGCAGAGGGTTTCGGGCAAAGCAAAGTTCTTCAACCACGCGTCCACCGATCAGGTGCTCTTGGATGATCCGCTCGGCGTTCTGGGGCGTCACCTTGCTGTACCACGTCCCCTCCGGATAAACGACACAGATGGGCCCGTCTACGCAGATTCTCAGGCACTGGCATTTGGTCCGGTAGCAGGGGCCATCGGGGCCGGCGATATTCAACTGCTTCATCCGGGTCTTGATGTGCTCCCAGGTTTTCTCTCCCTCGGCCGGATCGGTGCAGTCGGGGCCGAGGCAGATGAACAGATGCCGTGTCAGTTTTCCCACCCCGAACCGGGCGGCAATCAGCGGGGCGGGAATGCGGTCGGGGTTGCTCATCGCCGGCCATTGTAGCTCCGGGCCGCCGAGCCCGGCCACCGCGCGCCGGCGGCGAAAATCTGATCTTCACGGTTGCGATGCGGCGGTTTACGATTTAATTCGTATTTCGGACAACCCTGTCCCGATCGCATTTGTCGGTGTAGCATTGGAAATCTGTTCCGGCCCTTGCAAGGAGGGCGTTATGAAAGTTCAAGCGGCGACCGTTCTTTTGCTTCTGACCGTTTCCCTCAGGGCCGACATTGTGACCCTCAACGACGGCAACCGGCTGGAAGGGGT
>Ga0210396_10006693_pt1 | contig 11017 bp, 12 predicted proteins | sample IncBWH17OmetaG_FD_155466 | JGI IMG/M metagenome (GOLD analysis project Ga0210396, IMG submission 155466) | Forest soil microbial communities from Barre Woods Harvard Forest LTER site, Petersham, Massachusetts, United States - Inc-BW-H-17-O ... | reverse complement strand
CCGAGCTCCTTGCGGGCCGCCTCCAGCGAGGCCGGATTGCTGCCGGTGATGGCGACGCGTGCGCCCTCTGCAAGGAAGCGGCGGGCCGTCTCCAACCCGATGCCGCTGCTGCCGCCGGTGACGAGGGCGCGCTTGTCCTTCAACCTGCTCATTCTCAATTCTCCGCTAGGACGCCGCGGCCGCCACGACCGGGCTTCGATGAAGGGCAAGCATAGCCATGCCGGGTCGTTCGGATTAGACTTCCATTTCTGGTTCTAAAATTCGGGAAAGCCGAACGATGAAAATCGACGGAATGAGGGCGTTCGTCGCGGCCGCCGAGGCCGGGTCGATCAGCGAGGCGGCGCGGCGGATGCGGCTGTCCAAGTCGGTGCTGAGCGAACGCCTCGCCGAACTCGAGCGCAGCCTTGGCACAAAACTCCTGCAGCGCACGACCCGCAAGCTCGCGCTCACCGAGGATGGCTCGGCCTTTCACGAACGTGCGGCAAGCATCCTGCGCGAAATCGACGACGCGGCTGCCGATCTCGCCGAACGGCGCGGAACGCTGATCGGGCCTTTGCGGATATCCGCGCCTGTGACCTTCGGGCGGATGCACCTCGGCCCGGCGCTCTATCCCTTCCTGATCAAGCATCCGCAGATCAGCCTGACCCTCGATCTCGACGACCGCCGCGTGGATGCCGCGGCCGACGGCTATGATGCGGTGCTGCGGCACGGTGAGGTCGACGACAGCCGTCTCGTGGTGTGGCGGCTCGCGCCGAGCCGGCGGCGGCTGGTCGCCTCGCCCGGCTATCTCGCGCGGCGCAAGGCGCCGCGGACGATCGGCGATCTGGAGCAGCACGAGGGTCTGTTCTACGCCAATCGCGGCATCGCGGACTGGCGTTTCAAGACCGGCGCCAATGCCGTGATCGCCCGTGCCAGGGCCAGGCTCCACGTCAACAACGGCGACCTGTTGCGCGACGCGGCGATCGCCGGGCTCGGCATCGCCCTGCTGCCGATGTTTCTGGCCGGCAGCGCGATCAAGTCGAAAAAACTGCGCGTGATCGAGATTGGCGTGCAGCCCGATGAGGAGTTTGTCTATATCGCCCATCCCGAGGGGCGTCGCGCCTCGGCCAAGCTCAGGGCCTTGGCCGACCACCTCCGCACCGCCTTTGGCACGCCGCCCTATTGGGAGACCGATGTTTGACCTCTCCTTGCGGTCGGCGCGCTAACAGGAGATCGAGCCTGCCCAAGCCTCCAGCGCAGGATGATGATGCGAGCTTCCTCATGGCGAGCGCAAAGCGGCAATCCAGAGCCCGCGGGCAAGATCCGGATTGCTTGTGTGCGCTCGCGCCTCGCAACGGCGTGCTTCGCCGGTAAGATTGTCATGACGAGCTGATCTTCGGCCCTCGCGGTGCGACAGTACAGTTTGTCGCTCGCGCTTTCCGCGAGACTCCTGCGCTGTTAGATTGACCGCGATCATCCTCGGGGGGAATCCTTGACAGGCGGGGGGCTCTTTGGCTCGATCGTGACGCCGGCGGCGCTTGCGCTTGCCGTTATCATCGCGTGCGCCGCGCCGGCGGCCGCCGAGAAGCGCATCGCGCTGGTGATTGGCAATTCGGCCTACAGGAGCGTCACGCCGCTCGACAATCCCGCCAGGGATGCCGTGTTGATGGCGGAGACTCTCTCCGCTGTCGGCTTCGCGCTGGTCGGCGGGCGGGCCCAGCTCGATCTCGACAAGTCCGCGATGGACAATGCCGTCCAGAATTTCGGGCGGCAGGTGCAGGGCGCCGACGTCGCCCTGTTCTATTACGCGGGCCATGGCGTCCAGGTCGCGGGTGCCAACTACCTCGTGCCCGTCAACGCCAATCCGACGCGCGAGGCCGACGTCGATTTCCAGATGACCGACGTCAATCTGGTGCTGCGCCAGATGCAGGGGGCGGGCACGCGCCTCAACCTCGTGATCCTCGATGCCTGCCGCAACAACCCTTTTGGCGCGCGGGGCTTGCGGGGGGCGGATGGCGGACTGGCGCAGATGCGCGCGCCCGAGGGCACGCTGATCTCCTATGCGACCCAGCCGGGCAACGTGGCGCAGGACGGCAGCGACGGCCACAGCCCCTATACCAGGGCGCTCGCCGCGACCGTCAAGCTCCAGGGCCTGGATATCTTCCAGGCCTTCAACCAAGTCGGCCTCGCGGTCAAGCGCGAGACCGGCGGGACGCAGCAGCCCTGGGTCTCGTCGTCACCGATCGATGGCTCCTTCTATTTCGTGGCGCCGCCGGTGCAAGGCGCGCCGCAGCTCGCAATCGCACAGCCCAAAGCGACGCCTGAAAGCCTGCGTGCGGACCCCGACCGCGTGCCGCTGAAGGATCCGGCGCTGCTCAGCGAATTGAGCGAGCGCCTGTATGAGCACAATTTCGATCCGGAAACGCCTGACGGCCGCAACGACCTGACGCGCGCCGTCACCAAGCTGCAGGAGAAGATCGCGATAGCGCCGACCGGCGAAGCCACCGAGGGCCTCCTGATGCGGCTCCGCAGCATGGACGATTTGAAACCGTGGGGCACGATCGTCTACGGGCCCGACGGCAACAAATGGGGCATGTCGTGGAATCACGCCTCGCGCCGCGCGGCGGTCGCCGACGCGCGCGGCAATTGCGGCGGCGCCAGATGCGAGGTCGAGCTCAGCTTCTATGGAAATCGTTGCGGCGCATTTGCGATCTCCGACAAGTCCTGGTCGCTGATGCAGCGGGATACCGTGCAGAAGGCCAGGGACGCTGCGCTTGACGACTGCGGCAAGGCTGGCAAAGCTTGCCGCATCATCGGAGCCGTCTGCGCCGATGGCTCCGGCCGTTGATCGCTTGCAATAACTTGGATGAAGATGACTTGGATGACGATGACTTGGATGACGATGACTTGGATCACGATGACTTGGATCGTGATTTTGGATTGCCACGCATGACGAAGGCCGTTGCTCGCGGATTGCTGCTCGCTGCGATCGCCCTCATGGCGATGTCGTCACCTCGCCCGGCGCTGGCGCAGTCGGGCAGCGCCGGCGGCGCGATCGGCAATGACGACAAGTCGGTGTCCGGATCGCGTCAGGATCGCTCGGCTGAGCCTGCGCCCAGCCCACGCAACAGCAGGCCGACTCCGGACGAGCCGCGCAGTTCCGCGCGCCGAAGCGGTGGCGGCGGCAATTTCGATGGCGCGTGGGTCGTCGTCAGCATCGGCTGTGGCGGCGCCTCGACCGGGGCCGTCATGGTCACATCGGGCCGGATCATCGGCGAGGGGGTCACCGGCCGCGTCAGCCCGAACGGCGCCGCAAGCTCGGTCGGCCATTACAATGGCATCACCGTCATCAGCTCCGGGCATGTGTCCGGCCGCAGCGGAACGGGAACGTTCCACCGCTCCGACGGATGCTCGGGGACCTGGAGCTCGAGCAAGCAGTGATGGCGTGAGATACCCGGAGGTGCACCGTCCGTGCCGCGACAGTGCAACCTGAGCTCGCCCCGCGTCCACCCGCTCCACCTGTGACCAAGCTGCATCCTTTCCAGCGCCGGTACCGTGATGCTAGGCTCGACGGCGGCAGGAAGCACCTGCTTCCTGCTTCATACCGAACGGGAGGACGACATGTCTGAGAGCGTCTACAAGGTCATTGAACTGATCGGGACCAGCAGCGAGTCCTGGGAGAAGGCGGCCGCCGCCGCGGTCGAGCGGGCGGCAAAATCGCTCCGGGACCTTCGCGTCGCTGAGGTCGTCGAACTCGATTTGCAACTGGACGCCAAGGGAAAAATAGAGGCCTACCGTGCCAAGCTCAACGTGTCGTTCAAGTTCGAAGGCACCTGAATAATCTCTGCCTTGCGGAATCGATGAGCGCGGGCAGCGGGCCGGAGGGTCCGCTGCCGGTGCCCTTGACACGGACTGTGATCAACGCCGCGGCAAAGCGGCAAAATGGAGAAAAAGATGGAGGAGACTGCGGCGCGGCGCGCCGGCGAAAAATTGCTCGCCGAGCACAAGGCCGGAGCATTGTTCAAGCCCTTCGCGCCGCAGGATGGCCCGGTCGCGATTGTGGACGCCTACGACATTCAGGACAGATATGTCGCGCTGCTCCGCGCTGAGCATGGCAACACCATCGGCTACAAGGTCGGGCTGACATCCAAGCCGATGCAGGCGTTTTGCGGGATCAATCATCCGATCGCGGGCGTCGTCCTGGCCGGGCGCATCCATCGATCCGGGACCACGGTCCGTCCCGGGGACTATGGGCGGCTGGGCCTCGAATTCGAGATCGCAGTCCGCATCAAGTCGGACATCACGGTGGGCGAGGCGCCGCACACTGCTGCGACGATCGCGCCTCATATCGACGGCGTCTGCGCGGCGGTCGAGCTGGTCGACGATCGCAGCGCCGACTATTCGAACCTCGACGTGCGCTCGCTGGTGGCCGACAATTCCTGGAACGCGGGCATCGTCGTTTCGGAGTTTTGCGCTGATTGGCCCGACCTCGAGGCCGCACTCGGCAAGGCGGCCAAGGACGGGTTACCGATCGGCGAAGGCCACGGCCGCGACATTCTCGGTCATCCCTTCAACTCCGTCGCATGGCTTGCGCATCAGCTGGCGTCCCGCGGTGATGGGCTCAAGGCTGGCCAGGTCGTGATGACCGGAAGCGTGATGAAGACGATTTTTCCGTCGGAGACCGCGTCCTATCGTTTCGACCTCGAAGGCATCGGGGCGGTCGAGGTGCGGGTGGTTGTGTAAGCCATCCGTCAATGTGTGCCGCATCTCAACGGCTGCGCGGAGCCGGCGGCGATCCCCGGTCGAGCAGGTTGGCGGCGCCGTCGCGCGGCGCAGAACCGCGGCTGACCGGGTTGCCGCTGCCATCGCGCACAGGCCGGCCTTGCTCGATCAGATTGGCGGCACCATCGCGCGGGCCCGATCCGCGGCCAGCCAAATTGCCGCTCCCGTCGCGGCCCAAAGACTGCGCATGAAGCGTCACGCAGCACGCAAGGAGCAACGTTGCAACGATCAGCCGACCTGTCAGCTCGGACAACCTCAAACGACGCTCCTGCGGCCCGACCCGGATTGCGCGCGAACGCCGTAGATTGTTTCTATCCGGTCCGAAGCACAAGCTGTAAGTGATAGTCTGCCCTGTCGCCGCGTTGACCCGAGGTCGAAACATGTCGTCAAACATCCCGTCTGCACCCGCCGATGCAGCCTTGCGCCGTGCGGCCATGCCGACGGTCGTCTATCCGGCCGGCACCATGGAAAGGCCCGACATGGTCGTGCTGGAAGCGGCGCGACGCACAATGGTCAAGGTCGACGAGATCGTGGTGCCGCCCCGCGATGCTCTGACATTTCATGTGTCGCGCGGACAATTCTTTCGGATCGTCAGCATCGAGGGGCCGCAGGTCGGCGACCTCAATCTCTGGAACGCCGACGATCTCTCCGAACGCTTCTTCTCAGGCAAGACGCGCGCGCTGCACGCAACCCACGTCACCACCGGCGACCGGCTCTGGAGCACCATGCCGCATCTGCGGCCGATGGCGACCATCAGCCATGATACGCTCGGCTGGTACGGCTTTGATGCTGATGGCGCAGGGGTCCACGACGTCATCGGCACGCGCTGCGATCCCTACACCAATCTTGCGTTGAGCGGCGGTGCGTATGATTTCTGCTGCCACTCCAACCTGTCACGCGCGCTCGCCGCCGAATTGAAGGCGGAGCCGCGTGCGGTCGAGCATCATGTCCACGACGTGCTCAATGTCTTCATGTGCACCGGCTTCACCGGGGATACGCACCAGTATTTCATGAAGGCCAGTCCGGTCCGCCCGGGCGACTTCATCGAGTTTTTCGCCGAGATCGATCTGCTCGGCGCCTTGTCGGCCTGCCCCGGCGGCGATTGCAGCGCGACCCATTCGAGCGATGCCGCGGCCTGCTACCCGCTGAGGATCGAAGTTTTTGAGCCGGATCGGAACGCGCTCGATGCCTGGGCTTTTCCATCGCCGAGCGCATACCACCGCCGCCATGGCACGCCGGCGTAGAAAGTTGTCGAGCGACGTGGGCGACCGTTGCCTGTTATCGCGGAGAAGGCCACCATGGATGTCTTCAAGCGTCCGCTTGCCCTCGCCCTGAGCAAGAGCGAGCAGGTCAACGGACGGGTTTTGGAAGACAACAACTTTCACGTCGGCGTGTGCGTGACCGGTGACGGACCTGGGCGTACCCCGGGTTAATGTTTCCCTATTTCGCCGGCGGCGCGGGAAAGAACAGTTTGGCGAAGCGGATTTCGACTCCGATGTTCTCTTTGAACCCGCCGCTCGCCTGGAAGTCGTGAAACACGTCACCGGCGATGGCAAAATCCGGAGTGACGGGAACCTGGAATTCGATGTGGCCTCTCAAGAAGTCATCGCGGCCGATCGGCATGTCAGGTTGAGGTATGCCGATCGGCAGTCCGGTGGGAAAAAATCTGCCGGTTGTGGCGATCTGCTCGCCTCCCCATGACTTCTGTATGCCGACGGCGGCATACAGAAAGTTGCTCGGATTATAGCGCAGGAAGGCTTTGACGTCGTAGGTCGGCCGTTGCGTCAGCGTGTCGTAGGTCAGGACTCCAGGGAGCGGCGCGGTCGCCGGGTTGACCACCTCGAGGGGGCGGGTGCCGTCGGTGTGGAACGATGCGTTGGCGACCAGATCGAAAAACAGACCTTTCAGGCCGGGCGAAAACTTTCCAAGCCCTTCCGTGTAGCCGAACTGAGGCGTGACGGTGAACTGGTCCGGCGTGGAGACATTGACCGCACTGCGATTGTTGTAGGTTTGCGTCGGAATCCAGAAAAAGGTGGTGAAGCCGAGCCAGCGCTGTACCGTCGCGTCGGTGATGAGGAAATAGGTGAAGTGAACCACGGGGTCCGCGAGGCCCCCGGTGACAGCGTTGTTCGTGCCGGGGATGTTGACGTTCGTCAGTGTCGCGAAGGGCAGGTCGGCCTCGATCACGAGGGGATGATTGGCGAACTCGGTAAAATACGTCAACCGCGTGAACTCGATCCAGGTGTCGGCGTGCGAGCCCGGCAGCGTGCGTCCGGTCGGATCGACGAACGCGTCCGCATGAGCATAGCTGAAGTATTGCGAGATAATGGCAGTTCCGATCGGAAGCGAGCCGCCCTGGTAATCTCCCGCGTAGGTTCGGGGATCATTGTCGGACGCAGCGAGCGCCGGTGTGTGCCCCGCGAGGACGGCGCCGAGCGCCGCGGCCACCCCGGTCAACATGACTGTCCGACTGCAGGATTTCATCGACATTTTCCCCCTCCTTCGCTGTTGGAACGGCCACGACGGTCTGCTTCGGACTCTGCCAGGGCCATGCGAATTGAATCAACCTACGGTAGCTCAGGCCTGACGGAATGCTGTGACTGCCGGGCAACATTTGCGAATAATTGCCATAACGCGAGTGCGAGATGCGCGGGCCTGCCGACGCCCGGTGAACGGCCGGCCGCGTGGCCATCCATGCCGTCGAACGTCGTTGGCTGTTTGAAAACTGAATCAGAAACGAGGTGGCTCTCCCCGAAAGCAGCGCCGAATCGGTCCCCGGGCGGCTTCGCACCGCTGGCGAATGGCCCACATCGTTGCTACATTGGCCGGGCGAGGCTGCATCGCGCGTCAGGAGCTAATATATCCCCGGGGCCTTATCGATCCTTTAGGGAACTGTCCCTGGCCGGGTCCGTGGATCCGGACATATGGTGCCCACCTACTTTCGTAGGGAACTCCGGGATCGAAGTCTTCAACGGCGATCGCGGCTTCGCACTTTGCTTGTTGCTTTACATTGCTATTTGTTGCTGTGCATTGCTGTCCCCAGCGTCTCGCGATCGGCCGATCCGGTGCCAAGCCGACGCAGTCCGCCGGCCGGTCCGGCGGTTCATGAGCGTGTCGAGACCATTTGGTCACCCGCTTGTCGCGGGCGATGAAAGCAAGCGACGTCGTATGCCCGCCGCTCATTTGAAGGCCAGTCTCCGCACCGCAGCGCTCGCCAAGCGCGATGCACTGAGCGACGACGCGCGCGCGGCCGCGGCCGAGACGATCGCCGGGCGCGGGCTGCCGTTCGACGTCGCGCCCGGCGCGATCGTCTCGGGCTATGCGCCGGTTCGCAACGAGATCGATCCGACGCCGCTGATGCGCAGGCTCGCCGGTGCGGGCGCACGTCTGGCGCTGCCGACGGTGACCGCGCGCGGGCAGTCGCTGATCTTCCGCGCCTGGTCGCCAGGCGACAGGCTGCTGCTCGGGCCCCTTGGTATTCTCGAACCATCCCCCGTCGCGGCCGAGATCGTGCCCGACATCATGCTGGTGCCGCTTGCGGCGTTCGACCGATCAGGACATCGCATCGGCTATGGCGGAGGATATTACGACCACACCTTCGCGCACCTGCACAAGGTCAAAGCGGTGATCGGCGTGGGGCTCGGTTTTGCGGTGCAGGAAATCCGCAGCGTGCCTGCGCTGCCGCACGACGTGGCGCTCGATTATGTGCTAACGGAAACGAAGGTTTTCGATTTCCGGAGCAAGTGAGTGCGAATTCTTTTCGTCGGTGACGTGGTGGGCAAAGCAGGGCGGAGCATCGTGGCGGAGCATTTGCCGGGCATGATCGGCGACTGGTCGCTCGATCTCGTCGTCGTCAATGGCGAGAATTCGGCCGGTGGCTTCGGCATCACCGAAGCGATCTACCAGGAGCTGATCGACGCCGGCGCCGACGCGATCACGCTCGGCAACCACGCCTGGGACCAGCGCGAGGCGCTGGTGTTCATCGAGCGCGCGCCACGCCTGGTGCGGCCGGCGAATTTTCCGAAGGGCACGCCCGGCCGGGGCGCCGCGCTGGTCGACACCAAGAACGGCAAGCGGGCGCTGGTGCTCAACGCCATGGGCCGCGTCTTCATGACACCGTTCGACGATCCCTTTGCCGCGCTGAACAGCGAGCTCGAGGCCTGCCGGCTGTGCGAGGCGGCGGACGCCATCGTGGTCGATTTCCATTGCGAGGCGACCAGCGAGAAGCAGGCGATCGGCTATTTCTGCGACGGGCGCGCGAGCCTCGTGGTCGGCACCCACACCCATGTGCCGACCGCCGATCATCAGATCCTGGTCGGCGGCACCGCCTACATGACCGACGCCGGCATGACCGGCGACTACGATTCGATCATCGGCATGCAGAAAGAGGAGCCGATGCGGCGTTTCACCGCAGGCATTCCGTCGGGCCGCTTCGAGCCGGCGATCGGCGCTGCGACGCTGTCAGGCGTCGCGGTCGAGACCGACGATGCGACGGGGCTTGCGCTCAAGATTGCGCCGGTGCGGATCGGCGGCCGGCTTGCGCCGGCCTCGCCGGAGTTTTGGGGAGATTGATTGGCCCGTCATTCCGGGGCGCGAGTGAAACGAGCAACCCCGGAATCTCGAGGTTCCCCGATGCGCAATTGCGCATCTTTGATCTGGCGCGTCCGTGCCATCCCGGAACGAGATCAGAACCCGAAGATTTTCTCGCGCAGGGCGTCCTCGTATTTGGCCTTGGCATCCTTGACCGTGTTGCGCAGCTCATCCTCGTCGAAATGCGCCTGCTCCCATTTGTCGATCTCGGCGGCGTCGTGGGCTACCGAAGCGAGCTCCTCTTCCTTGCGGATCGCGGCGATCCAGGCTTCGACGGCGTTCTTGTAGTTGGCCTGCAACTCGTCGAGTTCGGAATGTTCGTCGCCCATTGCATCCTCCCCACACATGTCAATCCGAGGCTTCTATAGAGTGGCGAAATGAAGGGACGACGACACTTGTGCCCGCTGACCGGCAGGAGCCGAGGGCCTCAGGTTTCCCGGAAACCCATGCGGAAGGCGCCCCAGTGGCGGCCGCGCACGACGATCGGCGAGGACAGGTCCTTCATCAGCACGAAATTGCCGCCGCCCATGTCGCGCCGGTAGGTCTGCAGCAGGAACACTCTTGTGTTGGCCGCGACCTTCTTCACCGCGCGGTCGCTGAACAGCCGGCGGTTGCGGCAGTTGGCGTTGTTCCACACCGGGTCCTTGCCCTGCGGCAGGCGATAGTTCGGATTGTGGGTCGGCAGGTAGCCGCCTTTGGCCCAGGCGACGCAGAACACGATGCGCGGATCGGACTTTTGGATCGGGTCCTGGATCTCCGGCAAGACGCGGTCGGTGAACTCGACATAGTCGGTCATGTACTGCTTCGGATCGGTGCCGCGGATCTCGCGATAGTTCTCGTCGAACAGCTGCTCGAGCCGGATCTCGCCGCGCGCGACCGCATCCTCGAAGCGTTGCGTAATCCGCCTTGCGGTGTCGACCACGACGCGGATCAGCGGCGCATCGGAGGTTTCCACGCCGGAGTCGGCGATCAGCGCGATCAGCCCCTCGGAGACGTCGAGCAGTTTGGCGACGCGGCCATCGGCCTGCTTGAGGTCGGTCGACGACAGGTCGACGCCCTTGGCGAGCGCGTGCAGTTCGCCGATCACGCTGTCGCAATGGGCGAGGTTGGAGGTGGCGGCGCGCGCCACGCCGTCGATCTCCGCGCCGACGCGGGTAAAGCCTTCCTGCACGCGGGCGATGATGCTCTGGATCTGCGAGGCGCCTTCGCCGGCGTTCTTGGCGCGCAGCGAGGCCTCGCTGCTCTCGCCGATCAGGCTGCCGACCTGGCCGTCGAGGCCGCGCACGGTATTGCCGATCTGATGCGTCGCCTGGCGGGTCGCCTCCGCGAGGCTCTTCACTTCGCTCGCGACGACGGCAAAGCCGCGTCCCATCGCGCCGGCGCGCGCCGCCTCGATCGTGGCGTTGAGGGCGAGCAGGTTGGTCTGCTTGGCGATCGCCTCGATCGTCCCCGAAACCTTGGCGACGTCCGCCAATGCGGCGCCGACCGCGGACAGCCGCGTCTCGATGCGGCCGACCGCCTCGATCAGCTCGGCGATATGCTTGACCGCATTCTCGACCACGGAGCGCGACTGCGTGATGTCGCTGACCGCGGCCGACGTCGCCGACTGCACCGCCTGCGAGGCGTTGGCGATGTCGTGGTTCGCGGAGACCGTGGTCTTGGCGGT
>Ga0210396_10006691_pt1 | contig 11018 bp, 6 predicted proteins | sample IncBWH17OmetaG_FD_155466 | JGI IMG/M metagenome (GOLD analysis project Ga0210396, IMG submission 155466) | Forest soil microbial communities from Barre Woods Harvard Forest LTER site, Petersham, Massachusetts, United States - Inc-BW-H-17-O ... | reverse complement strand
TTGTTCATCGACGGCCACAAAACCGAGGCGATGAAATTCGATGTCGTCTTCGAGTAAGGCGTGCGTGCCGATGACGAGTTGTGCTTCGCCGGAGCGGATACGTTCGCAAGCGGCAGCTTTTTCGGCGGGTTTGAGGCCGCCGATGAGGAGTTCGACGTGATAGCCACCGGAGGCGAGGAGGCGACGGGCGGAGAGAAAATGCTGGACGGCGAGAATTTCGGTGGGGGCCATCAAGGCAGCCTGACAACCGTTTTCGATGGCGATGACGGCGGCCTGCAGAGCCACAATCGTTTTGCCGCTGCCGACATCGCCCTGGAGCAGGCGATTCATAGGGAGTGATTTCTCGAGGTCGGCGGCAATTTCAGCGAGAACACGCTTCTGGGCGGTGGTTGGCTTGAAAGGAAGAATGCGTTTGAGGGCGGCGCGGACTTTGTCTTCGCGGACGTGGAAGGCGATGGCATCGGCTTTGCGGGTGGCAATGCGATTGAGCGCGAGGCTGAGTTGATAAAGGAAAAACTCTTCGAAGATGAGGCGCTGCTGCGCCGCGGAACGAAAAAGATTGAGAGCTTCGAGTGATTCGCCCGCGGGAGGAAAATGAGTCTGGATGACGGCGTCGCGTCGACAAGGATAGTGAAGTCTTTCGCGAAGCGGGGCGGGGAGAGTCTCGGGAATGGTGGAGTCGAGATCCTGGAGAGTAGCGTAGATGGCGCGGCGAATCTGGCGGCTGCCAAAAGTACCAACGGCTTCGTAGATAGGAACAATGCGACCAACTTCGGTGGAGTCGAGCCCTTGAGCGCTGATGACTTCTACTTGCGGATTGACCATCTCGCGGCGCGCGGGACGCAGCTTATCGATTTCCACTTTGCCGTGGAGAATCACTTCCTGGCCGGGAGTGAGGCGGCCTTCGAGATAGCCGCCGTGAAAAAATTTGCAGGGGAGTGAGCCGGAATCGTCTTGAACGAGAAGATGGTAGATGGCGTTGCGGCCGTACATGCCGCGAACGGCCTGACCGCTCATGACGCGGGCGCGAATGGTGTAGATATTGTTGGGCTGAACATCTTTGATCCTGGAAAAGTGGAGGCGATCTTCGTAGCGAAACGGAAGATAGTTGAGGAGATCGTCGAGAGTGTAGATGCCGCGTTTGGCGAGGAGCTCGGCGCGCTGCGGCCCTACACCTTTGATCATGCGAACTTCGGTATCTAAGCTGACGGGCATTCCTATCCTTTATATCATTTGCGGATAAGCGACGCTTTTCGTGAAACTTGCGCGGCGGGCCTGGGTACCGCTAGAGTGGGCGGTCGGGCTGGTTGAGCGGAGGATTCCTTGGCGGAAGAGCGATTGACAGGAAGCGATAAGCGGACGCTGCTGCTATGGATAATTTTTGGCATTGTGGGCGCCTTGTTTGCACAGCGGTACTTTTTTCAGGCGTTTCCTGAGGCTTCCGTTGATTTCAAGATTTCGCGGCCTGAGGCGCAGAAGCGCGCGAAGGATTTCGTGGAGGGGCTGGGAGAGAACGTCAGCGGGCATCAATCCACGATTGTTTTCGATGTGGATGAAAACGGGAAAACGTATCTGGAGCGGGAGCTGGGGCTGAGAAAAGCCAATGAGCTGATGTCCAGCGAACTGCACATCTGGTTTTGGGAAGTGCGGTTTTTCCGGCCGGAGCAAAAAGAAGAATACAAGGTGCGAGTGAGCCCGGCGGGACAAGTGGTGGCGTATGAGCACACCATCGATGAGACGAAGCCCGCGAAATCGTTGGAACGCGATGAAGCGTTGAGTGCTGCAGAAAAATTTCTGGTCGACAAATTGGGAACGGATCTGAGCCGCTGGGACTTTCTGCCGGAAGAGGCGAATTCCATGGCGCGGCCGAACCGGGTGGACTGGTCGTTCACGTGGGAGCGCAAAGGATTCAGAGCGAAGGAGGCGCCGTACCGGCTGGAAGTTGGACTGCAGGGCGACCGAATCGGGAGCACACAGGAATTTTTGCAGGTGCCGGAGGCGTGGACACGGGATTATCAGCGGCTGCGCTCGACGAATATTTTCTACAACCAAATTGCGGTGATTCCCTACGGATTTCTGATTGGAGGGGCGCTGTGGCTGGGAATTTCACTGACGCGGCAAGGAAAAACGACGTGGGGCTGGCCGATAAAAATTGGGCTGTTGGTGGCGGTGCTGTTTGCGCTGATGCAGATGAACCAGTGGGACACGTTTCGGGCGGAATACGATACGCATGCGTCGTACGCGAGTTTCGTGACACTAACGCTGGCGAAGATATTGTTGGACGCGCTGGGCACGGGGTTGATGGTAACAATCGCGTTGCCTGCGGGGGAGCCGTTGTACCGGGAAGCGCAGCCAGAGCGGCTGAGGCTTTATAAGGCGTTCACGGCGCGGGGCGTGCAGTCGAAGGAATTCTTCTGTTCTGCGCTGGTGGGACTGTCGTTGGCAGCGGCACACATCGGATTCATCGTGGCGTTCTACATGGTTGGGAGCAAGTTTGGAGTGTGGGCGCCGCAGGACTTGAATTATTCGGATGCGGTGAACACGTCGTTTCCGTGGATTGCGGGAGTGGCGATCGGGGTGATGGCGGCGACGAGCGAGGAGTTTACGTTTCGTTTGTTCGCAATTCCCTTCCTGAGGAAATTTACTGGATCGCGAGTGTTGGCGGTGATTCTGCCGGCGTTTTTCTGGAGTTTTTTGCATAGCGCGTATCCGCAGGAGCCTGGGTACATTCGCGGAATTGAAGTGGGGCTGATTGGAATTGTGGCGGGGCTGGTGATGCTGCGCTGGGGAATTCTGGCGACGCTGACGTGGCACTACACGGTGGATGCATCGCTGGTGGGGCTGCTGCTGATCCGATCAGACAATTTGTACTTCAAGATTTCGGGAATTGTGGTGGGGTTGGCGGCGCTGGCACCGTTGACGTTTGCGGGGATTTCTTATCTGCGACGCGGGCACTTTGAGGATGTGCAGGATTTGCTGAATGGCGCGGAACCGGTGGGCGGGATTGAACTGGCGCGACACACGGAGATGGAGGAAGTACAGGTGGCGAGCCGGCGGTACGACGCGCTGAAGACGGGCACGATCGGATTTCTGGCGCTGTGCCTGGTGATTGGCGGGCTGCTGGCTTGGCGGATGAAGACCGAGCACATAGGGGATTACCTGCGAGTGGCGAGTGACGGCAGGGCGACCGCGGCACGTGCGGATGTGGTGATGCGCGAGCACGGATTCGATCCGGGACGATATCGCAAGGCCGCGCAATTGGTGGACACGACCAATCCAATTGCGAATGAATTCTTGCGGCGGCGCATGGCGGTGTCGCAGATTAACGAGATTTATAAGGACCAGGTGCCTGGAGCGTTGTGGCGAGTGCGTTATTTTCGCGATTCGGAGCCGGAAGAGTTCGCAATTATTTTGCGGCCGGATGGGGCGCTGCATGCGTACCGGCACACGCTGCCGGAAGCGGCGAAGGGAGCTTCGCTTTCGAAGGACGATGCCAACATGTTGGCGAAAACTTATTTGGGGACGGACAAAGAAATTGATTTGAGCCAGTGGAAATTGGTGGAGTCGAATTCGGATAAGAGACCCAATCGCACGGACCATACGCTGACGTGGCAGAAAATTGCGCCGCTGGATCCTGTGAAGCCTGGGGAGGAGAAGGATTCAACGGATCATGCGTATGCGCGGATGGATTTGCAGATATTGGGGGATGAGCCGGCGAATTACCGGACGTACATCAAGATTCCCGAGGATTTTGTGCGTACGCAAGAAGAGCAGAGTTTGCCGCGGACATTGTTGCAGATCGCGACAGGCTTGCTGGCGCTGGGACTTTTTATTGCCGTGCTAGTGTTTTACTTCAAGTCGTTCCGGGCCACGCCGGCGGTTGCAGTGCCGTGGAGGCGGATGGTGCGGTGGGGTTTGGTGGGGCTGGCTGCGGCAGCCGTGAACTTTTTGTTGGGGCGCGGAATTCCGGGGATACTAGCGAATTACAAAACGGAAGTATCGCTGCACACATTTTTCGGGATTACTGGGGTGGGATTGTTGCTGGTAGGAACGCTGCTGTTTGGCGTGTTTGTGCTGCTGTTTGGATTGGCGTGGCACTTTGCGGCGCGGGCATTTGGAGAAGAGCAACTGCCGACGTGGCTGGGAATGCCGGCGGAATATTATCGTGACGCGTTCTGGATCGCGGTGGGAGGATCGGCGGCGCTGATTGGAATGCGGCGATTGCTCGATGTGATTTCGGCGAAGTTGCCGGTGCTGCATCGCGGCGTGCCGTCGTCGTTTGGAGGATCGTTCGATGGGGTGTATCCGGCGGCCGCGGTGATCGGAGGCACGATTGTGCTAGCAGTGCTGGTGACTGGAGTGCTGGCGTTGGCGGGCGGATTTGTGGGCGCGGAAATACGGGTGAGATGGCTGAGAATGGCGCTTTTTTTCGGCGTGGCGATTGGGCTGATATCAAACTGGGGAAATGGCGTGGATTTCGTTTGGCAGATGGTGGCCAACCTAGTGCTGCTGGGATTTGTGGTGTTTGGAATACGGCATGTGGCGCGGTTCAATGTGCTGGGATGGTTTTTAATGGTGGCGTGCACCGGGTTATTAGCGGGCGGAGTGGAACTTTTGAGGCAGCGTGCTACGTATTACCGGGTGAACGGGTATTTTGTAATGGCAGTTCTGATCGCGTTGTTGGCATGGCCGTTGGTAAGCTGGCGGCTAGGAAACAGTGCGACACAGGCCAAAACGTAGAACTCGGCAGTTGCGCGGGGCAACCTATCTGCATCCAAGCGGAATAGGTTGAGGCAGCAGAAACATGTTGCCTACTGCTCACAAACGCGTTTATTTTGCGTCCAACGATTCTGACGGCGGTCCGGGCGGTGCTCGGACGCATCAGGCCGAGTCTACAAAGCATTTTGGTGAAGGAAGTTGCACCAAAATCGGCGAAGAGAAAACGAATATGCCGTTGACCCGTTGGAGTCTGGCGTTTGCAGATGAGACCGGCCAAAGCAGCAGCACCAGCGCCGCGGTGGCCACGGTGACCTCTTTGGCGACTCTGGAAGACCGCGCCCTGGTCCAAGAAGCGCAACTCGGAAACCGTGCTGCGTTTGAAGAGTTGGTGCGCCGGTATGACCGGGATGTGTTGCGCCTCGCGCTGAACCTGATGAAGCGCACGGAAGATGCGCGTGACGTATATCAAGAAGCCTTCCTGAAGGTCTATCGCAACTTACATCGATTCCGTTTCGAATGCAGCTTTTACACCTGGCTCTATCGGATTGTGACGAATGTGTGCCTGGACCATCTGCGGCGGAGGCAGGCGCGGCCGGAAGATCAGGCTCCCGAACTGCATGCTGCGCAATTCGAAGAGGGCGGCACGGATTTCTTCGAGAGGCAGAAGGAACACCGGCCGGCGCTTGATCCGGAAAAATATTTGATGGGCGTGGAGATCAAGGCAAAATTGGCTGCGGCCATGAAGAGTTTGTCGCCGCGAGAACGGATTGTTTTTGAGATGAAGCATTATCAGGGGCTGAAACTCCGAGCCATCGGAGACGCCTTGGGAACCAGTGAAGAGACGGTGAAGAACTCGTTGTTCCGGGCCACGCGTAAACTCCGGGGAGAATTGGGAGTGCTGCGATGAGCGGGCCGGAAATGCAAAAATCGTGCGATGAAATTGCACCGCTACTGGTGTTCTTTGCATGCGGCGAAGTAAGCGAGCAGGAGCGCGCCGCGATCGAGGCGCATGTCGCGGTGTGCGGGGAGTGCCGAGAGCAACTGGCGGGCGAGCAGGAATTTCACGCGGCTTTGGGGTCGAGCATTTCCGCAGCCGAGGAGATGGATGGGACCGGCGCGTTGCTGGCGCAATGCCGCAGCGAATTGTCGGAAAAGCTGGATGATCTGGCACAGCCGGCGGTGGAAGAAAAGACGCCGGCGTTTGGGAAGTTGCGTTGGTGGATGGCGCTGCATCCAGTGTGGAGCGCAGCGCTGCTGGTGCTGCTCGGGCTGATGGGCGGAGCGGAACTGACGCAGTGGTTCACAGGCAGAAACAATGCGAAGGCGCTGGACGAGGCGGTGAATGTACGGCCGAGCCCGCGATTCACGGAAGACCAGCTTTCGAAGATGGCAGTTGCGGGAGTGAATCTGACTCCTTCTGCGGCTGCGGGCGGGCAGAATGTGCGCTTGCAACTGAGCGCGGAAGAGCCGATGGTGCTGATGGGGAACCTGGATGATTCGGATGTGCGGGGAGTGTTGACGTACATCGTGAAAAATGGACAGCGATTCGATCCCGGATTGAAATTGGATTGCCTGGATGCGTTGAAGGCGCGGGCTCAAGATTTGGAAGTGCAAGGAGCGCTGCTGGCCGCGGCGCGCAAGGATGAGAATCCGGCGGTGCGGCTGAAGGCCTTGGATGCGCTGAGGAATTCTTCTTCAGATCGAGTGGTTCGCGAGACATTGCTGCAGGCTTTACGACATGATGCGAATCCTGGGGTACGCGTAGAGGCGGTAAACATTTTGGTAAGTTCGCTGGAATCGGAGAAGCCGGAAGCGTTGGCACCGCTGGAATCGATAGTGGATTCGAGTAACGCAAAGGTTAGAGCGATATCGAGCAGCACGAAAAACTCCGAAGCGGAAGAATCGCTGGAGAATGTGGTGCGGACGCTGGAAGAATTGCAGAGAAGCGATCCGAACCGGTATGTACGGTTGCGCAGCGCCGCGGCGCTACGGCAGATCAATGAGCGCAACGAGCAGTAAGGGAAGGCGCAGCAGGCAAAGCGGCATTCGAATGTGCTTCGGATCTGAACGATGAAATTCCAGGTTAGTCATCAAGATTCTCGGAGCCGGTGGAATCGGATGCGGACGCTGCGAAATGCGTTCGCGATTCTGACGGTGGCTGCGGGCTGGTCTGCCTTGGCGAAAGCCAATTCCGCTGAGAACTTGGCGCCTCACGCGGCGGTGGACCGCTCCGGCGAAATCGCAACGCAAGATGGGCTGACGCTGCACTTCACCGCGGATTTAGGTTCGGTGACAATTGAAACGCTGCCTGCCACGGCGGCTCCCGTGGTGCGGTATAAGGCGCATGTTGAGACGGATGCGCGAGAATCGATGGCGCAAGCGCTGCTAGAAAAATACACATTGGGGATACACAGCACGCCGACGGGAGTGACGCTGACCGGCGGCTTGCCGTCTTCGCACGTGGCATCGACACACAACGCGCAATTCTGGGTGCAATTCGTGATCAGCGTGCCTGCCAATTACAACCTATACGTAACGACCGGCGGAGGAGACATCGAGACGACGGATATTGGCGGCCGCGTGTTTCTGAATACCGAGGGCGGAAACATCAAGACGGGGCGGCTGGGTGCGCTGGTGCGGGGAATTGGGACGCCGGAAGCGCCGCTGGCAAAGGTAGTGACGCAGGGCGGACATATCACGGTGGAGGATGTGTACGGCGATCTGGATGCGTTCACGGCGGGCGGCCACATTCAAGCGGGAAACATTAATGGAAGCGCGAAACTGCGGACCGGTGGCGGGCACATTCGCGCGGGACGGATTAAAGGCGCGGCGCGATTGGAAACGGACGGCGGAAATATTACGGTGGGCGAGGCGGGCGCGGCGTTGGGCGTGCGCACCGGTGGCGGGCAAATTGATTTAGGGGAAGTGCACGGATCGATCCACGCGCAAACAGCGGGCGGCGGCATTCGCGCGATGTACATCGCTGGGCCAATGGAAATGCAAACCAATGGCGGAAGTATTTGCCTAACGCGGGTGGCGAATACGGTGCGCGCGGAAACTGGCGGAGGAACGATTACGGCGTGGATCACGCCGGATGCTCGCGACGTGAATCACGTGGTGCAGTTGCCGGGTCCTTCGCAATTGGGGTCGAGCACCGGAGATATCGTGGTGTTTTTGCCGCGCAACATCGCCGCGACGATTGATGCGACGGTCGAGAATGGCGGGCCGACAAGGATTGAGTCCGATCCATCGCTGCAACTGAATGTGCAAGCGCAGGCCGATGGCCTGGTTCATGCGCTGGGCGTGCTGAACGGCGGGGGAGCACTGCTGAAACTGCGAACCACGGCGGGTAAGATTCGTCTGCAATATGTAGATGCAGAAATGGGATTGCGGCAGTCGCTGCAGCGGGAGCAGATGGAACGATTGTCGTGGAAATTGAATGATACCGGCGTGGAACGGATGAAGATGGCCGCCGACAATGCTATGCCGAACGCGCATGTGGGCGGAGGAGCTGCCACGGAGGAAAAGCGCGACTGGCTGGACGCAATGATGGACCGGCTGGAAGCGGCCGTGACGGGCGGAGTTCATGAAGATTCGGACGAATTCAAGAAACGCATCGTGAACTGTTGCAAGGCGCCGGAGTATCCGATACTGGCAAAGCGTGCGGGGCTGCAAGGAATTGTGCGTTTGCAGGTAAGAGTGAAGGGAGATGGCAGCGTGAGTGTGGACAAAGTGTTGGAGGGGCAACCCACACTGGTAGATGCCGCGACGGTAGCGGTGCGGCAATGGCACGCAAATCCTGAAGAGATTGGCGGAAGAAAAGTGGATGTGATCTCGACGGTCACTTTTAATTTTACACTGCACTGAGCGCGCATGTTCGGGGTGAACACGAGAGCGCTTTAGCTTTTTTGGGTTTCGGTCGATCCGGGGATTCTGGTCGGTGGTGGTCAACTCGAAGGAGGCAGTATGAAATCTCGCTCCGCATTCGGGATCTGCGCAGTAGTGTTGCTGTCGGTCTTTTCGGTGGTGGCTCCGGCGTGTTTTGGGGTGACACGGGAATTCACGCAAACGTATCCGCTAAAGGCGGATGGAAGTTTTGAACTGAATAATGTGAATGGAACGGTGCGCATTGAAGGCTGGGATAAGGATGTGGTGGAAGTGCGGGCGGTGAAGAGTTCGCCGGACCGCGAATCGAATCTGGACCTGGTGGCGATTGACGTGGATTCGAAACCAGGGACGCTGACGATTTCGACGAGGTATCCACAGGAAGAGGGCGTGGAAGTGGCGGTGGATTATACGGTGCATGTACCCAGGCACGCGTTATTGACGCACGTGAACAACGTGAATGGAACGGTGCGAGTGATGGACCTGGACGCTATCGGGGATTTGCATACCGTGAATGGCAACATTGAAATCCTAGAGGGTGGCGGAGACGTTCACGCGCATACCACCAACGGGAATGTGTATTTGGAGTTGAAGCATCCAGGAGATGCCAAGGGAACACTGGCGGAAACCACAAACGGTTCGGTGTGGCTGGCGATTCCATCAGATTTGCAAGCGGACCTGGAAGCGCGCTGCATGAATGGAAATTTCTCGACGGAATTGCCGTTCATGATGCAGGGGGCGACACAGCGGGTGCTGCACGGGAAACTGGGACACGGGGGAATACCGATCCGGTTGGGGACGGTGAATGGGGCGATTCGAGTGGTGGCATTGAAGTCGACGGTTTAGCGTTTGCTCCGTCTAAGAAGGAAAGGAGAGCACAACGAAAATGAGCAAACGAACATTTTTGATCACGATGGGAGCAGGTGCATTGAGCGTGGCGCTGATTGCGTTGCCGGGAATATCGGCGAAGAAGCAGGAAGTTGGTCCGGCCACGTTGGCGCAACTGCAGGAGAGACTTCAGGAGTTGCAGGGTTACATCTCGGACGAAGCGCCAGGATCACTGCCTGGCCAAGAAGACTTGCAGGTGGTGACGAATCCCGGCGGAGGATGGCTGGGAGTTGGCGTCTCGGAAATTACGACGGATAAAGCGAAAGAACTGAAGCTGCCCGTAGAGCGCGGAGCATTGCTGGGCAAGATTATTCCTGACAGTCCAGCGGCGAAGGCGGGACTGAAACAAAACGATGTGATCACCGAGATCAATGGACAACGGGTGGAAGGTACGGCGCAATTCCGGCGAATGATTCGGGAGATTCCGGTGGGCAGGACGGCGCAGCTGAACGTGTGGCGCGGCGGAAAATCGCAGATGGTCAGCGTGACGATTGGGAAATCGGAGCCGCGGGGTGCGATGGCGATGGTGATGCCAAGTCCGGGCAGCTACACATTCAGGATGCCGGAAGTTCAAGACCTGCCAGAGTTGCCGGAAGTTTCAGAGCTAGGCGATCTGCATAATTTTGAGGTGTTTGGCTCCGTGCATCCCCGATTGGGAATCGACGCAGAAAATTTGGAAGGAGACTTCGGAAATTATTTTGGAGCTCCTGACGGAGAAGGAGTGCTGGTGAGAAATGTTTTTGGAGATTCGCCTGCAGCCAAGGCTGGGATGAAGGCTGGAGACGTAATTACGAGTGTGAATGGCGAGCGAATTCGCTCGGTCAGCGAACTGCGCGAAAAGCTGGGAACGAATAAAGATGGGAAGAATGTGAAGCTCGGCCTGCTGAGGAACAAGGCGGAAATGTCCGTGAACGTGGAAGTACCGGCGCCCGCGAAGCGTGAAACACATCATCACCTTACGGAGAGGACAACGATCTAGAAGCAAGTTGAAGCGATCAGTTTGGTCAAAGAGCCCGGTTCGCGAATCTGCGTGCCGGGCTTTTAATATTTGGGCGTGATAGTAATGCGCTTCGGCGTTAGGTGCGTTGCAACGACGGCTAACTGCCTTGGCCATACTTGCGAATAAGGCGGAAAGGGCGGCGGAGGGCCTCCCAGAGCCAAAAGCCGCGGTCTTCTGAGCCTTCAGTCCAATCTTCTTCGGTAGGGGAGAGTGACAATCGGGTGAGATAGCGCGCGCCGGGAATACCTCCGCCACCCATAGTCATGCGAAACATGGCGCGTTGCAGAAGCGGCGGCGGGGCGTAGCCAGCGAGCGGCAACCATTTGGCAATTTGCTGGCAGAGCGAGGTGACTTTGCGATCGCGCGCGATTCGTTCGGACACTTCTGCGGGGAGCTTTACGCGGAGGAGCATGGCGCCTAACTGCAGACCGACGAGCAGCATACGCTGGGCACCAACGGTGTCTGCCGCCTTCCATGCTTGCGGCCAATTGATTTCTGGATGACGGATAACCAGCGCGGCCACATC
>Ga0210396_10006690_pt1 | contig 11018 bp, 13 predicted proteins | sample IncBWH17OmetaG_FD_155466 | JGI IMG/M metagenome (GOLD analysis project Ga0210396, IMG submission 155466) | Forest soil microbial communities from Barre Woods Harvard Forest LTER site, Petersham, Massachusetts, United States - Inc-BW-H-17-O ... | reverse complement strand
GGCTTATGAACTGCTCGCCAAGGAACAGCCCATGGCCATCGATCTGCGCTTCATCCTCTCCGTGATCAAGATCAATGCGGACCTGGAACGCATCGGCGATCAATCGATGAGCATCGCGCGACGCGCGGAGGACATGCTCCGCGTTCCTGACGCAACTCTGCCGGTGGACATTGGCGCCATGGGCGCGCACGCATCGGACATGATCCGCCGGGCCGTTCAATCACTCATCGAAGCCGATGCCCGGCTGGCCGAGTCTGTCCGCGAGATGGACGACGACATCGACCATATGAACCGTGCCGCGCATGTCGATCTCATCCAGGTCATGCAGAAGTCCCCGGATGCCAGTCTCCAAGCGCTGAATGCGGTCATCACCGCGCGCAACCTGGAGCGCATCGCTGACCACGCGACCAACATCGCCACTGACGTCATCTTCTGGGTGCGCGGTGCCGACGTGCGGCATCAACTGGCGCTGGCCGAGTAGAACTCTCCTACAGCCCAAATCGAAAGACAGTGTAAGGTAGCAGGCATGCTGCAGGTCCGATCTCTGCTTTCCGTTTCCCTATTGTGCGCTTCTCTAGCAAGCGCGCAGCAGACGCCTTCGCATGCAAAGCCCTCGGCCGGGATTCCCGCACGCAACATTGAAATACATTTTGATCCCGCATCGACGCAGATCCATTTCAAGGTGGGCAGTTTGCTGCGCGATGTACGCGGGACCTTTCAGTTCAAGGGCGGCGCACTCGCCGTCGACCCCGATTCGACGCTCGCGCAGGGAGAACTGTTGGTAGATGCCACCACCGGCCGCACGGGAAACGCAGCGCGCGACAAGGAGATGCAGGAGGAGGTTCTCGAAAGCAAGCGCTACCCCTCCGTCTTCTTTCATGCCGAGCATCTGCGCGGACAGGTGCCAAAGACCGACGGCTCGTCAGATGTGATCGCAGAAGGAATGCTGAACATACACGGGGCCGATCACCCTCTGCAGATGAAGGTGCATGTAGTGCGCGTGGGCAATGCGGTCAGCGCCACCACGCATTTCACTGTTCCTTACGTCGAGTGGGGAATGAAGAATCCACGCGGGACGTTCTCGCACCTCGGCCGGACCGCGCAGGTGGACGTGAGCGCAAAGGGAACAATTCGCACCGTGGCGACGATCAACGGCGTACAGTCCAACGACAGTGACGAGGAAGGTCCCAGCTAAACCCGGAACCTTCCCGCCACACAGATATCACCCTGCGCCGGGCGACAGATAACGACCGGTGAGCTAAGCCGGCGGCGCCTTCAACTGCTGGACCAGCTGAAATATAAAGGTGCCCACCAGCGCTGCCGACATGATGCAGGTAGCAACAGTCATGACGCGTACTGCCGGCTGCACCTTCCGCACACGGGCCAGAATGGTCTCCTGCTCCTTGTGCTGATGGCCATTGCAGTCGTCCAGGAAGAGGCAATCCTCTTCATAACGGGTCAGAGTGGAACGGTAGGCAAGCAACGCAAGCAGGACGGTAGCCGCGACTGCCCACACGATAAATACGATGGTCAGGTAGTGCATACAGCACCTCCGGTTCAACCGCGAGCGGTCCCAGTGCCGCACCAGATGTGCCAGGCGCTGCTATACAGCCGGCCTCTAGGGGAAAGAGGGGCCGTTCAAGGGGAAATTAGTCCCTTTCAGGCACCGTTGACAACATCTTTCAGGGTTTATTCGAGGCCACGATCGAGTTCCGACGTCCCGCCACGAAGTGCTGTATTTTCATCGGTTTATATCGCCGTCCCTATTTGGAGGTGAACGTATAGCCCACTTTGCGGGCTGATTCGCGTGCGCCAATCGAGAAGACCCGGAAGTGGTGATGGGAAATGACGGACTTATGGCTCTGGCCAGCCTTCGTGACGCGGCGCTCATCACAAGCTGTGGGTTTGCAGTCGTCAAAAGAAAAAATGGGCTGCATCCCGTGGAGACAAACAGATGAAAAGCGCGTTCGCACCTCATCAGTGGCTCGGTATTGCCACAATCTGCGCAGTTGCCGTCCTGACCATAGCGCTGGGTGGCTGCAATCAATCGACCCCGAATGATCAGGAGATCCGCCAGAAGTCGGCCGACGCAACCCGAGATCTCCAGAAGGGCGCAAAGCAGCTCGCGGCCGATACCAAAGTCGCTGCCGCGAACGCCGTCAATGGCGTAAATGCTGTCGCGCAAGGTGTGAAAGATGGTGTGAACAGCAGCAAACAGGGTGACACCAGCGACCTGGTGGATATCAACAGTGCCTCGACGGCGCGCATCGCCATGCTGCCGGGAATCAGCATCAGCAAGGCCCACGACATCGTCGAGGGGCGCCCCTATCGCAACCCGCACGCGTTGGTCGGCCGCGGCCTCCCTGACCCAGGGGCAATATGACCACATTGCTGACAAAATCACCGCGCGGTAGTCAATTACTTTGTGGTAACGAAGGGGGCGCGGACAATCTGCGACGAACTGCCGTGCATCCGCATCCCTATAAAAGGAAGCGGCAATTCGGATAAAACTTGTCCGTGATTCGCCGCGGTCTTAGAATAAAGAACAGCATCTCCCAGGGAGAATCAGAGATATGGCAACCATCGCACAGCCTTTGACCGAACAGTCCAACCCCCCCAAGCAGTCGCCCCTCAATCTGACTGACGGAGCCATTGCCAAGGTGCGGGAGATCATGGCGACGCAGGACCCGCTTCCGGCCGGTCTGCGCATCGGTGTGGTCGGTGGCGGCTGCTCTGGATTCCAATACTCCATGTCCTTCGAGAACCAGGCGGGCATGATGGATAAGGTCTTTAAATTCGACGATTTGAAGGTATTCGTCGACGCTACATCGCTGATGTACCTCAACGGCTGCGTGGTGGACTACGTGGAAACCCTGGAAGCGGCCGGCTTCAAGTTCGAGAATCCAAACGTGAAGAGCACCTGCGGCTGCGGTTCGTCTTTCAGCGCATAACTTCCGTCGAATCCCTTCCCCAGCCCTCGGCCATCGCCGGGGGCTTTCTGCTGTAACCTGAATGCGCCTATGAAGGCCCTGCTGCTCTCCGAATACAAGCATCTGGCAGTAGCCGATCTTCCGACCCCTACTCCCGCCGCCGGCGAAGTCCTGATTCGCGTGGCCGCCTGCGGCATCTGCGGCAGCGATGTCCATGGCTATGACGGCAGCTCCGGACGCCGCATTCCGCCGATCGTGATGGGACATGAAGCGGCAGGGGTTGTCGCTGCGGTCGGCGAAGGTGCCACCCGCTACCAGGTCGGCGACCGGGTGACCTTTGACTCCACCGTCTACTGCGGCGCCTGTGAGTTCTGCCAACGCGGCGAGGTGAACCTCTGTAACCATCGCGAAGTGGTCGGTGTCTCCTGCGGAGACTATCGGCGCGCCGGCGCCTTTGCCGAATACGTAACTGTACCGGAACGCATTCTGTACCGCCTGCCGGACAATCTTTCCTTCGCTGACGCCGCAATGCTCGAGGCTGTCTCCGTCGCCATTCACGCGGTGCGGGTTGCTGAAGTCAAAGGGGGCGAGACGGTGCTGGTCATTGGCGCAGGGATGATCGGCCTGCTCATCCAGCAAGCTGCTCGCGCATCAGGCTGTTCGCGCATCTTTGTTACGGATCTTGACGCCACACGCCTTGATCTCGCTCGCTCGCTGGGAGCGGATGCCGTCATCGATGGCTCGAGGGAATCTCTCACGTTGCGTATCGAAGAGCTCACCGGCGGCCGTGGCGTCGACGTGGCCTTTGAAGCTGTCGGGCGCTCTGAAACTGTAACAGCCGCAATCGACTGCACGCGCAAAGGCGGCACGGTCGCTCTGGTCGGCAACATCGCGCCCGAGGTCCCCATCCCGCTGCAGAAGGTGGTGACACGGCAGATCCGCCTGCAGGGCTCCTGCGCCTCCGCCGGAGAGTATCCGCAAGCGATGGAGTGGATCGCCGACGGACAGATCAAAGTTGCGCCGCTCATCACGGCGGTTGCGCCGCTCAATGAAGGCCCATCGTGGTTTGCGCGCCTCTACTCGCGAGAGCCGAACCTGATGAAGGTGGTGCTCGATCCCAGAGCCGGTGGCGATCAGAAGGACGTGCCGGCGTGAACGGAAGGGCGGCAGTCGCAGGCTCATTGTTCGATCTCTCCGGCCAGGTCGCCCTTGTCACCGGCGCGAGCCGCGGACTCGGACAGCACTTTGCCCGCGCACTCGCGGGCGCGGGTGCCGATCTGATCCTTACCAGCCGCAACGACGGCGATCTGGCGCCGTTCGTCGCTGAGATCGAATCGCTCGGCCGTCGCGCATACCCCGTTGCACTCGACGTGCGCCAGCAGGCCAGCATCATCCGCATGGCCGAGCAGGTGAGCGCTGCATTCCCGCAGGTCCACATCCTGGTGAACAACGCCGGCTGCAATGTGCGCAAACCAGCGCTCGATGTCACATGGGACGATTGGAACCTGGTGCTCGACACGAATCTGCGCGGCAGCTTCTTCGTCGCGCAGGCCATCGCGCGCGGCATGGTGCAACATCGTTACGGCCGCATCATCAACATCGGCTCCGTCACCAGCGTCTTTGGTTATGCGGGTCTGACGCCCTATGGAGCGAGCCGGGGCGGCATACGCCAACTCACCATGAGCCTGGCTGATGACTGGGGCCCGCACGGCATTACCGTCAACTGCCTTGCACCTGGCTGGTTTCGCACCGCGCAGAACCAGGTCCTTTACGAAAATCAGGAGTGGGTCGACTACCTTGTCGATCGCATTCCGGTGAAGCGCCCTGGCGATGTGCACGATCTAGACGGAGCCATCGTCTTTCTCGCCTCCGAATCCAGCCGGTACATCACCGGCCAGACGCTGCTGGTCGATGGCGGCATCTCCACGGGCGCTACCCGCGCCACTATTTCGTCCCCTAACAAAGGCGGCCACTCATGATGCTTCGACCCCGCGCGCTTTTCGGACTGTTTGCCACTGTTGTCGTTGCGTGTACGCTCAATGCGCAGGGAATTGCTGGCGGAAAACTCCGCGTCTACTTCATCGATGTCGAGGGTGGTCAATCCACCCTCTTCGTCACACCCGCGGGAAAGTCATTGCTGATCGACACTGGCTGGCCGGATAACAACTTCCGCGATGCCGATCGCATTGTGGCCGCTGCGAAGAGCGCGGGCCTTAGCCGCATCGACTATGTGCTGATCACTCACTATCACGACGATCACGTAGGTGGTGTGCCACAGCTTGTCCAGCGCATCCCGGTTGGCGCCTTCTTCGTTCACGGTCCCAACCGTGAACTCGACCATGGTGCAACCGAGCGCGATTACGCGGCCTTCCAGAAGGTCCTAATAGATAGCAAAGCGAAGGAGATCGTGGCCAAGCCCGGCGACCGCCTGCCCATTGAGGGCATGGACGTTACCGTCATCAGTTCCGACGGAAAGGTGATCCAGAAGGCTCTACCAAGTGCAGGGGAGTCCAACCCTTTCTGCAAGCAGAGCGAAATCCGACCGCTCGACCAGACCGAGAACGCGCGGTCGCTTGGTGTGCTGATCCGCTTCGGCAAACTGAAGATTCTCGATCTAGGTGACCTGACCTGGGACAAGGAGCGCGACCTGATGTGCCCCGATAACCGGCTCGGCAAGGTGGACGTATTGGTTGTCTCCCACCACGGCTGGAATCAAAGCTCAAGTCCCGCGCTTGTCGACGCCATCCACCCGAGGGTCGCGATCATGGATAACGGCGCGAAGAAGGGCGGCTCGATCCCGGTCCTCGACACGGTTCGCGCGGCACCGGGACTTGAGGCACTGTGGCAGATACATTATTCGGACGAGGGTGGCGTGGGGCACAACACGCAGTCCGAGTACATCGCCAACCTCGACGGGCCCGATGCCGGGCACGACATCGAGCTGACCGCCAGCCCCGACGGAAGCTTCATTGTGCACAATGGCCGTACCGGAATGGAGAAGGCCTACGCAGCAGGGAAGTGAGCCGTAGTTTTCATCGGCTCGATCCGGCCCAGGAGCACGAGATAACCGGCAATGCCCAGCAGCAGATAAACGGCCGAGATACCAAAGGCCAGCGCGTAGGAGTGCGTCGCTCGCACGATGTATCCGGTCAGGATCTGCGCGGTAATCCCCGAAACTTGGCATACGAAATTTACGATTCCGCCGAGTCTGCCGACGCTCGCGCGCGGCGCAATCAACGCGGGAATCGACCAGCCCACCGGGGCCGCGGCTGCGAGGCCGCCGATCGACAGCCCGATCCATAGAAGAGCACGCGTCGCAGTGTGTGCGTGCGCCGCACCGAATATGCCCAGGCCGCATGCCGTCCCCGCAACCAGCACTACCTTGCGCACCAGCGGCGCGTTCCATCCGCGCGAGACCAGCTCATCTACGAGCATGCCGCCGATGAACAGGTCGGTTGCGGTCGCAAAAAGCCACGGCACACCGGTGTAGAGGAAGGAATGCAACAGGTCGATGTGCAGCGCTTCTGACAGGTACGTTGGCAGCCACGTCAGCAACAGATAGAAGACGTAGTTGTAGGAGCCAAAGCCGAGAGAGAGGCCAATGACCTTCCGCTGACGCAATAGCGCGCCGAGCGATAGCGCAGGCCCGTCGGCGTGTGCCAGCGCGGTTTCAGCGGTGTCGGCAATCAGCCGCTTCTCAGCGTCGCTTAACTCCGCATCTTCTTCAGGTTCGCGATATACCACCCAGAAGACCAGTAGATAAAGCAGACTGATGGCGCCGGTCGCGGCGAAGCTCCAGCGCCAGCCCACATGGAGCAACAGAACGCCCAGCAGAGGTACGCCGATCGCGGAAGCGAGCTTTGCCGCCGCATCCGTCAGCGATGTTGCAAAGCTGCGTTCGCGTGTCGGGAACCAGACACCGATGGCCTTTGCATTTGCCGGGAAGGTCGGCGCTTCACCTATACCCAGCAGCAGCCGTGCGCCGAAGAAGCCAGCCAGATTCGGAGTGATTGCGGCCGCGAAGGACGCCATACTCCAGATGAAGATGCCGATGCGCTGTACGCGCCGCACGCCAAAGCGGTCCAGCACCACCCCGACCGGCAGCTGACATAAGGCGTAGCTCCAGTTGTATGCGGCGGAAAGATAGCCGAATGCGACATCCGAGATGCCAAAAGCTGTATACAGCGCCCCGTGCGAAACCGAAAGGTTGACGCGGTCAAAATAGTTGACCAGCACGCCCAGCCCAAGCAGCCAGCCAATGCGCCATCGTCGCCGGAGCTGCCGTTCAGCAATCGCCGACAATGCGTCCGACCATCCTGTGTCCCGTGCTCATCAATCTATTGCGCGCCCTTTAGATATTTGTCGAACCAGGCCACCATACGCGTGATCTCGTCGATCTGGTCCTCACGCTTCATGAAGCCGTGGCCCTCTCGTGGATAGTAGACAGCATCCACAATCCGCCCTTCCTTCTTCAGAATATCGACGAAGCTACATGGCGAACGTGGATCACATCCGGCTCCAGATAAGGATATTGCGGGGCGACGGCAGTGTACACGTCTGCCCGCAATCCGCGATGGGGCTCGCTAGAGAGTGAGTATGATTTTGCCCAGGTGGGCACTGGATTCCATCAGCCGGTGCGCTTCTGCCGCCTCAGCCAGCGGAAATCTGGCGAACACCGTCGGGCGAATCGCTCCGCTCGCTATCGCCGGCCACAGCTTCGCTTCCACTCCTTCGCGCAGCAGGCTTTTCTCCTCGGGCCGGCGGGCGCGCAAGGTAGAGCCGGTCACGATCAGCCGCTTGCGCATCACCTCGCGCAGGTCCAGATTCACTTCGGCACCCTTCGTCGTCGCAATGTGAATCAACCGCCCGCGCTGCGCCAGCAATTCGATGTGCTTGCCGAAGTAATCGCCGCCGATCATGTCGAGGATTACCTGGATGCCCTTGCCCTCCGACCATGCCCAGGCCGCAGCCACCCAGTTTTCCTCTTTGTAGTTCCACGCCGCTTCGGCGCCCAACTCGCGGCAAAATGCGCACTTCTCCGCCGAGCCCGCAGTCGTCACCACGCGTGCGCCGATGGCTCGCGCAGCCTGGATCGCAAACGAGCCAATGCCGCTCGATCCACCCTGAATCAGCAGTGATTCCCGCGTCCGCAGTGGCTGCGTGTCGAAAAACAGGTTGGCCCAAACCGTGAAAGCCGCCTCGGGCAACGACGCAGCGTCTTCCACCGAGACGCCATCCGGAACGGGCAGCACCTGACCCTGGGGCGCCACGCAATATTCGGCATAACCACCACCCGCCAGAAGCGCACACACCGCGTCGCCGGTCTTCCATCGCGAGACATTCGCGCCTGTAGCGGCGACATGTCCGCTCACCTCCATCCCCAGGATGTCGGTGATGCCGGCCGGAGGTGGATAATGTCCCTTGCGCTGCACAATATCGGCACGGTTCACACCGGCAGCTGCGACCCTGATGAGTACCTCGCCGGGCCTGGGCAACGGCCGTGGGACTTCGGCAACGCGCATCGCACCCGCATCGCCGGGACCTGGGACCACGATCGCCCGCATACGCTCTTCTCGCACATTCATATTCGGAGCTTATCGTGAGCTAGCGTTCGCGTGCTCCTCCGTCGAGTCGGAGCGCAGACGAAACGGATTGAAGGACGTGTGATCGTCAAAGGTGTCCACTTGCTCCGATTTCTTCAGCCCGTATACCACGGCATAGGTGATCGGTGTCGCCAGTACTTCGTAGAGAACCTTGGCTAGATACGAAGACAGAATGATATTTGCCTTTGCCGACCACGGCGCGTCGTAGAAGGCAATCAGGATCACGATCGTCGTATCGACGGCCTGCCCGGTCAAGGTCGAACCAATGGTACGCGTCCAAAGCTTCGAGCCCTTGGTCAACAACTTCAGCTTGGCCATCGTATAGGAATTGGTGAACTCCCCGGCCCAATATGCGACCAGGCTGGCAATGGCGAATCGCGGCACCAGCCCGAAGACGGTCGCAAAGGCTTGCTGATTGTGCCAGTCGGGAGCGGGGGGCAGCGCCACCGCAATCTCGCCGAAGACGGACAGCAACCCCATAGCCAAAAAGCCCATCCAGATGGCCCGCCGAGATGCCGCATAACCATAGACCTCGGTAAAGACATCGCCGAAGATATAGGTGATGGGGAAGAGCAGCTCCGCGCCGCTTAACTTGAACGGGCCAACCTGGCACATCTTGGGCCCGACCAGGTTCGAAATGACCAGAACGACGACAAAGACGATCGTTAACGTATCAAGGTAACGGAACTTGCGCATGTGTTTGGGTTATAGCATCGGTGGGCGCAACCTCCGTCGGCAGACGCCGGTTGTGTCTTATGGCCGCGAGGCGTTTTGACACCACCCCCACCCCTTGATAGCCTCAAAGTCGGCCTCATTGGGCATCGCGCTGCCGCCCGGCAGCATCACCAAGCCCACCAGCGTCCCCGTCGTCCAGTGGCCTAGGACATCGCCCTTTCACGGCGGTAACACGGGTTCGAATCCCGTCGGGGACGCCAATCGCCTCAATCAGTTACAGCAACCGTTGCTTCCTCAGCCGACAGCTGGTCACGCTGTGGTAACGATAAAACCGGAACCGGTGCTTCTAAAATCGTGGAGTTTTTCAACTCACCGTAGGCTTGGTCCAGAAGTCCCACTGCTTCGGCAAGAAACGCCGGGCTGAGATGCTGATAGCGCGCTGCCATGCGTAGATCCTTGTGCCCGAGCACCTGCGCCACCGTGTGAATGTCCGCACCTCGCATGCGCATCCAGCTCGCAGCCGTGTGGCGAAGATCATGAAAGCGGAAGTCGCTTACACCCACCGAGCGGCACGCGCGAAGGAAGGTGAGAGAAACGTTTGATGGTGTCAAGTGGCGATCGTTGAAGACCAGATCGGTTGTGGTCGCCGCTGGGGTCTGCGCAGCAATGACCGGCTGTGCGATGCCGTTCAAGTAGACGATCCGTCCTTCGCCATTCTTGGTTCTCGGCAACAAGATGCGCCGACCCTTTTCGTCGACGTCCAGCGATCGCAGACCGAGGATTTCGCCACGCCTCATTCCGGTTGCAGCAGCAAACATCGCCACCGGACGCAGCCACTCCGGGCAGGCGGCCAGCACCAGTTGCAATTCTCGGGGCTGTAAATAGCGGACTCGACCTGGTGGAACCCGCGGCGGCTTCACGCCCTGTGCGGGATTGACCGGGATAATTTCCCAGTCGACCGCAAGTCCCAGAATGTGCTTGAGCACATTCAATTCCTTCACCACCGAAGCGGGCGAAACCGCGCCGCTGCGATGGGTGATGTACCTTTGCACGTCACGCCGGCGGATCTCGTGCAGCTTGGCTCGCTCGAAGAAGGGAATCAATTGGCCGTTGACGATGCCCTTCTCACGGGCGAAGGCCATTGCGGTCAGTCTTGCCTTCTGGTGCTTGAGGAAACGGTCGCATACTTCTGCGAATTTCTCGTCGGACGGCGGTGCGTAGCCCAGCGTACGCGCTTTTTCGACGCGAGCCTTCTCGGCTGCGAGCAAGGCGCGCGCCTGCTGCAGGGTGTGGGCCTCGAGCTTGCGCTGTCGTCTTCTTCCGCTGGCGTCGATCCAAGACGCAAAGAAACCCGGCCTATCCCGCCTGCTGTAGATGCCATCGCGCGCTCTGGTTTTTCCCTTCGCCATTGCAGTCTCCGATTTACGTAACCATGACGGAGTCCAGTACGGTCAAGGGCCTGTGTTCCGCCGCAACTGGATATTTTGACGTTTTCACTATCATCAAAGTGTGGCCTCATTTTGACGTGGTCGGGAGCGACAAGATGCAAAAAGTGCGAAGTGAAGTGCAGCGTGAACTGATGAGCGTGGCTGAGGCCGAAGCGATGACAGGACGAAGTCGCTGGAGTTGGCGCCGGGATTGCTATGACGGCCGCATCGCCTCCGTGAAGATCGGGCGGCGCCTCTTTTTGCCGGTGGCGGAAATCCGTCGCGTGATTGCGGAAGCTACTAGACCCCGGGTTTCGAGGTGACGCCATGCCAGTCACGAAATTGCCAAAAACTAGGAGAAGGGCGTTTATCTACGGGGATAG
>Ga0210396_10006689_pt1 | contig 11018 bp, 11 predicted proteins | sample IncBWH17OmetaG_FD_155466 | JGI IMG/M metagenome (GOLD analysis project Ga0210396, IMG submission 155466) | Forest soil microbial communities from Barre Woods Harvard Forest LTER site, Petersham, Massachusetts, United States - Inc-BW-H-17-O ... | reverse complement strand
GACCGATCCCAAAGAGCCGGCGGTGGTCCACCCGCCGTCGATGCAGCGCGGGCAGATCGACGACCCGAAGCTGTCGGCGGCGCTGCGCACCCTCGAACTCACGGTTAAACGCAAGCTCGACGGTGTCCTGCACGGCGACCACCTCGGCCTGATCCCGGGTCCGGGTTCCGAGCCGGGGGAGTCGCGCGAGTATCAGCCGGGTGACGACGTCCGGCGGATGGACTGGGCGGTCACCGCGCGCACCAACCACCCGCATGTCCGGCAGATGATCGCCGATCGCGAGCTGGAGACCTGGCTGGTGGTCGATATGTCGGCCAGCCTGGACTTCGGCACGGCGGTCTGCGAGAAACGCGACCTGGCGGTGGCCGCCGCGGCCGCTATCACGTTCCTCAATAGCGGTGGCGGAAACCGGCTCGGCGCGCTGATTGCCAACGGAGAGAAGACTACTCGGGTGCCGGCGCGCTCCGGACGCCAGCATGAGCAGACCCTGCTGCGCACCATCGCCACGATGCCGAAAGCACCGGTGGGGGTGCGGGGGGATTTGGCGGTGGCCATCGACGCGCTGCGCCGGCCGGAACGCCGGCGCGGGATGGCCGTCATCATCAGCGATTTCCTCGGCCCGATCAACTGGATGCGTCCGTTGCGGGCCATCGCGGCTCGCCATGAAGTGCTGGGTATCGAAGTGCTTGATCCCCGCGACGTCGAGTTGCCCGACATCGGCGACGTCATCTTGCAAGACGCCGAATCCGGTGTCACCCGCGAGTTCACCATCGACGAGCAGCTGCGCGATGACTTCGCCAAGGCGGTCGTGGCCCATCGTGCCGACGTGGCCCGCACCATGCGCAGCTGCGGAGCGCCGCTGTTGTCGCTGCGCACCGACCGGGACTGGATCGCCGACATCGTCCGTTTCGTCGAATCCCGCCGGCGTGGGTCACTGGCGGGGCGCCAGTGACGCGCGTCTTTACCGGCAAGGGCGTACACACCAAGACGGGTTCGCTATGACATTGCCGTTGCTCGGGCCGATGACGCTGTCCGGCTTCGCCCACGCCTGGTTTTTCCTGTTCCTGCTGGTCGCTCTGGGACTGGTGGCGCTCTACATCATCGTGCAGGTGGCCCGGCAGCGCCGGATGCTGCGCTTCGCCAACATGGAGCTGCTGGAGAGCGTCGCCCCCAAGCAGCCCACCCGGTGGCGTCACCTGTCGGCCATCCTGCTGGTATCCGCGCTGGTGCTGTTCACGATCGCGATGGCCGGACCGACCCACGATGTGCGAATCCCACGCAACCGCGCGGTCGTCATGCTGGTCATCGACGTGTCGCAATCCATGCGGGCCACCGACGTCGAACCCAACCGGATGGCCGCGGCCGAAGCTGCCGCCAAGGAATTCGCCGGTGAGCTCACACCGGGCATCAACCTCGGGCTGATCGCCTATGCCGGGACCGCCACGGTTCTGGTGCAACCGACGACCAACCGGGAGGCGACCAAAGCCGCGCTGGACAAGTTGCAATTCGCCGACCGCACCGCCACCGGGGAGGGCATCTTCACCGCGCTGCAGGCCATTGCCACCGTGGGCGCGGTGATCGGCGGCGGCGACACGCCGCCGCCGGCACGCGTCGTGTTGTTCTCCGACGGCAAGGAAACGATGCCGACCAACCCGGACAACCCCAAGGGAGCCTTCACCGCGGCGCGCACCGCCAAGGACCAGGGCGTGCCGATCTCGACGATCTCGTTCGGCACCCCGTACGGCTTCGTCGAGATCAATGGGCAGCGTCAGCCGGTGCCGGTCGACGACACCACGATGAAGAAAGTCGCCGAACTGTCCGGCGGCAACCATTACGGCGCCTCGAACTTGCAGGAGCTCAAGCAGGTCTACGCGTCGCTGCAACAGCAGATCGGGTACGAGACGATCCGCGGCGACGCCAGCGTCGGGTGGCTGCGGTTGGGCTCGCTGGTGCTGGCCCTGGCCGGGCTCGCGGCCCTGCTGATCAACCGGCGGCTACCGAACTGACGTTTCGTCGGCGCCATTGTCGGCATGCGAGGGCAGATTTCAGCCCCACCGTATCGAGGCGATAAGTTGACCGGGTGACTGACGTAGCCACCGACGGCGGCAAACCCGCATTCGTATCCCGTTCCGTCCTGGTCACCGGGGGAAACCGGGGGATCGGGCTGGCGATCGCACAGCGGCTGGCCGCCGACGGCCACAAAGTCGCCGTCACGCATCGCGGATCGGGTGCGCCCGAGGGACTGTTCGGGGTCGAGTGTGACGTCACCGACAGCGAAGCCGTCGACCGGGCGTTCAAAGCGGTCGAAGAGCACCAGGGTCCGGTCGAGGTGGTGGTGTCCAACGCCGGCGTTTCCGCGGACGCGTTTCTCATCCGGATGACAGAAGAGAGATTCGAAAAGGTCATCGACGCCAACCTCACCGGGGCGTTCCGGGTGGTCCAGCGTGCATCGCGCAGCATGCAGCGAAAACGGTTCGGCCGGTTGATCTTCATCGGTTCGGTGTCCGGCACCTGGGGCATCGGCAACCAGGCCAACTACGCGGCCTCCAAGGCCGGTGTGATCGGCATGGCCCGCTCGATCGCCCGGGAGCTGTCCAAGGCCAATGTGACGGCTAACGTGGTCGCCCCGGGCTACATCGACACCGACATGACCCGCGCGCTGGATGAGCGGATTCAGGAGGGGGCGCTGGAATTCATCCCGGCGAAGCGGATCGGTACCGCCGCCGAGGTCGCCGGGGTGGTCAGCTTCCTGGCGTCCGAGGATGCGAGTTACATCTCCGGTGCGGTGATCCCGGTCGACGGCGGCATGGGCATGGGCCACTGACGAAACCACAAGATTAGGACGGACATGGCAGGACTGCTCGAAGGCAAACGAATCCTGGTCAGCGGGATTATCACCGACGCGTCGATCGCGTTCCACATCGCCCGGGTGGCTCAGGAACAGGGCGCGCAGCTGGTGCTGACCGGGTTCGACCGGCTGCGGCTGATCCAGCGCATCGCCGACCGGCTGCCGGAGAAGGCTCCGCTGATTGAACTCAACGTGCAGGACGAAAAGCACCTGGACACCTTGGCCGAGCGGGTGACCGCCGAGATCGGCGAAGGCAACAAGCTTGACGGCGTGGTGCATTCGATCGGCTTCATGCCCCAAAGCGGAATGGGCGTCAACCCGTTCTTCGACGCGCCGTACGAGGATGTCTCGAAGGGCATCCATATTTCCGCGTATTCCTATGCCTCGCTGGCCAAGGCGCTGCTGCCGATCATGAACTCTGGTGGTTCCATCGTCGGCATGGACTTCGACCCGAGCCGGGCGATGCCGGCTTACAACTGGATGACGGTCGCCAAGAGCGCGCTGGAGTCGGTCAACCGTTTCGTGGCGCGCGAAGCCGGCAAGTTCGGTGTCCGCTCGAATCTGGTTGCCGCGGGGCCGATCCGGACGTTGGCGATGAGTGCGATCGTGGGCGGCGCGCTCGGCGACGAGGCGGGCGCTCAGATCCAGTTACTCGAAGAGGGCTGGGACCAGCGCGCTCCGGTCGGCTGGAACATGAAGGACCCCACTCCGGTCGCCAAGACGGTGTGCGCCCTGCTTTCCGAATGGCTGCCGGCGACGACGGGGACGATCATCTACGCCGACGGCGGCGCCAGCACGCAGTTGCTTTAGCAACCAATGGAATTCGACGGGGTTCTGCTGCTGTCATTCGGTGGGCCGGAGGGGCCCGAGCAGGTAAGGCCGTTCCTGGAGAACGTCACTCGCGGCCGCAATGTGCCGCCCGAACGCCTTGATCACGTCGCCGAGCACTATATGCACTTCGCCGGGGTGTCACCGATCAACCGGATCAACCGGGCGTTGATCGCCCAACTGCGCGCAGAACTCGTTGAGCGCGGTGTGGACCTGCCGGTTTATTTCGGCAATCGCAACTGGGAACCCTACGTCGAAGACACCGTCGCAACCATGCGTGACGACGGTGTTCAGCGTGCCGCCGTGTTCACCACGTCAGCGTGGAGTGGCTATTCCAGCTGCACGCAGTATGTCGAGGACATCGCCCGGGCACGCCGGGCAGCTGGGCCGCGGGCGCCCGAATTGGTAAAACTGCGACCCTATTTCGACCACCCGCTTTTCGTGCAGACCTTTGCCGACACCATCGGGGCGGCCTCAGGCGCCTTGCCCCCCGAGCTGTTCGCCGGCGCGCGCCTGGTGTTCACGGCGCACTCGATCCCGGTGGCCGCCGACCAACGCTGCGGCCCGCGCCTGTACAGCCGCCAAGTCGGTTACGCCGCAAGGCTCGTCGCGGCAGCCGCCGGATACCGCGATTTCGACCTGGCCTGGCAATCGCGGTCGGGTCCACCGCAAGTTTCGTGGCTGGAGCCCGATGTCGCCGAACATCTTTCGGCGTTGGCCGCGACCGGGATCAAAGCCGTCATCGTCTGCCCGATCGGGTTTGTCGCCGACCATATCGAGGTGGTGTGGGATCTCGACCAGGAGTTGGCATCTCAGGCCGAGGCGGCAGGCGTGGTGTTGACGCGGGCTGCTACTCCCAACGCCCACCCGCGATTCGCCCGTCTGGCCGCCGACCTGATCGACGAATTGCGTTATGGCCGTGCGCCTGCCCGGGTAACCGGACCCGACCCGGTGCCGGGCTGCGCGGCCAGCATCAACGGCGAGCCGTGCCGTCCGCCGCACTGCGTTGTCGAAGAACCGACGGACTGATCGGCGGCTAGCCTTGCCAGGCGGCGTGCAGAATCGCGCTGAGCGCAGCCATTCTCGCTGACCGGACCACCGCGGCCAGCGGACGCAGCGCGTCGGTGGCAATCTGGGCCTCCGACAGCGACTGCGTTCCGATCCGAGTCAGCCCCGTGCTGACCGTGATGATCGCGTCGACATGTGCGGCGTTTTCCAGCACACGCAACGCACGCGACGGCGCAGGCTCGGGAACTTGGTGTTGCCGCGCGGATTCCAGCAGTTGCTCGACAAGCCCGCGCGGATCGTCGATGTCGACGCCGGTGGACCCCAGCCCGATTGTGGTCAGCGCGTCGGCCGCTGATCGCACCGCCAGCCGAAGGGCGTATTCGGCATCGCCGAGCTCAGTGTGATCGAGGACCGGGGCGCCGGGCAATGAGTAAACCGTCCACGACAGCGCGCACAACTCGGGTACGACGTGTTCGTCGTCAGAGTCGTCATAGCCGAATTCGGGCACCAGCCCGACGGCCATCCCGGGATCGTCGGGATTGGCGACGATCACTGCTTCGCCGGCGATCAAGGCCTCCCGCTCGAACTGTGTGCCCGGCGCCAGCCCGCGGACATCACCGGGAACCGGCAGCACCACGGTGATCGAAGGTGCGCGTGTCGCCGGCCGGGCGGCCGCCGTGCGCAGCGTCTGCAGCAGCGACACCGCCCCCGCGTCGTGCACGTCCGGCCAGGGCAGTCCGGTGTGACCCGCTGCGACCGCGTCATAGGCGGTAACTGAATGTATTGGTGCCCAACACGATAACGCATCGAGGACGTCGTCGGGCGCGGCCTTGCCGGCAAGCCAGGCATTGGCCCAGACCGTGAGCGTTGCGCTGGGGCACCACATGGTTTCGCAGTCTAGTTGTTCGCCGTGGGCAAGGCTGGTCACGCGATATCCTGACGGCATGCCTGCGGCTCTGATCTGGCTGATCGTCGCGTTCGGGCTGGCCGGCGCGGAGGCGCTGACCGGCGATATGTTCATGCTGATGCTCAGCGGCGGTGCGCTGGCCGCGGCCGGATCCAGTTGGCTGCTGAATCCGCCGATCTGGGTTGACGGGGCGGTCTTCCTGGTAGTTTCGGTGCTTCTTCTGGTGCTGGTGCGGCCCGTGCTGCGTCGGCGTCTGACCCCCGCGAAGGGTCTGCCGACGGGCGTCCAGGCGCTGGAGGGAAAAAGCGCACTGGTCCTCGACCGGGTCGCCCGCGATGAAGGTCAGGTGAAGTTGGACGGCCAGGTGTGGACGGCGCGGCCGATGAACGAAGGTGATGTTTTCGAGCCCGGCGATCAGGTGACCGTCTTGCAGATCGACGGGGCCACCGCGGTGGTCTGGAAGAACCTGTAAGCCCCCTGAAGCAATAGGAGAAACCGTGGTCGCTGGTCTGGTATTTCTGGCTGTTCTGGTGGTCTTCGCGATCATCGTGGTGGCCAAATCGGTTGCGCTGATCCCGCAAGCGGAAGCGGCGGTGATCGAACGCCTTGGCCGTTACAGCCGCACGGTCAGTGGCCAGCTGACGCTGCTGATTCCCTTCATCGACCGCATCCGGGCCCGGGTAGACCTACGCGAACGGGTGGTGTCGTTCCCGCCGCAGCCGGTGATCACCGAGGACAACCTGACCCTGAACATCGACACCGTGGTGTACTTCCAGGTCACCGTTCCGCAGGCGGCCGTCTACGAGATCAGCAACTACATCGTCGGCGTCGAGCAGCTGACCACCACCACTCTGCGCAACGTCGTGGGCGGGATGACGCTGGAGCAGACCCTGACCTCCCGCGACAAGATCAACGGTCAGTTGCGCGGCGTGCTCGACGAGGCGACCGGCCGGTGGGGCCTGCGGGTAGCCCGGGTGGAACTGCGCAGCATCGACCCGCCGCCGTCGATTCAGGCCTCGATGGAAAAGCAGATGAAGGCCGACCGGGAGAAGCGGGCGATGATCCTGACCGCCGAAGGGAACCGGCAGGCCGCGATTACAGAGGCCGAAGGTGCCAAGCAAGCCCAGATCCTGGCCGCTGAGGGCGCCAAGCAGGGAGCGATCCTGGCCGCCGAGGCCGACCGGCAGTCTCGGATGCTGCGCGCTCAGGGTGAGCGCGCCGCGGCCTACTTCCAGGCGCAGGGCCAGGCCAAGGCGATCGAGAAGACGTTCGCCGCGATCAAGGCGGGCCGGCCCACCCCGGAGATGCTGGCCTACCAGTACCTGCAGGTGTTGCCGCAGATGGCACGCGGCGACGCCAACAAGGTGTGGGTGGTGCCCAGCGACTTTGGCGCGGCGTTGCAGGGGTTCGCCAAGTCACTGGGCGCGCCGGGCGCGGACGGGGTGTTCCGGTTCGAGCCGTCGCCGGTCGAAGACGTGCCCAAGCATGCCGCTGCCGATGACGACGCCGACGTCGCCGACTGGTTCTCCACCGAAACCGACCCGGCGATCGTCCAGGCGGTGGCAAAGGCCGAGGCCGACGCGCGCAAGCCGGTCGAGGGCAGCTTTCCGCCGCCGTCCGCATTGAATCAGTGACATGAGCGCTTTGACTTCGCCGAAAACGTATGCGGCGCTTGCCGCGTTCCAGGCCGGCGATGCGGTCGCGTGCGCGATCCCGCTGCCGCAGATCGCCAAAGCCCTTGATCAGTATGGCGTTCCACAGAGCATCCGCTGGATCCTCCCGGTTGCGAAGGCAGCCTCGGTGATCGGGTTGCTCTCGGCCAGCAGGATTCCGGCGTTGGCGCGATTGACCACGGCGATGCTGACGCTGTACTTCGTGCTGGCGGTGGGGGCACACATTCGCGTTCGCGACCGAATCGTGAATACCCTTCCGGCGGCGTCGTTTCTGGTCACCTATGCGCTGCTGACGGCGAAAGGCCCAACCGAGGCGTAGCCCGAGGATTGGCAGGTCCGCGCTGTCGGACCTCGTCTTTAACATCGCTGAGTCGGTTGGACCGGATTCGCGATCGGAGACGAGCATGAGAACACTGATGTCGTTTTTCGGGATCCTGATGTTGATCGCGCTGATCATCAGGCTCATCTGGTGGATTCTCGGCGCGGCCGTACTCGTCGTGCTGTTCCACGTGATCCGTGCCCAGCTGCGGACAGCCCGTGCCCGCGCGGAAGCCGACGCCCGGCGTGCTGCGCAGATTGCTGCACGGGCCGAGCAGCAGCACCGCTGGGTTCTTCGAGGTGACGAGCGCGGAGTCTACGGCGATTACCCAGTGGCCGACCTCTTCCGCGAGCGGCGTTGATCACGAAAGCATTGCCGCCGGGAGGTAGTGGGTATGTGACTTGCCGATGAACGCTGCACGCGCACGATCTGGCGCCCGTCGTCGCCGTCGGCCGAGGTGGACCCGCGACGAGATCCAGGTCACCCGCCCTGAGGTCATGCGCCGGTCCATCGCGGGCGCCTCGATCGGCAACTTCATGGAGTGGTACGACTTCGGCGTCTACGGGTACATCGCCACCACCATCGCCCAGGTCTTTTATCCGGGCAACAGCGTCAGCGCGGTCCACCTCATCGCGACGTTCAGCACGTTGGCCGCCGCGTTTGTCGTGCGTCCGCTCGGCGGGTTCATCTTCGGCCCCCTCGGCGACCGGATCGGGCGCAAGCGGGTCTTGGTGATCACGATCGTGCTGATGACGATCGGGACCACGGTGACGGGCCTGCTGCCGGGCTACAGCACCATCGGTGTCTGGGCGCCGATTCTGCTGGTCGTCGCCAGAGTCTTTCAAGGTCTGTCGACCGGCGGCGAGTACGTCGGCGCGATGACCTACGTCGTCGAGCAGGCTCCGGACCGCAAACGCGGGATGGTGGTCGGATTCCTGCCGTTGGGCAACTTGAGCGGGTTCGTGCTGGCGGGATTGCTGGTGACCGCGCTGCAGGCCTGGCTGCCTAGCCACGACATGCTGGCGTGGGGCTGGCGGATTCCGCTGTTGATCAGCGCGCCGTTCGGCTGCATCGCCCTGTACATGCGGCTGCGGCTGGACGAGTCACCGGCCTACGAGAATGCGGATGCCGCCCGGGACGCGTCGGGTCCCGACGAGGGCCATCAGTTTCGGCGCACGATCGTCGAGCAGTGGAAGCCGATGCTGATCTGTGCGGCTCTCGTGCTCACGTCGACCGCGGCGGATTACATGCTCACCGGCTACCTGCCGACCTACCTCAAGGTGGTGGTGCACGTCGGGCACACCGCCGCGCTCGTGATGATCACCGCCACCTTGACGATCTTGATGGTCTTTCTGGTGCTCGTCGCGATGCTGTCCGACCGTATCGGCGTCAAGCCGATCATGTGGACGGGCTCCGGACTGCTCATTGCGGCGTCGATCCCCGCATTCCTGCTCATCCGCTCCGGGGGTGGCTATCCGCTGATCTTCATCGGTGTGCTGTTGATCGGGCTGATGGAGCTCTGCTTTGACAGCACTTCGCCGGCCATGCTGCCGGCCCTGTTTCCCACCGACGTGCGTTATGGCGCGCTGGCCATCGCGTACAACGTCTCGATATCGGCGGTCGGCGGTTCCACCCCGCTGATTGCTCAGGCGCTGGTCTCGGGCACCGGCAACGCCATGACGCCGGCGTACATGCTGATCTTCGCGGGGTTGGTGGGCGCGGTGACGCTGGTGTTCACGCCGGAGGTGGCGGGTAGGCGGCTACCGGGATCAGCGCCCGCGGTCGAAAGCGAGCGGGAGGCCCGTGAATTGGCGAGGGATTCGGAGTAGCTAGTCGCTGCGGGCGTCGGCTGACGGATTACGGTGTCGGTGTCTGCGTTGCAGGCTGCCCGCCTTTGGTCCTGCAGGCCCACTGTGCGGGAGGGTCGACGTCGGTCCTGTGCTCATACCCGGCATGTTGGGCAGCGAGAGAAAGCTCGGCCCGGTCAGCTCGGCGGCGGTGCGGCTGGGTGGCACTGCGGCGGGTATACCGGCACCCCACCGCCGCCCTTAGGACCTCCCGGCCCCTGGCGCCCGCCTTCCCAGCATTTTTTGGCTGGCATGTGCTGCGGCGGACCCTGATCCGGTTGGCTAGTTGGGGAAGGCGGGGGCGGGTCCAACGGGGCAGCGTTGACTTGTCCTGTCCCGCCCGTCAGCGTTGCTAGGCCAACGCCGACCGCAATCCGCGCCGCGGCGGCTACACGTTTAGGGTCCATTCCTGTTCTCCTCCCAGCCCTTCACCACGGTGACTAACAGCCCCCGGGCGGCTGGGCGCGGACGCATCGCTCGAGTGTAGGCCGAAATCACAGGTCGCGCCGAAAGCATGCAGCGAGGCGGAAGGCCGGTTACCCGCGAAGCGCCGGCTCGCCCGCAACGTCGATTTCGGTCACCGGTGCGCTCTTATGCCGCCGGTGGTGCCGGATTTCGTAAACCAGCAGCCCGAGTCCCAGGACGCCCGTGCACAGCGACACCATAAGCAGCAGCGGGCTGACGTCACCGGTGAGCGCGTCGCCCAGGATCACCACGGCCGCGGTGCCGGGAAGCACCCCGCCCAGCGTCGCCAACGTGTAGGGCAACAATCGCACCGCGGACGCGCCGACGGCATAGTTGATCACCGAAAACGGCACGACCGGGATCAACCGCAGCGACATGACCGCAATCCAGCCGCGGGCGCGCAGACGGGCATCGACTTTTTCGACGGCGTCGTGGCGGACCAGGCGGCTGAGTTGCCAGCCGGCCGCCCGGACCAACAGCAGCGCGATGACCGCGCTGGCCGTGCTGGCTGTCACCGCCAGCGCGATACCGAGCACCGGCCCGAACAGCAGACCAGCGGCCAACGTGAATGCGGTTCGGGGAAAAGGCAATACGGTCACCGCGATGTGGGCGGCCAAAAAAGCCAGCGGGAACCACGGGCCCGCCGATGTCGCCCAGTCCCGCATTTGGACCGCGGTGGGCAGCGGCACCAGCAGTGCCACCGCGACCGCGATGGCCATCACCGCACCGGTGGCGACCATCCGTCGCCTGGATACCTGACGCGCCGTCGCAACGACGGCGGCGGTCAGACCGCGCAGTGCGTCGCTGATTTTGCCGGAGGCGTTCGCCGTCACGAGATTCAAGAGTACGGGTTTCGGCGAAATAGCACCTCAGCGGACTATCAGCGACAGCAGCCTTCTGCCCAATGGCATTGTCGCCGACTGGCTTTCAGTGCACACCGTGACGCGTTGACCTGCCCGTCGGCGTAGTTCGCCCTGTAGGTTGTCGTGCAGTGTCGACTCCGCCGCCGGGCACCCGTGGCACGCACCCGACATCCGAACGGTCACGGTGTCGCCGGCCACCGAGACCAATTCGATCGACCCGCCGTGCGATTCGGCGAGTGCGCCGATCGGACCGGCGATCA
>Ga0210396_10006688_pt1 | contig 11019 bp, 7 predicted proteins | sample IncBWH17OmetaG_FD_155466 | JGI IMG/M metagenome (GOLD analysis project Ga0210396, IMG submission 155466) | Forest soil microbial communities from Barre Woods Harvard Forest LTER site, Petersham, Massachusetts, United States - Inc-BW-H-17-O ... | reverse complement strand
CGACGAGATTGAGGAAGGTCACCATCGCCGCTTCCGAATCCAGCAGCCCCTCGTCCATGTTGACGTCGATGATCTGGGCGCCGTTCTCGACCTGGTCGCGCGCGACCTGAAGGGCGGCGGTGTAATCCCCCGCGGTGACCAGCTTGCGGAATTTCGCCGAGCCCGTGACGTTGGTGCGCTCGCCGACATTGACGAAGGGGATCGCGGGCGTCAGCTCGAACGGTTCGAGGCCGGAGAGCCGCAGGCGCGGTTCGATGTCGGGGATCGCGCGCGGTCTGTGCGGCGCGACCGCGGCGGCGATCGCGGCGATATGGTCGGGCGTGGTGCCGCAGCAACCGCCGACGATGTTGACGAGGCCGGCAGAGGCGAATTCGCCGATCAGACGCGCCATATAGTCCGGGGTTTCGTCATACTGGCCGAATTCGTTGGGCAGGCCGGCGTTGGGATAGGCGCACACCAGCGTATCTGCGACGCGGCCGATGTCGGCGATGTGCGCGCGCAAATCCTCCGCGCCGAGCGCGCAGTTGAAGCCGATGGTGATCGGCCTGGCGTGGCGCACCGAATTCCAGAACGCCTCGGGCAATTGTCCCGACAGCAGGCGGCCGGACTTGTCGGTGATGGTGCCGGAGATCATCACGGGCACGTCGAGGCCGCGCGCTTCCGTGATTTCGGCGATGGCGTAGAGCGCGGCCTTGGCGTTGAGCGTGTCGAAGATGGTCTCGACCAGCAGCAAATCGGCGCCGCCGTCGAGCAGGCCGTTGATCTGCTCGCCGTAAGCCTTGCGCAGATCGTCGAAGGTGACGGCGCGAAATCCCGGACTCGATACGTCAGGCGAGATCGAGGCGGTGCGGTTGGTCGGGCCGATGGCGCCGGCGACAAAGCGCGGCCTGCCGTCCTCGGCACTGACGCGCTCGGCGGCGGCGCGGGCGAGTTTGGCGCCTTCGAGATTGAGCTCGTAGGCAAAACCCGAGAGCTCGTAATCGGCCTGCGCGATCGAGGTCGAGGAGAAGGTGTTGGTGGCGACGATGTCGGCGCCGGCGCGCAGATATTCGGCGTGAATATCCTCGATTGCCTTCGGCTGGGTCAGGATCAACAGATCGTTGTTGCCCCGGAGGTCGCGATGGAAATCCTTGAAGCGCTCACCGCGAAACGCGGCCTCGTCATATCCGAGCCCCTGGATCATGGTGCCCATGGCGCCGTCGAGCACCAGGATACGTTCGCGGGCAGCCGCGAGCAGGGCGGTTCGCTTGGGAGAGACAGGTATGGTGGTCATCGATCAGGCGGCTTTCTGCGTGCCCTGCGGGCGGATGCCCAGCAAATGGCTGATGGCGAACACGAGATCCGCGCGGTTCATGGTGTAGAAGTGAAAGGTATCGACGCCGTGCTTGGCGAGCTTTTGCACCTGGCCGGCCGCGACGGTGGCCGCCACCAGCTTCCGGGTCTCGGCGTCGTCGTCGAGGCCTTCGAATTTTTCCGCCAGCCAGTCCGGCACGCTGGTGCCGGCGCGGGTCACGAAATTGCGCGCCTGCTTGAAATTGTGCATCGGCATGATGCCGGGCACGATCGGGATATTAATGCCGCGCGCCCGAACCCGGTCGAGGTAGCGAAAGTACAGGTCGTTGTCGAAGAATACCTGGGTGATGGCGCGGGCAGCGCCGGCATCGACCTTGGCCTTCAGGACATCGATGTCGGCATCGAAGTCGGGGCTTTCCGGATGTTTTTCCGGATAGGCGGAGACCGAGACTTCAATATCGGGGTGACGCTTCTTGATGCCGGCCACGAGTTCGGCCGAGGTCTGGTAGCCATCCGGATGCGTCGAGTAGGGTGTGCCGATGCCGCCGGGGGGGTCGCCGCGCAGCGCGACGATGTGACGGACGCCGACCTCGTGATAGCGGCCGACGATATCGTCGATCTCGCCGCGCGCGGCACCGACGCAGGTCAGGTGCGCGGCGGGCAGCAGGTGGGTTTCAGCGAGGATGCGGGTGATGGTGGAATGGGTGCGCTCGCGGGTCGATCCGCCGGCGCCATAGGTCACCGAGACGAAATTCGGCGTCAGCGGGGCGAGGCGCTTGATGGTGTCCCACAGGCTGCGTTCCATCTCCTCGGTCTTGGGCGGGAAGAACTCAAAAGAGATCGCCGGCGACTTCAGCGCGCGGTCGCCATCGGGCGCGGGGGTCGTAACCTCGGTCATGGCACCACAAACTCCATTCAGGCGGTATGGACGTCAGGTCTGGTTGCAATGCGCTAAAATAAACCAATCAGGACCGCGCAAACAGCCCATCGTTCGTGGGAATTTGCCCAATTATTGGATAAATATCGTGATTTGTACTCGAAACGGAAGACAATGGGCAAAGATAGAGAGAAATTTATCGGGTCCAGCAATCGATATAACATACTGCAATACATAGATATTTATCGATAACGTTCTGATTTTACTGGGAGCGGCGTTGTGATTTCAAAAGTGGGCAATATGAAATATTTTTGGATTAACCGAATAATTGCCCACCGAATTCGGTGTGAGTTGCGATCCCCGGCGACTTCCGAGGCGTGCCGGATCTTTGTAAGGGAGCCCTTTGTAGGTCCGGAAGGGTACATTAGTTAAACGCCATGATCCCGCTTTCCATCCTCGACCTCTCCGTCGTTACCACCGGCACCAAGCCCGCCGCGGCGCTGCGCAACAGCATCGATCTGGCGCGCCACGCCGATACGCTGGGCTATGTCCGCTATTGGCTGGCCGAGCATCACAATCTGGCGTCGGTCGCGAGCCCGGCGCCGGAAATCATGATCGGGCAGATCGCCGCGGTGACCAAAAACATCCGGGTCGGCTCCGGCGGCGTGATGCTGCCGAACCATGCGCCATTGATGGTCGCCGAGCGTTTCAAGATGCTCGAGGCGCTGTTTCCCGGCCGGATCGATCTCGGGCTAGGCCGGGCGCCCGGCACCGACGGCACCACCGCGTTTGCGCTGCGCAGCCGGCTCGATCGCCGCGAGGGTGACGATTTTCTCGAGCGGCTGCATGAATTGACGCTGTGGGAGACCCGCGATTTTCCGCCCAACCATCCGTTCAACAATGTGGTGGCGATGCCGGATGACACGCCGCTGCCGCCGATCTGGCTGCTCGGCTCCAGCGATTACAGTTCAGAGCTTGCCGCCCAGGTCGGCATGGGGTTTGCGTTCGCGCATCATTTCGCCTCGCATGACGCGCTGGCCGCGATGACCAATTATCGCGCGCATTTCAAGCCGTCAGGCTGGCGCAGCACGCCGCATGCCATTCTGGCCGTTGCCGTGGTCGCGGCCGAAACCGATGCGGAAGCCGAGCGGCTGGCGTCGTCGATGGATCTCAACCGGTTGCTCCGGGATCGCGGCCAGTATCGGCCGCTGCCCAGCGTCGAGGAAGCGCTGGCCTATCCCTATACCGAAAGCGAGCGGGCCTCGATCGCGCGCAACCGCACACGGATGTTTGTCGGCAGCCCCGCGACAGTACTGTCAAAATTGCAGCCGATGATTACAGCCAGCCAGGCCGACGAACTGATGGTCATCACCGCGGTGTATGACCACGACGCGCGCAAGAAATCCTATCAGCTGCTGGCGGATGCGTTCGGGCTCGGGAAGAAGGCCGCGGCGTAGTGTTTGATTTTGCTGTCATTCCGGGGCGCGCGAAGCGCGAGCCCGGAATCTCGAGATTCCCCGATGTGCAATTGCACATCTGAGGTCTGGTCCTTCGGACCATCCCGGAATGACGAGCACGATCTACTCCGCCTTCTCGCTGAACGTCGCGCGGAACGGATGCCCGGGATAGACCCCGACAATCCGGAATTCGCGCGAGAAGAATTTCAACTCCTCCAGCGCGAAGGCGAGATTTTTGTCGTCGGGATGGCCATCGACATCGGCATAGAATTCCGTGGCGAAGAAATTGCCGTCGACCATGTAGCTTTCCAGCTTGGTCATGTTGACGCCGTTGGTGGCAAAGCCCCCCATCGCCTTGTAAAGCGCGGCGGGAAGATTGCGTACCCGGAATACAAAAGTGGTGACCAGCGGGCCCGATCCCTGCTTGGCCCAGTCCGCCTCGCGCGCCAGCACCACAAAGCGCGTGGTGTTGTGGGTTTCGTCCTCGACATCCTCGGCCAGGATATCGAGGCCGTAGATATCGGCCGCCAGCCTGGACGCGATCGCCGCGCAGCTCTTGTCGCCGCGCTCGGCCACGATCCGCGCGCTGCCGGCGGTATCGCCCGAAACGATCGGCTTGATGCCGAGCTTGCGGATGATGCGGCGGCATTGCCCGAGCGCATGGACGTGGCTTTCCACGGTCTTGATGTCGGCCAGTTTTGCGGCGCGCGGCGCCATCAACTGATGATGGATCGGCAGGAACCATTCGCCGACGATGAACAGGCCGGATTGCGGCAAGAGATGATGGATATCGGCGACCCGGCCGGCGACCGAATTCTCGATCGGGATCATGCCGAGGTCCGCCTCGCCCGAACTGATCGCGGCCAGTGCGTCCTCGAAAGTCGGGCAGGGCAACGCTTCGGCATCGGGATAGGCCTCGGCGATAGCGATGTGGGAATTCGCGCCCGGCTCGCCCTGGAATGCGATTTTCATGGGTTTGGTCGTTTTCTGGGTCATGGCGCGCCTTGTAGCAGCCGCTCAGCTTTTCGCCAGTATCTGCCGCGCGGTTTCAAGGTCGGCCGGGGTGTCGACCCCGCGCGGCACGGTGTCGACGATGGTAACGTCGATCCGCATGCCGGCCTCCAGCGCCCGGAGTTGCTCAAGCTTTTCCTGCTGTTCGAGGCGAGAGGGGGGCATGGAGACAAAACGTTCCAGCGCCGCGCGGCGATAGGCATAGAGGCCGATGTGATGGTAGCGCGGCCCGTCGCCCCAGGGGGCCGTGGCGCGCGTGAAATAAAGCGCGCGCAGCCGCTTCGGGTTTATTGGCGGGCTCAAGGGCGAGCCGACCATCTTCACCACATTCGGGTTCAAGGCCTCTTCTTCGGTGTGGATTTCGGCGGCCAGCGTCGCGATATCGACCGCGGGGTCGGCCAGCGGCGCCAGCACGTCGCGAATATTGTCGGGCAGGATCGTGGGAAAGTCGCCCTGGAGATTGACGATGATTTCGGCCTCGCCATTGGGGTCGAGCTTGCGGAGTGCCTCGTAAATCCGGTCCGATCCGGAGGGGTGATCGGCGCGGGTCATCACCGCCTCGAAGCCATGGGTGGTCACGACCGCCGCGATTTCCGGCGTGTCGGTGGCGACGGCGACGCGGCCCACTCCCGCAGCCGCGGCGCGGCGCAGCACATGGACGATCATCGGCAGGCCGCCGATGTCCAATAGCGGCTTGCCGGGCAGGCGCGTCGCGGCCATGCGGGCGGGAATCAGTACTAATATACGGGGGTCGGTCATCAGGGTGCGGTCTGGGCCCCGGGCGATAACAAGCCGGAAATGATGGGGATTGGTCGAAAGCTGGCTCATTTATACGGGTTGCCAGAGCACGGGCAAACCGATATCTGATCGTGGCTCGGGTGCGGTGCGAAAGCCTGATTCCTGGCGCTCACCTCGGCCGTTTCTCCCCGGCCTAAAGTCGACATTCCGGCCCGGAGCCTGATCCAAAATGGACTCCTTCGAACTCAATAAAATTCTCGGTGCCGTTCTGGGCACCTGCCTCGTTCTGCTGGTTACGAGTTTCACCGCTGGTGCGCTGTTTGCTCCCGTGATTCCGGCAAAGCCGGGTTTCGAAATTGCGGTGAAGGAAGAGGCGCCGGGCGGCAAGGAAGCCGCGCCCGCACCGTCCGAGCCGATCGAAAAGCTGCTGCAGACCGCTTCCGTCGAGAAGGGCGAGGCCGCGGCAAAGAAATGCGGCGCCTGCCACACCTTCGAGAAGGGCGGCCCCAACAAGGTGGGCCCGAATCTTTACGGCATCGTCGGCGACAAAAAGGGCGAAGGACGCGGGTTTAATTTCTCGGCCGCGATGAAGGCCAAGGGTGGCACCTGGACCTATGACGACCTCAACCAGTTCATCAGCAATCCGAAGGGCTTTGTTCCCGGCACGGCGATGGGTTTTGCGGGTATCCAGAAGGATAGCGAGCGCGCCGATGTGATCGACTATCTGCACACGCTTTCCGATAACCCGGTTCCGTTACCGACGGCGGCGAAATAGCGGCCCCTGGTTCCAAATGGATTTTTCCTGCAAACGGCCGGGCTCTTGCCTGGCCGTTTTTGCATTCGGCCACGGCGCCCGGTTTTGCCGGGAGCACGCCCATTTACCGGGACCTTTCGTCGCAGCGCCTCCCTTCACAAGCTAGTATCATGAGGAAAAAGCAACATAATCGGTCGAAACCTTGCCTTATAATGCGTCCTCAATAGCGGACCGTACCCACGGGGATTCTTCATTTGACCATTACCCGACGACATCTTTTGCAGAGCGCCGCCTTCGCCACCATCGCCCCGGCCCTGGGAGCCGCAACCAGCCTTCCGGCACATGCACAGGCGGCTGGAGGTGAGCCAGTCTTGCGCCACGCGCTGTCGCTGTTCGGCGACATCAAATATCCCGCCGACTTCAAGCGCTTCGACTATGTCAATCCCGATGCGCCCAAGGGCGGCGTCGCGCGCATGATCTCGATCGGTACGTTCGATAATTTCAATATGGCCGTCATGGGGGTGAAAGGCTCAATTGCGCCAGCCGCCCTCGAGATTTACGAAACGCTGATGGCGCGGTCACAGGACGAGATCGCCACCGAGTATGGATTGCTTGCTGAGGCCGCCTCGCATCCCGACGATTTTACCTGGGTGATCTATCGTCTTCGTCAGGAAGCCCGCTGGCACGACGGCAAGCCGGTGACGCCGGAAGATGTGATTTTCTCGATCGAGGTGCTGAAGAAGTACAGCCCGACATACGCCTCGTATTATCGTCACGTAGAGAAAGCCGAAAGGATCGGCGAGCGCGATATCAAATTCACGTTCGATGCTCCCGGGAATCGCGAGCTGCCGACCATCGTCGGCGAGTTGGTGGTATTGCCGAAACATTATTGGGAAGGTAGCGACAGCGAAGGCCGCAAGCGCGACATTTCCGCGACGACGCTGGAGCCGCCGCTGGGATCGGGTCCCTATCGTATCAAGGATTTTGTCGCGGGACGATCCGTCAGGCTCGAGCGGGTAAAGGATTATTGGGGCGCCAACCTGCCGGTGCGAGTCGGCCAGGAAAATTTCGACGAAATGCGCTTCGAGTTTTTCCGCGACAATCTGGTCGCGCTCGAAGCCTTCAAGGCCGATCAAGCGGACTGGATCGCCGAGAATTCCGCCAAACAATGGGCCACGGCCTATGAATTTCCCGCCGTTGCCGAAAAGCGAGTGATCAAGGAAGAGTTTCCGATCAGCGATTTGGGCCGGATGCAGGCCTTTGCGATGAATCTGCGCCGTGAACAGTTCAAGGATGCGCGGTTACGCCGGGCCTTCAACTACGCCTTTGATTTCGAGGAGATGAACAAGCAACTGTTCTTTGGGCAATACAAGCGCATCGATAGTTACTTCTATGGAACGGAGCTTGCCTCAACCGGACTGCCGGAGGGGGAAGAACTGAAAATACTTGAGACGGTGCGCGACAAGGTCCCGGCCGAGGTCTTCACGACCGCCTATGTCAATCCGGTCGGCGGCAACCCCGAGGCGGTGCGTGTCAATTTGCGCGAGGGCGCGCGGCTGCTGAAGGAAGCGGGTTTCGAGGTGCGGGATCGCAAGCTGGTGGATGCCGCGGGCAAGCCGGTCACCGTGGAGATTCTGGTTCAGGATCCATCCGCCGAACGGATCGCGCTGTTCTACAAGCCGTCGCTGGAACGCATCGGCGTAACGGCTTCGATCCGCGTTGTCGATGATGCGCAGTACGAGAATCGACTGCGCAGTTTCGATTTCGACATGATTATCGATCAATGGGGTCAGTCACTTTCGCCTGGAAATGAGCAGCGGGAGTATTGGGGGTCGCAGACCGCCGACCAACCCGGCTCGAGAAATACCATCGGTATCAAGAATCCCGCTATCGATACGCTGATCGACAAGGTGATCTTCGCCAAGGACCGGGCAGAGCTGGTGGCCGCAACCAGGGCGCTCGATCGCGTGCTGCTTTGGAATTTCTATGTAGTGCCGCAGTTCAGTTACCCCTTCGCGCGCTATGCGCGCTGGGACCGCTTCAGCCACGCTGAGCTGCCGAAATACGCGCGTTCCGGTCTGCCGTCATTGTGGTGGTATGACGCCGACAAGGCCGCCAGGCTCGGCAAGCGCTCTTGAGGGATTTTCCGCGCATGGCGCAGCTCTCCCGCCGGCATGTGCTCGGTCTTGGCGTTGGCGCATTGGGCGCGTCGTGGTTGCGGCCGGCGATATCGGCCGATGCCGGCGCCGAAGCTCACGGCATATCCGTGTTCGGCGATTTGAAATATCCGGCCGACTTTCATCACTTCGACTATGTCGACATCGCCGCGCCGAAGGGCGGGATGTTTTCGCTGATTCCCTCGGTTCGCGCCTACAATCAGTCCTACCAGACCTTCAATTCGTTCAACGCCTTCATCCTGAAAGGTGAAGGCGCGCAGGGCATGGATATGACCTTTGCGCCGCTGATGGTGCGCGCCAACGACGAGCCGGACGCGATGTATGGCCTCGTTGCCAAATCAGTGCAGATATCGGCCGACAAGCTGACCTATCGTTTCACGTTGCGGCCGGAAGCAAGATTTCACGATGGTTCAAAGCTGACGGCGCATGACGCTGCGTTCTCGCTGACCACGCTCAAGACCAAGGGGCATCCCCTGATCTTGCAGCAGATGCGCGACATGGTGAAGGTGGAAGCGACCGACGACGCGACGCTGGTCGTCACCTTCGCCGAAAAGCGCGCGCGCGACGTGCCGCTCTATGTCGCGGGCCTGCCGATTTTCTCGAAAGCCTATTATGCGACGCGGCCGTTCGATGAATCGACGCTGGATATACCGCTGGGCTGCGGGCCGTACAAAGTCGGGAAGTTCGAAGTCAACCGCTACGTCGAGTTCGAACGGGTCCCGGATTGGTGGGGCGCCGACCTTCCGGTGGCCCGCGGCAGTTACAATTTCGACACCGTGCGTTACGAATTCTATCGGGATCGGGACGTTGCGTTCGAGGGGTTTACCGCGAAGAGCTACCTGTATCGTGAAGAGTTCACCGCGCGGGTATGGGCGACACGTTATGATTTCCCCGCCGTAAAGGATGGCCGTGTCAAGCGCGAGACGCTGCCGGACGATACGCCGTCAGGCGCACAGGGCTGGTTCATCAATACCCGCCGCGAGAAATTTGCCGATCCGCGGGTGCGCGAGGCGCTGATCCAGGCATTCGATTTCGAATGGACCAACAAGACCATCATGTACGGCGCCTATGCGCGCACTCACTCGCCATTCCAGAATTCGGACATGATGGTGAGCGGGCCGCCGTCGCCGGAAGAGATCAAGCTGCTCGAGCCGTTTCGCGGCCAGATGCCGGCCGAGGTGTTCGGACCGCCGTTCGTGCCGCCGGTGTCGGATGGTTCGGGACAGGATCGCACCTTGCTGCGCAAGGCGTCTCAATTGTTGCAGGACGCCGGGCTCGCCATCAAGGACGGCAAACGGCTGTTACCCAATGGCGAGGTGTTCAAGATCGAATTTCTGGTCGACGAACCTTCGCTGCAGCCGCATCACGCGCCTTACATCAAGAATCTCGGCACGCTCGGGATCGAGGCTGCCTTGCGGGTTGTCGATCCCGTTCAGTATCGTGCCCGGGTGGAAGATTTTGACTTCGACATGACCATCGAGCGCTTCAGCATGTCGGCAACGCCGGGCGACGGCATGCGCCCGTTCTTCTCATCGCAGGCGGCCAAGACCAAAGGATCGTACAATCTGGCTGGCATATCCGACCCCGTCATTGATGCGCTGATCGAAAAGATCCTCGGCGCCGACAATCGCGCCGACCTGACGGTCGCGTGCCGCGCGTTCGATCGGGTGTTTCGCGCCGGGCGCTATTGGGTGCCGCAATGGTATCGGACCAGCCATCCGATCGCCTATTGGGATATGTTTGGACACCCCGACAAGCCGGCGCGATACGCGCAAGGCGTCGGAGCGCCGGAAAACTGGTGGTCTGATCCCGGCAAAGTGGCCAAGGCCGAGCAGGCGAAATAATGAGCGCCTACATCGCCCGACGCATTCTGCTGATGATCCCGACGCTGCTCGGGATTTTGTTCGTGTCATTCGTGGTGGTGCAATTTGCCCCGGGCGGGCCGGTGGAGCGGGTGATCGCGCAGCTCAGCGGCGCCGACACCGGAGGTAGCTCCAGGATTTCGGGTTCATCCGGTGGCGATTTCGGCGCACGCGGTCAGGTCGGCGCGTCTTCCGATGCAGTCAGTTCGAAATACCGCGGCGCCCAGGGGCTGGATCCCGCATTCGTCAAGAGTCTTGAAAAGCAGTTCGGCTTCGACAAGCCGGCGCCGGAACGCTTTGCGCTGATGCTGTGGAATTTCGCACGGTTCGATTTCGGCAAGAGCTATTTCCGCGATGTCAGCGTGCTGCAACTGATCAAGGAGAAGCTGCCGGTCTCGATGTCGCTCGGCATCTGGATGACGCTCCTGACCTACCTGATTTCCATCCCGCTTGGCATCCGCAAGGCGGTGATGGACGGCTCCAAGTTCGATACCTGGACCTCGGCCGTGGTCATCATCGGCTTTGCGATCCCGGGATTTCTGTTTGCGATCCTGTTGATCATCCTGTTCGCCGGCGGTTCGTTCTTCAATATTTTCCCGCTGCGCGGTCTCACGTCAGACGGCTGGGCGCAGTTTCCCTGGTACTGGAAAATCCTCGATTATTTCTGGCACATCACGCTGCCCTTGATCTCGATGGCGCTTGGCGCCTTCGCAACCATGACCTTGCTGACCAAGAATTCCTTCCTCGATGAAATCCGCAAGCAATATGTGATGACCGCGCGCGCCAAGGGCTGCAGCGAACGGCAGGTGCTGTACAATCACATCTTCCGCAACGCCATGCTGATCGTCAT
>Ga0210396_10006686_pt1 | contig 11021 bp, 10 predicted proteins | sample IncBWH17OmetaG_FD_155466 | JGI IMG/M metagenome (GOLD analysis project Ga0210396, IMG submission 155466) | Forest soil microbial communities from Barre Woods Harvard Forest LTER site, Petersham, Massachusetts, United States - Inc-BW-H-17-O ... | reverse complement strand
GAGCGCTCCTGCAACACAACGAGATACAGGTGGTCGAAATTCAGGAACTTGCCGATTTCATCCGCGAGAGTTGTAGCCAACTGCTCAGGTTCGCGGCATGCGGCGATCGCCTCGCTGATACGCACAATGGCCTCATAACGGCGGGTGTCGCTCTGAGGCGCAATGATCGGGTCTGTACCCATAGCCTTACCATCCAGAAACTCGCCGTTGGCCAGCCTTTAATTCGTCCCAAGTAGATGATGACTCACTTCCCCTACAGGTGGCAACAAAGTGTGCCAAGCTAACCGATTCTAGAGGGTTCCGGGGTATTCCAGAAGTAGTTAGCCTTCCAAAGCTCCATTCAGGACCGTTTCCGCCTGGTGTCAAACGCTTGGAGCGCCGCTATTGACGTAGGAAGCAGCAGGAGTCGGCTATCTCTACGTGGGCACAGCTTGCCACGCGAGTCGTGATGACCCATGCCGAGTGATTGTTTCACGAATTGTGCAGCTATTTTCTGCTTGCCCACCCACAGCAATCGACAGTTTTGACGCTTTCAACACCCCTTGTCAGATCAAGTTTCCGCTAGCGGCCGTTGTTTTCCAACACATACACGCGCCACGAGGTTTGGCACCGTTCCTGCCTTGAAGACGGTTGCGATGCTTCGAATCGATCGAGAGGCGGCCATGTGGAAGATCACAACTCACGGCTCCACGCTGCAGGAGGTGTTAATCATGGCTGCGATGAACCTCCTAAGGGGCGCTGCGTTCACTCCCAAACCCGAGAAACGACGTTGCAGAAATTACAATGAGACCAAGCATGGAACTGAAGTACTCGATAAAACGAGCGGTAGTCGTTCTGAGCGTTTTGGCACTCGTATCCATCACCGCAGCCGCGCAGTAAAACCGATCAGAAATTAGCATCCAGGGCACAGGGTTTTTCACAAAGGACACCGCGGGCAACGGCACATTCGAGAGTGCCAATAACACGGGCGGATTTCTGCTTGGCTATCGTTACAACTTCAATCGCTGGCTAGCGGCTGAGGCGAACTACGGCTACGACCGCAACACACAATTCTATTTCGGCGGTACACCAGCTCGCCTCCAGTCCGACATCCACCAAATCACTGGCGAGGCAGTGGTGAAATTGCCTACCTTTGCCAGGCTGCAACCGTACGCTCTGGCGGGAGCCGGGGCCCTTGTGTTTGACCCGACTGGCAACTCTGGTGGCAGTTTCGCGGGTGCAACCTTGGAAACCAAACGGCGTTCGTGTACGGCGCGGGCGCAGAGTACGCGTTCACCAGGCACTTTTCATTCCGAGCCGAGTATCGCGGATTGGTGTACAAGGCACCGAGCTTCAACGTTGCCAGCTTCAACACAGGCAGTTGGACGCAAATTGCCCAGCCATCGGCAGGGATCGCATTCCGCTGTTAGGAAGCCGCGCGGCGCCCTCCGACCAGATTAGGATGCGGAAATCAAGCAGTCCATTTGAGTTGGTGGGTGATCCTCTCGTGATCAGCGACGACGTAGTGTTTGCAGGCGCACTCGAATGGAAGTCCGGACAGTCTTGCCGTGTTCGGATCCCTCTAAATATCGTGAGAATGGCAACCGAACAATTATGCGACCTGAGTTTCGAGCAATCGTACGTGTCCCGCCCTCGGTATCCGGTCCCGCCTTTTATCCGTTCATCTTCGAATGCGCAACACCAAGCCGACGTTTAGGCGAACATCGGCGCTGGTCACAGAGTGGTCACAAAACTGTGGCCACTTCGACAAATTAAGTTGTTGATTGAAAAAGGGTTTAAGCTCAGAGAATCAACGGCAACAAGACGTAGATGTTCGATGAGAGCGACCACGTCGCGAGCCATCGCTGAATCCCCATACGCGGCTTGGTCTCGTGGTTTGTCGGAAGCTCCAAAGCCACGCATGTCCGGCACAATGACGCGGGCACCGGCCGTCAGCAGTGCTCGGACCAATCCTAGCCTCCCTTCGGGAGGGGGATTGGGCAAGGGTGGTGCTCCCCGAAATACCTCGCAGAACATTTCCTGTCGCTTCTCCAGTTACGGAAGAATTCGTTCGAACTCTCCGAACTGCCCCAGGCCATCGACCCCAAATCCATGCAGCAGGATGACGGCCGGCCCTTCTCCTCCGTCGTGATAAGCAATCCGGAGTCCGTCAAAGGATGTGAAGGCACGCATTTATGAGAACTCGAATGAGATGGATCAGGTTTGCGCGATCAAGGCTTTGGCAGGGCGGGACCTCTGAGTCGCAAGCGCTGCCGAAACTGAGTTGCAGATGGAATGGCTTCGTCTGTCCGGCTTCCCGTGCCCATCGACAAAGTAGCCGCTCCAGGCGCATCGTTTTCACAGTTACTCGGATGATCGTCACCACACGGGATCAATATGTACGCGTGTCCCTTGGTTTCATATTCTTCCGGCAGAACACCTGGAGGTACACCGAAGCCCGCGATCTCTCCACGCTCGTTGATCGCTACCGCGTACGTCAGTTGCAAACTGGAACCGGATGGAATCAGTGTATTCAGATCAACCATCGGGCCACCGTTTTCCCATAGAAACGCATGTTCGCCCACTCCGATGATCATGTGGGCTCGATCCTCTGAGGTACCGACGACTTGGCCTCGCGAATTCACGAAATAGGCGTTACTGGACGTGTCCTCAGGGAACGTTCCGAGGTCGATCATCACATCGTGTCGCCACAGCACCGCATGGTGGTCCTGAGGGGTGAGCGGACCCGGGAGATCCGTCTTGCCGACGATGTCTCCGTTGTCATTGATCCAGTTCGTGAGGCCAGTATTGCCGCCCAGTGTGCCAAGGTCCTGCATGCCTTGTCTCTTCGACCAAACAAACGGGTGATACATGAGGTCCCCGGCCAAATCTGATTGACCAGTGACCTGACCTCGATTGTTTTGCGCGGTCACCAGACTACAGGTGCCGCCGAGTCCTCCTAGATCCGTCATTTGGCCGTCTTTCCACACGAAAGGATCCTGTGTTGGAAGGTTGGCTGAGAACCCGCTGCATGCGTCCGGTACGGCATTCGCCGTCGTGTTGGTGTAGGAGTTACCCGCAATCTGCCCGTGATCGTTAATGAAGAGCGCATTCGCATCCGGACCGCCTAAAGTACCCAGGTCCTGCATCACGCCGTTCTGCCACAAAAATGCCCGCGATTGAGTGGTACCCGGAAACGGGAAGAACGAGTAGGGATCTGACACCGTGTTGGTCGTGAACCCGACGACCTGTCCGTGTTTGTTGATGGCGTTGGCGATGCTCTCATATCCCCCAGCCAGCGTCCCCAGGTCTGTGATCCCTCCGTTCTGCCAGAGCACGGCCCGGAATTCCGGAAACCCAATCGACGGAGACCCGATCAGCGGATCGATCATGCCGTTTTCTGAAATGCCTACGGCCTGACCCGATTCGTTTACCCATAGAGCCACGCTGCTCCAGCCGGGGGCTAGCGCACCTAGATCCGTGAGTTTGCCGTCTCGCCACTGAAATGCATGCGACACAAAACAATCGAAGTTGAAACAAAATCCCGGGTCGGGGTCGGCTGCCGCGATGTCGGCCGCACCCACAACAGTTCCGTGGCGATTCTGAATACCGTCGAACCCATTCGAAAGGTAACTGGCTTGCCCGCCGAACGTGCCTAGATCGATGAGTTTGTAGCGGGTGTGTTGAGCCGCAAGAACGTCGGGAAACGCTAGCAGCGCAAACAATGTCGCAACAGAAGCAGTGAATTTCATCTAAAGGACTTAATATCTTGTTGGCGACAGACGGATTGTTCTGACTGACCCCAGCGGTGGCATCTTCAGCCTCGCATCGGTCGTCGTTGGGAATGCTCTTTCTCGCATGGAATCAGCACGAAAGCACAGAGCGTCATTGCCTTGAGGATTACCAGTACAGCTCGGCCAAGAGTGACTGCCGGTTCTCTTCTCATTCAATGCCCACTGTTGCAGCTTAGAGTACTCGGTTGTTGCTTGCTACAAGGGAATGGCGGTGTGTTTCCAGAGGGTGCTAATGCAGCCCCACCTTCCGCACCAGCTCAGAGAATCGTGGATCGGACCGTATGGTATCGAGCGCGAACTCTGTCTCCAGACCCAACAGGTAATAGTCACGCTCTTGATAGGCAGTATCGAGCCACCGGACAGCCTGATCTGCGTCTCCCAAGTCGGCATACATGGTAGCAATCGCGTACGCTGACGAGTAGCCAGTTTTGCGTTGCGCTTGCCGTGCATGAATGCCCTTGGTGAGAGCGCCCTTCCACCCCGCTGACCGGAATCCCTGCTCGAGGGCAGAGGCAAATTCAGATTCGTGTTGGTCGCCCGAGACTTGGCCAACGGCCTTCCATTCTTCGACTTACCTGAGGGTACATTCGTTTCCCCAATACGCCTGCCCCAAACAACGGTGGGCCATGACGAATGTCGGGTTTTCGTTTGCCAGCTTCTGGCAGACAGCGATGGCCTCATCGTACCGTCGTGCCTTGATGTGAACGTCTCCCATCTGCCAGTTGATGACCAGTGAAGCCGGATCGAGTTTATGAGCACGGTTGATTTCAGCGAGCGCTTCCGGTTCCCTGCCACCAATGAGGCTAATGTCGCCCGCATACCACTGATGGGCCGTAGCATCGTCGGGATCGAGTTCGAAAGCCTTCTTATACTCAATTTCTCCGTCGGCAAAGTCCCAGTCATAGTCCATCTCGTTGCCGCCCAGAACAGCATGGGGATGGGCCAATGTCGGGTCCAACTGCAGCGCCTTGCGGGCGGCGGCATTCGACTTCGGATAATTTTCACTCGGATTGCCACGATAGCTAGGCAATACGCCATAGGCATCGGCCAGACCCGAATATGCCAAAGCGTAACCAGGGTCTTTGGCGATGGCCTGATTGAAATAGGAGATCGAGGCAGCAATGTCTGCAGAAGTCCGTTTGTTCCACGAGTACCGGCCCTTCAGGTACAACTCGTAGGCCTCTGGATTTTGCGTACCCTGTTTGGTGACGTGCTCCCTTTCTGACGGGCTAAGCTGGGAACGCAACTTTGCCGCGATGTCGTCTGCAATCTGCCGCTGCAGAGAGATGATATCTGCACTCTTGCCGCTGTAGTGCTGTCCCCAAACTACGGTACTATCCCGAATGTCGCTAAGCTCCGCACTTACTTCGACATTGCCCCCTCGTTGTTCCAGTCGACCTATCACGAGCGCCGACACGCCCAAATCATGGCCGACCCTTTGCGTATCCACGTCTTTCCCTTTGTAGCGGAAGACGGAGTTGCGAGACTTCACCTTAACCTGTGGCACGCGGGCGAGATTGTCGATCAACGACTCGGTGATGCCGTCGCTCAAATATTCCACATTTGGGTCGCCGCTGACGTTAGCGAAAGGCATGATAGCTATCGAACTGATGCGACCGCGAGCACTCCCAAAATGTCGCGCGACCACGGCAATTAGCGTGGCTGCCGTGAGTATCGCGACCGCTGCGGCAGGAATGATTACATTCCAGCGGAACCGACGGCGAGGTGGCACGGCAACGGCTCTTGTAGCTAATGTTTCCTCTTCGTCGCGATTGGGCCGCGCAACAGGCACTACCGGGAGCAATAACCGGTAACCCCTCTTCGGAATGGTCTCGATGATAGTCGGTCTTCCGGCACTGTCGCCAAAAGCCTTTCTCAATTCGGAAACACAACGGATCAAGACGTCGTCGGTGACGAACGTACCCCGCCACACTTCCTGCACGAATTGCTCTTTAGGCACCACCTCGCCGGAACGCTGCGCTAGACATACCAAGACTCCCATCATCTTGGGCTCAAGATGAATGGTCTCTTGCTCGCAGGTCAGCCGATTCAATTGGGGCTGAACCCGCCAGGCACCGAGCTGAAAATCGGGAAGCATGAGGACAGCCGCCCCACGTGGTCGTTAATTATAAGCCCGCCTCGCCGCTAAAAACCTCTTCCAAACCTCGGCATTTCCTCGGGACGGTTGTCTTCGTCAACTGCTAATCCTTCAAACACCACGCTAGTTGCGCGGTTTCGATAAGGAAAGAAATATGAGGAAGAATCTGGCTTTCGGCGTTGTAATGGCTACCTGTGGCGCTATGCTGACAATACCTGCACAGCTTGGCGCCCAACACAATAGTAATACTGACCGCCCTTGGCCGCCGATGCTGGCATTGACGGCGGGTGGCTGCCAAAATCGGACTATCGAAAATGACATCCCATTCGAAATGAACCGCCAATTTGGCTCAATATTGATCCGAGCGCAGGTAAATGGACAGCCTGCCACACTTCTCGTAGATACTGGCTCAAGTCGCACAATTCTTAGCTCGGACTTCGTGAGACTTAGTCCTCTCCTCTTGGAATCTGCACACACACCTCTCAAGGGGTCAGGCCTCGTTGGCAATGCGGCATCGTTCAAGGCAACGATGGAAGTCGGAGGCGTCTCATGGACCAAGCGAGAGGTGCTTGTGATGAATGGTATTCGAGACATTTCGAACAGCTTGAACGAGAGGATAGACGGCATACTGGGGCAGGATATTCTGAAAGAGTTCCGCTCTGTCCTCATCGACTTTAAACATCATCGCCTTCTTCTCCTTTGTTAATCCTCTTGCTTTATTAAGAGCACCTAACAAAACCTCGACGTTCCGCAAGATGGCCAATCGACCAGAGGTTCCGAGAGCCTGCGTTTTGAACGCAGATGTCAGCTGCCAGCTACGATGGCTTGCAGCCAGATCCAGAACACAGCACGACAGCTGGAATACCAACTCCACTTTCGAGGCAGACGCGGGTCACGATGGCAGGCCAATTCGGCGGAGGAGATCGGCGAAGCGGGGGTCTTCATGTAGGCTCTCGTAGTCTGGAAAATGTCTCAAGTAAATCAGCGCGGCCTCGCGCTCTTCATAAGCTCGATCGAGCCACTCGAAAGCCTGGACTTGCTCTCCCAGCAGCGCGTGGATCATGGCACACCACGTAGCCCTGTAAGAAGACGGCTTCGCGGCTTGTTCCACTTGCTCCAGCAGGGTTAAGACCTGCCGCGCCTCGCCTGGCTTTCCGGTCAGTGCATTAATACGCGCGAAGGTCACCCGACTATAGATTTCATCAGAAAGGGGGTGTGCGCGCTCGGCTTCCGCTAGGGCCTCCGCACGCATTCCCTTCACGGCGTAGACGAGCGCCAGAATATGGTGCGCCATGACGAAGGATGCATCCAGTTCGATGGTTCTTCGCAGTTGGTCGATGGCGGCGTCATACTCATGTCCAAGGAAGTGAACCACCCCGAGATGACAGTTCTTGGGCAGCGAGAGCGGATCAAGATCCAAGGCACGCCCGGCCTCGGCCGCGGCCTCCTCGGGCCGGTCCTGGGCGAGCAACCATATACTGTAAGCGTAATGACCTCCAGACATGTGCGGACCCAGCTCAATCGCTCGGCGAAACTCGGCTTCGGCACTCTGCCAGTCCCAATCGTGGAGCATGAGCACGAAGCCCAGAGCGGCGTGAGCATCGGATAAGCCGTCATCGATTTCCAGAGCTTTGACGGCAGCCGCCCTCGCTCTAGGGAAGGCCTCCCGCGCGGGCACAACATCAAAAGCGCCAAGCAGGCCGTACAAGTAGCTAAGAGCGGCATACGCATCGGCGTAGAGCGGGTCCGCTGCGATGGCCTGCCGGCAGTAGTCGAGCCCTTTCCCAAACCCTTCGGGCGAGTACTTATTGGCGAAGTACATTGCCTTCAAAAAGAGGTGATACGCCTCCCGGCTTTCGGTGGGGCGCTTGGCAAGCTCTCGCTTCTCAACTTCGGTCAGCCGCAACCGCAAGTAATTCGGAATTTCGGCCGCGATCTGGTTCTGGATCGAGAAGATATCCTCCATTTTGCGATCGTAGGTCTCGCCCCAGAGCTGCGAGTGCCGCGCAGTGTCGATGAGTTCCGTCCCCACGACCAGGCGTTCGCGCTGCTGGCGGACGTGTCCGGTCAGAACCAGGCGCACGCCGAGCTCATGGCCCACCTCGGAGGGATTCAGGGACTTCCGTTTGTATTGAAACGTCGTGGTGCGTGGAACAACCCTGAGATTTTGTAATCGCGAGAGATAGTTGATGATGGTCTCAGCGATCCCATCGCTCAGGTATTCCATGTCCGGGTCAGGCCCCGCATTTTCGAAGGGAAGGACGGCGATTGAGTCGGCGAAATCTGACGGCGAAGCTCCTTGAGTGCGCTGGGAGTATGCAACCGGGACTACCGGGAGCACCAGCCGGTAGCCCCTCTTGGGAATGGTTTCGATGATGGCAGGTTTGCCAGAATCGTCACCGAAAGCCTTTCTCAGTGCCGACACGCAGCGGATGAGCACGTCGTCGGTGACGAACGTGTTTCGCCAAACCTCTTGAACAAGTCGCTCTTTAGAGACTACCTCTCCGGAGCTTTGCGCCAGGCATAGCAGAACTTCCATCATCTTGGGCTCAAGACGAATAATCTTTTGGTCGCAGGAAACGCAATTCAGTTGAGGCTGGACTCGCCAGATGCCGAGTTGAAAATCGGACTGCATAAAGACAGTCGGCCCAGGTTAGCGGTTCATTATATGCTCTGATCCCCGGCGCGTTGGCCGAAACCTCTTCCAAACCTCGGCATTTCCTCGGGACGGTCGTCAGCTTCAACTGGTATCTCTGCAAACGCATCTTGGGACGGCTGTTTGCCCTTTCCTGGCAGGAGACCCTTATGAACCCTCGAAAGCTGATCTTCGTGACTTTGGTTGCGTGGTTCGCAGCGCCGGTGACTGCGATTCGACTGGCTGGGCAGGAGCAACAAGAACACGGCCTCATGTTCGCCTAAGCGTCGGCTTGGCCAACATCTCGGAGGTCAACCTGCCCTGAGAATGGGGATAAGACGGTAGTACGCCGCCCTGAAAAGGCTGGCGTCGGGGGTTCGACTCCCTCCCTGGCCACCAAAATCATTCACTTTCAATAATTTACCCCTCATTCTTAATACGATACATCGCGCTGATATTCTTGTAAATCGATCCTCTTCGATATTCATAATCCTCTCTGTCCGTTAGGGTTAACGAGTGGTAGAGAGCAGACCAGAAGGGCTTGGCGTCTGCCATTAGCATTAATTAAGGTTGAGTATTGCCGGAGTGAGGTCTATTTCTCCGGGCCTGCTCGCGCCGGTGACTGTGCGCTGATCGCGGTCCACCTGCGAGGGGGGCGGAGCAGCGTGGAGAACTCATACTTATGAACTCTAGGAACCATGTGCACAAATCTGCAGTGGAAGCTGGCAAGCAGGTAGCCGTCATCGTGGTAGCCGCCCTGGCACTCACGCTACCACTCCGGAGTCAACAATCGGCTATCGGCGATTCCAGCGAGGCTCCTGGATCGGTGAGCCAAGCGGCGACCGCAGCGAGCAAGCAAACACATCAGGTCGACCTAGACCCAACCGCCGTGGAAAAACGGATTGAGCAGCCCGCAGACAAATCGCCGTTGGATCCATCGACCATCGCGCTCGACGACGGCCCGCCAGCAGTTCCATCGTCGACCCCGGGGAACCCAGACCCTCAACAAACTGCACCGGCGAAAGTTACTTATCTGTCGCCAGCCGAATCCGCGCAAAAAAGAAGTGGCGCTCCAGGCATGAAAGTGAAGTTGATTGGCAGCGGCGAAGGGTCGAAGCAGTATGCAGTCATTTTCAGCGCCGGGGATGAAGCTTATTCCGGGCTTTTAGATTTTGCCGAAAAGTATCACGTGACCAGCGCACACTTCACTGCCATCGGAGCGCTCAGCAGGGTGGTTTTGGGCTGGTTAGATCCGCAAAAGAAAATGTATCGCGAGAATCCGATCGATGAGCAGGTCGAAGTGGCGACGATGATCGGTGACTTCGCCTTGTATCAAGGGAAGCCCACGTTGCACACGCACATAGTGGTAGGCCGTCGCGATGGAACGGCGAACGGCGGACACCTGATCGAGGCAATCGTATCCCCAACACTGGAGGTTTTTGTCACCGTCGACCCGGTTCCGCTGCAGAAGAAATACGATCCGACGTCCCACCTTACGCTGATTGATGCCGATAGCCAATGACGCCGGTAACAGTAGCACCTTGGGCGATGAGCAAAATGTATTCAACGGCGCTGAAACAGGACTTCCAGAAAACAACGATCCCTTGTCGCATGTTTGTTCCGACTGTTCCCCCGAGCTGCCGTTACGTGGGGATAAAAGTGAACCAGACCACCGATTTGACTGAGCCAAAGGAGACGCACTGATGAACAGAATGGATGAAGAGATCGATGGAACTCGACGCCGCTTCCTCAGCATGGCGGCCTTCGGCCTTGCTGCCGCTAAGCTCGGGCTTGTCCGCTCGGCATCAGCACAATCCAATGCGCCGGGCCTGCCGGCAGTTAAACCGGAGGCGTTCTTTCCAGGCTTCTCGGCTGAGATGGTCCGGACAACCGGGACTACCATCCATGTTTTACGAGAGGGTGCCGGCCGTCCGTTGTTACTGCTGCACGGGTACCCCGAAACGCATGTGACATGGCACAAAGTCGCGCCCGAACTGGCGGAGCGATTCTCTGTGGTAGTGCCCGATCTTCGGGGCTACGGCGATTCCGGAAAACCTCAAGGCGGAGAACGGCATGAGAACTATTCATTTCGCGCAATGGCGCAGGACCAGGTCGATGTGATGCAGCACTACGGTCACGAGCGCTTCCTGGTCGCGGCTCATGATCGCGGCGCACGTGTAGCGCACCGGCTGTGTCTCGATCATCCCGAGAGGGTCGAGAAAGTTTGCCTTATGGACATTGCGCCCACCCTCACAATGTATCGGGGAACAAACCAGGAGTTTGCCACAAAATATATGTGGTGGTTCTTCTTAATTCAGGCCTACCCGCTCCCTGAGCATATGATCGGACTCGATCCGAAGTTTTATTTGCAACATGTCTTCGAGGCTTTGGACAAGACGCCTGGGGCGATTGGGCCAGACGAGATGAACGAATACATACGCGCTTTTTCGAATGATGCAGCGATCCACGCTACCTGTGAGGATTTCCGAGCCGCTGCGGACATTGACCTGGAATT
>Ga0210396_10006684_pt1 | contig 11024 bp, 7 predicted proteins | sample IncBWH17OmetaG_FD_155466 | JGI IMG/M metagenome (GOLD analysis project Ga0210396, IMG submission 155466) | Forest soil microbial communities from Barre Woods Harvard Forest LTER site, Petersham, Massachusetts, United States - Inc-BW-H-17-O ... | reverse complement strand
CCCTTCAGCCATCCGAAGCCCTGGCTCCCCAGTGCCGGGGGGACGTCCAGCAATTCGTCGGCAGCGGACAACGAGCCGAGCGCCGCGACACAGAACGTTCCGGTGGCCCAAGCTGCCGAGCGGCCCGCGCGTCCGCTCGTTCCCGCTACGCCCACGCCCGAGCAGCGGCTCAAAGCCCGCGCGGTGACGATGCTCGACCAGGGCTTACAAGCACTCGACGAACACCGGCTGGACGATGCCGACCGCTACGCGCGGGCCGCGCTGGCACTCCACGCGTCGTTCGGCAAACTCGAATACAAGCCGGAGTACCTGCTTACGGAAGTCGGCATCGCCCGCGCACGCCGGCGACTCGAGACGGAAACGACGCCGGCGACGAAGTCACAGTCGCAGTTGTCACAGTCGCAGTTGTCACAGTCACCGGCGTCGCGATCGGCAATGGCGGCGTCGCCAATGTCGCCGTCGTCGCCATGGCAGACGCCGTCGAGCGGTTCGCCAGCCCAGATGTCACCGAATCAGACGTTTCCGAACCAGATTGCCTCGAACCTGATAGCCCCGAACTCGGCATCAAGCGCTGCTGAGCCAGCGACAGCGGTTGCCGCGGCACAACCGCCGGCGCCCCTGTCACGCGCAACGACCGCAGCACCCGCTGCGGCAACGCCGATCGCCCCCACGGCACAAGGATCGGAGTTAGCAGACCGCCATCGCGCCGAACAGATGTTGCAGCAAGCGGTCGACGATCTGCACGCCGGTCGCGACGAACTGGCGCGGCTGCGGATTCAAGGGGCGCTCCGCGTGATGCATCCGAATGCGCCGTCGCCGCTGCCCCTGCCGACCGGCTCGACGATCGGTGCCGAACCGATAGCCGGCGGACCATTGCCGCCCCAGCCGGGGATGCCGCGTGCTGGTTTTCCGTCCTACGTTCCTCCTCCCGTGGTCGACGACCGCGACGCGGTCCTCAAGCCGCTGCACGATCCTTATTTCGGCGACGAAGCGACGTCGACCAAGAAGAGCACGGCGGCCGAAAACTCGCTCCGCGAAATGCTGCCCGACGAAGTCCCGTTGCACCCGGCTTTGTCGCTGGACCGTCCGCTGCCGGTGATGTCGACCGAAGTGGCAAATCCGCCCGTCGCCGCGTCGAACCCGCCGAACGCTGCGGCAAGTCGGTTCGCCGCCGCGCCCGGAGGCGTCATGCAAGCGGTTGGGGGTCCGCAGACACAGGGGGCCAAGGTTCATTGGCCGGAAAGCGATCCGGCCCCGCCGTCGCAGTCGACCGCCGCCGCATTCAGCGGGTCATCTCGCGGTGCCTACACTCCTGCGGCAAACACGCCGACAAGTGCGTCACAGGCTCCCGCGGCGCCGCCGGCGAATTCGACGGCCCGCTATCCCTACACGCCGCCGACCACCGATCCGGTGACGCCGGCCTCCGCGGACGCGGAGCATCCCGGCTTTTTCCGCCGCGTTTGGAGCTCCTTGACCGGCGAGTGACGGAATGCCGGCGAGATAAAGATAGGGACACGTGCCACGGCTGAGACGCTTCGACTCAGCCGCGTTTTCTCTTTCCGGCTGCGAACGCGGACATCCCAAGCCAAAATGCGACTCGTCTCTTCGGCGCGTCGGCCATGACGTCACGCTAGGTGGGCGAGCGAACCGGCAGTTTTGATTGATCCGGCTTGACCGTCACCGCCGCCGCACGAGCTTCCGCCGTTGCACGAGTTTCCGCCGCCACCACACGAGTTTCCGCCGCAAGAGCTTTCACAAGGATCGCAGCACTTTTGGCTATGCCCGTCGCACGAATCGCCACCACCTTGGCAACAGTTCGACGAGGACTGGCAAACCGTCTTCTCGCATGTCTTCTCGATCGCGGACAACAGCTTCTCGATGGACTCGCACGCCGCGCCGGTATTGCAAACAGGAGCGCGCGGCGCACAGCTTGCCGACAAGAGAGTTCGATCCTCAAGGGATTCCAGCGCAGCCACCGAAAAGCGCGGACGGCCCTTACGCCTTGGCGGAGCATCGAACATGCACTTCGTGATGAGGCGAAACATTGGACGGCCCTTCTGAAGAAGATTTCTGACACGGAAACGAGTCTGTGTGCGTACCGAGGCCCCGGCAGACTACTGCCGCAGCGACGCGAAATGCAAGAACTATTCGGCCGACTTCTGAGCGGGAGTCGCCGCATGCCCAAGCTAGACGAAGACGACCAGCGACAAGATTGCCACGAAAGCCGAGGGTGAGGGGCCCGCAGCCGAATCTCGTGATCCGAATCCCCCAACGCATCGTTCGCCCGACAACCGGTCGGTCGGCACCGACAATCCCCGATTTCTCCCTCGCCCGTCCGCTTCGGATGGGAGAGGGCCGGGGTGAGGGCGGCTTTTCGCGGACCGTCGCAGGGGCGATTCGGCGATGCGGAAAACGGACTTCTACCTGTCCAGCGCTGACGAACTCAGCGACACGACGGATGCCAGCCCCTTCAACCAGTGGGCCGTCGGCGTGGGAGTCGCCGCGGCGATCGCGGTCTACGCTCTCTACTGTTTTTGCACAGACACCGCGATCCTACCCGGCGGCCGATTCCAGCGGGTGATTCACCTCCAGGGCCTGGCCGCCCGAGCGGTCGCGTCCGGCTGGTTAAGCCTCCCCGCCTTCGCGCACCTCCACTGGTTCTGGACAGCCAGCCCCCGCTTCTGGGGCTACGCGCAGCTCGGCAAGATGGCGGTCCTGGCCGCTATTGTCGCAAGCCTCGCTGTCTTGAGTTACGCAATGCTCATTCAGTGAACCACCGGTTCCCTGCGCACGGCCATGCTTGAACTCGCGAGGCAAGCAAAACGCGTGGATGCTCGAGCCCGTCGTTAATCACGTGATTATGACAGGATATGGCCGCACCGAACTACCAGGCATGCTACCCGGCCCTCACCGCCATCCCGCCCCCTTGATCCCAACACGTGCACGAGGGCTTCGCCTCAGTGGACAGAGGCCCGCAGAATTCGGCGTTGATTAGAACGCAGGCGAGTTGGCCTCAGGGAACTGCGGGGTGCGCCCTTCCGAAACTATCCGATGGCGCAATGTGTTCGTGGGCGGTTTGCACCGTCCCCACGATTTGCCTTTGCCTGCTAGCCCGTTGATTATTTATTTGCGTCCAGCAGTAACCCTGCTGTAATATCGGCACACCAGCCATCGTCTACATTTCGTATTGAAGTCCGGCAGCGGCTGACATTCAGGGGAAACCGCGTGAATCGTAGCGCAGTCCGCAATATCGCATTGCTGCTGACAGCGACCCTCCTTGGTATTGGCGTCTATATTAACGTCCGCGATACAACGCGATCATCGCTTATAGTGGTAGCCAATTGGTTCGATCCGCACGGTGAGGACACCGGCGGAATTCGCGAATGCAGATCACTGGTTTCGTATTCGACAGCGGTCAACCCGTGTCAAAGGCGTCGGTGGTCGTTGGGGCAACCGATTCCCAGGACAGACACTACGTGGTGAATTCTGAGACAACCGAGAACGGAAGATTCGAGGTTAGGATCAAACTGGCCCCAACACCCCGTGACAGTCAGATCACGTCGATCCGCATTGACGCCTCGACTAAGACAGCTCTTTTTACTTACGCTCGACATGGTTCACTAGCAGAAGATTTGATTAAGCAACAGGTAAGGCGCGCCCCACAAGAGCTTTCGCTGGTCCTCATTTGGTTAATTGTCATTCTGTTCGCCTGCGTTCTCATTGGGGGTCGCCTTCCACTCGCCGCCGGCGGCCCTGCTCTCACTCGGTATTACTCAATTATGGCCGGTACTTCACTTGTCGGAGCATTGGTTCTTTACGTGCTGGCGAGCTACATGTTTGGGATTGAAACGGGTCTCGGACCAGACCCCTGGCGACTTGGCTGCGTCACCATCTTCAAGGGGCGGTACGTTGAGAAAGTGGAAAAAGAATGGCTGCTTTCGCTCACCTCCCCGCCACTGGGGCAAATTACAGCTGAAAGACCTAAAGAAGCGGCTCACGACGCCGCGAACCCAAAGAAGGAACCCCAGAACTCCTCCGACGACTTGGTAGTTGGGCTAGGGGCACCACTGTGGGTACTTTTCATTGCGGTGATCGGAACGTTCCTCATGACCCTTAGTCTCATTTGGGACGAAATCGTCGACTCACTTCCAGTTGAGGAGCCGGGGCGGACGAAGGTGCTCGATAAGCGGTGTCAATCTTACGTGCAACAGGCGGCCTTCATCCTGTTTAGTCCGTTTACTGCTATCTTCATCTACCAATCATTAGTCGCCACAAAATCGGCCTCGAGCCACCTTGTCGTAGGCATTATTGCACTTGGAACCGGGCCGACGATTACCGCCCTCTTGGCGATAGGAGTCAAGAGAGCGGGACAATTGTTGGTGAACGGTGGCAAACCAAACTCATAGATCGAGTAATCGCAGACATGACAAAGGTGGCGAGGCTAGCCGTCGGGAGAATTCGTTGTCCTGACTGCGACGGGATGCGGGTGCCGAGCGGCTGCGTGGCGTGAAATCCGTCTGGTTCGCAGGCTCGCATCGTTGCCCTCACAACATGCGTCGTTCAGCTTCGTGGTCTGGGGACAACAATAGTCCTGGCCACCCAACATTCTTGAGAAAACTGATCTTGGACGGATCTCGCTTTTGTGGCTGAATGGAGAGAGCGGACTTGGTGCGCGCTGAGGTCGTCGCCGCGGAATGGCCTAGGGGAAAACACGGGGGGTTGGGTCACGAATTCATTCTCACATAGGTGACCCGCGAAATTCGTGACCCACCGCCGATCGCAGGTCGGCACGGGATTGAGGAGTCCAAGGTCCCTGGTCCAAGGTCCAAGGTCAAAAATCAGCGGCTGGCAATCCTGACTTTGGACTTTGGACCGCCGGACATCGGACTAACCCAGGGACGGGACTCGAGCCGCGGAGTCAGGTCCGGACACTTTTGTGATCGCGGCACGCGTTGGCGGGGTGGCACTGGCGGCTTGTCCGCCAGTGGGTTTTCTGGTTCTTGAGGTCGAAGGACACTGGCGGACCAGCCGCTAGTGCCACCCGAGCCGAGTGGTCAAGAATTTTCTGGTGGGGATCCTTGTTCCCGCCGGGGAACGAAAAGGATCCCCGGCGGTGGTGGGGATCCGTTTTCACTAAGGGGAGAAAAGATCCCCGGCAGCCGACGACGTGCCGACTGCGGACGGTCGGCATCCGGTCCGGACAGGTTTTTTACGGGACGCTTGGGACGGGACGCCTTTCGTGGAGTCCAAGGTCCAAAGTCCAATGTCCAAGGTCGAAAATCAGAGGTTCGCAATCCTGACTTTGGACTTTGGACCGCGGGACCTTGGACCAACGCCGGGACGGGACACGTTGTTTCACCGAGAAAAGCCGGAAGAAGTTGGCCCTCACCCCGTTTCGGCCGGGCGCCCTTCCGCCGAGCCGGACGGGCGAGGGGGGAAGAACGGGACGGGACACGAGCGGGACGGGACACGTTTGATCGGGTCCAAGGTCCTAAAGTCCAATGTCGAGGTTCGCGATCCGGACTTTGGACTTTGGACCGCCGGACTTTGGACTGACACCGGGACGGGACACGTTGTTTCATCGAGAAAAACACCAGGCAAAGTGTCGGTCGTCCACCAAGAGTGGGGCGGGTTGCCTACGACCGGTTTTGCTGCAAGAATTGATTTGGTTCTCTGATCCGCCAGGCAGCTACCGATAAAGCGTTCTGGCGGCTAAAGGCGTCGATCAAAGCGGGCAGGCGTTTCCTCGATTGCGGGGACGGGTCCTGCCACTTAAAATCGGGCCTCCCAAGGGATTGCAGCAAATTCCGATTCCCTCCGCGGCGGATTTTGACGGCCGCGAGGAATTGCGAACGGAAAAACGGGACAAATTATGGCGAAGAGCGGTGCCCGCAAAAAACTGCCCAAGGAAGTGGCGGTCATTAATGCCGACAACTGCACGGGTTGCGAGGCGTGCCTCGAAGTCTGCCCCGTCGACTGCATTTATAAGGTCCCCGGCGACTCGGTTTCCGTGCTGCAGTCGTGGTGCGAAATCGACGTCGAGCGATGCGTCGGTTGCGAAGTCTGCGTGCATATCCCCACGAAAAAGACCGACCCGTACGAGCTGACCGTTTGCCCGTGGGACGCCATTGAGATGGTGCCGACTGTGCAGGCGGCCGAGTACGTGGCGTCGAAGGGCGGCCCGCCCGATTATCTGCGTGAGAATTGGGAGCGGGTGGTCGAGCCGGCAATTCGCATGTCTGAGCTGGCCGCACAACAGGGCTGAGCCGCTGCATGAGCCCGCCCTTCCGCGTTCTGATCACGGATCGTGCGTGGCCCGATTGCTCGATCGAGCGGGACGTGCTGAAGTCGGTGGGGGCCGAGGTTGTTGAAGCTCCGCGGACCGACGAACAAACGCTGATTTCGCTCGCCCGCGACGCCGACGCGATCGGCACGAATTGGGCGCCGGTCACCGCCAACGTGATTCGCGCCGCAACCCGCTGCAAGACCGTCGCGCGGTTTGGCATCGGTCTCGACAATATCAGCGTGCCGACGGCCACCGGCTTGGGCATTCCGGTCACCAACGTCCCCGACTACTGCGTGTCGGAAGTTTCGGATCACGCGCTGGCGCTGCTCTTGGCCGCCGCCCGCAATGTGGCTTTCTTTCATACACGGACGAAGGCGGGCGAGTACCAACTGAGTGCCGGGGCGCCGATGCGGCGACTCTCGGAAATGACGCTCGGGTTGATCGGATTCGGCCACATCGCCCGCGCACTTTTTCCCAAGGCCCGAGCTCTGGGCATGACCGTGATCGCGAACACTCGCCGGCTCGACGACTGTGGCACCGGTTGCACGATGGTGCCGCTCGATGAGCTGTTGGTCAGGAGCGATTTTGTTTCGGTACATGCGCCGCTCACGGATTCGACCCGCCACATGATTTCCGGCCCGCAGCTGGCGCGGATGAAGCCGACCGCGTGGCTGATTAATACGTCGCGCGGCGGTCTGATCGATAACGCGGCCCTCAAGGAAGCGCTCGCGGCCGGGCGGATTGGCGGGGCCGCTCTCGACGTTTTCGAGCCGGAGCCGCCGGACCTTTCGGATGCGTTGTACAAGAACGAGCGAGTCATCGTGACGCCGCACGCGGCATTTGTTTCGGCAGAATCGTTACACGAGCTACGACTGCGTGCTTCGCGCCAGATCGCCGATGCGCTCGAGGGCAAACGGCCGGCAAACGTGGTGAATCCCGAGGTGTACGCCCACACGACATGACCACATGCGCGGGCGAGTCCGAAAATTCCATTGCGGTCAGCCTCCTTCCGCCGGTTGGTGAGCTACGCTATGGTGTTGCCTTTTTCCCACAAGTGACGTTGGGCCATCGTCCGGCAACAGCGTTTGTTGTGGAGGAATTTAGGTGCCGGAAGGCCCGTTCCATCGACGGGACTGATCCGGCCCGAACCGGCACGACGCGGGCAACGGTGGCAGCAGGATGGTCGAAGCAGAACTTACGACGGAACGAGTTGAAACCCTCGAGGCCCAACTGGCCGATCGGGATCAGCTTGTCGCCGCGCTGACCGAGCGCCTGGAGCAGGCGGCCGAGCAACTCGACCGGCTGCATCGCACCGGCGCCGATCGGGGCGTGCGCTCCGGCATTCTCGGCATTCCGCCTGAGCTGATTCAGCAGCAGCAGAAACTCGTTGAGGATCTGCAGCAAGCCATCCAGCAATGGGAGGACATGCAGCCGGGGGCCTTCTTCGGCCGACTGGAAAGCCAGCTCACCCAGATTCACGACCTGGTGCTGAACTACGGCGGGCAAGGCGGGCACGGCGGGGGCAACAATCCCACGGACGCGGCGTTCACGCATGGCGATTCGCGGCTCGACTCGAGCTCGCCTCGGCGAAACCCATCCGATTCGCCCCGCAGCGTGCTCGATTTCATGAAAGCCTCCTTCGCCGAGAACAACCCTCCGGCGGAGACCGAGGAGACGTCGGCCACTGCGCTGCCCAGCTCCGCGAGCGAAGCGGCCGCGCCCATCTTCAATATCGAGCTGCCGCCGCTTGCCGATGCTCCCGAACCGGTCGACGCGCAGAACGCGACCCGCGAGGAGCTGGCGCAGGCCTGCGAAACTCGAGACACTTACGTCGTCTATTTGCTGCAACGGCTGCGGCGAATTGAATCGCTGGGGCACGTGCCCAACAGTTGGGCCGGGCTGGAAAATCTGCCTGATCAGCTCCACGCGCGGCTCGAATCGCTCGAGAAGCGGCTGGAAGAAACGCTGCGTCTGGCGGAAGTCGAGCTCTCGCTGCAGCGCGCCAAGATGGCCCGCGAAGAGGTCCGCATCCGCGTCATCGACGAGCAGCTGCAAAAGGACCTCAAGCGGGCACGCCTGGAATCCGGCGCAGCGTCCGACGCCGACGCGGGCAAAGACGAGCAGGCAGGCAGCCGCTGGAAGCGGATGCTCGGCGGCGGTCGCAAGGGCGACAACGCCTGAACGGGCGATCGCGCGGGAACTACTTCGGCTGCAGGCAGAAGCAGGACGACGCCAGTTTGATGTCGGCGTGCTCCCAGGCCTTGTCGAACTCCAGCGTGACGTTCAGGGCCTCAGCTTTCTTGCCCTCGAGCTTGAGTGCGCGGGACAAACCGAAGAGCGACCAGCCGTTGTTGGGGTAGCGTGCCAGGTCGTCGCGGTAGACCTGTTCTGCGTCGGCATAGCGGTGCGATTCGAGCAGCGCCGCTCCCAACGCGTGACGCACCGGCTGAATCCAGGCCGGCGGTTCGGCATAGTGTAGCCTGTCCTCTCGCTTGGCCGACTCGCGCAGGGCGGCGATTGCCTCGTCCACTTTCCCCTCGCGATACAGGATCTCGCCGTCGAGCATCTTGCCGGCGACGCCGAGCAGGGAGAGAACGAGGTTCTTGCTGAAGGTGGCAGTGGCCGGAATCCGCTTAGCGGCGGCTTTGAATTCCTTTTGCTCGGCCTTAGCTTCGGCAACTTGTCCCTTGGCGGCGAAGGAAACCCCGCGGGCGTAATGCCAAAACGCGGTGGCGATGGGCATGCTGTCGCGCGGCTTCGGTTCGGCAAGCATTTCGTCCCATTGGCCGAAGCGGACGTGCAACTCGTAGGGGAGCGAAAAGAAGCCGTCGATTAGCTCCGCCTGGTTCTTGATCGCGTCGTCGGGGATCGAGACCAAAAACTCCTTGATTGTCGCCGTGGCTTTCAGGCTCTGCCCCTGCATCATGGCCGCGTACGCCAGCATGTGATGGTTGTGGGCCATGTAGAGGCGGTAAAACCCCTGCCGCGGCACCATCGTGCGATAGACGTTGTCCGCCGCGATCGCTTTCTCGTTGGCGACCACCGCGTCCTGCCAGCGACCCCGGCGGACGTCGATGTGCGACGGCATGTGCACTAGGTGGCCGATTCCTGGCATCAGGTCGCGGAGGCGATCGGCGGCCGCGTCGGCTCGCTCTGGGTGGGGCGAGGCTTCGAGGGCATGAATCATCAAATGGTCGGCCAGCGGATGCGCGGGCGATTTGGCCAGCACGGCATCCAAGATCGCCAGCACTTTTTCGGTGCCCGGCTGCGGTTTGCCAGCGGGCGTCCACTGGTCCCACGGTCGCAGATCCATCAGGGACTCGGCCGTCAGCGCGCCGACGTCCGGATCGTCCGAGTGTGCGTCCCAGACTTTTTGCATCGCGTCGGCGTACGCGACGTCGAGCGGATGGCGATCGGACGGCTGCTTCTCGGCGTAACGCTTGCCCATCGCTTCGATCAGAGCCTGCTCGACGGGCGACGCGCCGGACGCCAACTCTCGGGCCTTGCCGAGCGCCTTCCAGGCTGCCTTGGCGTGATCTTCGTCCACGTTGGGACTGTTGATGTGCGGCCCGTTGGCCGCTGCAATTCCCCAATAGGCCATCGCGCAGTGCGGATCCGCCGCGGCCGCCGCCTCGAACGAGCGAATCGCCTCGTCATGATTGAATCCGTAGAGAAAGTCCAGCCCCTGATCAAAATACTCTTGGGCGACGGGCGACGTCGTGCTGATCTTGCGGCGATACGAGCCGAGCTTCGGAAAGTGCGGCTCGGGCTTCGCGGAAGCGGAGGCTGGCGTCGCTGCGGCGGCAGGAGCTGACTTCTGCTTTCCTTCGTCGCCAGCGGGCGCTGTGGCAGCGCCGAGGCTGATCACCAGGACGCATAAACCGAAGCAGCGGCTACCGCACACACCCTTGCGCATCGTATTCCTATCCTCTCGAGCGGTTGGACCGATCGACATTCAATCTTCGTCGGCCGACTTCACCGCCATCCGCACGTGCTGGAATGGCAGGTCCTTGGCCGCATCGGTTACGGCCACCACCGTTTCGTGGAAGGCCTTGGGATCGGCTTCAATGACCAGAACGCTTTTCTGATCGCCGTTCATCTTGGTTCGCAGCACGTCCGGGATGTCGCCCAGGTTGGGAACGGGGACGTCATCGATCAGGACGCGATTCGCCGCGTCGATCTGCACCACCAGCGAGCTTTGCGCCGTGTCGTCGACAACTTGGACCGATTGGACCCCTTTCTTGTCGGCGGCAGGGGCGGCCATGTCGATCATTTTCTGCAGCGCGTACGACGCGGTGATCATGTAGAAGACCAGGAGCAGAAAGACGCAATCGACCATTGGAATCAGGTCGAGCTCGTCGGATTTCCGCTCGACGCCCTGAATGACGAATCCCTCGTCTTCCTCCTCGTCCTCGGCCCAGTGATGGCCCCGTTCCTCAACCGCGGCACCGGCAAGATAGGGCGACGCCAGCGGCGCGGCCCGGTCGAGCGCGCCATGAACCGGCGGGCTGGGCACTTGCTTGACGGGGGGTTCGGCCTCGACGATTTTTCGCTCGGGGTTCGGCTCTGTTCGCGGCGGGTGGTGGACTGCTTTCGTGGTCGCCGCGGGTGCCGGGTGCGGACGCTCGGGCTCGCTCTCCGTCGGTACTGTGTGCCGGTTGCCACACGTGGGGCACTGGGTCGTTTGGCCGGCCCGGCGCGTGGCAATGCTCAGCATCTGATGGCACTGCGGGCAGTG
>Ga0210396_10006683_pt1 | contig 11024 bp, 8 predicted proteins | sample IncBWH17OmetaG_FD_155466 | JGI IMG/M metagenome (GOLD analysis project Ga0210396, IMG submission 155466) | Forest soil microbial communities from Barre Woods Harvard Forest LTER site, Petersham, Massachusetts, United States - Inc-BW-H-17-O ... | reverse complement strand
TACCTGTTCTGTGTAGAGAAAATTTCCGCCATTGCTGCGGCTGGTTGGCGGATCGGTGCTGGCTGCTTCCATCCGAAAATCAAGCTGGGGAATACCCGGGACATGGGACAGATAAATGCCCGGGCGAATGGCGGCGCGGCGCGGCGCACTGATGGGGTTTACATCGTCGTGGGCCCACGAGTCGGAGTATAAGGTCAGCCACTTACGCACAAAGGGCAGGCGGTAGGAAAAATCAAAGGCGCCGAAGCGCGCTCCTGGGTCGTTTCGCGAAAACTTTTCCTCTGCCGAAACATTCTGGAGGCTGAAAAAGCTTTTGAGAAAGCTATGGATCGTAATTGGGACGTGGCCTTTGCCACCCCAGATCACGGAACGTTCAAAGCCGAATTCCAAGTTCTCGGTAGGCTTGAAACTAATCTTCTCGACGTGCATCCAGGGATCTCTGGGGTCAACGTGGCCCTTGAGACTCCCTACGAAGAACTGATATCGAAAGGGCCCGGTGAGTTTTGAGAGTAGAGGAATGTATAACGGCTCGATGCGGTCTATCTGAAACGCGTAGATGTTTTCCGCATTGTTGCTGTAGGCAAAGCTTCCTCCTTTCGCAGGCCCCATCCAATGGTCGCTCTTGCCGAAGGAGAATTCGTGATTCGCGAGGAGATAGGAGACATTTGCTTCAACGATGCGGAAGACATTCACCGGCGGGATCGGCCCTAAAGGAATAATCGATTGCTTAGGATAAGTTGCGATTGGAACGCCATCGATGGTCGCAAGCGTATTGGCTAAAGACTGCGAATATCCGGGAGCGCCCGGAGCATGCTGGTATTCCCCTCGGAAATATAGAGCGAATCGTCCGGCTTCGCTTCGTGTACTGAAGCCGGCTATGGGATTGAAACCCTCCTGATAAGGACGCCCATAATCGTTGACGAATGTCTGCCCAAGATGGAAGCTGTCTCTTAATGGAGTGCCTGAGATGCCGCCGAGACGGGTATAGGCACTTTCAAAGCTGTTGCGCGGATTTCGAAGTTCGGCGAAGGTATGGGTGCGGGTATTGAGTTCCTTCCGGACCGCGAAATAAATCTCATAGGCTTGCTCGTCGCGGGAAGTTAAATCCTGGTAATTCGCTGTTTGATCCAGGACGTGTGTGATGCTCGTTCGTGTCCAGGGACGAAGTCCGAGATAGGCGTAGTTGATATAACCAAGCGCCTGCAAGCGGTCGAGCGCAGGGTATATCCAGCTGTCGATGGGAATATACGTTGATCCTCTAGGGGGCTGATCGCTGTCGTCGACCGTCGGTACACTGACACTCTGCTTATTGACAGAGCCCGTTTGACCCAATGCTGTTAAAACTGAAATTCCAAAGCCGAACCACAGCAGTCTGCATATCATTCGCATTTAATACGTTCCATCTCCTAATTCATGAGGCAATTAACATTCGAACACAGACCACCGTGGAGAAGATTGCGTCACTTGAATCCCTGATAGATGGCTTCGAGAATGATCAGGGCGAAGATCCAGAGAAGAACGCCGGCTATCACAACGAGTCCACCCCAATAAAGCCAGTCGAGTGAGTACCTTGAATTTCTTCGTTGCCTGTTGCCGGTTCGGCTTCTCTCTTTTCGGCGCTCGAAATTCTTTTGCATCAATTCGCGAATTCGGTTTCCGGCATGGACAAGACATCCGCGTCCCGCGCTATCCACACGTAGAGGGTAGGCAGCAGGAAGACGTTGATAGCGAGAGCACCAATCAACCCGCCAACGATGACAATCGCAAATGGACGTTGCGAGTCAGACCCGATGCCACGTGACATGGCGGCCGGAAGCAGTCCAAGTGCTGCAACCAGACAGGTCTGAGCATAGCCGCTCAATGTATTTACCCCGACACTGCGAGCTTCACGCACCGCGTCGAGGTAGTCGATAAGGGCGATTCCACCGTGTTCGTACGCTAAATTCACGATCGAGAGCGCCTGCTTTGACTCGTCGAGGTAGTGTGAGTTGTAGGGGGCGGGGAGCGCCTTGGCATTCGCGTAGCCAAATCCGGGCCTGATCGGGATTGGGCAACGACCTTGTTGTGGCTTGCGACTGCGGTAAAGCGGCTGGCTGCTCAGAAAGCCTGACTGGATCATGGAATGACCTCGCGTCCGACGGCAAGATTCAATTGACCAGTGGCAGTCAGATAGGAACCGATCAACTGCAGATAGGCCAACTGTACGGTGCGGTAATCATTTTGCGCATTCAGAAAATCCATTAGCGATGCCCCGCCGTGCTGGTAGGCGAAGGTAATGGTTTCGCGGACACGGATCGCCTGGGCCAGATATTTCTCCTTGTAGGGCCGCAGCAGGATCACGTTGCTGTTCACCACCGTATACGCCGAATCGACATCGCCGAATACCTGAGCTCGTGTCGCGTCCGTCAACTGCTGGTTGCGGCCAATATCGAGCTGGGTGCGCTGTTTTTCTCCCTGATTGCGATCGAAGATACGCAGCGGAATGTTCACGCTGAGTCCCATCGTCTGCAGGTGGAGGGGGTTCGGGTTGTTTACTGCTGAATTCCACGTATACCACGCGCCAAACGTTGGATCGGTCGAGCCGTTGGCAATGGCAAGCTTGTGGTTGGTGTTGGCTTGCTGCACGGACTCAAGCGCGGCCTTGAGGTCGGGCCGGTTATCGAGGGCAATTTGACGGAACGAATCGAGAGGCTGCAGTTGCTCGGAGAAATCGAACGGCCCCTGGACATCGAACTGGTCCACGGGCGTTCTGTCGTTCAGTAGTTGCAGCAATTGGATCTTGGAGGTGCGCAGGTTGACCTCGGCGGCCTGCAAATCGGACTCATACTGCACGCGCTGAAGTTCAATCCTGTCCAGATCGATCTGGGCGAGGTCGCCGGCTTTGAACCGCTCCCGGCTGATGTCGATGATGTGGTCGTAGTAGTCCAGTTCCTCTCGGGTCAGGGTCAGTACTGCCTTCGCCTGCATCGTCTGGACGAACACTGATCTCAGGTTAAAAAGTAGATTGCGCTCCAGATCCTGGTGTTGCGAGGTTGCGATTTGCGTGCCTTCCTTCGCGCTTTCCAGCCGCAACTCGCGCTTGTGCTCGCGCTCGTGCAGGTAGCTGAGGTTGGGGGACACGAACGTTCCGTAAGCCGGGTGCCAATGGCCGTCGTTGGGAGCGATCTGTGTCCCGTCCACCGTCATGGTGAACTGCGGATTAGGCCGAAGGTATGCCGTGATCTCCTGCGCCTTCATCTCGTCCACATTGATCGCATCCGCCTTCAATGTCGGGTTGGCAGCCTCGAACTTGCTCTTGACCTGATCCCAGGTGAACCCGGTTTGAGTACCGGGCGCAGGCGGAGGCGGAGGATTCTGGGCGACCGCAGTGAGCGCGCCTGCGGCGAGGAGCAGGCTAACGAACAGACAGAGTCGGGCGAGTTGTGGGCCGGATTTTCGGTTCACCATGGCAATCCCCAAAGGTTCTTTCCTTACGATTGGATCGGGTATTTTGCGCGTCGCCGCCATCAGTTTTCAAACTCGGTTTCAAGTGCTGGCAGGACATCGCCCGGTCCTGCTATCCAGACGTACAACGTGGGTAGAAGAAAGACATTGATTGCGAGTGCTCCAATCAGGCCGCCGACGATGACAATGGCAAAAGGCCGTTGGGAATCTGAACCGATGCCATGAGAGGTCGCGGCTGGAAGCAGACCAAGCGTGGCAACCAGCATGGTCATCATGATGGGACGGAGTCTGAGGACGGCGCCTTCTACCGCGGCGTTCTCAATAGAGTGACCTTGTACGCGAAGTTGATTGATGTATTCGAGCATGATGACTCCTGTCTGCACGGAGACACCGAAGAGCGCAAGGAAGCCGACACCAGAGGAGACGCTAAAGTGTGTGTTCGTAAAGAGCATTGCGAGCAGGCCGCCGATCGGCGCCATGGCGACGTTAACAAGAATGAGACAGGCCCATTTACCCGAACGGAACATCGTGTAGAGGATTACGAAGATGATGACGAGCGTGATGGGAAGAACGATCAATAGACGCTTTTGCGAGCGCTTCTGGCTTGCGTACTCGCCCGCCCAATCCATGTGGTATCCGGGAGGCAGCTTGATCTGCTTATCGATCTTGGCGATGGCCTCCTCAACAGTACTACCGAGATCACGGCCACGGACGCTGTACTTAATGGCTACATAACGCTGTCCGCCCTCGCGATAGATCTCGGCCGCGCCGTCCTCCGTCTTCAGGGTGGTAAGCTGCGCGAGAGCGACGCGCTCCCCAGAGGGGGAGAGAAGGCGAATGTTCTGGATCGCCTCGGAGGTGCTGCGATACGGAGCTTGATAGCGAGCTGTGAGGTCGTAACGTGCCTCGCCCTGAAGGACCTGGCTAACAGCGTTGCCCCCGACAGCCGTCTGAATGGCGTCCTGGATATCGGAGACGTTGATGCCGAAACGTGCGGCAGCCTGACGATCGACCCTGAAGTTAAGATTAGGTTGTCCGATAACCCGAAAGAGACCGAGGTCCTGCACACCGTTAACAGTGCTCATGATGCCGACGACCTGATTTCCAATGTTCTCGAGGGTCTTAAGGTCGTCACCATAAATCTTGACGGCGAGCTCACCCTTTACGCCACTGACGGCCTCCTCAACGTTGTCGGAAATCGGCTGCGAGAAGTTCCAGATAACACCGGGAATTTTTGTTAGCTCACGATCCATGGCGGCCGTCAGTTCGTCCTTGTCTTGATGGAAGACTGGCCGCCACTCGTTCTTGGGTTTGAGGTCAACGAAGTACTCTGTGTTGAAGAAGCCGGTAGTATCGGTCCCGTCGTCGGGACGACCAACCTGGCTGGCGACCTGAGTTACCTCGGGGAACGAGGCGAGGACAATTCGCGTCCTGTTCATGACATCGACGCCACTGGTTGGTCCTTCGCTGGGAGCGAGCGTGCCCCGCACCCAGATAGCGCCTTCGTCGAGGTGGGGGAGGAACTCAGAACCCAGGATGCCGCTGAAGAGGAGAAAGGCAGAGAGGGCAAGGACACCGCCCGCGCCGGCGAAGATTATCAACCTATGGCGGATGGCCCAGCCGGCTGCGAAGCGATAGCGATTGGTGAGCCAGACAAGGACGGGGTTGTGCCACTCCTTCGCATCCCTGATGAAGAGGAAGCTGGAAAGAACGGGCGCCAGCACCAACGAGTACATCAAGGCGCCGAGGAGGGCGAAGGCTACTGTCCAGGCCATTGGCTTGAAGAGCCGGCCCTCAACAGCCTGCAGTGTGAAGATTGGCAGGTAGGCTGAGATGATGATGCCAATGGCGTAGAACACAGGGCGCTGGACCTCGTGCGTGGCCTCGCGGATACGCTGAAAGGTGCTACGACCTTGAGGGTTGGGCCGGCCGAGATGACGGACAATGTTTTCGACGATGACGACCGCGCCATCGACCACCATGCCGAAATCCAGCGCTCCCAGCGAAAGGAGATTCGCCGGGATGTGCCGAAGGTCGAGGCAGATGGAGGCAAACAGCAGCGCGAAGGGAATGGTAAGAGAGACAATGATCGCGCCACGCACGTTGCCGAGAAACAGAAACAGAATGATGACAACGAGGATGATGCCTTCGGTCAGGTTGTGAAGCACGGTGTGCGTCGTGTAGTGGACCAGATCGCTGCGATCGAGATAGGGAACGACTTTGACACCCGGAGGCAGGATTCGTTCGTTAAGTTCTTTGATCTTGTCATGGATGGCGGCCAGCGTAGGATCTTCGTCTGCCCCCTTTTGAAGTAGCACGATGCCGTCGACGGTGTCGCTATCATCGATAATCTTGCCATCGAGACGGTGAAGCGCGTAGCCCATCTGCCCAAGACGGATACGGGGACCAATGGTTACCGCGGCAATATCGCCGATGCGAACGGGAGTCCCGTTCTGCGCCCTGATCACGACGTTCTCGATGTCGTGGACGTTGGCTACGAGGCCGACCTCTCGAACATTAATTTGCTGTTGACCCTCCTCGATGAAACTGCCACCCGCATTGATGTTGTTGTTGGCAAGGGCCTGCTCGATCTGGCCAATGCTAAGGCCATAAGAGATGAGCTTCTCAGGATTGATGTTTACCTGATAGCTTTTGGTCATGCCGCCAAAGCTGGAGACATCCACGACGCCGGGAACTGACTTGAACTGCTTTTCAAGTGTCCAGTCCTCAAGGGACTTTAATTCCATATTTCCGTACTGAGGATTCGTGCTGGTCAGACGGTAGAACATGATTTGGCCAACCGGACTAAAGTCGGTCCCCATCTGGGGCTGCAAGCCAGTCGGAAGCGTTACCTGCGAGAGCCGCTCCAGAACTTTCTCCCGGTTCCAGTCGTTGGAGGACTCGTCATCAAAGATGAGCATGAGACTCGAAAGGCCGGCAAGCGTGGTGGACCGCAGGTGCACGAGGTGGGGGATCCCTGCCATCTGTATTTCGATTGGAATCGATACTTGCTGCTCGACCTCCTCGGCAGCCCGCCCCGGCCATTGCGTGATGATTTGCACGTAGTTGTTGGCAACGTCCGGATAGGCTTCGACGGGAAGGTCGTGAAACGAAATAATGCCCCAGCCGAAAAGCAGAATCGCAGCACCGAGGACGAGCCAACGGTTGTTGAGTGCGAAATCAATCAGCCCGCCGATCATTACTGGGCCGCCATGTTCTGGAAAGCAAGAGCCTGAGCCACCACCTGTTGTCCCGGCTGTAATCCCGAAGTAATCTCTTGCAGATTTTCGGGAAGAATCGCTCCGGCATGAACCTCGATGCGCCGGAACTGATCATCGCCTGCAGGGGCGAAGACCCAGTCACGATCCTGGAGATGCAGAACCGCCGTGGCAGGAATGACCGTGCGAATCTCCTCACGTTGCCCGTGCAGCACGGCCGAAACGAACATGCCGACCCGCATCACCATGCCCGGATTGTTGACTTGGATGCGGACCTTCGCCGTGCGAATCGACGGATCGAGCACGGCGCCAATGTCGGAGACGGTACCGACAAAAGTCCGATCGGGGTACGCATTGAGGTGGATGTCCGCGGTCTGACCTAGACGAACTGACCGCAGGTCGTTTTCATAGACATCGCAAATGATCCATACATGTGAAAGGTCGGCGATGGTGAAAGCTGTCGAGGAGCCTGCCAGGGTGACGCCGGCAGCACTGGCGTTGGTGATGTTTTGCGAAATAATGACCCCGGAGGCCGGAGCATAGATTTTGGCAATAGGAGACGGCTTGTCTTTATCCACCCCGAGAACACGTAACTGTTGCTCCGTGGCGTTCAAATCGGTCTTGGCGTCAAGCTCGGCGTTCTCCGTGATCTCAACCTGCGATTTAGACGTCGCACCTTTGTCATAGAGGATCTTGGCGCGATCGAGCTGAGTTCGGGCGAGCCGCTCGTCGTTAACGGCCTTAAGATACAGGTCGAATGCGTTGGAAATGTCACTACTCTGAACTTCGAACAGCAACTGTCCCCGGCGAACGAAGTCTCCCAGCCGAACGTGCAAGTCCACAACTCGGCCGTTGGCAAGCGAAATGACGGGTATTGTCTGAGAGATATCAGGGTTTACCGTACCAGTCACGTTGAGAGTAGAAGTGCTTCGATGCGGCACGGCAGAAACAAGCGCTAGGCGCTCGGGGTGCTCGACATGAAAGAGTTGGGGATCACCTGCGCGCTCGACCGTGGCCTTTGGCGGCCCCTCGGCAGCTTCATTGTGTTCCTTGCCTCTATCGCATCCCGTAAAGAACGAAACACACACAACCAGCATCGTGGCCGTGCGGATGACGCGCTGATTCATCCAAAAACTCCAAGATATCCAAGTTTTATGCTAGTGAAGACACCCATCAGAGAGTTCCTATCTTTCGAATAGTTTAAGGCTATCTTTCGATAGTTGCTGTGAATTCTCGCGTTCCTGCAGCATTATTCTGAAGGAAGATCGCGTTTACTGACCCGCTATCTTGAACTGGAGTCGCGTGGCAAATCTCGTCAGAGTCGTTCTTCTGATTCTCGTCATCGCAATCGCTGACTGGCGTGTAAACGCCAATGTCCCACTCGGTCTCTTGTATTTACTTCCAATGGCATTGGCCGGGACGTCGCTGACACGCTTTCAACTCGCGATGCTCGCTGCAATATGCACCGCTTTGGCAGAAGCGTTCGACAGCTTCGCATGGGCCACACCGACAGCGATTCCACGCGACATCCTGTACTTTTCTGCGTTCTGCGGTATCGGCCTGTTTGTGCACGAGGCACGGGCGAACCGCCTGAAGAGTGTGCTGCACTTGAGGGAGTTGGAAAAGGAGATGCAGGCCAGGCGCGAAGCAGAGGAGCAGTTAAGGATCCTGGTCGAGAGCAGCCCGATCGCCATCTTTACCACCGATGCGCACGGGCGCGTTCTCATTGCAAATGATGCCGCAAATCGCTTACTCCTGGTTGAGCCGGGTCAGCTTCAAGGGCAGAAAATCGATTTTTACCTTCCATCTCTTATGAAGGTTCCGGCGCTGCAGGGTGGTCAACTTTCTTTCCGTACCGTCATGCAATGCCGGGGTCAGCGACGAGATGGAGAGGCATTCATCGCCGAGGTATGGTTTTCGACATATTTTACGAGCGTAGGGCCCCGCCTGGCGGCAATGGTGGTCGATACCTCTCAGGATCTGCGCGATCGAGAGGAGGAGAATCTGCACCACTTATTGGCAGGCTCGAGAATTCTCGTTGGCGCCGTTTCCCACGAAGTGAGAAACGTATGCGGAGCGATCGCGGTAGTGCATGAAAACCTCGCGCGATCTCGCGCACTCGAGAGCAACAAGGATTTTGAAGCACTTGGTACCCTTGTACTCGCACTTGAACGAATAGCTTCGTTGGACCTGCGTCAGGCCGTCGAACCACCCGTCCGTGTTCACTTAAATTCCTTCTTCGAAGAGCTTCGGATTGTAGTGGGCCCAGGGCTTCACGAAAAAAACGTCGAGGACTCCTGGGAATCGGAGGCGAATCTCCCAATGGTATGGGCGGACCGCCAGAGCCTCATGCAGGTATTTCTAAACCTGATAAGGAATAGCGAGACTGCCATGGCGGCTCAGACCACGCGCCGCCTGCGAGTTGCCACCTCCATGGACTCTGGACATATTTTCGTCTCAGTGATGGATAACGGGCCCGGCCTCGATCATCCAGAGCTTCTGTTCAGGCCTTTTCACCAGAAGTCGCAACGCGTTGGCCTTGGACTATACCTGTCGCGGGCCCTTATGAGGTCCTTCCGAGGAGATTTGCGTTATCAGCCCTCCAGCGAAGGAGCTGTCTTTATCGTACAGCTTGCTCGCGCGATCGAGGTTCCTAATGATGCCTACTGAGCAGAAGATCCGATTGCTTCTGATAGATGATCACGGATTGTTTCGAGAAGGCCTGAGCAGGCTATTGGAAGCAGAGAGTGGACTTGAATTAGCAGGAAATGTCGCTTCCGTTCCGGAGGCCATTGGAGCTATGTACGAAAACCAGGTAGATGTCGTACTGCTGGACTTTGATCTCGGAGAGCAGACTGGCCTCGACTTCCTTACATTCCTCCGCACACAGAGGTTTGCTGGCCGCGTCCTAATTGTGACCGCCGGACTGAGCAATCTGGACACTTTGCGCGTTATGGAACTTGGGGCCGCCGGCATCTTTCTGAAGCATCGTTCGCCTTCTGACTTGGTTATTGCGATACGCAAGATCGTAGAAGGCGAAGCTTGGCTCGACTCGGGATCTTTGGACGCTCTCGTAGCCGCAGCTTCAGCTCCCAACGAAGTGGCGACTCCCGTCACCCTCACCGCGAAAGAGCGGGATGTACTCAGGGCAGTCTTCGCAGGACTAACGAATAAGGAAATCGGGACTAGGATGGGAATTTCCGAGGCCTATGTCAAAGCCATTTTGCAACGGCTATTCAACAAAACCGGGGTCCGCAGCCGCAGTCAACTTGTGCGGGTTGCCCTCGAAAATCAAAGCTGGCATGGGATCGACCTCGGGTCGTCGTTTTGATGAATCGGCGCCTTTTGCTGCTCCTGCAAGTCACTACCGTGCGTCATAACCTAGCCTGTAGCTTGTGGAGTTATTTGGGTTCTGACGCACATTTGGTGAAGCGGTGGAGTGCCCTTGCGTCGCGTTCGGAACCGAGGAGGATTCATGGACACGGGGGACTATCGGAACCGTGTTCTGAACCCTCTCGCAGAGAGGCTAGCGCTTCCCAAGCTGAATTTTCAGATTCTGCGTCGCACGATGGCAACACAGGCGCAGAGCATGGGTTCGGTGAAGGACATCCAGGCGCACCTGCGGCATGCGAAGGCCGACACCACGGCCAACGAGTACATGCAAGTGTTGCCGGAGAGCGTGAAGAGGATGGTCGGAGAGGTGTACGCCATGCTGACGAAAGGAGGGGAGAGTTTGCAGCACAAAAAGCCGCAAACTCTTCGGAGGGATTTGCTGTAAGTATTTGAGAGAAGTGGTAGGCACGAGGAGACTCGAACTCCTAACCTCTACCGTGTCAAAATCTTGGTATTCGATAATTCAACAACTTACAGGCTATCCGGGACTGCCAAAATCACTGATAATCCTTCATAATCCGTTGAGAAAGCGGAACCGTTGCGGAACGGAATCTCTCAGGCCGTTGCTCTCAACATCCGCGGGTTTCGAGCGCTTTCAGTGCAACAGGGCTTTTGCAGCTGGTCCTAGAGTCGAGTAAGCGGAAACTCATGAAAGCACGAATATTCGGACATCAAGTGAACCTCCACCCCGTCAAATGTCCGAGATGCCGGTTTTACGTCCATCTCTAACAATCTCGGCTGTGTCAATGTATTTTTGAACGTAAGACGGCACTCGCTCCGAGGAGCTGTTTCGTTACGCTTTGGTTGAACAAACTCATCATCGCCGACAAAGGTTCGCATGTAATCTTTCGGGCGGAATTCGGTCCGACCCAACCATCTCTCCGATCGCAGGTTCGACCATGATCACTACTTCGAACTCCCTGGATAGGGAGCGGGATGCCCAATCAAGTGGGCGGTGATTTACTTCAC
>Ga0210396_10006682_pt1 | contig 11025 bp, 9 predicted proteins | sample IncBWH17OmetaG_FD_155466 | JGI IMG/M metagenome (GOLD analysis project Ga0210396, IMG submission 155466) | Forest soil microbial communities from Barre Woods Harvard Forest LTER site, Petersham, Massachusetts, United States - Inc-BW-H-17-O ... | reverse complement strand
CCCAGCTACAGCGAGTTCATGGCCCAGGTCGATCGCGGGAATGTAAAAGAAGTTACGCTATATCTTTCGCCAACCAGCTACGAAATCGAAGGCGAATGGCGCGAACCCTCGAAGAAGTTCCGCACCACGATTTTCAAGGAATCGGCCCCCGATCTGGCCAAGACCCTGCGCGACAAGCAGGTCCTCATCAACGTCAAGGAAGTGAATCGCGCCGATTGGGTTACGTTCCTTCTGAACGCGGCACCGCTCTTTTTGCTCGTAGCCTTCTGGATTTTCATGATGCGCCAGATGCAGGCCGGCGGAAACAAGGCGCTGAGCTTCGGGAAATCGCGCGCGCGCCTGCTGACCGCGCAGCAGAAGAAGGCGACGTTCAAGGACGTGGCCGGCACGGATGAAGCCAAGGAAGAGCTTCAGGAAATTATCGAATTCCTGAAGGACCCGCAGAAATTCCAGAAGCTCGGCGGACGCATTCCCAAGGGCGTGTTGCTCGTCGGCCCTCCAGGAACGGGAAAGACCTTGCTGGCACGCGCCATCGCCGGCGAGGCGAACGTTCCATTCTTTTCGATTTCCGGTTCCGATTTCGTGGAAATGTTCGTCGGCGTGGGCGCCAGCCGAGTGCGCGACCTCTTCGAGCAGGGCAAGAAGAACGCGCCCTGCATCATTTTCATCGATGAAATCGACGCCGTGGGGCGCCATCGCGGCGCCGGCCTCGGCGGCGGGCACGACGAACGCGAACAGACGCTCAACGCCCTGCTCGTCGAAATGGACGGCTTTGAATCCAACGAAGGCGTGATCCTGATTGCCGCGACCAACCGCCCCGACGTGCTCGATCCCGCTCTGCTTCGCCCCGGCCGTTTTGACCGCCGTGTGGTCGTGGCGCGCCCGGACGTCAAGGGCCGCGAGGAAATTCTTCGCGTGCACACGCGCAAAGTTCCGCTGAGCGACGACGTCGATCTCTCCGTAATCGCCCGCGGCACGCCTGGATTTTCCGGTGCCGATCTGGCGAATCTCGTCAACGAGGCTGCTTTGTGGGCCGCGCGCCAGAGCCGCAAGCTCGTGATGATGGCGGATTTCGAGATGTCCAAGGACAAAGTCCTGATGGGCGTCGAGCGAAAATCCATGATTTTGTCCGAGGAAGAAAAGCGCAACACCGCGTTTCACGAGGCGGGTCACGCGCTCGTGGCGGCGATTACGCCCGGGACGGACCCGCTGCACAAGGTCACCATCATTCCGCGCGGCATGGCGCTGGGCCTGACGATGCAGCTGCCCATCGACGACAAGCACACTTATACGAAGACGTATCTCGAAGGCACTCTCACCGTGCTGATGGGCGGGCGCTGCGCAGAGGAAATTTTCCTGGGCCACATCACCACCGGCGCGGGCAATGACATTGAGCGCGCCACCGACATTTCGCGCAAAATGGTCTGCGACTGGGGCATGAGCTCGCTCGGGCCTCTCGCCTATGGCAAAAAGGAAGAAGCGATTTTCCTCGGCCGCGAAATTGCCCAGCATCGCGACTACTCGGAAGACACCGCCATTCGCATCGACCAGGAAGTTCATCGCATCGTGACCACCGCGTACAACAACGCGCGCGGCGTTCTCGAAAACAACCGCGACACGCTCGAGCGCATCGCCATGGCGCTGCTCGATCGCGAAGTCCTGGACGCCACCGAACTAAAGCTCCTCATGGAGAACAAGCCGCTGCCCGAGAAGGTTCGACCGGCGCCGCCATCGCCGCCGCAGCCTCTCCCCGGCGCAGAGCCAAAGCCCGCGCCGCGTCCCGAGTTGCGCCCCGCTCCAGGCTTCAGCAAGGGCTGACCCGAACCTGATAGAGTTTGGATGGAGGCAACCTGATGAGGATCGCCATCCTTTGTTTTTGTTTGGGTTGCTTCGCGGCTGTGACGTGGTCGCAATCAGAAGTTAACGTCGGTTCGGAGCCATCACCGATGGAGACCTTCGCCGGCGCACCGGGTGTCCGTACAACTTGGTCAAATGAGGTCGGGCGTCTCGAACACGATAATACCCGTGTTGTGTTCACCGCGTTGGTGATGGAGGATAGGTCGCTGCCCACACGAAGGGCACGCGGCGTAAGAGTCGATCTATCTAGGCTGCATTTCTGGCCGGTTCATACTCACGACCATATCTACCTGGACGAAGAGGCCACGGAGCGAACTCGCGCAGCGTTGGAGGAAATCTCCGCCGCCATCGCCGGCAATCGCGGCATGGGCGGGCGCGGCTGCACGGGGGCGAGAGAGTTCTGGCCGCTGTACGACTGGCCGTGGAACAAATACCACGAGTTGAATGCTCAGGTTTGCGGAGACTCAAAAAGCTCGGCGCTCGTATTGTCCGGTCGAGGCAAGCGTGAATCCTTTGAATTCCCCGACGAGAGTCCGGCTTCTCTTGCAGCTATTCTTGCCAGCGCATTGGACCAAGTGAAACAACACTAAAAGTATCTGCCTCGTATCTCATAAACAATCCCGCCTGCTCTTCCATGCGCTACCAGTTTGCGAATAGAGCAGAAATAACTCTGACCAACAATTTCGAAGGTGATGCTTCAGGTGCGCCAAAAAAACAGCGGCGGCTCATTGAGGAATGAACCGCCGCGCAATAAAGGAAATACAAACCGGCCAAAGGGTTATTTCGGCGCGGTCTTCCCGTTGTGCTTTTCGTTGTAGATCTGCTTGCTGGCGTTGTTCTGCCGCTGGTTGATGTTCTTCTTTTCCTGCGGGGTCAACTTTCCACCGTTGGCGGCCCGATCCGCGGCGATGTGCTTGTTGATGTTCTGCTCGTGATTTTCGGCCTTGGCGGCTTCCGAAGGCGACATTTGGCCGCTCTTGATACCATTGGCGATTCGGTCTTGCTGGTTTTCGCGGCGCTGGCCGACTTCGTTGTTGCCGTAGGTGGCGGTGTTGGCGTTGTGTTTGTCATTGTAGATCGACTTGCTCAAGTTGTTCTGTTGCTGGTTGACTTGCTGGTGTTCCTGCGGCGTCAGCGTTCCGCCGTTGGCCGCGCGGTCATTGTGGATTTCCTTGTTCAAGCCCGCTTCGCGGTTCTCCAGGTTCTTGGTTTCGCCGGCCGTCAATTGCCCGGAGGCGACACCGTTGGCGATGCGCCCCTGCTGGTTGAAGCGGCGCCCGTTCACCGAATCCATCGCCGCGGTACTCGGCCGTCCGCCGTTCACGGACGCCAGTTGAGTGCGGTCGGCGCGCGCGGTCTGCTCGTGCGAGAGCTGGTTAGACGTCGGTTGGATGTGCTGCTCGTGCTCGTAGGACATTTCCGTCGCCGTCGGCCGGGCCGATACTCCTCCCTCTCCGTTGAATGCCGCATGGTTTACGACGGTGGTGTTGTTGATGACCGTCTTGTCGACGTAGGTGTTGTGAACGATGGTGGTGTTCACGTTCACGACAGCCGTGTTGTAAACGAAGCCGCCTCCGCCCCAATGCCCGCCAACGAAGCCGACGCCGCCATACCCGAAACCGTAATTAATCCCGCCGTAAAAGCCCACGTGCGGCCCCCAATAGCCCGCATGCCAGCCGTAAACTCCGCCCGCAAAGCCCCAGTAGCCGGGAGTCCAGAGCACTCCAACGCGGGGCGGTGCCACCCAAACGCCCGGAACCCAGAAGTAGCCGTCCGGTCCATAAGACCAATAGCCGGGAGTCCAGATATATCCATCCGTGGGGCAGGGCGGCTGCGTGTAGACCGGCAAAGCCGGCGGCCCGATATGGATGGCGACCCCGACTGCAATTTGCGCAAACGATGCGCTGGGAACCGCCAGCAGCAGCAACGGCAGCAACAGGAACATTAAATTTCGGCGTTTTAAGAACGCTCGCATAAGTAGACCCTCCGTAGTCCTTTCTAATCTTGAAATCAACGTGCAATCCTGGCCTTGGCGGGCTGCCCTTCCCAATTGGGGGTAAATATTCAACCCGTCCGACGGGGCAGCGGTGCCTCCTGGGCGGCTGGTCGGAACCCAGGTCCTAGCCTATCCATCTAATTCAACACGGGTCGCGGCAAAATGTCTCTCAGGTACTCGCGGTAGGTGTCCTGAGGGGCAACTGGCCTCCGGTACGACTGGCCCTCAGGCGAGGTGCGCCTCGGTTGCGAGCCCGTCTCGTATACTTGTGTGACAGGCCCGCAGGCCGCGACGGATGGTATACTAGCCGACTCTTATGGCCAAGCTGACACAGGAAGGCCTCGCCAGCGTCCCGCCCGAAGTGATGGCGGGATACGAACCGGTCATCGGTCTCGAAGTGCACGTGCAGCTGAAGACCCTGACCAAGGCGTTCTGCAGCTGCTCGACGCGCTTCGGCGATCCGCCGAATTCCAACACCTGCCCAGTCTGCCTGGGAATGCCGGGCGCGCTGCCTATGCTGAACAAGCGCGCCGTCGAGCTGGGCATCCGCGCGGCGCTGGCTCTGCATTTGAACGTGCAGGATTTCTCCCGCTTCGCCCGAAAAAATTATTTCTATCCGGACCTGCCCAAGGGCTATCAAATTTCCATGTATGAATTGCCTCTGGCAACGAACGGGCACCTCGAAATCGAGCACGACGGCCAGGTGAAGCGCATCGGGATCACGCGGCTGCATCTTGAGGACGACGCCGCGAAGAATCTGCACGAAGGCTTTCCGGACTCTGCGGAAAAAAGTTATATCGATTACAACCGCGGCGGCACTCCGCTCGCGGAAATCGTCTCCGAGCCCGACCTCCGTTCGCCGACCGAAGCGCACGCGTATCTCACGGCGCTGAAAGAAGTAATGCTGTACACCGAGGTGAGCGACTGCAACATGGAGGAAGGCTCGCTGCGCTGCGACGCGAATGTGAGCGTGCGGCGGCGCGGCGCGGAGAAATTCGGCACCAAGGCCGAAGTGAAAAATCTCAATTCCTTCCGCTACTTGCAGCGCGCCCTCGAATACGAAATCGAGCGGCAAGTCGGCGTCCTCGAATCCGGCGGAAAGATCGCGCAGGAAACGCGCCTGTGGAACGTGGCAGGAGGACGCACCGAGTCCATGCGCTCGAAGGAATTCGCGCACGACTACCGCTATTTCCCCGAGCCGGATTTGCTCCCCGTGCGCGTCAAAGCCGCGTGGCGCGATGAAATCGCGGCCGCCATGCCGGAGCTGCCGGACGCGAAACGCAAGCGTTTTGTGCGCGAGTACGGCATCACGCCGTACGATGCCGGGGTGCTGGCTTCTTCGCGCGAGCTCGCGGATTATTTTGAAGAAGTGCTTCGCGCGGGCGCGCCGGGAAAATCCGCGGCCAACTGGATTCAGGTCGAACTGCTGCGCCAGCTGAAAGATGCGGGAAAAGAAATTACGGAAAGCCCGCTTGCGCCCGCTCAGTTTGCGGTTTTGATCGCCAAAGTCGAAAGCGGCGAAATCAACGCGGCGTCGGGAAAGAAAGTATTTGCACGGATGTTTGAGACGGGCAAGCCCGCGGCGGAAATCATCGCGGCGGAGGGATTCGCGCAGGTCAGCGACACGGGCGAAATCGAGCGCTGGGCCCGCGAAGTGATCGAGAAGAATCCCGACAATGTGGCCAAGTACCGCGCGGGAAACGAGGGTGTGTTCAAGTTTTTCGTAGGCCAGGTGATGCGAGCCTCACGCGGCCAAGCCAACCCGCAAGCCGTGAACGACACGCTAAAACGCCTGCTTTCTTGAATCCTGGATTACTCGTAGGGGCATCCGCTGCGGCGGACCGTGCCCCTACGGATACGTCGCGATGGCGCTTTGGAAGGAGCAACTCGATGTTGAAGGAAGGCGATCCCGCCCCGGCGTTCCGGCTTCCCGCCGACGACGGCCGCGAAATTTCCCTGCAGGATTTGTGCGGCAAGCACGTCGCGCTGTATTTCTATCCCAAGGCCAGCACGCCCGGCTGCACCACGGAAGCCATCGAATTCAGCGAATCGAAGAACGAGTTTGACAAATTGAACACCATCATTCTCGGCTGCAGCGCGGATTCCGTGGAATCGCTGGCAAAATTCAAGGCCAAGCAAAAGCTGAATTTCCCTCTGCTCAGCGATCCGGACTTCAAGGTGATTGAAGCGTACGACGCGCGCCGCATGAAAAGTTTCCTGGGGAAATCCTATCTGGGCATCGTGCGCAGCACCGTCCTGATCGCCCCCGACGGCAAGGTGGAAAAAATCTGGTCGACAGCCAAAGCCAAAGGCCACGCCGCCGAAGTGGTCGAAGCGTTGAAAGGGCTTCAGTAGGATAGGCTTCAGCCTGTCTGCTTTTGGCCGACGAAATTCAAACCCAGACAGGCTGAAGCCTATCCTACCAACGGCTCACAGCGTCGTTATGAACTCCCCCTCATGTTCTTCGATGAACAAATTGTCGAGCAGACGAGTCTTGCCAATCCGTACCGCCAGCAGCGCGAAACACACGCCACGAAGCCGCGTGACCTGTTCCAGTGTATCCGCATCGACCAATTCGGCGTAATCCAGATCGGCGAGCGGCTCGCGACGAATCGTCTCGCGCATCGAAGCCGCAAGACGCATGGCGTCGCGCTCTCCGCTAGAAATGGACGCGCGCGCCCTATCGAGCGCGCGGAAGAGAATCGTTGCGGCGCGGCGCTCCTCGGGATCCAAATAGGCGTTGCGCGATGACATCGCCAGCCCATCCGGCTCGCGCACAATCGGGCACACCACAATTTCCGAATCGAGATGCAGATCGCGCGCTATCTGCCGAATGATGCGCGCCTGCTGCGCGTCCTTGCGCCCGAAGAACGCGCGATGCGGCTGCACGATTTCAAGCAGCTTCAGAACCACGGTCGCGACCCCGCGAAAATGCCCGGGCCGCGCTTTGCCTTCGAGCCGGTCGGAAAGTCCTTCGACGTTCACCCAGGTGCGGAAACCCGGCGGATATATTTCCGACGCATCAGGCGCAAACAAATAGTCGACCCCTGCGTCTTCCAGTGCTTTGCTGTCGCGATCGAGGTTGCGCGGGTATTTCTGAAAATCTTCGCCCGCGACAAACTGTGTTGGGTTTACGAAAATGGAAGCGATCACCGGACGGGAATCGGCGACTGCTGCGCGCACGAGCGATAGATGTCCCTCGTGGAGAGCGCCCATGGTCGGCACGAAGCCGATGGTGCGCCCCTCGGCGCGCGCCTGGCGCGAGACTTGCTTCATCCATTCGATCGTGTGGATGGTTTCCAAGAGGGGTGAAGTAGCGTGGGCTTCAGCCTGCGGCTCTTAGTCCCCGCGAGGACAAAACCAGCACAGGCGAAAGCCCGCGCAACCCAGAAATCACGCGCGCGCCGCCGCAGCCTGTTCGCGATAATATCCGATCAAATCGGTGGAGACCGGCTTCACGCCCAGCTGCCGCAGCATCGTGACGATTTGCCCGCGGTGATAGCTGGCGTGATTCGTGAGCTGGTGCAGGCTCTGCCACAGCGGATTGGAAAATTCATCGCCGCTGAACGATTTGTACCGCATGACCCGGTCCAGGTCTTGCGGCGTGAGCTTCGAGACGTATTCAATGTAGTGCTGGTCCATCTCCTCCAGTTTGGCGCGAATTGACTCGAGATCGGGAAATCCGGCTCCGGAAACGAGAGCGGAAGGCGAGCGTCCCTGAATGCGTTCGTTCCACACCCACTCGGCGCCGTACAGGTGCGCGACCGTATCGCGCACGGAACTGAAACTCGAACCGAGATTGCGCGTGAATTGTTCGTTCGTGAGCGCCGCGCAGGCATCGAGCAGACGCCGATCGGCCCAGGCGTTGTACTGAAACAAGGTGCGAAGCAGTTCAGGCGTAACCATCGAATATCCTCCGGCGTGGATTCTAATCTATTCGTTTGGAATGCGCGCTTATTTGCGCTGTGCAATCAAAGACCCGGCATGCTCGTGCCGAGCATGGTACGACTCGTCATCGGAAGGGAACGATCCCCGCTGTACGTCCCGGCAGTAATCCGCGGCTGCGCGCGAAATGATTTCTCCCACGTTGGCATACTGTCGGGCAAATTTCGGCTTGTGGCCGAAGCTCAACCCGACGAGGTCATGAATCACCAGCACCTGCCCATCGCAATCCGGACCCGCGCCGATGCCGATCGTGGGAATTTTCAATTCGGCAGTGATGCGCGCGGCAAGTTCGCGCGGGATCGACTCCAGCACGATGGAGAAGGCGCCCGCCGCTTCCACGGCGCGCGCGTCGCGCAAGATCTGCTCGCCCGCCTCTTCGGTCTTGCCCTGCACGCGGAATCCGCCGAACGCGTTCACCGACTGTGGCGTCAGCCCAATGTGCCCCATGACCGGAATTTCGGCGTCCACAATGCGCGAGATTAGGTGCATGCGCCGCTCGCCGCCCTCGATCTTGACGGCCTCGGCGCCTGCTTCCTTTACGAAGCGCACGGCGTTGCGCACGGCCGCCGCCGGGTCATCGTGGTAGCTGCCATACGGCATATCAGCCACCAGCAACGCGTGCCGCGTGCCGCGCCGCGCCGATCGCGTGCAGTGCAGCATTTCTTCCATGGTGACGGGCAGCGTGCTGTCGTACCCGAGCGCCACCATCCCCAGCGAATCCCCGACCAGCAAAACGTCCACGCCCGCTTCGTCGAGCAGGCGCGCCGTCGGATAGTCGTACGCCGTGAGGCAAGTGATTTTTGCCGCCGTTGAATTTTGTGAGGAACCGCCAGACTTGCGTTCGAGGATGCTCGGCACGGTAATTTTACCGTTGCCTGCAGAAGGAACAGCGCTCATGACTGCCTCCGGTGCCGCTCCCTGAGTTCGGGATACAGCCCATTGCGGAAATGATTTTACCAGATATGGTCCACGAAACCTAACGGCCCGGGATTCAGCTTGGCAGCATGAATTCGTCATCGGTTTTCGGTGCTTCATTTGCCATTCTCTGGGAAATGTACTATTCTGTATGTACAGTACGGTGGCTACAAACTTGCGCTTTGCATGGGATGAAAAGAAGAACCGCCTGAATCTTGTCAAACACAAGGTCAGCTTTGAAACTGCGGCGCTCGTGTTTGAAGATCCTCACTCCGTCAGCCGCTCAGACAGGATCTAAGACGGAGAGGAGCGCTGGCAAACTTTGGGGGTTGCGGTCGGAGTGGCTGTGCTCCTCGTAGCTCATGTCGATTACGAAGAAGGCGGCGAGGAAGTGATCCGGACCATCTCTGCTCGAAAGGCGACTCCACGCGAGAGGCAGGCTTATGAAGAAGGCATCTAAGAAACAGACCAAGGAGTTGGCTGCACTCGCCGCCCTGCGCGACGAGGAAATCGATCTTACAGATTTGCCTGAAGTCCTGGACTGGAGCGGGGCAGTCGTCGGGAAATATTACCGGCCGATCAAGAAATCGCTCACCATACGCCTGGATGCCGATGTTCTAGCCTGGCTGAAGGGCCAGGGCCGAGGCTACCAAACGCGGATTAACCAGATGCTTCGGGCAGCAATGGAATCACGGGCGGGCAGGCGCAGAGCATGAACCGAAGCTGATCTTAATTAGCGACTTTGAATGTGAGTATTTTAGCCAGGACCTTAATGCAATGGAATGGAGTCCACGAGGCCCCGGACGAATTCAACTGCTTTGAATGCTTAGAGTTACAACGGGTCCAAATTATTGGTTCATCTCGAATTTCAGCCTCTAGCGTGTCCAACCCGTTAGCTGTAACTGATTCCCGAACCTGCCCTCAAATACCAGCCTAGTGACCCTCAAGGTCTCCTACACTGAAAGAAGAAACGCAGTTGGAGACCGAACTGGTCCGGCCACCGGACGGAGAGCCTTCATGCTGATCCCGCTTCGCCATGAGAACATGCAAGGGCGCCGCTGGCCCGTTATCACGTTTGGAATCATCGCATTGAATGTCATCGTTTTCCTCGGAACGCATTGGACGATCGAGAAGCAGGAACCGGAACTGAGCCAAGTGAAGATACATCTGGTCTTGTTAGCCGCCGCCCACCCAGAGCTAAAAGTCCCCGAAGAAGCGCGCGAGTTTGTCGCCTACATCGAGACCAGGAACGCGGCTCTATGGAAGGAGGCGCAAAGGCCGAACCGCGACATTTTCGATATCTGGGACGCCAAATTTCGCGCGCAGGATGACCCGGAGATCTTGCAGGCGGAAATGAATTCGCTCGGCCAATCCTATGCCGAGTTGAATTCAGCTTCGCTCCTGAGCAAATACGCCTTCGTTCCGGCGCACCCGACTCTCATGAGCTTGATCACCGCGAATTTCCTGCATGGCGGCTGGCTGCACCTGATTGGCAACATGTGGTTTTTGTGGCTTGCGGGAGCCGTTCTGGAGGACACCTGGGGCCGGATGATCTATCCCGCGTTTTATTTGGTCGCCGGCGTACTCGCCTACCAGGTGCACGCCATGGTTTTGCACGGTAGCTTCACGCCAACTCTTGGCGCTTCGGGAGCGATCGCTGGCCTGATGGGCGCGTTCCTCGTGCGATTCCCCACCACAAAAATCGAGATGGGCTGGCTGCTTTTCTTCCGCTTCTACCGCTTCAAGATGGCCGCCTATTGGCTCCTCCCTTTATGGCTACTGATCGAAATCCTCTACGGGTCCGTGGGGGCTTCGTCCGGAGTGGCGCACTGGGCTCACATCGGCGGATTCGCCTTCGGCGCTTTGATCGCCGTGATCATTCGGAAATCCGGTCTTGAGCAGATGGCCGAAAAGGGGATTCAGGAAAAAATCTCCTGGGTCAGCCACCCCTTGCTCGCGGAAGCCGGCGAGCAAATGGAGAAGGAGCAACTCGACCTGGCCGCCGCGAACCTGCAAAAACTTCTGAAGGAAAAGCCCGACTCCATCGACGCGTATCGCATGCTGCAGCGCATCTACTGGCAGAAAAACGATATCCCGGCGTTTCGCGACGCTCTCGGAAAACTCCTGGCGCTGGAAATCAAGACGAACGACCACGAAGGCGCGATGCAGACCTGCCAGGATTTCAGGAATGCCGGCGGAGAAAAACTCCCAGCGTCCCTGTGGCTTGATTTTTGCCGTCAGATGGAGACCCAGCCGGACGTCTCGCGCGCCGTGGAAGAATATTTGGAACTCGCGAAAGCTTATCCCAGCGA
>Ga0210396_10006681_pt1 | contig 11025 bp, 9 predicted proteins | sample IncBWH17OmetaG_FD_155466 | JGI IMG/M metagenome (GOLD analysis project Ga0210396, IMG submission 155466) | Forest soil microbial communities from Barre Woods Harvard Forest LTER site, Petersham, Massachusetts, United States - Inc-BW-H-17-O ... | reverse complement strand
GACACTAAAGTTCACGAAGGGAACCCTTTAGAATATGAGGATGGTTTCTCCTCGATCCGCTGCTCCCGACATGGTCATCGAATCGCAGCGGGACGAGTTTCTGATCAGCACGGATCCATCCCGCCTCAACTTCGACGTGATTCACGGATTTCTGACCAATTGCTACTGGTCGAAAGGGATTCCGCGGGAAGTCGTGGCGCGATCGATCGAGCATTCCCTGTGCTTCGGAGTTTATGATGGTAGCGGCGCGCAGTTAGGCTTTGCCCGGGTCGTCAGCGATTTCGCGACGGTCGCGTATCTCGGCGATGTGTTCATTCTGGAATCGCATCGCGGGCGCGGCCTGAGCAAGTTGCTCATGGAATGCATTACGCAGCATCCTGCGTTGCAGGGTTTGCGGCGATGGATTCTGCTGACCCGCGACGCGCACGGGCTCTACAAGAAATTTGGCTTCACGCCGGTGAAGGCGCCGGATCGCTACATGGAACGGCACGATCCCAGCGTTTACGAAACCAGGAAAACGACATGACAACTTCTCCTTCCTCAAAGATGTACCGCCCGCTGTATGAAAGCGATCCGCAGATTGCCGCCGCAATCGACAACGAGACTCGCCGTCAGCACGAAGGCCTCGAGCTGATTGCGTCGGAGAACTTCGTCAGCGAAGCTGTGCTGGAAGCCGCGGGCTCGGTGTTCACGAATAAGTATGCCGAGGGATATCCCGGCAAGCGCTACTACGGCGGCTGCGAGTATGCAGATGTTGTCGAGAACCTGGCACGCGACCGTGCGAAGCAACTGTTCGGCGCGGAACACGCCAACGTGCAGCCTCACGCCGGGTCGCAGGCCAACATGGAGGCTTACGCCGCGATACTCCAGCCAGGCGATACGATTCTGGGGCTGAACCTGGCGCATGGCGGACATCTTACGCATGGGCATCATCTAAATTTTTCCGGCAAGACCTACAAGATCGTTCCTTACGGCGTCACCAAAGAAACGGAAACCATCGACTACGACGAACTGGAAAAGCTCGCGATGCAGGAGCGGCCGAAGCTGATCATTGGCGGAGGCAGCGCTTATCCTCGCATCATTGATTTCGCCCGCATGCGGCAGATCGCCGACAAAGTGGGCGCGCTTTACCTGGTCGACATGGCGCACTTTGCTGGGCTCGTGGCCGGTGGAGCGCATCCGTCGCCGGTGCCGCACGCGCACATTGTTACTTCGACGACGCACAAGACTCTGCGGGGGCCGCGCTCCGGGATGATCCTCTCCAAGGCCGAATTCGCGCAGGCCATCGACAAGGTTGTGTTCCCGGGAATGCAGGGAGGACCGCTGGTTCACATCATGGCCGCCAAGGCAGTGTGCTTTCAGGAGGCGATGCAGCCTGAATTCCGCGACTACGCGCGGCAGGTGGTCGCCAACGCGAAAGTACTGGCGCAGTCGCTGGCCGACGAAGGCTTCCGCATCATTTCCGGTGGCACCGACACTCACCTTATGCTGGTCGACGTTTTCTCCAAGGGCATGCTGGGCAGCGACGCTGAGAAGGCCCTGGGCGAGGCAGGGATCACGGTCAACAAGAACGCGATTCCGTTCGATACCAATCCGCCGATGAAGCCGAGTGGGATCCGCCTCGGTTCACCGGCCATGACCACGCGCGGTATGAAGGAAGGGGAAATGCGGCAGATCGGGCGCTGGATCTCAGAAGCCCTACTGCATCGGACGGACACCGCCGTGCTGAGCACGATTCGCAAGCAAGTGCTCGATCTGTGCGAGGCGTTCCCGCTCTATGCGGATCGCAGAGCGAGGGCGCAAGCAGAGGTGCGGGCATAATTCCTCTGTGACCTCCGTGACCTCTGTGGTTAAATGCCTTCATTGAAGATCGCCATCGATATTCGGCGGATGACCGAGTTTGGCGTAGGCACCTATATCCGCAACGTGGTTCGCACGCTGGGGCGGCTCGACCGCCAGAATAAATATCTGCTGATCGGATCTCCCGCCAAGGTCGAGGAAATCGGCGCGCTACCGCCCAACTTTCACGCAGTTCCGCTGCTCGCGTCGGACCGAACTGTCCAGGGATACCGCGAGTTCCGCACCGCCTTGCAACGGCTGAATTGCGACCTCGTCCACATTCCCAATCTGTTCTCGGTACCGCGGATGCTGCCTTGTCCGTATGTGATGACCGTACACGACATGCTGGAACACATGTCGCGCGCGCGTGAGCAGAGCGGGTTCTGGCGTTCGGTTCACTTTCAGATGACGAAGCGAGTGCTTGCCGGAGCCGCACGAATTTTTGCTGTTTCGAATTTCACGTGCAATGAAATCGAGAAGCTATTCGAGATTCCGTCCGACCGGGTCGAGGTGGTCTACAACGCCATTGATGAACGCTTTCTGCACGGCCACGCCACCGCTCCCGAGCGCGACCTGATTGCGCGGCGCTACCAGGTCACGTATCCGTTTCTGTTGTACGCAGGGAGGATCAGTCCGCATAAGAACGTCGTGCGCATGATCGAGGCATTTTCCGCGCTGAAGACGGAACTGGAACGGGACCAGGCGTATCCCGATCTTAAGCTCATCATCATCGGTGACGATCTTTCGGGCAATCCGGATCTACGGCGGACGGTGGTGCGCAGCGGAGTGCAGCACGATGTGCGCTTTCTGGGATTCGTGCCGATCGAGGTGCTACGAATTTTCTACGATGAGGCGAAGATCTTTGTCTTTCCATCGCTGTATGAAGGCTTCGGCTTGCCTCCGCTCGAGGCCATGGTGCACGGGACTCCGGTGGTGACTTCGAACGTATCGTCACTTCCCGAGGTGGTGGGGAACGCGGCGGTGCTGGTGAATCCCGAAAACGTATTTGAGATTATGCGCGCTCTCCACCGCGTTCTCATGGACAAGCCTCTGCGCGACCGCATGAAGGAACGCGGCTACCAGCAGGCTGCGAAGTTCTCCTGGGAAACGTCGGTGAGGCGAATCTTGGAGGCCTACGGCCAGATCGCCCACGGCGGCCGGCCGAATGCCGGTCAACTGCCCGCCGCGGACTGAAGGGCGCGGACTTACTTCACCAGCGGGTTGCCTGGCGACAGAATGGCGAGCTTGTGGAGCTTGGCGGTGATGCGAGTCTTATCGACATCGGTTTTGGCGGCGGCCAGGCGCTTGCGCAACTGGACAATCTTTTCTTTGCGGGTACGGCGCCGGCGAATCTCCGGCCGACGGCTGGGTGCTGACATGGGACGCTCCTTAGAGTGAGTTTCGTAAAATTTGTTGGTAGCCGGACCTGTAAGCCGAATTCTGTCCGCGGGATTGCTCCCGCTGGACGGCCATTCCTCTGGGCCGCGCATTACTGCGCGGCTCTAGCGACCTACCCGAAGGTTTGACGCACCGAGCCGGCACGTGTCCGGGATCGAAATCCCGGACTTCCTCCCTATTTGGTCTTGCTCCGTGTGGGGTTTGCCCTGCCCGCTGCATTACTGCCGCGGCGGTGCGCTCTTACCGCACCTTTTCACCCTTACCCTGGCGTTGCCGCCAAGGCGGTATGTTTTCTGTGGCACTTTCCGTCAACCGGGCTTGAACCCGGCTTCCCGGACGTTATCCGGCACACTGCTCTGCGGAGTTCGGACTTTCCTCTCCCTGCGCCCGAAGACGCTGAGAGCGACCGTCCGGTCCGGCTGCCTACGAAACGATTATACCCGGCTGCCGGCTCTCCGCTTCCCGGCATCGGGAACCTTGCCAGCCCTTTTGCCGTATCCTCATACGTTAGGCGTAGACTTGACTCTTCCGGGAGCAAGCGCGGTTCTGCGGAACCCGGACGCCGAGCACCGGAAACCACCTCATGCACATCGCCGAAGCCGTCCGCGTGGCACTGCAGTCTCTCTGGGCGAATAAGCTGCGCTCGGTGCTCACCCTGCTGGGCGTGGTCATCGGCGTCGGCGCCGTGATCGCAGTGCTTACCTTCGTCAGCGGCATTAACCGCTATATTGCTGAGAAGGTCTTCAACCTCGGGGCTGATGTTTTCATCATCAACAAACACTCCTCGGTCATCACCAATATTGACCAACTGCTGGAAGGCGAAAAGCGCAAAGACATCACGCTGGAGGACTATTATGCCGTCGCCGAAGGCTGCGGCCGATGTGCTGACTTGGGGGCCATGGTCGCGAACCCCGTAGGGAAAGTGAAATACGGCCAGCAGTCCATCACTAATACCTTCATACGGGGACTTACGCCCTCGATGCCGGCCATCCTGAATATCGATATGAGTGCGGGACGTCCGATCAACGAAGTTGACGTCAACAACCACGCCATGGTGGCGGTGATCGGAACGGATCTAGTGGACAACCTTTTCCCGGGAGAAGACCCGCTGAACAAGGAAATACATGCCGGGGGGCAGTCCTATCGGGTGGTCGGCATCGGGAAGAAACAGGGCACGACACTTGGACAGAGCCGTGACAACTATCTGATGGTCCCCATCACGGCCTATCTCAAGCAATACGGCAGCCACAACAGCATCATCATTTGCGGCAAGGCCGCCGGAGTTGGCAGCCAACTGGATGCGGCGATGGACGAGGCCCGGGTGATCCTGCGCGCCCGGCGCCACGATGCGCCGGGCGCACCTGACAGCTTTGCGATCGAGACCAATGAGAATTTTCTGTCCCTGTGGGCGAGCCTGACCCAGACGTTCTTCATCGCCATGATTGCCATCGCCGCCACCGCGTTGGTAGTCGGGGGCATCGTCATCATGAACATCATGCTGGTATCTGTGACTGAGCGAACGCGCGAAATTGGAATCCGGAAGGCGATGGGCGCGCGCCGTCAGGACGTTCTGCTCCAGTTCCTGATTGAATCCAGCACGGTGGCGCTGGTCGGGGGCTTTCTGGGTGTGGTCGGCGGAGTCGTCGTGGCTAAGAGCGTTACGCTGCTCATCGGGATGCCGTCCTCCGTCCCACTGTGGTCGGTGGTTGCGGCGCTGCTGGTATCGAGTAGCGTGGGCCTGTTTTTCGGAGTGTATCCGGCAAGGAGAGCGGCTCGTCTTGATCCGATTGTGGCCCTAAGGTTCGAAATGTGAGAACGAGTTTCTGAACGAAGACTCATATGCAACGACATGACTACAGCGAGATTTTTGGCATGGCGATCGACACCTTGCGCAGCAATAAGCTGCGGTCTGCGCTTACGGTCTTGGGTATCGTCATTGGCGTGGTCGTCGTGATCGGGATTTCCTCGTTCGTCAGCGGCCTGAACACCAGTGTGATGGAGTCGATTGGAAGCATGGGTTCAGACCTGATCTTCGTGTTTCATATTCAACCTTTCAGTTTCAGCCGCCCCACGGAGGAAATGCGCACTCGCAAGGTGCTGACTCTAGAGGATTACGAGGCGATCAGCGAATTGCCCCACGTGAAGGCCGCGACTTGTGGGTTACGCTACCAGCGGCCGGAGTTCGGTACGGGAACCTACTCAGTGAAATACGAGGGCCGCAAGACTAAGAACACAATTTTGGAAGGCGACGTTTACACCTGGAAAGACGTCTTCGATCTGCAGCCCAAGCAAGGGCGATGGTTCACTCAATTGGACGAAGAGCATCGCGCCCCGGTGACTGTGTTGGGATCCGACGTGGACGAAGAACTATTTCCCAACGGGAACGGACTAGGCAAAGAAATCAACATTGATGGGCAGTTGTTTACCGTGGTGGGAATTGCCGAAAAGCGTAAGAGTGCGTTTGGCGGAGGAAAAAATGCAGAGGATAACCTGGTCTTCTTTCCCCTGAGCACTTTCATAAAACTGCATCCGGAAGTCGAGCGGACCGGGTATTGGATAACGCTGAAGGCAACCTCCCACGAAGACATGGCCAAGGCCGAGGATGAAATCCGCCAAGTCATGCGCCGCCGCCGCAAAGTGCCACCGCAGGACGCGGACAATTTCGCCATCTTCACTCAGGACGCAATGTCGGATCTCTGGAACCAGTTGACCGGCATGCTTTTCGTGTTCATGGTTGCCGTCTCGAGTGTGGCATTGATGGTGGGGGGCGTGGGCGTGATGAACATCATGCTCGTTTCGGTGACCGAGCGGACGCGGGAGATTGGAGTGCGCAAAGCCATTGGCGCGCGCAAGGCTGACGTCCTGCTGCAATTCACGATCGAGGCGGTGATTCTGACCGCGATCGGCGGCATCATCGGCGTGTTGCTGGGTGCCTTCATTGTCTGGCTCCTGCCGCTGATATGGTCTACCTTGCCGGCGCGCCTGTCGGCTTTTTGGGTGGTTTTGGCCTTCTGCGCGGCTACGGGGGTGGGGCTCATATTCGGGATTTATCCAGCGTGGAAAGCGGCGAACCTGGATCCGATTGAGTCGTTGCGGTACGAATAACCGGCCTGCCTCCTGATAAACTTACCCAGACAGTCATCCCCTGGAAGCCGGACGCCGAGAGCCGGAAGCCGACCTCATGAACATTGCTGAAGCCATCCGAATCGCGCTGCGGTCCTTGTGGGCCAACAAGCTGCGGTCTGTGCTCACGCTACTGGGCGTCGTGATTGGCATTGCGGCGGTCATCGCGGTGGTCACGTTTGTGTCGGGGATTCAAGATTACGTGGCCACGAAGATTTTCAACCTCGGGGCTGACGTTTTCATCGTGGCCAAAATGTCGCCGGTTGAAACCAATGTCGAGCACTTTCTGGTGGCGGAGAAACGCAAAAACCTGAAACTGGAAGACTACCAGGCGGTGCTTGCAGCCTGCCGCCACTGCGAGTACGTGGGCGCGATGGCACGCGGCAGCGGAAAAGTGAAACACAACGAACAATCCATCAGCGACACAACTATCCAGGGAATCACCCCTTCGGTTGCGTCCATTCTCGACACCGACCTAACTTACGGCCGCATGTTGAACGACACCGATTTGAACAACCACTTGCAGGTGGCCGTCGTGGGTACCGACATCGTCGAGCATCTGCTGGGTGGGGCCGACCCGCTGGGTCAGGAGATCCGCATCGACGGTTGGACTTACCAGGTGATCGGCGTCGGGAAAAAAAAAGGCAAGACGCTGGGGCAAAGCGCCGACAACTACGTGTTGATCCCCGTGACCGTATACCTGAAGCAGTACGGGTCGCACAACGACAGTCTTCGAATTTGGGGCAAGGCCACGGCAACGGGAGCTCCGTTGAGCCAGGCGATCGATGAGGCCCGGATTGCGTTGCGCGCTCAACGGCATGACCGAGTTGGCGAAGAAGACAGTTTTGAAGTCGAAACCAATGCCAGCCTGTTGAGCATCTGGTCGGGGTTGAGCAGCACATTTTTCATGGCGACAATTGGTATTGCTGCGGTCTCGCTGGTTGTGGGGGGAATCGTCATTATGAATATCATGCTGGTCTCAGTGACCGAGCGGACGCGCGAAATCGGCATTCGTAAGGCGCTGGGAGCCAGGCGCGACGACGTGCTTCTGCAATTTCTGATTGAGGCCGTCATCCTGGCACTGATCGGCGGCGTGCTGGGAGTACTCGCTGGGGCGGGAGTGGCTGAAATAGTTACGCTGTTGATTGGAATGCCGTCGTCGATCAAGCTGTGGGCGGTAGCTGCGGGGTTACTGGTTTCCGCCAGCGTGGGAGTGTTCTTCGGCGTCTATCCCGCCCGCAAGGCGGCGCGGCTGGATCCGATCGTGGCGCTGCGGTTTGAAATGTAAAAGCCTTCGGCTCTCGGCGTCTGGCTTCCGGAAAAACCGAGGGTTTGGAACGAAGTTGGAAGCCCGCTTTGGAAGGGCCTTCGGGAAGCTCGGATAGCGGAAGCCGGCAGCCGGTTCTTTATGATACGCAAAGACGAATTCGGCGAAATCGTTCGCATGGCGACGGACACGATCCGCAGCAACAAGCTGCGCTCCGTGCTGACTGTGCTGGGCATCGTGATTGGAGTCGCCGTCGTGATCGGCGTTTCATCGATCGGCCGAGGCTTAGATGAGAATGTCCGCGAGATCGTCAGCAGCATCGGTTCTGACGTGATCTTCGCTTTCCACATCGAGCCTTTCACGTTCGGCCGACCCACTGAAGAAATGCGGACTCGCAAGGAACTGACCTACGATGACGCCGTGGCCATGCGCGACCTGCCCCACGTCAAGGCAGTCACGGCGGGCATCCGCTATTTCCGGCCGGAGTTGGGCATTGGTACATTTGCCGTGAAGTACGGGGACCGAAAGGCGAAGAACACGATTCTCGAAGGCGACCAGGCTTCCGCCAAGGAAGTGTTTGACCTTCTGATTGCGAGCGGCCGTTGGTTCAGCGAGGTAGACGAAGAGCACCGGTCGAACGTTGTTCTGCTGTGCGCTGACACCACGGAGGAACTGTTTGGTACCGAGAGTCCGCTCGGTAAAGAAGTCAACATCGAAGGTCAGCTTTTTACGGTGATTGGAACGGTGCAGCCGGTGAAATCGGTGTTTGGCGGGGGCAAGAACCCAGAGGACAACAAGGTCGTGTTCCCGCTAAGCACTCTGCGCAAACTGCATCCTGAGCTGAAGCAGCACTGGATCAGCGTGAAAGCCACTTCGCACGACGATGTTCCCAAGGCAATCGACGAGATTCGCGAACTGCTGCGGCGGCGGCGCAAAGTTCCCGTGGACAAGCCCGATAACTTCGCGGTCTTTACGTCGGATTCCATCTCCGATGCTTGGAACCAGATTACGGGGGCCCTGTTTGTCGGCATGTTCGCGATTTCCAGTGTTGCGCTGATCGTAGGCGGCGTGGGTGTGATGAACATCATGCTAGTGAGCGTCACCGAACGTACGCGTGAGATTGGGGTGCGCAAGGCGATCGGCGCTCGCAAGCGCGACATTCTTTTGCAATTCACTCTCGAAGCCATCATGTTAACGGCGGTCGGTGGAATCATAGGTGTGAGTGCGGGTGCACTCGTGGTCTGGGGGATTCCGTTCTTGTGGCCGTCGTTGCCGGCTCGCATGTCTGTGTTCTGGACCACATTCGGCTTCAGCGCCGCCGCCGGAGTGGGGCTCGTGTTCGGAATCTATCCCGCATGGAAAGCGGCGAACCTCGATCCGATTGAGTCGTTGCGGTACGAATAGATCGATCTGCGACCGCGCATGATTCACTTGACTCTCAGGATTTTCCAAGTCGTCGCGATTCTCGGATGCCTTTCCAGTTCCATCTACTACCTGCTGTGCTTGTGGAGTGCGCGAGCTTTTCTCCGTGAGAGGAAGGCGAGCGGGGGGGGCGGCCTGACAGGGGCCTTACCACCCGTTTCAATCCTGAAGCCCCTGAAGGGCTCGGACCCGAATATCTACGAAAGCTTCCGCAGCCATTGTCTGCAGGACTATCCCGAGTACGAAATCATTTTTGGCGTGAGCGATCCTGATGATCCGGCCGTCGCCAGTGTGCTGCAGCTCAAGCGGGAGTTTCCTGAACGTTCGATTCGTCTGGTTGTGTCCCCGAATAAGCTCGGGGCCAATGTGAAAGTCAGCAACCTCGAGCAGATGCTTCCGTCAGCGCGGTATCCGCACCTGATCGTGAACGACAGCGATATACGTGTCGAGCCCGATTATCTTCGCAGGGTCATGTCGCCGCTGACGGATGAGCGTGTAGGAATGGTGACTTGTCTCTACCGCGGACTTCCGGCATCTACCCTCGGCTCGCACCTTGAATCCCTGGGCATCAGCACGGATTTTTGCGCCGGTGTTCTAGTAGCTCGCCAGTTGGAAGGCGGACTCCGCTTCGGGCTGGGTTCAACGCTGGCTTTCCGGAGGGTTGATTTGGAGCGCATCGGCGGCTTCAAATCCATCGTCGATTTTCTTGCGGATGACTACGAACTGGGGCGGCGGATTGCCGGACTTGGGCTACAAGTTGTGCTCTCCGACGTGGTCGTCGAGACACACCTTCTGGCCTACGACCTGCGAGGTTTCTTGTCGCATCAGTTGCGCTGGGCCCGTGGCGTACGAGACTCGCGTGCGGGAGGCTACATCGGTCTGGTTTCCACCTACGGACTTATGTGGGGACTATTCGCCCTGATCGCAGCGGGCGCCGCGCTGTGGTCGTGGGCCGTGCTTGGTGCCACCGCCTTGCTGCGTTTAGCCGTAGCCCTTGTGGTGGGCAGCGCTGTGCTCGATGACGGACGGCTGTTGGGGAGTTTGTGGCTCTTGCCGGTTCGCGACCTGGTGGCGGTCGCCGTTTGGATCGCGAGCTTCGCGGGGCACACCGTTACCTGGCGCGGCGATCGATTTGAACTTAGAAAGGGGCGGTTGATTCGTTTGTAGCTCGGCCCTACGCGGAGTTCGATCTTTCCAACGGGGCGATTCTTCCTCCCTTACCGAAACGATACTTTTCTCCGCGCCAGTAGAAGTCTCTGCTCGTGTAACTGATGGCCCACGCGGCGAAGCCCAAGAGATCGCGCACCGGATAAAGCCAGCAATAACGTACGGCCTGCGGATCGCGGGCCACGCTCCATCCCACGACAATCGACTGAAGCATTCGATTCGCGCAGGCCAATGCGAACAGGCCGACACCGAGCGCCCAATGCCCGAGTGCTCCCGCCGCAATCAATCCCAGAATTCCGAATGGCATCGCATAGGTGAGACCCGTCCCTGCATGTCCCGCAGGACGCGAATAACGGGTGCTCTTCATCCAACGCAGCTGATCGCCGAGCGTGCGAATCACGGAGCGGGAGGTGAGCACATTGCGGACGATGTAATGCGAAAGAATGACTTTGTAGCCTTTTGCCCAGATGCGATTTCCTAATTCAAAGTCGTCGGAGTAGTAATCGGCCACGGCGGCGATTCCGCCAATGGCGTCGACCGCATCGCGTCGCATGGCCATGGCAGGTCCGAGGGCGAAGCGCATTCCCTCCATCATGTCCGCCACCATGACTCCGGAGGACATTTCTACGGAGAGCCCGAGAGCCTCAAGCCAGGACCAGAAGTCCGACGCAGGAATGCCGCGATACATGCAGGTCACCAGGCCGACCTCGGGGTCGAGTAGCGGCGGGATGGTGCTGCGCAAGAAATCGGGAGCAACTCGGACGTCGCTGTCGCTGATGATGAAATACGAGCGGGACGAGGCTGCAATC
>Ga0210396_10006679_pt1 | contig 11026 bp, 7 predicted proteins | sample IncBWH17OmetaG_FD_155466 | JGI IMG/M metagenome (GOLD analysis project Ga0210396, IMG submission 155466) | Forest soil microbial communities from Barre Woods Harvard Forest LTER site, Petersham, Massachusetts, United States - Inc-BW-H-17-O ... | reverse complement strand
GGACATCAAGTTGATCCTTGGTGTCGTACTCACTCAAATCTGAAAACCGCTTACTGGTCTCCGCGGCGTTGGCGTCGATACTCGTCTTGTTGGCAGCGATATTCTGCTGGTTCGCATCGATTCCCTGCTTATTGGCTTCGATGTTCTGCTGGTTAGCCTTCGAACGTGTGCCATTCGCCTGGAGAAGCAATTGCCGGTGCGGGACTTGTCGGCTTACTGCAGGCGGCCACAAACAACACCTGAATCAGAGCGGCGCATCGTCGTGCGAGCAAGAAAACAGGCGCCGCCCAGATCGATTTGATCTTCTGGGCGCTGTTTGTTCGCAATATTTTTGATCGGGATCAACTTTTACGAAACTGTACTTCGCGCTGAATTGAATGCGGGGCGCATTTGCCGATAGGCCGTTTTGCTCCATCGTCCAACCATAAAGAAATTCTGCACCAAGATAGAGTGACCCACCGGGATTCCAAATCAGGTTGGTGCCTGTGTAGGTGGCATGATTGTAGGTTGATGCGGCCGCCAAGTCGGTATCGTTCACTGATGCGTAGGAATAAACTGCGCTGGAGCGCAATCTCTTCAACCAATAGTGCTGGTACGCTGCCTCGATTCCAACGGCCGGACTGGCCTCCAGATGAGGGTTCAGGGCAGATGCTGGTTCTGCATCAATCCCAAGTCCGGATGTGTCCTGGATATATCGAGAAATCCCGTGTCCGGCGGCGACTGCAAAAATTACATTGTCCTTGCCAAGGGTCTTGAAACCAAGAGAAGTGTTTACGCCCCAGCCAAAAACGGAATCTGTTTTGCCGTTCGGAAGAAACGCGGCAATCGAACGAAATATGCCGGCGATCTGAAAGTGCCCGCGATCGAATTCCTGGCGCAGGCGAATTGCCCCATCGGGACTCGGAGAATCTGGCTGGGAGGAGAATTGCGGGGTTTTGAAAATGACATCTGAACTGGCCTTTTCCACGGAAACATAGAACGTGGTGCTGGGACTTAGCGCAAATCCATAACGAAATTGAGGATTTCGGAGGCTGACCATGCCGTTGGGTCCTGGAAGTCCAGAGTATCCGGGAAGGCATCGGGATCCATGAAGTTTGAGAACGTCTGCCCTATCAGGAAATTTTTCGCTTGCGCATATGCGTAGCGGAGTCTCGGTGTAGTCGAATTCGTGCCAAAAAAGTCGCCCTCGACATAGAAGCGCACATCACCAACCGCGGTATACGGAACCCTGAAGTCCAAACTCAGGCGTGTTGGACGAATCGAAACGGTCGTATTGTTTAGCGCTGTGGCTTGCGGGACGGGGAATGAGGACGGGATAAACGAATCGGTGTTTCCCGCGGGTTTCAGATCGTAGATGAAATCCGTCTTAAAGTAGCCGCCGATTTTCAGCGTAGTCTCTGTTCCCGGCAATCGGAAAAATCCATGGTACTTGGGGTCAAGCGGCAAGTTATCCCAGCGAGCAGCTGCCGTCGCATCTTCAGAGAACACCTGGCGTTCGGCCGTCTCACTGCCAACCTGTTCGGAGGTAACAGCCTCACGCTGAGGCGGCACAGATTCGATGCTGCCATCTTTTGGGACTGCGGGGGCGGCAGCAGGCGGAGCCTGCGCCGATTCGGGCTTTGTGCCCTTCAACTGGTCGATCTCCGCCTGCATCTTGCCCATCTGCGTCTGCATCTGTTGAACAAGTTTTCGCAGGGCTTGCGTCTCGTCAGAGGGAGCCTGCGATTGTGGCCAGGCCTTTGCCGGAATCATCCCAATCCCCAAAAACATAGCCGCAGCAAGACGAAGCCTTTGGTATTTCATTTCTTTCACCGTTATTTGCCTATTGGTCCGTTGTTATTAGTTCACGACAGCAGAATGATGCAAGGAAACCGTCACGCTCGCGCGGTTGCGGGCGCAGCCAAGTAATTCGTGACCGCCAGCTCGAGATTAAAATGCATGGCTTCTCGTCCAAGAATCTCGCCCAACTCCGATTTTTGAACCATTCGCAACACTCCCGGGTTCAGCCCCACCAGCCACAGTATCACCCCACGATCTCGCAATCTTTTCATTGCCTCACTGAGCATCTTCAGGGCGGTGTACTCGAGGTCGGGCACAGCACTGAAATCAATTGCAACCACCATCGGCTTGCTTGGATCGACCAACCGCCGCATTTTTTCTGCAATATTTCCAGTGTTCGCGAAAAACAGGCGCCCCTCAATACGCAACAGCACCAGGCCGGGAAAAGTCTCGTCTGCAGGATGCTCCTCAGAGAGTTGCCGGAAAACATTCGTGCCAGGTTTACGCCCTAGGACGTAGACAGGCGGGTCAGCCACCTGATAAGCCAGCCCCACAATCGACATCACGATGGCGACGAGAATTCCTTTGAGCGTGCCAAGTGCGATGACTCCGGCGAAAGCCGCCAACGCCCAGGTGAACTCGGTTCGTCGGATTTTGAGAATATGCGCAAACTCTGTCGGCCGAATTAATCCGATGGAGTAAAAAATCACCACAGCGGCAAGCGTGGCGTGGGGCATGAGCGAGAGGAGCGGCGCGAGAAAAAGCATTGTGGCCAGAGTGGCCAGGGCTGTAACGACTTCCGCCAATTGACTGCGCGCTCCTGCAAGCCGGTTCACAGCCGTTTGGCTGGTGCCCCCGCCCCCAGGCATGGCGCCAAAGAAAGCACCGCCTGCGTTCGCTAGTCCGGTGGCCAGCAATTCACGATTGGCTCTGAGAGGCGGTTCCTCGCTCCGCGCAAACGCGCGGCCGGCAGCAATCGTCTCGGTAAAACTCATTAGTGCGATACCCAACGCCGCAGGCCAGAGTTCTTGCGCAAGGGTGAATTCTGGAATTGTGATCGAGGGCAGACCTTGGGGAATCCGTCCGATTAACTCCACTCCATGCAATTGGAGCCCTAGGAATCGGGCCCCGATTATTCCTGCAGCCACAGCGACTAGAGGGGCCGGCGCCCGCGGCAGAAATCGTTCGAATCCCACCAGCAATGCGATCATGGCTACCCCGACGACCACAGTAATTAATGATGCTTCCGGGATCCCTTTGACGATGGCAGAGACGTTGTGGAGAAAGGTGCCTTTAACAATATGTATGCCGAGAATCTTTGGCACTTGATCCAAAACAATGACGAATCCAATGCCGGCTTTGAAGCCCACCAACACGGGCTCAGAAATGAAATTGGCGACGGAGCCCAGCCTCAGGAGTGAAGCCAGAACGAGAATCGACCCAACCATAAAAGTCAGCATCGCTGAGACTCTGTAAAGTGTCGCAGAATCAGCCCCGGGAACAACCTGGCCGAGCTCAGCGGCAGTCAAAATGGCAATCGTTGTTGTGGTACTAACGCTGAGTGGACGAGAACTGCCCAGCACCGCGTAAATCATCATGGGGACAAAGGCGGTGTAGAGTCCGACTTGAACGGGCAGGCCCGCAATCGTGGCGTATGCCATTGCCTTGGGAATGACGACCGCGGCTGTAGTTAGGCCCGCGATTAGATCCGGCCTTAACCAGTCCCGAGGGTAGGTGAAGATCCAGTCTGCAAACGAGAGGTTTAGATGATTCCGAGGGCTTGTTAACAAGTCAGTCTCCGTCGTAATCTCTGAATCGGGCGCAATCTCCCAACTCGCCGCCAAGAGATCAGCGCCTGATTGGGGTAATTGTTGACCTACGTGTGATTGCCAGACTCCAGGTATAACTTTTCGGTCCGGAATGTTAACAGTTCGATTTTCCTTTCCACACCTAGGGATTTGCCTAGTGGCGCTCCACGCCGACTCGCGATAGAGAGTGCATAAACAAGCAGGTCCGCGCGCATTTCCCAATATGAGCGGCGCTATGCTCTCGCAATTTTGGCGCGTTTTGTCTATGCAGGGATGACGGTATCTAAGTTAAGAAACCGCTTGAGCAGTTCATCGGAAGCCGCCATTCCGCTCCGGAGAGAAAAGAACTTGTGCTATGGCTGGAAACTCGACGAAAGTATCAAGCGTGTGTTGGAGCCCGTAGAGAGAATCTCGGAGTTCCCCTTTTGCCTGACCACCGTTCTCACACTTACGACTACATTTGACGCCATCGGATTCGACCGTGGCAATGTTCACAAAATGTTGCTGGCGGCGCTCGGCTGCAATCTGGAGTTATAGATTTAGTAAATGCGGAGTTTTTATCGCAATTGTACCGAACATCCCGGCGTAAGCGCGCCACAGACGCCACTCACAAGTACCACTAACAATGAGAAATCCTGCTTTTTTCATTTCGCAACCTTTTTTTTCGAGTCAGTATTTCTCCGGGATGAAACGATGCCCCTTGAGAGACGCTCGATCGTCGTAATGATGCTTGTCGGATCGTTTCGGAAGCTTAGCTTTATTAAGCGGGGCCGATTTGTGAGGAATTCTGCTCAGCAAGTGCGAAATACAATTGCGCCTGGCTCGACGCTTGTCGTCGGAATGAATCAGGTGCCACGGAGCATACTTCGAATCGGTAGCTTTCAACATGTTGTCGCGGGCGCGCGAATACTCATACCAGCGACGGTGAGACTCTAGATCCACAGGGCTTAGTTTCCACTGGCGCAGGGGATCTCTCAGGCGAGCTTCGAAGCGACGTTGTTGCTCTGTCTTGCCAACCTCCAGCCAGTACTTAATGAGAATAATCCCGGCGTTGACAATGTACTTTTCGAACGAGGGGCAAAGTATCAGGAATTGACGATATTGCTCTTCCGAACAGAAACCCATCACATGCTCGACGCCGGCGCGGTTATACCAGCTTCGATCAAAGATGACGATTTCGCCGGCCCCAGGAAAATGCTGCAGGTAGCGCTGGATATACATCTGCGACTTTTCAGGATCCGATGGGGCGGGCAAAGCGATGAGGCGAAACACGCGAGGGCTGACACGTTCGGTAATGGCTCGAATGGTGCCACCCTTCCCCGCGGCGTCTCGTCCCTCAAAAACAACGATGATGCGCAGGCCCTTGTATTTCACCCAATCTTGCAATCTACAGAGGTCCGCCTGCAGCCGCCGCAGTTCTTTCCCATATTTTTTCCGCTTGATGGACTTTTCTTCTTGGAATGTATCTTTTTTAGCTATTCGAATTGACTCCTTCACGGCGAATAGACTCTTCGGCTCGAGCGGGGCCCCGCGTTCAGGGTTATTGCGGTCATCCTTGAACTCTTCCGATTATTTCGCTTAGCCTAGGGAAACTCTTGTCCCCGCAACTCGCTGAATGAGACTCACGGAGTCCGTGGATTCAATCCGTAGAGGTTGCCGTATCGAACGGCCAATTGTCATCCGTTGGTTGCCAGGATTTGTCAGGGTTATAAAGCTCCATTTCCCTGAAGATCTTCAGAGTATCCGGGCCCAAATCCTTCTGATAAACAATTCCCTGGTAACTGACGATGAAGGTCTTCACTCCGGTGACGCTATATTCCGCCGGAGCAGCAGCGAGAGCGAAGCCCCCGATCATTGCTCCCTCAACAACAAAATCTATCTTGCCAAGAGGAGCCGCGGGACCCTGCCCTTTCAAAATCTTGAAGTAATATCCGTGGTATGGCTTGGACTTATCCGTGTAGCCTTGCTGCAAGGCATCCGCGATGTTCTCGGCAACGGGCCCGCCAAGGGTTCCGTCCGGGTTCTTCCACACCAGACCGTCGTGTTTGCCAGGGGTGCTGATGACTCGCTGTGCGTACTGGTTCACTTTCGCGTTATCGTGTTTTTCCAGAGCATATTCGTGCTGGGCATCCACATAGCCGCGGCAGATTTCGATTGCATCCAGTTCGTTGCTGCCAATGCGGCGGTAGAGCATCTCCTTGCGGCCCGCAGCGCTATCGAAGATCCACCTCCCAGTTCGCTTCACAATGGGGATCGCAAGAGGCCAGTCATCATTTCCGACAACGAGAGTGGCTCGATTCGGATTCTTGTTGTCAATCACGATGGAGTTTTTCTGTTGCGCTTTTGCATAAAAAGCGGCTGCAATATTTCTGTCTTTGACGGGGTCCTCGGAAGAGACCAGGTCTTCACCCTGTGGTCCGAGAATCTCGAGCAGGACCGGAACATCAAACGTTTTCGTCGCCTGAATGAAGGCCTCGGCCGCGTCTTTCGGTGTAGCAAAGGTTTTCTGGCTTTGCGGCGGGGCTGCCGTTTCTTTCTTTTGCGATAATGTGGACGAGGCGGAGATAAGCGCCAGCGCGCATGCGAAACCAACGATCCACAGCCTCCTGAGAGCAGTCCTTGCGTGCGAATTCATCTCTTGCGATTTCATTTGCGTTTCCTTCTCCATGAATTGTCTACCTCCGCCTTCCGCCGCCACCACGCGATCCGCCACCACCCCCGCCACGAGAGCTCATGCTGGAACTGCCACGGCTGCTACTGGCACGAGCCGAACTCGCACTCGCACCACTCGAGCCACCACCAAGGGCATCTCCCCTGGAGCTGGCTCCGGATGATACGCTGCGATTGCCTACGCGATCTCCCCCGCCCCCGGCACGGTCTGCCCCGCCACCGGCACGATTGCTTGCGCCTGACTGTTGCCCGCGCGAACCGGCATCACGCGTGCTGGCTTGTGATCTGTTGCCCTGCTGAGAAATATTCTGGCGAGCACCCGCCTGACGGTCGGATGCCGAAGCTCCTCGGGTTGTTCCTCCGTATTTATTGGCGGTTGCTTTATTGCCATAGGGCGTTCCGCCGCGATGTTGCGCGTTGTGTTGCCAGCTATTGCCTCCTGCGCCGCCACCGTTGCCGCCGCCGCGAGTAGGTTGGTTGTTTACGCGGTTGCCGCCGTTGACGTTGGTGTTGCGGTTGAAATTGTTGTTATTGTTGATCGTGATGTCGTTGTTTCCGCCCCACCCGGAACCATAACCCCAACCTCCGCCCCACGCTGCTCCCATAGCAAGTCCAACTCCAAAGGAAACTGCCATTCCTGCCGCGTAATACCCCGGAGGCGGATAGGAAATGGGGGGGTAGGGGTAAGCTGGCGCGCCATAGACGACGACTGGGTCGTAGCTCGGAACATAAACGACTTGCGGATTAGCCTGTTCAATAACGATAACCTGCTTGGACTCCACCACCTTGGTTTCCACTTTCTGTTGTTCCGTGGATTTCAGGTTGCCCTTCTCCTGGGCCTTCTGACGCATGCGCTGCGCGGCCTCCATGACGTCACTTTGCTGCGCGAGAAACGCGTTGCCGAGGTCGGTTGCCCACTGAATGTCATCCGCCAAACGCTTGACCACATCCGGCATTGCGGCCAGGCCCTGGATGCTGGGATCCCAGGGCTGCTTTTGCACAGCATCCGCCAGCGCCTTGTCCTTCAAATTCTTGTTTTTCGCAAGCCATTGCTGGAGTTGAATAATCTCCAGCGGGTAAGTCGAAGCCACGAGCACTTGCGCAAGCATCGGGTCCGGGTACAGTGCGATGGGCGCTACCAGCGAGTCAAGTTGATCCGGGGGAATTTTGGGGGCTTCTTGCTGGTCTTGCGGAGCGGTTTGCTCCTGTGACTGAGCGATTAAGATTGCTTCTCCGGGCGCAAGCAGCGCAGAACACAGAACGGCGACAAAGCCTTGCGCGATTTTCCAGAGAAATTTAGATCCGAGAGTTTTCATTTTCATAATTGAGCTTTCCTTCGTTACCTCCACCCCTATACAGATCCGCCCGCACTCACGTCTCTTCTTTACAGGAACGAGCTTGCTTCGCCTGACTTTCTAACTAAAAGGGTCGTTCCCACAACTAGGGAAATCCCTAATGGCCTGTGGATGGCTTCCTGTTCAAGTTCCGGCCGTTCAGCGAAATCTGCGACCGAGGTGTGCCCGGGCCGCGCCGGCCAGCCAGATCGCGAGGCTCCGAGCAAATGGAGGGTCAAATTTCGATGCTGAGCAGGGAAATGGGAGCCGCGGGACAAGCCGGTAACTACCGATTTGCAGTCCAAGCTCTGGCTACGTCAGTTCAAGATGGTGACCGGTCAAGCGGATTCCGGGCAAATCCTTCCCTAGGGCATATTCCGAGCAAATATTACGGTTGCGGGCCAGGACTTGGAGAGACGTCAGGTGTAGTGAAGACTCACCGAGTCCTGCTGTGCGTTCCAGGCCGGAGGGGTTGCGCCGACCTGTCCCTGCTGTCTTGTGCTTAACCTTTTAGACGCGGCGCCGACTGCAGACAACTAGGGGAATCCCTAGGAGGTCTCCGAACTCTACGGTTGTCATTCGGCAAGGGAACTCGCTATTCGGATTCGTGGGTTTCCAGGTGACGCAGTAAAAGCAAATCGCAGGTCGAACAGTTTGGGTTCTTCTATGATCTGCCATTAAGAGATATTCCGTCGTCAATCGGTTCGATGGATGCTTGTGAGTCAGGAGGGCAATCTCGCCGGATCGGCGGTGAGCTCAAAAACCGCCGCCGCGAGCATAGGGCAACCTTCTTGTGCTGCCATTGTAGAGTGCGCCCGGTGATCGATTAGCTCGCCCCTACCCCCGAAGCCCGCTCGAGAGGCAGCCAAGCCTCCAGCTGTGTCCCTTTCCCTGGCTCCGAATGAATCTTGAACTGTCCACCCAATAAATGGACGCGTTCCTCCATGCTCAAAATGCCGAGGCCTTCTTTCATTCCCAACTTCCGGGTGTCAAATCCTGATCCTTCGTCAGAGACAACGACGATTAACTTCTTGCCGTCTTGGTAGACACGCACCTGAGCTTCATTTGCACCGCTGTGTTTGCTCACATTCCTGAGCCCTTCCTGAACGATGCGGAACAAACAGAGGGCGGCATCGGAATGGATGGCTTGCGGAATTTCATTGTGGGTGAATTCCACCCGCACAGCTTGTTGTGCCTGAAATTCCTTGCAAAACGCGCTCACTCCCGGCACCAACCCCAGGCGCTCCAGCGTGGAGGAATGCAGATGATGGGAAAGTGTGTGAAGGTCGGCCCCGAGTTCACTGGCGGAATTCACAAGTTCGTACAATTGGCGGCTCGCTTCCTGGGCCGAAGTGGGAATTGTCTCCGCGACGTTTTCCATTCCCAGGGCTAGCAGCGCCAGGCGTTGGCTGTAATCGTCATGAAGTTCGGAAGCTACGCGGCTCCGCTCGTGCTCCCCCGCGTTGATCAGCATGCCGCTTAGTTGTGATTGCCTCTCTTTGGCGAGTGCTAACTGCCTGTGATTGTATTGCAGGTAAACGATGATAGAAGATAGGCCGAAGATGACGAGGAACGTCGTTACCCACATCCATCGAGTGCGCTCCCACAGACTGTGCTCACGGAACAGGACGATACTTCCTGGAGGTAGGCTGCTTACCGGAATATCCCATTGTTGCAATTCATGCCAGTCGAACATGTACACGCCAGGAAGAGTCTGCATAGGAATTTCATGGGCTCTCTTCCCGTCCAGTAGTTCCGAAACAATCTGACCTGTAATCTTCCCTTGCTTTTCAAATGGCATCACGTATCCGCCGACAATTCCGTGTCCGACATACGTGTCGGACATACCAAAATCCGGGGCATTAGAGGCTGCCGCGATCATCGGGAGTGCCTTTGTTGCGTTGAGAAATCTCGTTCCAGTGGAATCCTGAAAGAAGGAGGTGTAGAACTCGATGGAATGGTCGGGTAAACTCTGTAACTGCGCCACTAACCTTCCCAGTTCCATTTGAGACAGATAGTGGATGTCCACTTTGTTGTTGAAGGAACTGAGCTTTGCTTGCGTCACCGACATTACCATCTTGTCGAAGCGGGAACTGCCGCCCACCACATAAACGTGACGCGTGTCTGGGAAAAGATGCAATGCCACTTCAAGGGTTTTTTCAGGTTCAAGTGTCAACCACGTTCCCGTAAACCTAGAATCGAGCCTTGAATTGCTCAATTGATCGGCACTTGTCCCGCAAATAACGATAGGGATCTCCAAGAACATAGTCTGGGCAGGATTTGAAATAAAGTCCACCGCACCCGGGCCCACGGCTACTACCACGTTTAGTTCTTGACTTGCATATTTCTTCGTAAGCCAGTCTCGTGCTTCTTCTCCCGACGGGCCGCTCGGAAATGCCAACAGATCGAGACTCTCAAAATAAAACTCGACGTCGTGAGTATGTGTCTTCTGCACCCAGGCGACAATTTGTTGCATCGTCAAGCTGATAGCGGGGTGAGACGGACCTACATCTGTGATGACCAGCACGTTTTTCTTTCGCTGGAGCTCTCCAGGCGCGACAGGAGCTATCAAGAACACTAGCAGGATTAATGCTAGCAGTCTTGGAAGATATTTCCAGGTTGAGCAAGGTTGTGGAGGACCCCAGCGCCAACTGCTTTCGTCGTTCATTAGTTCGTACCTAAGCTTAATCGTATCCAGCTATAAGCCAAGAGGGGATGCTATGCAAGTGGTAAGATTCAGTCTCTGGTTGTCCAACTCTTGGGCTGAGCGTTAGTTGCAAAGATTTTTGCGCCTGTGTATCCATCCACGACCCAGGGGCCTCAGCGCTGCGACTAGCCCGACTCCGGTGTAAGGCTCGAATATTTCCCGTATTGATCAGTCTTGTGGGATCGCATTGCTCAGATTTCGATTTCGCCTCTTTCCGCTAGATCTTCGCCCAAGGGATTCTCATCAGACTACCTACTCAAATGACAATTCAAGGTGTAATAGCCACGATCTTGGTGGTAGGACACGTGGGGAGGGGTGGAGTGCCTCTGGAGTCCTACTGCCTGACAAGGCGGGTCTGGCTCTCTGCTGATTAGAACCGGAATTGAATGCCGGCTTGATACCTGAAGTTGCTCTGGTTCTGGTTTACGGCAGTGAAGCCATTGCCAAAACGGGTCAGCACGTAGTCCACCTGTACCGGCCGGAAGGCGATGCAGTGCGAAAGCGGAATGTCGAGGCCGTCACCGAGCACAAAGTCGAATGCATTGTTGCTCGGGTTATTGACGACGCAAGTTTCTGGTTCAACAGAGCCTGGCACCTGACACAGTGACAGCGGTTGGATTGGGCGAGGCTGACCCCGTTGCAGACAACAGCACGAACGAGGGCCGCCAGAAAAGCCATCGCGTGGAAACCGTCATCTCCGTGAAGTAATTTCCGAAATGTTAGTGTAC
>Ga0210396_10006678_pt1 | contig 11030 bp, 9 predicted proteins | sample IncBWH17OmetaG_FD_155466 | JGI IMG/M metagenome (GOLD analysis project Ga0210396, IMG submission 155466) | Forest soil microbial communities from Barre Woods Harvard Forest LTER site, Petersham, Massachusetts, United States - Inc-BW-H-17-O ... | reverse complement strand
TGGTAGGGCGCCACCAACCGCCTTTTGGCGTGCGGTTGGTTTTGGAGTCCTGGGCCTCGGTGCAGGGTTGGCCGTAGGAGTTGGGTTCTATGGATATTCATTCGTTACTCGGAACGAAACTAGTCTCGGTACGCTTTCATCCGCTATTTCGAAAGCGCTCTCAGACGTACAATTGCATGGATCCGCAGATGGAGTCGTTCAGTTCGACCCTCACGAGATCGCTCTAGCAAAAGGACAGGAAATTACCTTCGATCCAACCTCACGTTTGCAGTTGGACTCCGCCGCAAAAGTGATCGCGGACGGTGATGTTAGGATTCAGATGCCGAACATCTCTGTCCCGCAAAACTCGGCTCCACGAGCGAAAGGGGGCGCGCCGACTCTTACAAACTTTACGATCTTTAAGTCCGTTCCGTTTGAAAAAGGCGTTGTTCAAACTGGATGGAAATTTTTGACGGGTGCTCAACGCTCCCCAACAACTCAGTATTGTTACTATCAAGAGTCGGGAGACAATCCGGACGTCTCTGTCAGAATCGAAATCGGTTTAGATGAAAAAATCCAGCAATCAAAAAGCATATCGAAATCATTCGACGTTGGAGCGGCGTTCAGCAAATGCGTCTGGTTTAGGAAGGACGCTCCGTGACCGGAAGCGGTGATTACAGCGACATCGAGTCGTTCGCTTCGGTTATTAATACGCGGCTGGAAGCGGAAGCGCGTATTTCAAAAGGCGTGGCGTTTGGCTGGATGTGCGGCGGCTGGGCAATCGCAGCCTGTCTTTTCGGTTTTGGCATCGCCACCGCGCTTTATGGTTACGCTCCCACTATGGTTTGCGCCGCGATGACATCAAGGGGTGCCATTGCAAAAGCAAGCTTGTAGCGACCCATCACCGAATTTTCTTGGGCACCCAGAAGGTTAAGTGCGGGAGAGGAGAGCCGGTCCGCGACTGCATTTTGCACGACTTCCGGATCATAACCCGAGAGCAGAACGATCCAATCGGCAGCACCGTCTGCCCCTCGGATTTTCTGCTCGGTCGTGGGCGTGCCCGTTTCGGGTGTCTCGGTTATCAACAAATGGCCGCCGGTTAGGCCCGGTGCGAGAGTCAATTCGCGAAGTGTTTCTACGATTGCTGCCCTCAGATTCGACTGCTTTCCTTCTCGAGAAGAAAGTCTGATCGTGGCGAGCGAGGTTGCGACGCCGCCCCCGAAGCTGGCGGCGATCCGGCACTGGCTCCGGACCATGTTGCGATGATGAGGCATCATCTTGGTCGACCATGGCGTCGGCGCATTGAGCCGATCGAGATATCCCTTCGAAGTGAGGGTTTCGTACTGCTCCAGTTCGTAGAGAACGAAGAAGCCTTCCGCATCGAGCGCGCTCGTCCACCGCGACCCCCGTTGAAATCCGGGAATGCTCATCCGCTCCGGAAAGTGCTCGTGCGAGTGCCAATCGCCGAACTCCGAACGTCGCTCGGGCGAAACGCTCCACCACATGGCCACGGCTGCCTTCCCCAAAAGCGACATGCCTATACCTCGAAGAATATTGCCTCATCGGCGACCCGTGGCGGCAGATCGGACGTCCAGACGGCCCGGAACGCTCGATCAATATCATCTATCGAATTACAAATCACCAGTTGATTTCTATTTTACCTTACGATCATATCCGCGCGATACGACGCCTCCGCCCAACGGCGCGACTGAAGGAGATTTCGATGACTGGAACGATCCTGGTCCTCAACGGACCCAACTTGAACCTGCTCGGCGTACGTGAACCCGAAATCTACGGACGCGACACCCTCGACGACATCAAAAAGCGCTGCATCGAACAGGGCAAGAAGCACGGGCTCGAGGTCGACTTCCGGCAGTCCAACTCGGAAGCGACCCTGATCGACTGGCTGCACGAGGCGCGCGGAACCAAGCTTGGCGTTGCCATCAACCCGGCGGGATTTTCGTTTCATTCGATCGCGCTGCTCGATGCCCTGAAGATGTTCGATGGGCCGAAGGTCGAGGTGCACATCACCAACATCCACAAGCGTGAGCCGATGTATCAGAAGTCGCTGATGTCGCACGGCGTCACTGGCGTGATCGCCGGTCTTGGCGCCACCGGTTACGTGCTCGCGATCGATGCCCTCGCTGATTTCGCGAAGGCAGGCAAAGCCTGATCGCGAATTGATTACCAATAATTCAAAAATCGGGAGGAGCAGATGGTTCTCAACAGGCGGCAATTCGGCGCGACCGCAATCGGATCAGCGGCAGCCCTTTGGGCGACGCCTTTGATCGCACAGGGCAAGAAGGTCAGCCTGAAGGTAGGCGGGCAGTTTGCCGACAGCCATCCGTCCTCAAAGGCCATGGAAGAAGCTTGCGCCGACATCCGCCGGCAATCCGAGGGACGCATCGATATCCAGTTCTTCCCGAGCGCACAGCTCGGCTCGGACGCTGCGATGCTGACACAGGTTCGCTCGGGCGCGCTCGACATGATGACGGCTTCCGGCATCTCGATGCAGGTCGTCTCGCCGATCGCGGGCATCAGCGGGATGGCGTTCGCGTTCAGCGACTATGCTCACGTATGGCAGGCGATGGATGGTGAACTCGGCGCCGGCATCCGCGACGGCCTGGACAAGGTAGGCATCTACGCCTTTCCCAAGATCCTCGATAGCGGCTACCGCAACATCACGACGAGCAACCGGCCCATCAACTCCGTCGACGACCTCAAGGGCATGAAGATGCGCGTGCCGCCGAGCCCGGTCTGGGTTTCGCTGTTCACGGCGCTCGGCTCGTCGCCAACCTCAATCACCATCAACGAGCTCTATTCGGCGCTGCAGACCAAGATCGTCGACGGACAGGAGAATCCGCTCACGATCATCGAGTCGGGCAAATACTATGAGGTGCAGAAGTATTGCTCCATAACCGAGCACATGTGGGACGGGCTTTGGATCATCGCCAACGGCAAGCGCATCAAATCCCTGCCCGCGGAAGATTTGGCTCTCATCACGAAATCGTTCGAGACGGCGACGGTGAAACAGCGGGCCGAGACCGAGCGCCTTAATATCGATCTCGAAAGCAGCCTCAAAGCCAAGGGACTCGTGTTCAATCGCCCGGACAAGGCGCAATTCCGGGAGACACTGACAAAAGCCGGTTTCTATGCGGACTGGAAGCAGAAGTACGGCGCCGATGCCTGGATGATCCTGGAGAAGTATTCGGGCAGGCTGGCCTGACGGCAGTTATGACCACGGCAGCCGTCGAAACGGGGAGCGGTCGGATGGAAACCCAAAATCCGACCGCGGCACCGCCGCGAGGTTGGCTGCGCAGATTCGACCGGGTCATCGGAATGGCGATCGGCGTACCGACTGCCGTGCTCGTACTGCTTGAGATTGCAGTGCTGCTTGGCGGTGTCGTTTCCCGCTATGTATTCCATCATCCCATTATCTGGACCGACGAACTGGCATCGACACTGTTCCTCTGGCTGGCGATGCTGGGTTCCGCTATCGCCTTGCACCGCGCCGAGCATATGCGCATGACCGCGGTGGTCGGAATGCTTTCACCCCCTGCGCGGCGGGCATTGGAAGTCGTCGCGATGGTGGCAGCCATGACGTTCCTGCTGCTCATCCTTCCTTCGGCATATGAGTTCGCGGCGGATGAGGTCGCGGTCACGACGCCTGCGATGCAAATTTCGGACGCTTGGCGTGCCGCGGCATTGCCGGTCGGCTTCGCGATCATGATGGCAATCGGCCTGATCAGGCTGCTTGAGGCCGGAGGCTGGCGCCACATCGCCGGCGCCGTGGTCGCCAGCGCGCTCATCGTCGGCGGGCTTTATCTGTTGCAGCCCACGTTGGAAGACCTCGGCAATCTCAATCTCCTGATCTTCTTCGTCGGCATCGTGGCTTGTCTCGTCTTCGCCGGTCTGCCGATCGCGTTCGCCTTTGGCCTCGCCACATTCGGCTATCAGGCGCTCACGACGGAAACTCCGATCGTGGTCGTGGTGGGACGGATCGAGGAAGGAATGTCGCATCTGATCCTGCTGTCGGTGCCCCTGTTTGTCTTCCTCGGGCTTCTGATCGAGATGACCGGCATGGCGCGGGCCATGGTCAACTTTCTGGCGAGCCTGCTTGCCCATGTGCGCGGCGGCCTCTCCTTTGTTCTGATCGGCGCGATGTATCTCGTTTCCGGCATTTCCGGCTCAAAGGCTGCCGACATGGCAGCGATCGCGCCGGCGCTCTTTCCCGAGATGAGGGCGCGAGGTTCAAAGCCCGGCGAACTGGTCGCGTTGCTGGCTGCTACCGGCGCGCAGACCGAGACGATCCCGCCGAGCCTGGTTCTGATCACGGTCGGCTCCGTCACTGGCGTCTCGATTGCGTCTCTTTTCACCGGGGGCTTGCTGCCGGGCGTGGTGGTCGGCGCGATCCTGTGCGTGGTGGTCTGGCGCAGAAATCGCGGTGAAAACCTGTCGCTTGTGAGACAGCCTTCCGTCCGCGAAATCGGCCGCACCTTCCTGGTCGCCCTGCCCGCGATCGCGCTGCCGTTCGTCATCCGGGCCGCAGTCATCGAGGGCGTGGCGACCGCAACGGAGGTCTCGACGATCGGCATCGCTTACGCGGCGCTCGCCGGTCTTCTGATCTACCGAAAGTTCGACTGGAAGCGCATCTACCCGATGCTGGTCGAGACCGCCGCGCTTTCCGGCGCTATCCTGCTCATCATCGGCGCTGCGACCGGCATGGCCTGGTCATTGACGCAATCGGGTTTCTCGCGCGATCTCGCCAAGGCGATGACGGGGCTTCCTGGCGGCGTGCCTACTTTCCTCCTGGTGTCGATCGCCGCGTTCGTCGTCCTCGGCAGCGTGCTGGAAGGAATTCCCGCGATTGTGCTGTTTGGTCCGCTTCTGTTTCCGATCGCAAAACAGGTTGGTGTACACGAGGTTCACTACGCCATGGTCATCATCCTCGCGATGGGTGTCGGCCTGTTCGCGCCGCCGTTCGGCGTCGGTTACTATGCGGCCTGCGCGATCAGCAAAGTCCACCCGGATGAGGGGCTGAAGCCGATCGCGGGTTATATCGTGGCGCTCATCATCGGACTTTTGCTGGTGGCGTTTGTGCCGTGGATTTCAATCGGATTTTTGTAAGCGGATTGCCATGCCTTTAGCCGACGATCGCAACTGGGACGGCGAGACCGACCTCCTGATTGTCGGCGCCGGTGCGGCCGGAATGACGGCTGCGCTCGTCGCCACGCTGGAAGGATTGCAGGTCGTGCTCTGCGAAAAGTCCGACATGGTCGGGGGAACGACGGCGACGTCCGCCGGCACGGTTTGGATTCCCGGCAGCCACCAGAGCGAAGCTGCCGGCGTACCGGATACGGTCGATGCGGCCAGGATTTACCTTGCCGGACTGTTGGGCGATGACGCATCGGACGAACGGCTGTCGGCTTATTTGGCCTCCGGACCGTCCGTCCTGGACTATCTCGAACGCAAGACCAGCGTCGTCTTCGTAGCCCCACCGATCCATCCAGACTATCGAAATCTGCCGGGCGCGGCGATCGGCGGACGCTCACTTGGCGTGGTCCCGTTCGACGGACGAAAGCTCGGCAAAGATTTCATCCGCGTTCGACCACCACGCCGCGAGTTCCTCGTCCTCGGCGGCATGATGCTCGGCAAGAACGACATTCCGGCTTTGCTCAAGCCGTTTGGTTCGTGGAGCAACTTCAAGCACACGCTCGGACTGCTGGCGCGGCAAGCCCGGGACCGGCTCACCTTCAAGCGCGGCACACGCCTGACCATGGGCAACGCGCTGGTTGCACGGCTTCTCTACGACCTTCGGCGACTGGCCGTCGACATCAGGTACGGGACTGCCTTGAAGGAATTAGTTAAAATCAGTGACGAGATCGTGGGCGCCGTACTTACAACGCCGACCGGCGCGCTCGCGCTGCGCGCCAGAAAGGGCATCGTGCTGGCGACCGGCGGTATCGGCTGGAGCGAGGAGCTTCGCGAGCGGTTCCTGCCCGAGAACACCCGCCGCTATTCGCTTGCCCCCGAAACCAACACCGGCGAAGGCATCCTCGCCGCCGAACTTGTCCGCGGAAGGATCGACAGCAAGTTGTACAGCCCGGCACTATGGATGCCGAGTTCGGTGATGAAACATCCCGATGGCCATCTCTCGGTGTTCCCGCACATCATGCTGGATCGCGCCAAACCGGGCCTGCTGGCTATTGGTTGCAATGGCCGGCGTTTCGTCAACGAGGCCAATTCGTATCACGACGTCGTCCAGGAAATGCTTCGTTCGAACAACGTACCCTGCTTTTTCGTCTGCGATCGCAGTTTCATTTCCGACTTCGGGATTGGCCTCATTCATCCGGGGACGCGCGACCTGCGTCGTTTCGTTGATGCCGGCTATTTGTTCAAAGGCGGGACGATAGCAGACCTTGGCACGAAGATTGGCGTGGACGGCAAGACGCTGGCGCGAACGATCGAGCGCTACAACGGCTACGCCGAAACCGGGATTGACGAAGAGTTCGGCCGCGGAACGAGCGAGTTGAACCGCTTCAACGGCGATCCAACTAACAAGCCCAATCCATGCCTGCGGAAGATCGGACCCGGCCCCTACTACGCGGTCGTGGTCTGGCCCTCGGATCTGGCGAGCAGTGTCGGCCTGCATACGGATTCCCGCGGACGAGTCCTGCGGTCGAACGGCGAGCCACTCAGGGGGCTCTATGCGGCCGGGGCCGATGCCGCCTCGATCTTCAAGGGAACGTATCCCGGACCGGGGACGATGATCGGACCTGCCTTAGTCTTTGCCTGGCGAGCGGCCATGGACGCCGCCGGAGTCTTGGACAACTTCCCAACTACGACGGATTGATCCGTGCGGGCGGGGGTTTGAACGTGTTAGATTGATGCCGATGAGAGGCTAAACGTGCTGACGAAAAGCCAGACTACAGAGACAATCGGAGAATCGGCGTATCGCCGGATACGCTCGGACATCATTTTTGGCGTTCTAGCGCCGGGTCAGAAGCTGAGGCTTGAACGCGTTAGTGAGAGCTATGGCATGTCCATCCCGACCCTGCGCGAGCTTCTGAACCGGATGTGCGCCGAAAGCCTCATCGTGGCCGAGGGACAGCGCGGCTTCGAGGTTGCGCCAGTGTCGGCGGAAGATTTCCGGCAAGTCGCTGAGTTGCGCCTGCTGCTTGAAAACCACGCGCTCGAGCAGTCATTCTCGGCGGGCGATCTCGATTGGGAAGGTCGAGTGGTTTCGGCGCACCACAAGCTCGGCGTCATGGAAAAGCGCATGCTTGCGGGGCAGCGCCAGGATCAGGAGCTTTGGAAGCAGTGCGACTGGGACTTTCACCATTCTCTGATCTCGGCCTGCGGGTCCGACGTGCTTCTTGCCGCGCACGCGGGCGCTTACGATCGCTACCTCCGCTATCAGATGATCGCCGTCGTATTCCGCGGAGAGATCGCCGCTCGCGAACATCAGGCCCTGCTAGAGAGCGCGCTAGCCCGCGACTGGAAGCGCGCGCAAACAATCATGGTGTCCCATATCCGTGGATGCGTCGAGCACGCGCTGAAGGAAGACAGCGCAGGCCTTTTCGGACGTTCCGCCGAAAGGCAACTCTCTACCGCCAAAGATATTTCGGATCAGCCTGGTCGCAAGTCCAAAAGACTATCCACTAAGGCAGTTACCTCGACGATCGGTAGAGCCAAGGCCTGATATTCGTCAAGGCCTCAACCCAAACATAGCAGCAAAACCCCTGAGACACCTTTTTCGCTGTTTGAGAAGAGCCAAATTGTAACGCAGATATCGCCGTTCCATAACATTCGAATGGCGCCGCCGCGTCGGTTGCTGAGGCAAGAGCGGACATTACCTGCTTCCAGCGTCAGGTCAGCTTTTGAGCCTGAACGGACGCTCATAGAGTATGAATGCGTTGCTCGGTTGTTCAGGCGAGAAGCTCAAAGATTGAGTTGCCCACCAGGCGTAGAGCGCGAAATTTTAAGTTCATCCTCATTCATGTCTGCCGATACGTCAGCAAAAAGAGGCGTGCTCAAATAACGCTCGCCCGTGTCGGGAAGCATGCAGAGAATGTTTACTCCTTTCTCCGCTTCAGCTGCGACCCTAAGTGCGCCAGCAAAGGTCGCTCCAGAGGTAATGCCGACAAAGATGCCTTCTTGGGTAGCAAGCTCTTTGCTGCAGCGAATGGCATCGGAGCCGGGAATCGGCAGGATTCGATTGATGAGCTTCATTGCCACCGCATCGTCGGTAAGCTTGGGGATAAAATCCGGTGTCCAGCCCTGCATCGGATGCGGCTTGAATGTCGGATGCGGTGCCGCTGCCGTACCGTCCGGGTTTCGCGACTGCGCGATGCCACTGGCCAGCAACTGGGCATCCTGCGGCTCGCATACGATGATCTTGGTTTCGGGGCTCTCCTTGGCAAGCACCCGCGCGACGCCTTTTAGTGTTCCGCCCGTTCCATAACCCGTAACCCAATAATCCAGCCTTTGTCCGGAGAAGTCGTCGAGTATCTCACGCGCGGTCGTGCGTGAATGAATATCGGGATTGGCCTCATTCTCAAACTGCCGGGTCATGAACCAGCCATGTGCTTTGGCAAGCTCGATGGCTTTATTGATCATGCCCACCGCGCGCTCAGCGGCGGGAGTTACGATGACCTTCGCTCCAAGGAACCGCATTAGCTTACGCCGCTCGACGCTAAATGGCTCCGCCATGGTGACTACAAGCGGGTATCCCTTGGCTGCGCAAACCATGGCAAGCCCGATCCCCGTATTTCCGCTCGTCGCCTCTATTACCGTCTGGCCAGGCTTTAGCTCTCCCGACTTCTCAGCTGCCTCAATTACTCCGAGAGCCAATCGATCCTTCACTGAACCAAGAGGATTGAAGGCTTCAATCTTCACATAAAGGTTCACGCCCTGCGGCGCCAAACGATTGATCTGCACCACTGGCGTGTTGCCAATCGTTTCGAGGACATTTTGGTATTTCCGCCCCATGCTGACCTCCAACATTGCGTTGTTTGCGACGAGATATGGTGCCTCCAGCCGCCACCGATCGTATACGGCGGCGAATGACCCATTCTCGGACATTGTGCCTGGCGGCGCCAGCGCCTATGCTTTGATGGATCAGATAAATCTTACGCACCCGGAGGGCCTTTTTGGCCGGCGAACCCGTGGAACGACGACTGGCGGCTGTGTTGGCGGCGGATGTCGCCGGCTATAGCCGTTTGATGGGCCGCGACGAAGAACGCACGCTCGCCAATCTGAAGTCGTTCCGAAAGACGCTTGTCGATCCCGCAATCGCTGCGCATCGCGGCCGAATCGTTAAGACTACCGGCGACGGCATGCTAGTGGAGTTCGCTAGCGCCGTAGATGCCGCACGATGCGCAGTCGAAGTCCAGCGCAGCGTGGCCACGCAAAATGCCGACGTCCCGCAGGATCTCAGGATAGAATTTCGGATCGGCATTCACGTCGGTGACATTATCATCGATGACAACGATATTTTCGGCGACGGTGTCAACATCGCAGCGCGCCTTGAGGGAATCGCCGTGCCAGGTGGCGTCTGCATCTCCGATGATGCGCACAGACAAATTCGCGGCAAGATCGATATCGGCTTCGATGACATAGGGGAGCAGACTTTAAAGAATATTGCCGAACCGATGCGCGCATGGCGTATCCGGCTTGCTGGCGTGGACGCCTCTGCGATCCGACCAGGCTCGACTCCGATACGAGTTCAAGATCTGGCGCTACCCGACAAACCGTCCATTGTCGTCCTGCCGTTCGACAACATGTCCGCCGAGACGGGCCAGGACTACCTGGCCGATGGAATCGTCGAGGCAATTACCGCAGCGCTTTCGTGCATCCGCTCCTTTTTCGTTATCGCGCGTAGCTCGGCATTTACCTACAAGGGCCGCGCAACAAATGCACGCGACATAGGCAAAGAATTGGGCGTCGCCTATTTGCTAGAAGGTAGCGTGCAGAAAGCTGGAAACCGCCTCCGTATTATCGTTCAGCTGATCGAGACCGAGGGAGGCGCACACGTCTGGAGTTCCCGCTTCGATGGCGCAATCGATGACTTCTTTGATCTCGAGGATAGAATAACGGAACAGGTGGCAGGCGCGCTACAACCCTCGATCCGCATCGCCGAGATTGAGCGATCGCGGCGCAAACGGCCGCAAGACCTGAGCAGCTATGACTTTACCATGAGGGCAATGCCTCATGTCTGGGCGCTTGAGAAGGACGAAAGTGCTAAAGCGCTCGAACTCCTTGAAAAAGCGCTCGCGATTGATCCTGCATACCCGCTAGCGTTGTCGCTTGCTGCTTGGTGCCACGCCCAGCGCTCTGTCTACAATTGGGCGGAGGACATCGCGGTAAGCCAGGCAATGGCGCGATCGCTCGCCGAGCGGGCAGCAGAGATGAGCGGCGACGATCCGATTATCCTGGCAGTGCTCGGCGCGGTGCATACCTTTGTACGCAACCATGGAACCGCCCGCGTGCTGCTTGAGCGCGCCGTCACACTCGATCCCAACGCCGCATGGGCTTGGTGTCGGCTCGGATGGCTTGAGAACTATTCTGATCAACCTGAAAGGGCGATCGCTAATTTCGAGCGGGCTCTGCGCCTGAGCCCGATTGATCCAATGAATTTCAACAACTATGTAGGCTTGGGCTCGGCGCATGAAATAGCGGAAGAGTACGACAAGGCCGCTGCGTTCTACCGACGCGCCCTTGAGGAACGGCCTAACGCGGGTTGGATCTATCGCAATCTGGCATCGGCTCTGTCAGGAGCCGGCCGGGTTGAAGAGGCGAAACACGCTTTTGCGGAGATGATGCGTAACTATCCAGATCTTACGGTTGCAAAATTCAAGCAAGCGATGGTCTTTTCTACCGTCCCCCTAAACCGTATGGCTGAGAACCTCCGAAAGCTCGGGCTTCCTGACTAAATCGAATCCCCTCTGCGAGCCAAAGGCGCTATGGAATTGGGCCTTGTCGACTTGACACTTCTAGTCTGTCTAGGAATGCCCGTAGTCTGTCTAGTGGTCTCTGCCTAACATAAGAGT
>Ga0210396_10006677_pt1 | contig 11031 bp, 5 predicted proteins | sample IncBWH17OmetaG_FD_155466 | JGI IMG/M metagenome (GOLD analysis project Ga0210396, IMG submission 155466) | Forest soil microbial communities from Barre Woods Harvard Forest LTER site, Petersham, Massachusetts, United States - Inc-BW-H-17-O ... | reverse complement strand
ACACCAACTGGCCCAGGGGGTGAAGCTGAATTACCCGCTGACGCCGCTCATCCCGTTCAACGGGGGAATGGTAGAGATCGAGGCGGCCCTGGTCGCGTGGCAACAGTCCAACCGCATGGATGTCGCGGTCGAGTTGCTTCAGGCGGTGTCTGCAGTAGCCTTCCCCCTGCCCGCGCTCGCTCCGGCCCTGGGCGTCGCGACGATAGTGACAACCGCTGCTCGGGACCTCGTGGACAAGTGTGACGGGGCGGTGCATCTTAACCTGCATCAGTCCTACACAGCCGGCAACGGTAACAGTCCCGAGCCAGGCACTGTCCTGCGGCCGACGTACCTCGCCGTGCTACTTGCCGATGAGAACCAGGTTGAGCCGGGAACGCTGCGAGTGGTGGACAGCCAGTTGCGCCACGTAGATGATCATGGTCAGCTGCACCATCTAGTCGGCTGGGACTTCCTTTTGCTGCGAGTCGAAGGACGGGCGACGCTCGACAGCTTCTGGCTGCCAGAGATGGAGGACCTGCTCGACAGGGCCATAACGGCGCTAGAAGCGGGTAACCGAACGCTCGCCGAGAACTACCGCACCTCAGCGATCGGAATCGCTTTGCGTTCGCCCCTTTTCACCTGGGTCGATCGTGACCGGATCGTGGGCGCCGTCAGGGCGCGGTTTGACCACGTCGCCAAGCTCGGCCTGGGCGCCGTGCCCACCAGGAAACCAGAGTCGCTGACCGAACTGGTCACGCAGTACGGACCGTCGCTCAATGAGGTAAGGAAACGCGGTCGAATGTCCGAGGCCAGCGCTTTCGGGCCTTGAACCGTACTTCCTCGTAGGCCAGATTGTCATGATCCTCATAGCCTTCAGCCGCTATCTTGCGGCTCGCTAGTGCCTGCTTGGGATGCCCCTCACGTTCCTGCGCCATGGCAAGAGTGACCCGCGTGTCGCAGACCGCGTGCCAGTCCCCGGTGCGCTCATAGTGGCCGATCGCGTCCGACAGCAACTCCACGGCCTGCCCGGTCTGACCAGCTTTGAGCGCTACTTCACCACGACATCGACTGACCCGTGCCTGCAACGATTCGCGCGCCAGGGGAACGATATCCAGTTCGCTAAGCTCATATTCCAGCCTGTCGGCCAGCGCGGCGGCCTCTTCATGCCGCTGCGCCAGCAACAGCGCGCGCGCCAGCAGCGCGCCAGCACGGATCTCGCCCGCTGAATTGTTCATTTTCCGAAAGATGCGGACCGCATCCCCGGCCTGCCCGGCCGCTTGATGTCCGATCTCTAGCCGACGGCGATCGTTTCGTTCCAGCCGGCCCTGCCGCAGCAGCAGGCGGGCCGTTCGATACCGCACCGAGGCGCAGCGGCGGACATCGCCGAAGTTGTCCGCATAGATCCGGTCGAGCGCCGCGCGGGCCTCTTCCCACTGCTGCTCCCGGCTTCTCTGCTCGGCGAGCCCGATGTCCGCGTAGAACCTGACATCGTCATTGGGCTGGCCCGCCAGCACTTCGTGGAACGGATCCCGGTCTAGCCATTTCGCTGGGACCGTCCATGAGTCATTCTCCGCGATCACGGCGCGGACCAGAGCGGCCTCCGAGGTTATTTCCGGAGAGCCTGGCACTGCTAGCGTCGCGTTAAGCGCCACATGCAGCTCTTGGCTTGCCTTGCCGTGCACGCCCATCTGCTGCCAGGCTTCCGCCTTGCGCCGATGCACAGACGCCCTGAGGCGGTGGACTTGCTCTGGGGCCAATTCCGAGATCGCCTGGTCGACAGCTTCCAGCACCTGCTGCAGAACATCGAAGGCCTCGGCATACCGCTCGACTGCGACCAAGAACGAGCCGCGCGCAAGGAGGACTTCGATTCTGCCTATCCGGCTCGGTTCCTTATCGGCCGCCTCCGCGGCGGCATCAAAGGCCGCGAGGGTTTCCGCTGGTTCCAGTCCGTTGGTGACGCATGCGCCAAGCAGCGCAGCCAGCCGCCAGCAGGCGTGCCAGGCACCATGGGTATGCGCGAAGGACACCGTTCGCACAAGCGTGCAGTACTCCGCGCGAATCCAGCGGTGCAGCGCGGCGTGCACGCTTCTCGTCCATACCGACTGGTGAGAGCGCCAGGCTGAAGGCGGCGACCAGGCGCCGAGACCCCCCGCATCGGACTCATCGGACAAGATGGCGGCAAAGACGGCACCCAGATAAGCGCCGTGCAGCGAAGACTCTGCCTCGGAACGCTCCTGCGGCGGCACATCCTGCATGAGCAGCTGCCGGGCGACCATCCACACGAGCGGGTGCATGCTGTAGCGAGGCAGCTCCAACTCTGCCGCTTGCCCTGAGTCGACCAGCAAGTGGTACGAGGCCAGCCTGGCGGCCAGCCTTTCTGCTTCCACCTCGGTTACCTTCATCAGCGGCACAAGGACCCAGGGACCGAAAGTTGGCGACTCCACCATCGCTAGCAGTCGCAGTGCCCGCTGTTCGGACTCCGGCAGCCGCTGATATTCGAATTTTATGCGCCGCCCTACGTCGCGCCCGCGGTAACGGAACGCGGAAAGCTGCGTGTCTGGATCCTTGGCCGAGCTCAGGTGGGCGGCGAAACTATCGACGCTGTGCGGACCGTCGGCGATCTGCTCGCCGACGTTACGCAGCGCAAGGGGAAGTGCGCCACAGTAGTTTACAATCTCGGCCGCGTCCGTGGCCGTCTCGCTCTGGTTCGTCCCCGCGAAAGCAGTCAGTATGCGCAATGCGTCGGAGGTCTGCGGCGGCGCCAGCGGATAACGGAACATGTCTGGCGGATAGCCCAGACTCCATCTGGTCGTAATGATCACCAGGCAGCGGCTGCCAGTCGGCAATAGCTGGCTTACCTGCTCGTATCCGTACGCCGCGTCCAACAGCACAATGAGCCGCCGGCCGGCGGTTATCGACCGGAAGACATTGATCCGCTCCGACGTCTCCTCGGGAATTCTCCCTTTGTCGAGGCCCAAGGCCATCAGGAAAATCTGCAGGATCTCGGCGGGGGCGCGACTGCCTCCGACATAGCCGAGGCTGGCGTAGAGCTGGCCATCGGGGAACCTTTGCGTGCCAGCGATCTGATGAGCGAACTCTAGCGCTAGTGCGGTTTTGCCCACGCCAGGCATGCCCTCGATGACCAGTATCACCGGGCCGGTTTCTTCCTGGGGCGCGTGCCCGGGTGAGAGGGGAGTGTTGCGCGGCATTCGCCTTAGCGCGCCGGGCCGCACGCGGGCCTGGACCTGCCGGTCGTACTCGTCCCAGAGGTATTGCAGTCCCTTCTCGCGTCCTTTGAACTGCAGTTGCCGTACCGGCAGTTGCTGAGGCACTGCTCCTCTGCGCAGCGGCCACTGGCTCGCGCGCCGACTTCCCGCGAGTCCGTCAATGGCACGTTGGATCCTGGACTCATTCAGGATGGCGATCGACGCGGTGACTAGTGCCGAGGCCACGAAGATGCGACCCACGAGCCAGATACCCGTTTGACTCGAGTGATTGACCGTCAGGCTCAGTGACAAAGCCGCGGCTACTGCCAGGGCGAGCAGGATGAGCCAACGTACTCGCGGACGTCGGGGAGGCATTGTCAGCGACGCCTCCGCAAGGATCCAGCCCAGTTCGACGCCGACGGGCCGGATCGGACAGCGGCCAGTTCACCCTGGATCTGCGCCAAGTCCCCGTCATCGCCAAGGACCTCAGAGATTCGTCTTGCCTCTTCCAGGTCTTCCACGTCTGAGAACTCATGCCCCCGCCGGCGTAGATATGACGCCAGCAGGCGTTTGGCCTCATCTTCGGCCGATCGATCACCGCAGTTCTGGAACGTGTCCACCGCGTCACTCGCCAACGCGATCGCCTCGTCCAGCCGATCGCTGCCCGCGCGGGCATATATCCCGCTCAGTAGCAGCCGGGAGTTGCCATCTCCATAGCGGAGAGACATGGCGCTGAATCTTTCGATGGCCTCAGTGCACGCGTCGACAGCGGCACGCTCTTCGCCAAGCTCCATTGCCAGCCGCCCTCGCAGCCACGCCATCCAGGCGAGCCAGAGTGCCTGTTTGTCAGAAGCTCTCCTTACAGCTTCGGCCAGGCAGTCGCTGGCATCATGCGGGCGGCCGCAGGCGAGCAGGGCATAGCTGCGTGCAAATGAGGCGCCGGCCAGCAGGGAAGCCCCAACGGTAGAGGCACTGAGCTGCTGATCGTCGTGACAAAGCGCGATCGCCTGGCCCGCGACCGCGAGGCCCCTGGCCGGGTTGTCGGTTTGCGCGAGCGTCAAGGTCGTTTCCGTGAGGATCCTGACCTGCTCCGCCGTATCGCCGTTCAACCGGGCCGCGGCGAGAGCCTCCTCTAGCTTCTTCGCGGAATCATCGAGCTCGCCGTTCCGGCGCGCGACCCTGCCCAGGCATCGAAGCGCCCGGGCCGGCGCTGGTATGTCACGCACCTGGCAGGCCGCGTCAGCGAGTTCGTACGCCTCATTGATGTTGCCGATGGCGGCATGAAGATCTGCCAGCGTGGCGAGGGCCAGAGCTTGCGCGTACCCGTCACCACTATCGTCCGCGGCGGCGACGGCATCGCGGGATGCCTCGAGCGCTTCGGCGAGCCGCCCGGCGTCCCTCAATTCCTGGATGGTCTCATTCAAGCGGTACATGGTGTCGCGTCGCAGACGGGCTTTCCGCTCAACTTCTAGTTCATGTCGCCGCGCGGCCTGCTGGTCCGACGGTATCTTGCGCGCCAGCCGCTGCCGCAGATACTGCCAGATGTAGTCATCGACGATAAACTCCACGACTCCCGCGCGTCCGACGCTCACGCGTTTGATGACCCCGGTCAGGCTCAGATGCTCGCATAGCCGCAACGCATTCAGTTCGCCGATTCCTAGCAGGGCACCGAGTTCCCATGACTCGACAGCTGGCTCGTCAAGCAGGGCTATGGATGACAGCGCATCGCGTTCTTCGTTACTCAGCAGCTCAATAGTCAGATAGAGTTCTTGCGCCAGCGCCTCCTGCGGGGTGGCCGGCTTCGTGTGACCAGCCTTCTGCGTCAGCACCTGGTCAAGCGACCAGTAAGGCCGATTGCTTAGCACAGCAGCGGCAAGCTGAATAGCACGGGGATGGCCCGCGCCGACCAGTTGCCGAGCGGCCTGGGAGTGAGCCTGCACCCGGTCTTGGCCGACAGCCGACTCCAGCAAGCGGATGGCCTCGCTTTCTGATAGCGGAGATAGCGGCAAAGGCAAATCGGGATGCAATTCTTGCAGCGGATTCAGGGACGTCACGATGACCGTGCACTTGGCGCCGCTAGGTAGCAGCGTCCTGACGCATTCGGGATCGCTTGCGTCGTCGAGAATAATCAGCAATTTCAAGTTGCTCGTTAGCATCGCGTACTTTTCTGACTGGTCCGCGGTGCTGTCGGCGGTTTGCTCGCCAACTATCTGCAAGGCAACGAGAAATCGGCTCAGCGCATGTTGTGTCAGTGAATCCCAGTCAGACGTGTTATTGAGGCTCGCGAACAGCTGACCGTCGGGGAAAAGATCCTGATTGAGATAAGCGAACTGAGCGGCCAGTGCCGTCTTTCCCATCCCGGGAAGTCCGGTGATGTTGACGATGGCCGGTCTATCCCCCGACCACGAGGAGACAAGATCCCGAATCCTCTTCAGCTCCGCTGTCCTGCCCTCGAAATTCCTGGGCGGCGGTGGAGACGCGAGCGGCACGATGAAAGAGCGTTCTGGCGTCGGGCGTGCGGCTTTGCCTGAGGCCTCTCGGTTGCGTTTCGAGAGCATTACGATCGCCGGGATGCCGCCAGCCAGGCATCCGGCGGCGAGCGGCAATACCAGCCAGGGAGGTGCGCCGAAAATCAAAAAGACGGCAAAGACGGTGCAGACCATGAGACCATACGCGGCAAGGGACATGGTGGTCATAGTCAGCGCGCGAGGCTGATCTTCACGAGAGACCACGATCGGCCCCATCTCTCCCCCCGCCCCTCATAGTGCCCAACCCGTATCCAGCATAAACCTTGCAGATCCTAATAGCCAGATGAATGTCCCATCCAGCTGGTAATAGCCAGATGAATGGCCCATTCATCTGGTTGAAGCTAGCTCTCGATGACGTAGTCCGACTCGCGGGCGCGGCGGGTGCGGGCCCAGTACTCGAAGGAAAAGCCCGGCCAGATGGCCCGGTTGACCCCGGAGTCGTCTAGGTACCAGCTGCGGCAGCCGCCCGCGCTCCACACCGCGCGGCGCAGCCGGCGCTGCAAACCGTCGTTGTAACGTCGCGTCGCTTCCGCCGTGGCCTCGATCGTGTTGGCCTTCCCCCTGGACAGCAGGCGCAGGCAGCTGAGCACGTGCTGAACCTGGGTCTCGATCATGAAGACGACCGAGGTGTGTCCGAGCCCGGTGTTCGGTCCGAGCAGCAGGAAGAAATTGGGGAAACCGGGGACCGTGATGCCCCGGTAGGCCTCGATGCCGTGCTGCCAGGCGTCGCCGAGCTTGACGCCGCCGCGCCCGGTCACGTTCAGTTCCACCGCGGCGTCCACCACCCGGAACCCGGTGCCGTAAATGAGCACGTCCGCCGGATGCAGTGTGCCGTCCGCGGTCACGACGCCCGACGGCGCGACCTCGCTGATGCGGTCGGTGATGAGAGCGGCGTTCGGCCGTTGCAGCGCCGGATAGTAGTCCGAGGACAACAGGATCCGCTTGCAGCCGATGGTGTAATCCGGTGTGAGCCGTGCGCGCAGCGCCGGGTCGGGAACCTGACGCTCGAGGTGACTACGGGCCGCCGCCGCCAGCGGGGCCATCAGCCGCGGGTCGACCGCGAAGCCGAGGGCCCGCATCTCGAGCAGCCAGTAGATCGCGTAGCGCAAGCCGCGCGCGGCGCCTGGCACCGTGCTCAGCGCGGCCCGCATCCGGTCAGGAATGGCGGCGTCCGGCCGCGGATGGATCCACGGCGGGGTGCGCTGGAAGACCGACAGGTGCGCCGCCTGGCGCGCCACCGTCGGCACGAACTGGATCGAGGAGGCGCCGGTGCCGATGACGGCCACCCGCTTACCGGACAGGTCGACCGAATGATCCCAGTGCGCGGAGTGGAACGAGTCGCCCGCGAAGCTCCCCATGCCAACGAGGTCCGGGTACTTCGGGATGTGCAGCGCTCCGGCGCCGGAGACGACGGCGTGCGCGACGTACCTGTCGCCGGCCGCGGTGCGCACCGTCCACAATCGCTCCGCGTCGTCCCACTCCATCGATTCGACCCGGCTGCCGTAGCGGACGCGGGAGGCGATCCCGTACTTGGCGGCGCAGTCCCGCAGATACGCCCAGATCTCCGGCTGTGGCGCGAACAGCCGGGTCCAGGACGGGTTGAGCGCGAACGAGAACGAGTACAGCGGCGACGGCACGTCGCAGGCGCACCCCGGGTACTCGTTGTCCCGCCAGGTGCCGCCGAGGTCGGACGCGTCCTCGAGAATGACGAAATCGGACAGGCCCGCCCTGAGCAGTCCGATCGCCATGCCGATTCCGCCGAAGCCGGCGCCGACGATGACTACTTTGTGCCGCTCGGTCATGCAACCATGATGATTCATCGCAGGGTCATGAGTCACGACCCAACTAGTGACTCAGGGCACCACGATGACAGGGCAACTCGCGTGCCGGGCGAGCCACCCGGGCACCGACCCCGCCACGTGATGCCAAAAGTGCCTCGGCGCGCCGATCACCAGCGCGTCGGCGCTGAACTGAGACGCCACCGCGGCGAGTTCCCGCGCCGGGCTGCCGCGCCGGGTGCGTACGTGCACTTCGAGTTCGGTGGGGTCGGTCACCTGGTCGAGCTCGGTGAGCAGCCAGCGCTCGAGCGAGTCCGTGTCCCTGGGCAGCCCCACCACCTGGCCGGTGAGCGGTTCGCAGTAGACGCCCGGCGGTGTCACGTACACCACGAGCAGCGGCCTGCCGAGCCGGCGGGCCATGCCGGCGGCGTAAGCGAGCGCGTTGCGGGCGGACGCGGACCCGTCGTAGCCGGCGACAACGGGATGTACCAAAGAAACTGAGCGGGGCTGCTGGGGAGCCTGAAACTCTTCCGGGCGCGGACGTTCCCGCTGGCGGCGCCGCTCTGGCCGACGCTGCCGCTCGACGGGACCGTGCTGCGCAGCGCTGCGCTGCTCAGGCGGGCCCGCATCCGGGTAAGGCTCAGCCTGGTCCATTTACGCGTCCTAGCGGCCCGGGGGCTTCCCCGCTCGCTCGCGGGTGGGTCGATAGTTTTGTTATAGCAAGTATCTGCCCGCCGGTTAAGCGGAACATCCGTACAACCCTTGTCTGCCCTGCGCCGGCCGCGTTATTCGCGACGCGACGTCCAGGCAGCCTGAACTATAGGCCTCCGACGGCTCTCACGGAAGATCCGCACAGAAGATCCGGTACGGAGATCGTGTCCGCGTGGCTACCCACGGACAGTGACGATAATCACGGCTAACGCACACAACCCAGGAAGAACCGGGAACTTCAGGAAGCGTGTTTCGGAACGTCAAGCAGGGAAGTAACGGTCTTTACCTGATCCGGGTCGCTCAAGGTGGCACGATTGATGGGTGGTGGCAGAGCAGGCGCACCCATCGTTCCGCGGGGTGGACGTGGGGCAAGCAGGGGGCAGCGCCGCCCCCCTCGGCCGGAGGGACAGGGTAGACGCGACCGCGCGCGCGGTTATCGAGAGCGCCGCCGATGCGATCGTGGCTTTCGGGACAGACCGGACGGTCATGCTGTGGAACCCGGCGGCGGAGCGGATGTTCGGCTGGGCTGCCCACGAGGTCGTCGGCCTGCAGCCGCCGATCATCCCGGAAGAGCTCAGCGCCGAGCACAACGCGGTGCTCGAGCGGGTCCGCGGCGGCGGGCAGATCTCCTTCGCCACCCGGCGCATCCGTAAGGACGGCTCGGTGATCGACGTGCGCATCGACACGAGCGCGCTGAGAGACAACGGCGACGACGTGATCGGCTGGGTCAACATCTGCCACCCGACCGGCGAGGACGACGTCGCCAGGCACTACATGGCCGAGCGGGCCCGGGTGGTCCGGCGCCTCGGTGACGTGGTCGCCGACATGAACGCGCAGCGCGACCTCGAGTCCGTGCTCGACCGGATCGCCGCTAGCCTGCGCGAGCTGACCGGCGCTGACGCCGGCGGGTTCGTGCTGATCGAGGACGACAGGCTCCGGCTGGTGTCAACCGCCGGCCTGCCCGCCCGGCTGCGCGGCCGGGTGGCCTCGCTGGGCAGCAGCCTGGTCGGGGAACTGCTCAGGTCAGGCAAGACCGTCATGATGGCGACCAGCGAGTCCGGCGGCTTCGATGACCTGATCTGGTCCGCGCTGCCCGGGCTGCACACGATCGCGCTCAGCCTCTCGCACGTGGGCGGCCGCCCCTATGGCGCGCTTTACGCGCTCTACAGTCGGCGCACGCTCAGCCACGTCGAACTTGAGCTGCTCGAACTGCTCGCCGGGCACGCCGGCGTGGCGCTGACCAACGCGATGGCGTTCGAAGAGGTAGTGCGGCAGCGCGCGCACGAGCGGGCGGTCATCGACGGCAGCGCCGACGGCATCGCCGTGCTCGACGAACATGGCCTGGTCAAGCAGTGGAACCCGGCCGCGCACCGGATCACGGGCATGCCCGCGACCGAGGTCATGGGCGCGCCGCCGCCGTTCCCCCTGCCCGAACCGGGCGAGCGGCGCACGCACAAGCTGGAGAGCGGGCGCTGGCTTGACGTGCTGTGCACGGCATTCGGTGACGGGGGCGAGCGGGTCGTCGACTTCCGCGACGTCACCGCGGCCAAGGAGCTCGAGGAGGCCAAGGACCTGTTCCTCGCGACGACGAGCCACGAACTGCGCACCCCCATCACCGTCGTGCAAGGGTTCGCCTCCACCCTGGCGAGCCGCTGGGACCAGCTTTCCGATTCTGACCGGCGGTCCGCGGTGCGGACGATCGCCGAACGTGCGGGCTCGCTCGGCCGGCTAGTCGAGCAGCTGCTGCTCGGTGCGCGCGCTGGCGCCGATCAGCTTCCCGTCAACAACGGGCCATTCGATCTCGCGAGCCTGCTAAGAGCGACGGTTGTCTCGTTCGGCCCGCTGTCGGACAGGCACGAGGTCGTGGCCGACGTCTCTGCGGACCTGCCGCTCGCGCACGGCGACGCGATGGCGACCGACATCATCGTCGGGCAGTTGCTGGAGAACGCGTTCAAGTACTCGCCGTCGGGCGGGCTTGTCACCGTGCGGGCCAGGGTCACCGGGCCGATGATCGAGGTGGACGTCGAGGACGAGGGGATCGGCATCGCCCCAGGAGACCACGAGCGGATCTTCGAGCGGTTCGTCCAGGGCGAGACAGGAGACCGCCGCAGGTTCGGCGGGGTGGGCATCGGCCTGTACATCGTGCGCCGCCTGGCCGTGGCGCAGAACGGCACCGTGGTGGCTCAGTCACGCCCAACCGGCGGCACGGTGATGCGCCTCAGCCTTCGCCTCGCCGACCTGTGAGATCGGACCCGTAACAGCCGGGCCTGCTCCCGGTGCCTTGGCTCGCCGCCGGTCGCGGCCAGGTACTCGTCGATGACGCCGGGCACGTCGTCGCTGTCCCGTAGGATCTGCCCGGCTTCCATCCAGATCACCCGGTTGCAGCTCTGCTCGATCTCGCCGAGGTTGTGCGCGACGAGGAAGACCGTGCCTGCTTCGTCGCGCAGTTCCTTGATCCGGTCGTGGCTCTTGGTGCGGAAGGCGGCGTCGCCGGTGGCGAGCGCCTCGTCGATCATGAGGATCTCGTGGCTCTTGGCCGACGCGATGGCGAACCGCAGGCGCTGGGCCATGCCGGTCGAGTAGGCCCGCATCGGCAGGTCGACGAACCTGCCGACCCCGGAGAAGTCCACGATCTGCTGGTAGCGGGCCTTGACCTCCTGCGGGGGCATGCCCATCGCGAGGCAGCCGAGCACCACGTTCCGTTCGCCGGTGAGGTCGTCGAGCAGCGCGGCGTTGACGCCGAGCAGGGCGGCCTGTCCGGTTGTGTAGACGGCGCCCTTCTCGGGGGGGAGCAGCCCGGCGATGGCCCGCAGCAGCGTGGACTTACCC
>Ga0210396_10006674_pt1 | contig 11033 bp, 9 predicted proteins | sample IncBWH17OmetaG_FD_155466 | JGI IMG/M metagenome (GOLD analysis project Ga0210396, IMG submission 155466) | Forest soil microbial communities from Barre Woods Harvard Forest LTER site, Petersham, Massachusetts, United States - Inc-BW-H-17-O ... | reverse complement strand
TGCTTTCCCCCGACTGCGCCGCGGTTCAGATAGAACTGAACGTAGGCGGCCATGTCATTGGCGGAAGCATTGATCGATCCGGCCGGGCGCAGCAGGATGTGCCAGTAGGTGTAGGGCGTCTTGCCATCGCTGTGATAGAGCGTCGTTGCCGTGCCCAGCGTCGGTTCGAAGTAGGTGGCGGTCTTCATGCCGATCGGGCTAAACAGGTTCTGCTGCACGAAATCTTCGAAGCGCCGGCCGGTGAGTTTCTCGACGATGTAAGCCGCAACGGGAGGCCCGGAGTTGCAGTAGGCCATGCGCGTACCCGGCCGCCAACGCGAAGTGCGGGAGTGGTGGTCATAGTCGAGGCCCTCGCGCACAGTCATCGAGTCGGGCGCCTGCTTCGCATATTCGCGCAGGTGTATGTCGTCCCAGCCGGTGGTGTGTTCGAGCAGGTGAACGACGCGGATGGGATCCGTCGATTCCCAGCGATTTTCGAACCAGACCTCTGGAATCAATTTGTGTACGGGATCGTCCAGAGACACTTTTTGATCAGCCAGCATGAGGATCGACAAGGATACAAATGCCTTCGAGGTGGATCCAATGCGGAACAGGGTATCGGCGGTGTTGGCGCGATTCGTGGCGACATCCGCCAGACCCAGGCCGGCAATCCATTCCGGGCCGTCTTTGTGAACAATCGCCACTGAAACTCCGGGAGTGTGAGTCTCTTTGAGAATCTTCTCCAGTTGCTGGCGGAGTTCGTCGATGGACTGCGCCGGGTTTGGCTTCTCTTCTTTCTTGTCAGCTGCGATGACAGCGGGAAGGATGATGAGAAAGAAGAGAACGGTCGAGATGATCCTTTTCACCGTGCGGTCCTCCACGTCAGATGGACAGGGACGGATCATCTTACTTCCGAGAGCTCAAATCTGGTAGTCGAGATCGTCCATGACACGCTGCAGGGATTCAGGCACCGGCTCTGTGGTGTGCTCGGTGCCTTCCAGACGCTGGACGCGTTCGCGGAGTTTGTTGACTTCGCTGGCCACTGACGCCAGGGCTTCGGAAAGCGGATCGTTGATCTGCTTGGGATCAGTGATGACGACGCGCTTGCCTTCCCGGAAAACGATATGCCCCGGGACGCCAACCACGGTCGAGTTCTCGGGAACATTGCGTAGCACGACCGAACCGGCGCCAATGCGGCAGTTCTTGCCGACGATGATGTTGCCGAGAATTTTTGCGCCTCCGCCGACCACGACGTTGTCTTCGAGCGTGGGATGACGCTTGCCATGTTCCTTGCCGGTGCCGCCGAGCGTGACTCCCTGATACAGAGTCACGTCATCGCCGACGACCGAGGTCTCGCCGATCACGACTCCCATCCCATGATCAATAAACAGGCGGCGGCCAAGCCTCGCACCGGGATGAATCTCAATGCCGGTTAGCCAACGTGCAACTTCAGAGAGCCATCGCGCGAGCAGGAATAGACCATGATTCCAAAGCCAGTGGTTCATGCGATAGAACCACACGGCGTGCAGGCCCGCGTAGCAGAGAAGAACTTCCAGGCGGGACTTGGCCGCCGGATCGTGATCCATCACGTTGGTCACGTCTTCGCGAATTAGCGATAGCAGGTGAGGCATGAGAGTTCATCAGGCCGGCGGTAGTTCTGCGGTCGGAATCTGCAGCGCCTTTTCCCGCAACTCCTGAAACAGGATGCTGCTGAGGTAGCGCTCGCCGAAAGAAGGAATAATGACGATGATCATCTTTCCGGCATTCTCCTGGCGCTGTGCCACCTTCAGGGCGGCCACGACCGCGGCACCAGAGGAGATGCCGACAAACAGTCCTTCCTCCAGCGGAAGCCTGCGCGCCATGGCGATCGCTTCGTCATTGGTTACAGTGACGACTTCGTCGATGTACTCGCGGCGGAGAATGCTGGGAACGAAGCCCGCACCAATGCCTTGAATCTTGTGCGGAGACGGCTTTCCGCCGGATAAGACGGGACTATCGGTGGGTTCCACCGCGACAGCTTTGAACGATGGCTTCTTCGGCTTGATGTACTGGCAAACGCCGGTGATGGTGCCGCCGGTGCCCACGCCGGAGATCAGTATGTCGGCGCGGCCATCGGTGTCGTTCCATATCTCAGGGCCGGTGGTTTCGAAGTGAATCTTGGGATTGGCTGGATTGTCGAACTGCTGCAGCATATAGCCGTTCGTCGTATTGGCGAGGATCTCTTTGGCCTTGAGAATGGCGCCAGTCATTCCACGCGGCCCGGGGGTGAGGACTATCTCGGTGCCGAACGCGAGCAGAAGCACGCGACGTTCCAGACTCATCGTGTCAGGCATGACGATGATGAGCTTGTAGCCCTTCACCGCGGCGACGAAAGCGAGACCGATTCCGGTGTTGCCGCTGGTCGGTTCGATGAGAACTGTTTTGCCTGGATGAATCTTGCCGGCGCGCTCGGCTTCTTCGATCATGCTGACGCCGATGCGGTCTTTGACGCTGTCCAGAGGATTCTGGCTCTCGAGTTTCGCCACAACCTCGGCAACGCAGCCCTGCGTGACTTTATTCAACCGGACCAGCGGTGTGTTGCCGATCAACTCGGTGACGTCTTTCGCGATCTTCATGTCTGCCTCTTCCGGTCAGAATAGTTGACCCGGTAATACTACCAAGATGGTAGACATGGTGGGAGCCGAACACGAGCGAGGAGTGGCTTGCCGGAACTATCGATGCCCCAGGTCGTAACCAACCGCACCAGCGGAAGAGCTGATATTAACGATGGAGACCCAGCGTTCCAGTTTGTGGTGACCTGTCTTGTGGAAGAAGTAGCTTACGGACATGACTCCCGCCGTTTCTCCTGCAAAGTTGACGGCGAGCCCCGCAGTCGAGCGCCCGAAAATCCGGACCACAGGATTAAGTTCTCGTCCTCCGCCCTGCAGATTGGAGCGAGTGATGGCGAAGTCAGCTCCATTCAATGCGGCAGCTGCGAAGAAGAGCACTTGGTTCTCGCGGTCCCAGAACTTGTGTTCGCTTGTCATTGGCGGAGGCAGTGAGACGAACGCCGATGTGTGCTCAATGACCGAACCCGGCATGGGCGCCTCGGGCAGTGGACCTTGGGCTATGGACATCGGGCAAAAGCCAAAGATAGAAATCAGAACGAACGCAACTGCCAGGCCAGAAGATTTGCCAGGAATCATAAGTGCTCGCCGGCTAGGCGAGCAGTATGAAAGGGGCAATCCAACCACCAATGAACCGATTCGGGAATCGCGGCAAGCTACTCAGGATGCGACGCTTAGGTTTCCTTTCTCATTAAAATTGCGGGCGATTGTGCACTCTTTTGCAGGTATATACCCGAGCGTTTTCTATTTTGGGGAAGGACTTACTTTTTATAGATCGTGCCACCCTTCATTACAAATCCGACATTGGTAACGGCTGAGATGTCCGTGAGAGGATCGCCTGTGATTGCGATCACATCTGCTAGATAACCCGGCTCAAGCGAACCGATCTGTCCTTCCCATCCGAGGAGTTTCGCGCCATTCAGCACGTCTGCCTGCAAAACGGCGAGTGGAGACATGCCGTACTTCACCATCAGCACAAGTTCACGCGCCTGCGTTCCGTGCGGGAACGGGCCCACGTCGGAGCCGACTGCTATGGGGATCCCGGCGGCAATTTGCTTCTTGAACTCTTCGACCTTCAAATCGAGGATCTGATGTTCATGCGCGCTTCGCTCGGGCGTTGCGGCGTGTTCCGCAAAATATTCGAAAATCGTAAACGTGGGGACGGCGAAGATCTGCCTGTCCTTCATCACGCGCATCGTCTCTTCGCTCAGTTGATCGCCGTGGTCGATCGAGACCACACCTGCTTGCGCGGCATAGAGCGTTCCAGGTTCTCCGGTTGCGTGCACCGCGACGTGCTTGCTAAGACGAGCGGCTTCCTTGACTGCTGCTTCCAGTTGGGCCTCGGTGTATTGATAGGGAGTGGAGAGCTTGCCGTCCCGAATCGAATCGGCTCCGGTCTCGTAGATCTTGATGAAGTCAGCGCCCTCCTTGAATTGCTGGCGTATTACTGCGACCAACTCGTCGGCATTGTTGGCATAATCCGCATTTGCAAGAACGTGTTGTGCGGGGTTATAGCCAATGGCGTCCTCATGTCCTCCGAGGATGTTGATGGCGTTTCCGCTGATGCGCAGACGCGGGCCCGAGATGCGCCCCTCGTTGATGGCGTTGCGTACTGCACTATCGGCCGAACCGGCGCCCTCGGTGCCCATATCGCGCTCAGCGGTGAATCCAGCCATGAGATCATCGCGCGCCGCCAGCGTCGCCGTGATCGTGCGTTCAGGGACAGACTCCTGCACGGTCTGCAGGTCTTCAGCCCCGGGATGGAGGAAAAGATGAATATGAGCGTCGATGAGTCCAGGCATGAGCGTGCGATCGCCGAGATCGAGGACCTCCGTTCCGGCGGGATGTTTCACGGTAGAACCAACCTCGACGATGCGATCTCCCTGAATGAGAATTTCGCCTGGCTTGATCAACTTCCCCGCCTTGATATCGAGCAACCTGGCGGCATGCAGCACGATGGGATTAGGCGAGGGAGCTGGAGCCTGACCGAGCGCGCTCAGCGTAAGGGCCAGAGAACAGGACAGTGCCAGCAGAGAGGTTCGTTTCGTCATATGGCCCGCGATGGTAACACTTGGAAGAGGCTGATTCCAGACGGGCCCTGACCCACCTGTGATCTCGATCATAAGAGTTGGTGTGAAAGGTCACGCCAAAATTTGGGACTGATCGGTCAGACTCGATTCTGGCCATGAAAGACTTTGGGGTTCTGACCAATCGAAAGCGCGCTGTGATCGCTCTGATTCACTCGATTGTGTTTCTGGGGATTGCAGTTCACGGATTCGTTTCGCCAAAGGCTGGCGTTCTGCACCGGTCCGGAGCGACGGGTGACTTCATTCTGATTGCAATCTACCTTGTCGTGGCTTCGATCCTCGTATGGTTGGTGAACATTTCGCGAGGTCTGGTGGAGCGCGCTTATTTCGCGCTATGTGCCATCAGCGCAAGCTCTGGGCTGCTGCGCACAGCCTGAACCAGGTAATCGACCGGGCGCTGCGATTGGTTCAACACCAACTCGATCTGGGGGCAATCCAGGTTCAGCTTGATCTGAACGCCGAAGTTCCACTGGTCATTTGCGACGGCGCGCAGATTGAACAAGTGCTGCTGGCCCTGATGATGAATGCCCTGGATGCGATGCCTCAGGGCGGCAATTTATGGGTCACAACCATGCTGACCAGGGAAAATAACGCGGTCCGAATCGTGGTGCGTGACGATGGCTGCGGCATTCCACCCGAGATCCTTCCCCGGCTCTTCGAGCCTTTCCTCACGACGAAAGAAACCGGACGTGGCGTCGGACTGGGACTCGCGATCAGCCGCAGCATTCTGGAGCGCCACAACGGCGACATCGAAGTGCAATCGGAAATCGGGCGCGGAACAACATTCACAGTAACCCTGCCTTGGGATGGAGATGTCGAGCTCTCTCCGGCAAAAGAAGTTACCGCTGCACTCAGCGAGAGGTGAGATTCGTGGAATCGCAAGGAAAGCTTTTGATCGTCGACGATGAACTGAGCGTTCGCGATTCTCTTGGAAAGTGGTTTCGAGAAGAGGGCTATGAAATCGGGACTGCCGAAAGCGCCAGCGATGCGCTGACCCGCATGGCCGAGAACAAGTGGGACCTGGCCCTGCTCGACATCAAAATGCGGGGAACCGACGGAATCGAACTGCAACGCCGGTTGCACGAGATGAACCGTGACCTGATTGCGATCATGATGACCGGCTACGCGTCGGTGGAAACTGCGGTCACAGCGCTGAAGAATGGCGCGTACGATTACGTGAGCAAGCCGCTCGATCCCGATGAGATCGCACACTTGGTGAAGAAAGCGCTGGCGCACAAGCGGGCTGAAAAAGAGAACATACGCCTGCGCGAAACTGTCGCCGAAGCGACCCGTCCTGGCGATCTGGTGGGACAGAGCCCCACCATTCGCAAAGTCTATGAGGCTATCGAGACCGTCGGCCCCACCGAGGCGAACGTATTGATTACCGGCGAGAGCGGCACGGGCAAAGAACTCGTAGTGCGCGCAATTCACGCCGCCAGCATGCGCCGCTTTCACCCGCTCGTGGCGATTCACTGCGGCGCCTTGACCGAGACCCTGCTCGAAAGCGAACTGTTTGGGCATGAGAAAGGCGCGTTTACAGGTGCGCAATACCGCAAGAAAGGTAAGGTCGAAATTGCCGAGGGTGGCACGGTTTTCCTCGACGAGATCGGCGACATCAGCTTGAAAACTCAGACCGATCTCTTGCGAGTCCTGCAGGAGCGCGAGATTACGCGAGTAGGCGGCAATCAGGTGATCAAAGTCGACTTCCGCTGTGTCGCCGCTACGAATAAGAATCTCGAGGCGATGATTGAGGAGGGCACCTTCCGACCCGACCTGTATTACCGGTTGAATGTGTTCCACATTGAGCTGCCGCCATTGCGTGAGCGGCGCGAAGACATTCCGCTGTTGGTGGAACATTTCGTGCGCAAATTCGCTCTTGCGATGAATAAACACATTACTCGAGTGGCTGCGGCTGCGATGAATCAGCTGCAGCAGCAGCCATGGATGGGAAATGTTCGCGAACTCGAAAATGCCGTTGAGCGCGCGATGGTGGTTGCCCAGGAACCCGAACTGCGCGAGCAGGACTTCATCTTCAAGCAGCAGAGCATTACCACGCCGGGTACGACGGGCAAGAGTCTGGACGAAATCGAGCGCCTACACATTCTTCACGTGCTGGAGGAGTGTGGCTTTAACCAAAGCCGGGCCGCCGAGGTGCTTGATATTGACCGCGTCACGCTGCACCACAAGCTGAAACGCAACGGCTGGACGCGCGCTACGGCGGAGAGCCGGAACTAGGATCGACGCGAGTTGGCCTCAATGAATCTCGTTCATCTGCTCCCGGTCGGCAAAATTGCCGCTTCTCTGCTCGACGATTTGCAGGACGCGATTCCCAGGAGACTGCCGGTTCGCTGCGAGATCCTCCCGCTCACCCTGGACCCAACTCCCTCCTATCATCCCGAGCGCCAGCAGTTTCACTCCTCTGAAATCCTGCAGCGCATGCAGAGCCTGGTTCGGCCAAGAGACTGGCGCTTTCTCGCCGTGGCTGAGGTCGATCTTTATATCCCGATTCTCAAATACGTTTTCGGCGAGGCGCAATTGAGCGGACCGTGCGCCGTCGTCTCGATCTTCCGACTGCGTCAAGAGTATTACGGTTTGGAACAGGATGACTCCCTGTTGACCGAGCGTTTGCTCAAAGAATCCATTCATGAACTTGGGCACACGCTTCAACTGCGTCATTGCCCGGATTATCAGTGCGTGATGGCATCGTCCCACTCCGTCGAGTGGATCGACCTGCGCGAACACCATTTGTGCGATGCCTGCCGGTATGAATTGGACTCGAATGGGGATCTACTGTAACGGCACGATGCTGGCGCACATCACAAACAGGACCGCCCGTAGTACACTCTTCGCCATGATCCTAAGACGGCTGATCCTTGCATGCGCTTTTGTTTTCATCACCGCCATCGGCGGATTGCTCTTCGCACAAACACCTTCGAAACAGAAATCCGGAGTCCAACAGCAAGATTTCGGCACGCGGGACGGGAGGCCCATCATCTTGTACACGCTGACCAATGCTCACGGTGTTGAAGTCCGCGCCATGAATTATGGTGGCATCATTCTGTCGCTTCGCGTTCCCGACCGCAAAGGGCAACTTGCGGATATCGTTCTCGGCCACGAAAAGGCCGAAGAGTACATGCCGAACCCGCCTTACCTTGGCGCCATCGTCGGACGCTACGCCAACCGCATCGCCAACGGAACTTTCAACCTCGATGGGAAGACATACACGTTACCGAAGAATGACGGGCCTAATACGCTGCACGGCGGTGTTACAAGAACATTCGACAAGGTCCTATGGGACGGCGAGCCACTCAAAGGAAAGAATGGCGTGGCATTCACCTATCTCAGCAAGGATGGCGAGGAAGGGTTCCCCGGCAATCTTAAAGTCGCAGTTACTTACACCCTGACCGACTCGAACGAACTCGTCATCGACTACCAGGCTACGACAGACAAGGCCACACCGATCAATGTGAGCCAACACAGCTACTTCAATTTAAAGGGCGCAGGAAACGGCGACATCCTGGATCATGAAATCATGATCAATGCCGATAAATTCACTCCGGTGGACAAGAACCTCATTCCTACTGGCGAACTCCGCGCGGTCAAAGGCACCCCGTTCGACTTCACCACGTCGACCAAAATCGGCGCCCGCATCGAGGACCCGTATGAGCAGATGGTGCTCGGGCACGGCTACGATCACAACTTCGTTTTGAACCGCAAGGGCGCTGGGCTCAGTTTGGCTGCGCGTGTCTATGAACCCACAACCGGGCGTGTGCTTGAGGTCTCAACCACTCAACCGGCGGTTCAGTTCTATACAGGCAACTTTCTCGACGGCTCGGTCACCGGCAAGGAGGGGCACGTCTACAAGCGACGCTATGGCCTCTGCCTGGAGACGCAGCACTATCCGGATTCGCCGAACCATCCTGATTTTCCGAGCACGATCCTGAAACCCGGGGAGAAGTTTCATCAGACGACGGTATTCAAGTTTTCGGCGAAGTGATTTCTGATGGAATGGAAGCCCGCTACCATTGAGGAAGTAAAAGACATCGTCCAGCGCGACCTCGCAGAGTGTGACGTCGAGCAACAGGAAACATTTCGGCGGTATGCAGTAGAGCCCTACTTCACGTCCATTGAGAGATGCGGAAACTTAGACACAGTTGTCGTGGCTCGCAAGGAAAATGAGGTCATATATTGGGAGGATGTTGAGGAAGGATTCAATGTCTCACCCTTAACCGAAGATGGGCGAATCCTGGAGCATTGGTGCAATCAAGACGAACTCCGTTTCGCCCTCAACACCTGGATCGACGACAGGAAGGGCCCGCCGAAGTTGGGCCCTGCTGTCTCAGTTGAATAAATCGTCTGCCCTCACTCGCTCTTGAGCTCTGCCACGAGCGCCTTCTCCACCTGCTTCTGGTGCTCCGGCTTGAGCTTTCCTCCACCCGAGGTCAGATAGAACGTGTCGATCGCCATCTGTCCTTCAGTGTCGATCAGGGCGATTTCGATATTGCACTTCTGGTCAGATAAACACGAGGCGATCCGGTGTAAGAGCCGCGGCCGGTCCTGGGCGATCACCTGAACCAGCGTTGTCGTTGCCGAGGACGAATCGTCGAACTCAATCTTCGTCTCCACCTTCACTTTCGCGATCACGCCCTTCTCGGAGCGTTGCCGGTCCCGCAGCATCTTCTCGAGATCAGCCTCACCCAGCATCACGCTGACAACGCTGTTCTTGAATCGCGCCCACTCGGATAGGTTCAGTTCCAGTGTGCGAAAACGGTCGGTGAAGTGAAACGTGTCGACAACGACGCCGGCTGCATTCGAGAATGCGTTAGCCTTTACAATATTCATCCCCCAGGCGGCTAGAACACCCGAAAGAGTCGCGAAGAGAAACGGGCGATCTTTCGTAACCAGTGTCAGGTCGTACCAATGACGGCCGCGTTTCAGGTCGACGAGCACCGGATCATTTCCGAGTTCCTCCGCCATCTGCATGTGGCGCATCACTTCTTCCGCCGTATGCACGAGGAGATATCTTTGCGGAAATCCTTCGAGGAACGCCTTGAATTTGCTGCCGGTAACGGGCGCCAGTGAACGCAATCGTGCCAGCTTTTCGTCGTTAACTTCGGTGTGCACTCGCTGATCGGCGCTGCGGTTCAGGTAATTGTCCGCAGCCATGTAGAGTTGCCAGACGTTTTCCGCCTTCCACGGAGTGAGCGCCTCAGGATTCACCGCTTTGATGTCTGCATACGTAAGCAGAGCGAGCATCTTCAACCGCTCGGGAGTCCCCATCTTCTCGGCGAAGGCAGCAACTGTTCCAGGATCAAAAATGTCCCGTCGCAGCGTTGCCGACAACTCCAGATGATTCCCGATCAGAAACACCACCTCAGCTCGTTCTTTCGGATCAACATCGAGCCGGTCCATAGCCTGACTGGCGATGTCCAGACTCGTCTGAACGTGATTGCCGTTCGCCACTCCTTTTCCCGTGTCGTGGAGTAACAGCGCAAGGTAGAGCAGTTCCGGATCCTCGAGTTCACCGAGCAATCCGCCGTAGCGCTTATCCCATTCCGATTGAGATGTCTTCAGACGATGCAGGGACTCGATTGCAAGGAAAGAATGCTCATCCACGGTGAAACGATGATAGAAATCGCGCACCACCAGCGAGTCAATCAATTTCAACTCAGGCAACAGCAACGTGAGCAGGCGCAGAGAGTGCATCGCGCGCAGAGCATCGGCAGCATAAGGCTGCAACAGTGTTTCCTGCAGATACAACCATAGTTCCGCGCCCCGCGGTGGAGTCGCGGCAAGCGCTGGCAGTGCTTGTTCGATGCGGTACTCCGTGGTGGCACTCAGCTTCAATCCATGGTGTGCCATGAAATGAAATAACCGAAGCAGAACTTCGGGGTCCTGCAAGGCAGACGGCTGTTGCAGGAAGATGAGTCCGTCGACGACCGAGAAGTCCGCCGTTGTAAGCCGGGATCGCCAACTTTGCACCTGGCGATAGAGCGCCGACCAGGCTTCCGGAATCTCTTCCAACAATTGCGTGACTGTACGTTGCACAGAGCGGGCATGGCCAAAGTAGATTCGCATCCAATCGGCGGCCGAAAGTTCCTCAGCACCCGGCGCTCCGATTTTGCGCGCGGCCGCTTCATCCTGCGCTTCCCAACTCAGCGTGTTGTCATCGCGCCCGTGGCGGAAGTGAAGAAAACATCGTGCAGACATCAAGAAATCGAGGGCTGAATCGAGTTGCTTGCGAACTGGCGGACGCAGCGAACTGGCTTCGGGCCAGTCTCGCAGCTTGTCCATGGCGGAAATCAGCGCGAGCCAGCTGGCAACATTGCAGTCGCGTAGCCCGCCCGGAGCCTCTTTCAGA
>Ga0210396_10006672_pt1 | contig 11034 bp, 4 predicted proteins | sample IncBWH17OmetaG_FD_155466 | JGI IMG/M metagenome (GOLD analysis project Ga0210396, IMG submission 155466) | Forest soil microbial communities from Barre Woods Harvard Forest LTER site, Petersham, Massachusetts, United States - Inc-BW-H-17-O ... | reverse complement strand
CCCACGCTCATCCGGTCGTTACGACGATACCGATTTCCGAGTTGACTCTTGTGTTATGTTAACTAACATATTCAGTGTTAATGACATCAAAGTTATCGTTCACACATCGCGCTCAGCGACTTCACGCGGCGCAGCAAAGCCAAAGTGGGACAGCATGACGATCTCCTATTTAACAGAGGCTCAGCTTCAATCCACCCTGTCCGGTAACGGTCATATCAATAACGCGGTCATCAACGGGGTGCTCAATCAGCTTGAAAAGGACGGCGTCTACGGTTCGGATCCAACAACAGGCGGCGAAGTCCAGGCTGGCCCCTATATCTCGAATGATACCGCCGTCTTCAGTCAAGTACTCGATATTACGTCCGCTGCGTCGGGAACGGTTATCAATACTAAGCCGGAATTGAAGGCGATTGTCGTTCAGACCGCTTCACCCATCCAGACATTCGTCACCGGTAGCACCGACGTATACATCGGACTCGGTTCGGGGAATGACAGCATCAGCCTTCTCGACAGCGGCAATGACACTGTGCTCGGCGGGGCCGGCAATGATGTGATTACAGGCGGTGCGGGAGCCGACCTGATCCAGGGCGGACGGGGCGACGACAACATCTTTGGCGGCTCCGGCGCGAACACGATTATCTGCTGAGCGGGCGACAATTTCCTGCGAATTGGTGGCGCGCATCAGTTGGCTGAGGGTGGTGGAAACGGAAACAACACGATCCTAGATCTCGGCGGCTATGCCGGTGCCGGTACTAGCACGTTGACGGCAGGAACCGGTAACGACACCATCACGGGATTTGGTGGCGATACCATCAACGGTGGTAACGGCGCTGCAGGTTCGACGGGGCATTCCATTCTTAATGGTGGTGATTCGTCAGACATCGAATCGCACAGCTCGGCTTCGACGTACAACATCCTCAACTCGGGCAGTACTGGCGACGGTAACGGCAACAACCTGGTGGGCGGCGCCGGCGCCGATACTCTCAATGGCGGCAATGGGCACGATACGCTCACTGCTGGCTCAGGCGATCAACTTCTGATGGCCGGATCCGGCGCTCATCAGTCGCTGTTGGGCGGGGCTGGCAACGACGTGCTCAAGGATCTCTACAGCGGCGGCACCGATACCCTGACGGCGGGCGCCGGCACCGGTACGCAGACCCTATATGGTCAGCAGGGCGATACGTTTAGCAGCGCTGCAGGAGCAGCTGGCAATAACACGTTCTGGGTTGAGTCCGGCAGCGGCGCAGGTTCATCTCTGACCGGCGGAGCCGGTAACGATACCTTCAATATCCAGACGCATGCCGGGAACGATACGATCACCGGCGGCGGCGGCAACGACGCCGTCTCGTTTGCAGGACGTTCGGTGGGCGACGTCGCTTCGCTCAACCAGATCGATCCGAACAATGTCAGCGCCGGATTTGAACTTACCTTCAATGGCGGTCAGTCGTTCGAACTCCATGGAATTTCGGAACTTCAGTTTGGAAATGACGGCCAGAACGTCATCCTGCCGAAGTAACAACGGCCTGCTCGGAATGCGCGAAGAGTCCCGGTCGTGCCGTGGCTCTTCCTTTTCGTGCGCGTTGCCATTTTTAGTACCTCGTCGCTGGCCCACGGCGCCGATATCACCGCATGTTCGTGAATGACTAACATATGCTTTTGGAGTATGTTAATGAAGCGAGTTAATAATTGGAAATAACATATCGTCACCGTTTCGTTTGAATGTCCCGACACACAGACTGCGGCTACTCGAGGTTGGTATGAACGTTCAATCGATGATCCCGGCAGCTGAGCATCGCGAAGAACCGGCTCCATCCGGACTTGAGTGTCTGATCATCGTCGCGCGGCAGCACGGGCTTCATCTTACGGCGACCCAGCTGATCCATGATAATCTTCTGACGGACCAGGAAGTCACGCTAGGCGAGCTCCTCAAATGCGCCAACTCGTCGGGCATGACAGCGAAAGCCGTCAAGCTCGATTGGAAGGGATTGCGGCAGCTCAAGAAAGCGTTGCCGGCGATCGTCTGGCTTCGCGATGGGAGCAGCATGGTTTTGCTGCGCCTCGACGGCGATGAAAATAGTACGCGCCTCATTTTGCGGGATCCGAACGCAGCGGAAGACGCTCTCCTGATCATCGACCAGCTCCGGTTTGAGGATATCTGGTCGGGTGACGTCGTCCTGGTCAAGCGGGACTATGAAATTTCGGACGAGACACAGCCGTTTAGCTTTGGCTTGGTCACGGCATTGTTGTTTCGCGAGCGCCGCATCGCGCGCGATGTCGCCATTTCCGCGATTATTCTGGGATTTTTGGGATTGGCGCCGATCATGTTTTGGCGCCTGCTCTCGGATAAGGTGATCTTCTACAAGGCCTTCAATACATTCTACGTGTTATGTCTCGCAATGTTGCTCGTCATTGTGTTCGAGTCCGCATTTTCCTTTCTGAGGCAGTTTCTCGTTCAGCGCCTGACGACGCGGCTTGATGTCAAACTCTCGACCTATGTGTTTGAAAAGGTCCTCAATCTGCCGATCGACTATTTTGAGCAGACGGCCGTCGGTCTGATATCCCGCGATATCCGGGAGGTGTTCAAGATTCGCTCGTTTCTGACCGGGCAGTTATTCGGAACTGTGCTCGACTCGACGACGTTGCTTTTTTTCCTGCCGGTCATGTTTTTCTTTAGTCCGGTGATGACTTTCGTGGTGTTGGGGCTTTCCGGCCTGATCGTCGCTTGGCTGCTTGTCATGTTGCCCGCCTACCGAAAAAAGCATGGTGCGGTTGTCGCCGCCGAGGGAGCGCAGGGCGCGTTTCTGATCCAGACCCTGAACGGAATTCGCACGATAAAGTCACTGGCACTGGATACCCGGCAAAAGCACGGTTGGGATGTTCTGGTTGCGCGCGTTGCGAAAGCCCGCCTGGATGAGACCATGATTGCAAATGCGATCCAGGCGGGCGTGCGGCCGCTGGAGCGGCTCGCGGTCAGCGGATCCTACGCGCTTGGTGTTTATCTCGCACTGTCGACCAATGATCCCGTTTATATCGGAGCGCTCTTTGCGTTCTTGATGCTGTCACAACGGGTGTCCGGTCCGTTGATGCAGATGGCGCAATTGATCAATCAGTATGACGAAGCGCGGACGGCTGTGGCGATGGTTGCCAGTCTGGTCAATCAGCCCGCGGAAGAGGGGCGTTCGGGGCATGGCGTGCGCACGCCGCTACAAGGTAACGTGCAATTTTCGGGCGTCACGTTCAAATACAAAGGCGCGGTTTCGCCGGCTCTGAACAACCTCAGCTTCGAAGTGCCGTTGGGCACCACGTTGGGGGTGATGGGAAAGAGCGGTTCGGGAAAAACCACGATCACGCGCCTGTTGCAGCGATTGCACTCGGATTATGAAGGCTTGATCAAGATCGATGGTGTCGACGTGCGCGAATATGATGTCGATCATTTGCGTCGTAACATTGGCGTGGTGCTGCAGGAGAACTTTCTTTTCAGCGGTTCGATCCGCGAGAACATCGTCGCGGCAAAGCCGGACGCGACTTTCGACGACGTGGTGCGTGCCGCCCGACTGGCGGGCGCCGAAGAATTCATCGACAAGCTGCCGCGCGGCTATGAGACGGTCATCTATGAAGGGTCGCCAAATCTTTCGGGTGGACAGCGTCAGCGGCTGGCCATTGCACGGGCATTGATCGTCGATCCGCCGATTCTGATTCTGGACGAGGCGACCAGCGCTCTTGACGCCGACAGCGAGGCCATCGTCAACGCCAACATATCGCGTATCGCGCACGGTCGCACGCTGATCATCATTTCGCATCGGTTGTCATCATTAGTGAAGGCGGATGCCATTCTTGTGCTTAACCGCGGTGTGATTGATGACATCGGCCGTCATGACGAGTTGCTTGAGCGCAACGACATTTATAGCGGCTTGTGGCACCAGCAGAACAACCATCTAGGATCGCCGGCCCGACGCCCGTATCGGAGTCCCGCTCTTGTCTCCTAAACAGGCATCGCTGGCGACTGTTCGCCAATTTCAGTCCGAAACCGACGCGATTCGTGAAGCGGCGGAGCCACTGGTTGCGCGGGCAACGCTTTACGTTTTGACAGCATTCCTGGTTTCAATCGTCGCGGTCATGTGCCTAACGCGATTGGATCGCGTTATCTCCAGCGTCGGCGGGAAGATTATCCCGGTTGACCAGATCAGTGTGCTTCAGGCGCTTGACCCCTCGATCATCAAGACTATCGATGTCCGCGAGGGTGAGCAGGTCCAAGCCGGGCAGGTTCTGGCGACGCTGGATTCGACGTTTACCGTTGCCGACGTCAACCAGTACCGGTTGCAGATTGCCAGTCTCGAAGCTCAGGTCGCGCGCGATAGGGCCGAACTGAACAATACGCCGCTGGTCCTGAAGGATCAGCCGGATCCCGATCTAAAGAATTACGCCGCCTTGCAGAAGGCCCTGTATGACCAGCGCCGGGCGCAATACGTGGCGCAAGTGACGAGCTACGATTCGAAAATCAGCCAGACCCAAGCGACCATTCAGAAATTGCAAAAGGACGATGATCGATACACCCAGCGCGACGAAATTCAGCAGAAGATAGAGAATATGCGCGCCACGCTTGCCGAGCATGGCACGGGGTCGCAATTGAACATGTTTCTGGCTCAGGATACGCGGCTGGAACTGCTTCGGACCATTGATAACACCCATAACAGCCTGCTTGAATCGCAGCATCAGCTGGACTCCATCAAGGCAGACCGGAATGCATTCGTCGAACAGTGGAATGCGGCGCTGAGCCAGGATCTTGTCACGACCCAGAACTCACTTGATAGCGCGACATCGTCGTACGACAAGGCGATGAAACACCAAGATCTGGTTCGCTGGACGGCAGCGGAACCCTCGGTTGTTCTGACGTTGGCAAAGCTCTCGATCGGTTCGGTGCTGAAGCCCGGAGATCCATTTATCACCCTGATGCCGCTGGATACGAGGCTCGAAGCGGAGATCAAGATTGCTTCGCGGGACGTCGGGTTTATTCGTCCGGGCGATAATTGCGTCATGAAGGTCGACGCCTTCAACTCCGCGGAGCATGGCACCGCGAACGGCAAGGTTCGCTGGGTCAGCGAGGGCGCATTCACCACCAGTGATGATGGGCAACCGATCGACGCCTACTACAAGGCGCGATGCTCGGTAGATGAGGCGAACTTCAAGGACGTTCCAAAGAACTTCCGATTGATCCCTGGAATGACCTTGACCGGAGACGTCAATGTTGGAACCCGATCGGTCGGCATGTATCTGCTGGGCGGCATGATGAAGGGGATTCGGGAGGCAATGCGCGAGCCATGACCGCCTTAGCCTCATCATTGGTCCCATTGGTTCAAAAGATTCGATCGTCTACCTGGCCAGGTCGATTGGGGAATTTTGAGCAGGGGCTGGCGTCCTACGAACGTGGAAAGTTCATCGATGCCCAGAGAGCGTGGCGACGTGCAGCAGAAAAGGGCGATGCCGAAGCGTGTTATCGCATTGGCAAACTCTACGCCAAGAACGAGGGAGTGGCCGGGAGCATTCCCGACGTGGCTGCATGGTACGAGCGCGCCGCGCGACTGGGCCATGTAGATGCGCAGTTTCAGCTCGGCTGGATTTTCTACTACGGCGTCGAAGCCATGGTTGGTCCCAACCGGCCGGAGATGTGGCGGCGTTCCTTGTCTTCGCGACAAGGTGACAAGGCGGCAAATCTCGTGGCGTTGGTGTTTCCCCACGGAACAAGTGTTGCCAAAAATCCCGACGCTGCCTTCGACTGGATGGCCGCGGCTGCGGCGGCCGGGAAGGCGGAGGCTCAGGCTTTCTTGGGCGACATGTACACGCATGGGCAGGGCTGCGAGTCCGATTTGACTGCAGCACTGGCATGGTATTCGGCCGCTGCGGAACAGGGAAATCCGTCAGGCCAGTTTGGGCTTGGCGATGTCTATTTTCAGGGCCGCGGTATCGCTGTCGATATTGAAGCGGCGGTTGCCTGGTATCGAAGCGCTGCGGAGCAGGGACATGTCAGAGCACAGGTTGCGCTGGCCTTCATGAATCTGAAAGGCAACGGCGTGCCGGAAGATCACGCTGAGGCGGCTCGTCTCTTTTCCAGCGCATCTGCCCATGACGACGCCCTAGCACTCTTCAATATCGGAAAAATGCGACTGGCCGGCGATGGTATCGCGAAGGACGTCGACAAGGCCGAAACGGCGTTACGGAAGTCAGCTAGGAAAGGCTATCTTCCGGCGATATTGGCTCTTGCCGAGTTCTATGCGCTGGGGACGGGTAGCGAGCCGGACCTGAGAGAATCTGCGAACTGGTACTTGAAGGCAGCAGAACTGGATAACGTCCAAGCCCAATTCTTCACGGGGCGATTCTACGCTACAGGCACAGGATTTTCACCAAACATCCGGGAGGCCGCCAAATGGTTCGAACGCGCCGCCGTAAATGGCCATGCAACGGCGGCATTCAACATAGCCATTTTCTACCTCAACGGTTCTGGTGTTAAAAAAGACTCCGTCGCGGCAATTAACTGGTTTGAGAAGGCGTCCGAGGCGGGGATCAGCGCAGCACAGGTTCAGCTCGGCAGGCTTTACTCTGCCGGGAACGGAGTGCCGCGCGATCAGAAGCTGGCTCAAGACTGGCTTGAGAAGGCGACGCAGAGTGGTGATTCTGAAGCGAAAACGACCTTCGCCCTGTTTTTGCTTCAGCACGAGCCGTCATTTGACAGTATTGGTCGCGCCAAGAACCTTTTGACAGCCGCCGCCGAAGCCGGGTATGCGCAGGCCGCTTTGCAATTGGGAAACTTCTTCTCTGGAAAGTTCGGCGGGCCGGTCGATGTTACCCAGTCTGTCCGGTGGTTCACGCAGGCTGCCGACGCCGGAAGTGTTGAGGCTCAATATGCCTTGGCTTTGATCTATTCCGATCCCAAGAGCGCAGTCAGCAATGGCGAGTTGGCCCTTTCTTGGTTCACGAAAGCCGCGAATGCCGGCAGTGCGGCGGCTCAATTCCAGCTCGCGGTCCAGTTCTGTACCGGAAATGGCGTTCCAATGGATCACGCCAAGGGCGTCGCATGGTACGAAGCGGCAGCGCATCAAGGTCACCTCGTTGCGCAATACAATCTCGCCGTGATGCTTTCGAAAGGACAGGGTCGAAAGGTCGATCTTGACAAGGCCTTTGACTGGCTACTTCAGGCAGCGGAGCAGGGAATGCCCGAAGCGCAGGTTGCATTGGGTGATGCCCTCAGAACTGGATCAGGCGTAGCGCGTGATGTTGCTGCGGCGACGAGCTGGTATCAAAAGGCCGCGGATCAGAATAATGAGGCTGCCGTTCGGCGGCTTCAATTGATCGGAAGACCAGCTTAGTCGATTCAGCATGGAGCTAAGACCGAAATGACGTTCGGAGTTTTGAGGAAAATTGCATCTGAGAGGAGGTGCGTAACCGCACACTCGTCGAGAGTTCCGCGCATACAAAAGTTATGCGTGACGTAAATAAAAGCACTCCCAAGCTGCATTATGTGCATTCTTAAATGCAGCTTACATATCAGTGGCAGTAAGAATGCGCTAACCTGCCATCGCGAAGAGCGCTGCTCCAATTTGTTGATTGTGTGGAAATGGCTGACTTTCTTTCCAAGCTGGCAAGCGGCTCAGGTCAAAAAGACCCCAAGGCAAAGAGCAGCGGCCTTGTCAAAAATCAATCCAAGGCTGATGCACTTATTATCAAGAACAACGGCTCCGCCGCAGGCACGGAGATGCTTCCGCGATCCATTGAAGTCATGCCAGCGGAGGCGGCGGGTCGTCTCTTGAAGCAGATTGGTTTGTTCGATCAGGCCTATTATTCCAGTACGTATCCGGACGTCGCAGCGGTAGGCGCCGATCCGTTCGAGCATTTCTTCTTTCACGGTTACAAGGAAGGGCGGAGACCAAATCCGGTTTTCGACCCGGTATGGTATACCGCGACGTATCCGGATGTGGAGAAATCCGATCTACAGCCGCTGTTGCATTATGCCAAGCTCGGCGAAATCGAAGGCCGTCGTCCCGGTCCGCATTTCCAGCCGGCCTGGTATCGCGAGCAATACAGCATCCCGGCGGACGAAAGCCCGCTCGCGCATTATCTGAAGAATCATCTCGGCCCTTTCAGCCCGATACCCGAATTCGATTCAAAATATTATCTGGATACCTATGGGGACGTTGCCTCGGCGGGCGTCGATCCCTTTGAGCATTTTGTTTTCCACGGCTTCAAGGAAGGACGAAATCCATCGGACAAATTCGATACCAAATTCTATGTTCAGCGATATTTCAAGGGAAAGACCGATCAGAATCCGCTGCTGCATTATCTTGAGCACCGGCACGAAGAGGGTATCTTTCCGGTTCCTCCCGAAAACGAAGCGACTATTCCCGCCGAAATCAAGCGCTTTACCAAGCCGAGCGCGCTGTTCGAAGAGCAGCGACCGCTGCCGCATGGCGCCAAGCCGCGCGCCAAGGTGCTTGCGTATTATCTAACGCAGTTCCACGCTTTTCCGGAAAACGACAAATGGTGGGGCACCGGCTTTACCGAGTGGACCAACATCGCGCGCGGAGTGCCACGATTCAAGGATCACTATCAGCCGAGAATCCCCCGAGATCTGGGCTTTTATTCGCTTGCCGATATCGAGACGATAAGGAGGCAGGCGCAACTCGCGCACGCCGCCGGCGTCCATGGCTTTGTGTATTACTACTATTGGTTCAACGGAAAGCGCTTGCTTGAGCGGCCGCTCGAACAGTTCCTGAAAACCCGCGATATCAACATGCCGTTCTGCCTGATGTGGGCCAATGAAAACTGGACCCGGCGCTGGGACGGCATGGAGGGCGAGGTCTTGATCTCGCAGGACTACCTTTCCGACGACGATCAGACCTTGCTGGAGGATTTCAGCCGCCACTTCAAGGATCCGCGCTATATCCGCATCCAGGGGCGGCCCCTTCTGATGATCTATCGGCCGAAACTTATTCCGGATACCGCCAACGTTATCGCGAGGTGGCGTGCGATCTTTCAGAAGAAGTTCAGGGAAAATCCGATCATCATCATGAGCCAGAGCTTTGACGATTATGATCCGACGTCGAACGGCATGGATGGAGCGATCGAGTTTCCGCCGCACAAGCTGACCAAGCACGTACCGCTGGTGAATTCCGAGGCAGTGATCCTGGACGATACGTTCTCGGGGCAGATCTACAGCTACGATGACGTCGCGAAATATTCGATCGACGAGCCATCGCCCGACTTTCCGCTGATCAAGACCGTCGTGCCGAGCTGGGACAATGACGCACGCCGGCAAGGCACTGGATTGGTGATCCAGGGATCAACGCCGCAAAAATACGAAACGTGGCTTTCGGCGTTGGTGGAGAAGGCGCAGAAGGAAGCGTTTTTCGGCGAGCCCATCGTCTGCATCAATGCCTGGAACGAATGGTGCGAGGGCGCCTACCTCGAGCCCGATTTGCATTTCGGTTCGGCCTATCTGAACGCGACGGCGCGGGCAGTGACCGGACTGACTCGGGATCTGTCATCACCGAAGGTCCTTCTCGTCGGGCATGACGCATTCCCGAGCGGAGCGCAGCATCTGCTGCTCAACATCGGCAAAACGCTGCGGAGCGCCTTCAATATCGAGGTCGAATACCTGCTGCTCGCCGGCGGCGCCATGATACCCGAGTACCAATCTGTCGCGCCTCTCACCGTGCTCAAGCAACCGTCCGAGCTCGCCGCGAGTTTGCGGGTCTTCCGCGACAAGGGATTTTCGGCTGCGATCGTCAATACGACGGCGAGCGGCCAGGCCGTGAAGATGCTGACCGATATGGGCATCCGGACGGTTTCCCTGGTTCATGAACTGCCTCGTATTTTACGGGAAAAGGGACTGGAAACCGTTGCGCATCTGGCGATCAAGCACGCGGATCGGGTGGTGTTCGCGTCCGACTTCGTCCGCGATAAATTGGCGCAATCGCTGCAACTGGACGAGGTGGACGAAAGGTTCCTGATCCGTCCGCAAGGAAGTTACAAGCAGATTGCCGACGCGCCGGCCGAAGCGGCCATCCTGCGCAAGGAGCTGGGGCTGAAAGCGGACGACAACATGGTTCTCGGCGTCGGCTATGCCGACCTGCGCAAGGGATTCGATCTGTTCCTGCAGGTTTGGAATCTGGTTCGACAGACCACTCCGTCCGTGCACTTCTGCTGGGCCGGAGGGATCGATCCCGCCCTGCTGGAATGGCTTAGACCGGAGATCAAGCAGGCCGAAGCCACCGGTCACTTTCATCTCGCCGGCTTCCGATCGGACATGCAGGCGCTATATTCTGCCTCGAGCGTCTACGCCTTGACCTCACGAGAGGATCCATTCCCGACCGTGGCGCTCGAAGCTCTCAGCGTTGGCGTGCCGGTGGTTGCATTCGAGGAGTCCGGTGGCATTCCAGGTTTCTTGACCCGAGAAAAGGTTGGTCAGGTCGTGCCGTATTGCGACGCGCCGGCAATGGCGCAGGCGATCGTCCGTTTGCTGCAAAAGCGGCCCACCGCGTCGGAGCGCGGCCGCATGGCGGATCTAATCGAGCGCAACTTCTCATTTCCGGAATATGTGCGCGATCTGGTCCATCTGGCCGTTCCCAAGCTGCCGACCATTTCGGTCGCGGTGCCGAACTACAATTACGCGCACTGCCTGCCGGAGCGACTTTACACAATTTTCGACCAAAATCACCCGGTCGAGGAAGTCATCGTGCTGGATGACGCTTCGTCAGATGACAGTATTTCAGTTATCATGAGGCTGGCGGATGAGCGTCAGCGCGATCTGTCGCTCGTCATCAACGAGGAAAATTCCGGCTCGGTATTCGCGCAATGGGCCAAGGCCGCGGAAATGGCCACTGGAGAATTTCTTTGGATTGCTGAAGCCGATGATCTGTCCGAGCCGACATTTTTGTCGAGCCTGTTGACGCTGATGAAGAGCGATCCTTCGATCGGACTGGGATTCACCGATTCGAAGTCGATCGATGCCGATGGCTCGCATCTATATGAGAGCTATAAGCC
>Ga0210396_10006671_pt1 | contig 11035 bp, 10 predicted proteins | sample IncBWH17OmetaG_FD_155466 | JGI IMG/M metagenome (GOLD analysis project Ga0210396, IMG submission 155466) | Forest soil microbial communities from Barre Woods Harvard Forest LTER site, Petersham, Massachusetts, United States - Inc-BW-H-17-O ... | reverse complement strand
GGTATGGCCGCCGGAGCTGGCGAAGAAGTAGGTGATCGCAGGCTGTCCGCCGTAGGTGACGATCTGTCCGGCCGTCGAGGTGACGGCTGCGTTGGTACGTGAGGTTTCTGCCGCCTTGCCGAGATAGACCTGCGAGCGATCGTCGGAGTACACGTCGAACTTCGAGCCGCCCGCATGCGCCGTGATCGCGTAGGTGCGGCTCGCCACCGCCTGCGCTTGCAGCGCCGCCATCGCCCAGCTCGAGGACACCTCGGCTGCGACTACCCCGCGCACATATGTTTCGAGTGCGATCTGCCTCACCTTGCCGCGAAGAAGCACCTTCACGGAGGTGTTCGCAGGGGCCTGTCCAATCGCCGTGCCCGTGTAGTAGTGGCTGAGAATCGAGGTGTAGGACCAGCCGTGTTCGGCGTATCCGAGCGCTCCCTCCTGACTCATGCCGACGCCGTGCCCGTCGCCCGCCCCATCGATCACGAGGCTCGACGCGTGGGCTGTTCCGGCTCCCACCAGCGCAGACAGCAGCGCACAGACCGATACGCGCCTGAGCAGACCGTGGAGGCGGTGGTAGGTTGATCTCGTGGGGAGCATCCGTGCCCAGAGCAAAGAGAACGTCAGTCTGTCGCTGTTTCTGGGTAGAGAAGTCGCATGGTTCTTGGTTCGGATGAATGTCAGCGCTGCTTGAGCCGCGCAGGATGAATGGCGTCTGAAATGGCCGATCAAACAGAAGTGACAGCATCCGGAATGGCCGATCGAAGGGGTGCGAGGGACGCCGGCGAGCAGGCCGCGTTGGATCAGGTCCCGACGGGCCTGCACATCGGCGGGGAGTGGCGCGAAGCCACCGGTGGTGGCACCCTGTCCGTCGAGGACCCCTCCACAGGCGAGTCGCTGGTCGTTGTGGCCGATGCGACCCCCGAGGACGCGCTCGCCGCGCTCGCCGCCGCCGCGGATGCACAGACGGCGTGGGCGGCCACTGCGCCACGGGAGCGTGGGGAGATCCTGCGTCGCGCCTACGAGCTGCTGCTCGCGCGCATCGATGAGCTGGCGCTGGTGATGACTCTCGAGATGGGCAAGGCGCTCGGCGAATCGCGCGCCGAGATCACCTATGCCGCCGAGTTCCTGCGCTGGTTCTCAGAGGAGGCGGTGCGGATACATGGGCGCTACATGACCAACACCACCGGCGCCGGGCGCATCCTGACGATGCGCCAGCCCGTCGGCCCATGCGTTTTCGTCACGCCGTGGAACTTCCCGATGGCGATGGGCACGCGCAAGATCGCACCCGCGATCGCGGCCGGTTGCACGATGGTGGTGAAGCCCGCTCAGCAGACGCCCCTGTCGATGCTCGCACTGGCTCGCCTGCTCGGGGAAGCGGGCCTGCCGGGAGGCGTGTTGAACGTGATAACCGCCAAGCGCTCCGGCGCCGTGATCGAGCCGCTGCTGAAGGACTCGCGCACACGCAAGCTCTCCTTCACGGGCTCCACCGAGGTGGGGCGCGCTCTGATCGCTCAGTCCTCCGAGCAGATCCTGCGTGTGTCGATGGAGCTTGGTGGCAACGCGCCGTTCCTGGTGTTCGAGGACGCCGACCTGGACGCGGCCGTGGAGGGTGCGCTGATCGCAAAGCTGCGCAACGTCGGCGAGGCTTGCACCGCGGCCAACCGCTTCCACGTGCACGAGTCGATAGCCGATGAGTTCGCCGGGAGAATGGCCGAGCGGATGGCGAGGCTCACGGTCGGTCGCGGCACCGAGTCGGGCGTCGACATAGGCCCGCTGATCGACGACCGCCAGCGGGCGATCGTGGAGGAATTGGTGGGGGATGCGATCGATCACGGGGCAAAGCTGCTCATCGGTGGTGAGCGGTTGTCGGGGCCCGCCCATCCTGGCTATTTCTTCGCTCCGACCGTGCTCGGCGACGTGCCCTCCACTGCCCGCATCCTGCGCGAGGAGGTCTTCGGACCGGTTGCTCCGGTGGCGACGTTCTCGACCGAGGAGCAGGCTGTGAAGGCCGCCAATGCCACCGAGTACGGACTCGTCGCCTACCTCTACACGAGGGACCTCGATCGCACATTCCGGGTCGCGGAGGCGATTGAGGCGGGGATGGTGGGGGTAAACCAGGGAATCGTCTCCAATCCGGCTGCGCCATTCGGTGGCGTCAAGCAGTCCGGATTTGGACGCGAGGGAGGCTTCGAGGGCATCGCGGAGTACCTTGAGACGAAGTACGTAGCGCTGGCGTTGTGAACCGTTTGTGAATGCCGAAGATATGTGTCTATTCGTGTGGCTCGACCAAGTTCGCTCAAGTGGAAGGCGATAGCAACCGAATAGACGATAGGCGGTAGAACGGAGTGCTTTTCGTGCGTGGAGCAACAAAGGTTGGCTTTCAACAATCCTCCTCACGCGAGGTGGCGGTGGTGCACGGCCTGGAGACAGGCGATCCGCCGCCGAACGAGGCCATGGAGAGCGGCCCTCAGCCACGCCGGCTGCTCGCCCGGCTCACCGGCCCGACAGTCGATTCCCCACGCGCGGAGGGCTCGGGGCCCAACACCAATCCAGCTTCCCCCGACGGCGCCCCTCAGCGCCACCGGCCGCGTCCGAGGACGCCGTTCTTGCTGCTGCCGGCGCTGATGGCGATAGCGGCGCTGATAGTCGGTGGCCCGGTGCTTACCGCGCTCGGCGTGTTCGTGCTCGTTGCGATCGCGGCCGCCGCAGGCTGGTCGCTGGGCGACGATCGCCGCAAAGCGCTCCAGCTCGAGATAGACGAACGCAACGACGATCTTCGCCGGGCCCTCTCCGAGCTCGAGATCGCCCAGGCCGAGACGGTTCGGCGCCTGTCGATGGCGGTCGAGTTCAGGGACGAGGACACCGGCGCTCACATCGAGCGCATCGGCCGCTTCTCGACGCTGCTCGCCGAAGCGATCGGCATGAGCCCCGAGTTCTGCCGTCGCATCGGTCACGCCGCGCCCCTGCACGACGTCGGCAAGGTCGCGATCCCTGATGCCATTCTGCTGAAGCCCGGGTCGCTCACCTCCGAGGAGCGGGCGATCGTCGAGACTCACGCCGAGGAGGGACACCGCCTGTTGCGCGGCTCCTCTTCCTCGATCCTCGACATGGGCGCCACCATCGCCCTGAGCCATCACGAGCGCTGGGACGGCGGCGGCTACCCACGCGGCATCGCTGCCGAGAACATTCCGATCGAGGGTCGCATCGTTGCGATCGCGGACGTCTTCGATGCGCTCACCAGCCACCGTGTCTACCGCGAGGCGTTCTCGGTCGAGAAGGCGGTCGAGATGATGCTCGACCAGGCGGAGCGCCACTTCGACCCCGTGTTGCTGCACAAGTTCATGGAGGTGCTGGACAGCTCGGGCGCCGACGCGCGCACACGCGAGCGCTCCGATCCACGCTCGCTGTTGGCGGGCGCGCTGGAGATCTACACCGATGCGATGCGCCTCGGCGACGCCGAGCTCGCGGAGGAGGCGATTGCCTCAGCGATCGAGGACGGCATCGACCCGGCGACTCTCCGGGAGGAGGTTGTGGTCCCCGCCATGCGTCACATCGCAGAGCTGCGCGAGACGGGAGAGATCGATCTTGACACCGAGCATCGTGCGGACGCGATCACCCGCCGGGTGGGGGCGACGATGGACCGCTACATGCTCGCCCGCGGCTGAGGCCAGGCCGTGGCTAAAGTCCTGACGCAGCTTGCGCCGATAGATTCCCTCGCATGCCATCTCATTCAATAGTCACCGGCGGCGCCGGCTTCATAGGTTCTCACCTCGTCGACGCGCTGCTCGCGGCCGGCGAGGAGGTCACGGTCATCGACGATCTCTCCTCCGGCAAGGCATCCAAGGTGCCCGCAGGCGCGGAGCTGCGCGAGCTGGACATCGTCGATCGCGCGGCACTGGACCGCGTGTTCGAGGAGGTGCAGCCCAAAGCCGTCTACCACCTCGCGGCGCAGGCGTCCGTCACAGCATCCGTCGCCGATCCAGGTCGCGACTGCGCTGTCAACGTGCTCGGCACACTGAATGTCGTCGACGCCGCCACCAAGCTCGGCGCCTCGCTCTCGTTCACCTCCACCGGTGGAGCGCTCTACGGTGACGACGCGCCGCTGCCGACATCCGAGGATCGCATTCCCGCCCCGCTCGCGCCCTATGGGGCCTCGAAGTGGGCGGCGGAGGCGTACGTGAAGACCTGGTCGCAGTCCTCCGGGGTGCCCCACGCGATCTGCCGGCTCGGCAACGTCTACGGCCCACGCCAGAGCCCTCACGGCGAGGCCGGCGTGGTGGCGATCTTCTCCGATCACCTCCACTCGGGCAAGACACCGAAGATGTTCGGTCACGGGAAACCGACCCGCGACTATGTGTACGTGGGCGATGTCGTCTCCGCCCTGATGACCGCCAATGGAACCTCCGGCACCTTCAACATCGCCACCGGTGTCGAGACCGACGTGCTCACGCTCTGGAATGTGCTCAAGGCGGCCGCCGGCTCTGACATCGAGCCGCAGCTCGCCGACCTGCGCCCAGGCGAGCTGAAGCGCAGCTGCCTCGATACGAGCCTCGCTCAGCGCGAGCTTGGCTGGAGCGCGGCAGTCACCGTCGAAGAGGGCCTTCAGCGCACCTATGCGGCGCTTGTGGAGGAATTCCAGCTCGCAAGCTGACGCCCAGGGGTAGTAGAACCACCCGGCGCCGCCGAATAACGAAGTATGAGAAGGCCTGCCCGAGAGGCAGCCGCGACGGTCGCGACAGCTCTGTTGTTCGTGGCGACGCCCAGTGTGTCGCCTGTCTCCGTGGCGCAAGCCAGCGACTCTCCCGGAGGCGTGGCCGCTCCCACCGCGTCCGCCACTGCCCAGCCAGCAGGCGCCGGCCAGGTTGGTGGCACGGGGGCGTCAGCCGGGGCAAGCACTGATGCAGCGGGCGCAGGCGGGGCCGTCGCTCCCTCCACGAAAGGCACAGGAGGCAGCGAGTACGGCGTGGTGGCGCCCAGGCCCCGCGTCGTGCACAAGCCGGCGGTCCGCAAGCCGGTGGTGCACAAGCCGGCTCGCACGCCCCGCCACGCACATGCTGCCCCCAAGCCGAAAGTCGCGCCGACCAAGCCAAAGCCGGCGCCGACCAAGCCAAAGCCCGCGCCGGTGGCTGCGGGGGCTCCGAGCCCCGCCCAGACCGTCGGCGAAGGAGCCGTGTTCCCCGTGATCGGTCCCCACAGCTTCGGTGACGCCGCTAACCGCTTCGACGCGGGGCGCGCCGGGCACCTCCATCAGGGCCAGGATGTACTGGCAAGCGAAGGTCTTGAAGTGCGTGCGCCCCTGACGGGCACGATCATCACGACCGCCTATCAGGCGGGAGGCGCCGGATGGTATGTCGCCGAGCACACCGGCGACGGGCTCGACTTCCTATTTGCGCACTGTCAGGCCAGCTCGCTCGCCGTGAGCACGGGTGAGGCGGTGTCCACCGGACAGGCGCTCTGCAGGGTTGGGCAGACGGGGGATGCCACTGGACCACACCTGCACTTCGAGGTCTGGGTCGGCGGCTGGCAGGCGCCAGGCGGGTATCCGATCGATCCGCTGCCGTATCTGGAAGCCTGGGATCAGGCGGCCGTTGGCTGAGCGGAGGACTCTTCCAGCGCGCAGTCGGACACGCAGCTGGTGGGCCACCAGCACGTCAGGCAGGCTGCCACAACTCGATCCGATTGCCCTCAGGGTCGGTGACCCAGCCGAATCGACCGACACCCTCCATGTCCTGCGTCTCCTTGGCCACGTCGGCTCCCTTGGCGCGCAGTTGTGCGAGCATCGCCTCGAGGTCGCGGACCCGGAAGTTGATCATCACCTGCTGGGCCCGGGACCCGAAGTAATCGGTCCCTGACTCGAATGTCGCGAACACCGTCGGCCCGGCAACCTGGCGCCACAGACCGTTCTCATCGGCGTCCAGGCCAAGACAATCGCGATACCACGCGTTCAAGGCCACCGGGTCGGCGGCACGCATAAAGTGTCCACCGATCCCAAGCACACGCTCCATGTCGCCATCTTGTCAGGTCGGCGATTCGGGGCTGGTCCCACACTCTCGACTTCGGCCTCACGCCATAACCAGTTGCCCAGGATCCAGTGGAATCAACCTCTAGGTAGCCTGCCAATGGGCCAGGGCTCATTCTCTGCGGACCCTGGTCGTTGAACACAAGCCTGAGGAGGCGCGCGATGAAAGGGATCAGACGGCATCTGAGCTATGCCAATGTGACGGCTACGCTCGCGCTGGTGCTCGCGATGAGCGGAGGAGCGATAGCTGCCAGTGGAGGCTTTTCAAGCGGCGGCAAGCTGCAGGCGTGCGTGAACGGCGAAGGTGTCCTGAGGCTGCTCAAGCCGGGCAAGCATTGCGCTCGAGGCCAGCAAACGGTCGCGTGGAATCAGCAGGGGCCTGCCGGCGCACCCGGTGCAAACGGCGCTGCCGGAGCGCCGGGCGCACAAGGAGCTACAGGCCCAAGCGGGCCGTCAGGGATAGCCGCGCTGAATGGCGCTCCGGTGCCCGACGCGACGACTTCCCAGACAGCCGACAACGCGCTCGCGCTCGGCGGCATTCCGGCCTCGGGCTTCACACACAGCGACTGTGCTTCGACCACGGGACAGATCAAGGGCTTCGCGCTTGTCCCGGCGGTCCCGCAGGGGGGCTGGATACGGGTCAGCCCAAGTTACAACTGCAGCGGCCAGGCCGTCGAAGCCCTCGAGCCCGAACCAGGCGCAGGTATCTACATCGTCCGCTTTCAAGGCAATCCGGCCGAGATCGCCATGGCCACTGCGGTAGACGTCGAACCATTGCAGGGCCCTGGGGTCGCATCCGTCAAACAGCTGGCGCCGGGGGAATTTGAAGTTTATACAGCCTCACCGAGTGAACAGTTGGCTCAACAGGCCTTTGAGTTGCTTTTGCCTTGAGTGTCTGATGTCGGTCGAGCGTCCCCAGCGGTCTTTGGCTGCTGGGGCTCACCCGCCTCGCGGGCTGCTTCCCGTGGACTCGAGGCGGTAGGATCGGTGGTCGCGGTAGAGGCTTGCCCGGCCTCCTGCATGAGCTTGTCAAAGCGCGTGCCGTGCTCGCGCTTTGCGCGCTCCTGTAGCTGCGCGTACACGTCGAGGTCATCTTCGAGTCGGCGTGCCCGACCTGATCTTGGACCCACTTCACGTCGAATTCGTTCGCGATCAGAGCGATCGAGATGTAGGTTCGGCGCATGGTGTGAGGCGTGATGTGCGGGCACGGGCGAAGGCCACGGGCCTGCAGCCGCTCGTCCGTGAGCGTGGCCGCTTCGGTGAGAATCTCCGCGACGCGCTGGCGGGAGATCGGCGTGCTCTGAAGGGTTCGGGAACAGCGGGGCTTTGGGGCAGGCGTGAGCTCGGCGTAGGTTAGGGGCTCGGATGTCCCGGGCGAAGCGAGAGCCCCGTATGCGTCAGGTCGTGGTGCTTCCGCGGTCGCGCTCTTGTAGATATGGCGCTAGGTACTTGGCGGCGATCTTGCTTGGCGGCGACCATGTTGGTGTGTCGGTGAACTCCGAGCTGAACCCGTGTCCTCCGGTGATGTGAGCGGTGAGGTATTGAGGCTTCCCGTCCGTCAATAGCATGCCGTGGATCATGGGGTTGAAGCGCTGGGGCGTCACTGATGCCCCAGCCAGCGCAGCGATTGACTGTGCAGCAATGTCGGCCTGCTGCGAGCCGATGCCGCCGTGCTTGATGGGAAAGTCGGTAGCGTCGCCGGCCGCGTAGATCTGTTCGACACCTGGAACCCGGCAGTATGGGTCCACTTGGATGAAGCCGTGATCGCCGAGCGGGATGCCGCGCACTGCGGGTCCGAAGAGCTCTGGTAGCGCGATCACTCGATCTACCTCGAGGTGTCGGTCACCGGGATTGATCACGACCTCGCGGGAGGTGGGAACCTCGGCATAGGCGGAAGTGATCGTCTTGATGCTTGCTCGGACGAGGAGCTCGGCTATGGAACTGCTTGCCGACGCGCCAAAGATCGCGAGCGGGCAGTCCTCTGGAGTGACAATCGTCGTCTCCAAATCAATACCCGTGTCGTAGGCGCGTCCGGCTGTCATTAGCGCGAGCTCGTACAGCGGCAGTGGCCAGGCCATGCGGCCGGGTGTGACAAACGCCAGCTTGTGTATGAAACCGCCCTCGACATCCTGGATCAACCCGTGCATTGTCTCGTCGAGATCGCGGTCGTCGATCGTCAAGGCGTGCTTGTAGCGCTTGTTAATGCTCGCGCCAAGTGCTAGGACAAGCGCGTCGTACTCGATCGCCTCGCCGGCCTTCGTGTGGATCGTCCGCCCGACCGGGTCGATCCAGCCAAGTTCGCCGGGTAGCAACGTCGCTCCAGCATCGCGCACGATTGGGGCAAGTGGATAGCGGCGGGCCGAACCGCGGGCGAACGGCTCGCGGACCACCATCGGCCGGTATACAAACTCGGTGTTGGGAGCGATCACCGTCACATTGATTCGGTCGCGCCCAAGATCGGCCAGGGCCAGCACCGCCTCAAGCGCGGCCACTCCGCCCCCTACAATGACCACGCGAAGCTGGTCCGGATGCGAGCCTTTCGCGGTCTCGGCGTGTGCAGTGCCAGCCATGACTACTTACCAGCGTTGCCGTTTCTGGCGTTGCCGTTCTTGTCTGCCTTGCTGTTCTTGGACTGCGTCAGGACTGGCGCATCTGGGAACTCGTCGGTCGTGCCGATGAGGATTGTGAGCAGGTCGCTGATCCGTTGCACGCGGCCAAGGCGGTCGGGAAGCGGAAGACCGGATTGGATCGTGTAGTGGTTGCGGCGTCCGTTGCGCTCTCTTGTGATGTAGCCGCCGTCGGTGAGCTCTGTGACGATCCGGTGGGCGGCCCGTTCGGTGATCCCGACCCGCTCGCTGATCTCTCGTAGAAGCACGCCTGGATCGTGGGCGATGCAGGCTAGGACTTGGGCGTGGTTCGTCAGGAACTTCCAGCGATGAGCAGTGGTCTCAATCATAAGTAGAGACTAGCGTATCTAGATTCTGATTTCCTAGAAATCTATTTCCTTGATCTAAAATTCATGCTATGTTGTTCAAGTCCGCGGTGCTCTTCAGGTCGCTGGCGCTAATGCGCACATCAAACGAAATGAGGTTCACCGTGCCCAGCTCAGTAATGCCACCTCCATCCGCCGCGACCGCCGGCAACGGCGTCCCGCGGCTCGAGACTGCTGATCCTGTTGTCGATGGGCAACTTCGGCCCTCGCCGCGTCCCCGATCACCACGAAGCCCACTACTGGCGAAACTCACTGGCCTGACTTCGATAGCCATGGTCGCCGCACTGGGCATCGTGGTCGTCGGGATCCTCGCCGTCGTAGGAGGCGGCTATGACAAGAAGGTCGTCCATGACCAACTTGTCCCACAGAAGATCTTCTTCCCTGCCGCTGGCAGCCCTGAGCTGCTACCCGGTGTGAAGCAGTACGCAGGTCAGCAGCTAACCACGGGTAGCCAGGCCAAGGCTTATGCGAACAATTTCATCAACGTGCACCTGTCCAAGATCGCCGGTGGACAGACTTATGCACAGGTCAGCACAGCAGCTCTCGCCGCGCCGACCAACGCAAAGCTGGCCGAAGAGAAGGCAACCCTGTTTCAGGGCGAGAGCCTGCGCGGCCTGCTCCTGAACGCCTGGGGATGGTCACTCGTCGGCACTATCGCCACCCTCGCCGGATGGATACTCATAGCTTTGGGAGCAATCCTGTTCCTGCTCCCATTGGCCAACTGGCAGGTTAACCTCAGAGGTAGAGGCGCTGCGACAGCCGGTGCATGATGAAGGCTCTTGTTTACCACGGTCCCGGCCAGCGCGGCTGGGACACCGTGGATGACCCCACGATCATCGATCGGACCGACATCGTCGTGCGAATCGACACCTCGACGATCTGTGGCAGCGACCTGCACATTCTCAATGGCGACGTGCCCGAGACGACTCCAGGCACGGTGCTAGGGCACGAGGCCGTCGGTACCGTGCAGGAGATCGGCTCGAGCGTGAGCACTCTTGCGGTCGGCGACCGCGTGCTCATGTCCTGCATAAGCTCCTGCGGGCGCTGCCGCTTCTGCAAGGAAGCTCGCTACGGACAATGTCTCGACGGCGGCTGGATCTTCGGACATCTGATCGACGGGTTGCAGGCCGAGTACGCACGAGTCCCGTTTGCTGAGAACTCCGTCTACAAGATCCCCGAGCAGCTCAGCGACGAGCAGGTTCTGTTCCTCGCCGACATCCTGCCGACGGCCTACGAGGTGGGCGTCCTGAACGGCAAAGTCTCACCTGGCGACGTCGTGGTGGTGGTGGGCGCCGGCCCGATTGGTCTCGCCGCGATGCTCACCGCAAGTCTGTACACGCCCGGACGAATCGTCGCGATCGATCTCGCCGATAGCCGACTCGAGAGCGCCCGGCTCTTCGGAGCCGACGCTACGATCAACAACGGACGCGAGGATGCCCTCGCCCAGATCATGGAGCTCACCGACGGCATGGGCGCAGACGTCGCGTTCGAGGCCGTGGGCGTACCAGCCACGTTCGAGTTGGCCACTGAACTGATCCGGCCCGGAGGACGGGTGGCGAACATCGGCGTGCACGGCCATTCCGCAACGCTCCACCTTGAGAAGCTCTGGACCCGCGATATCACGATCACCACAGGACTCGTGGACACTCGCACGATCCCGCAGCTGATGAGCATTGTGGCAAGCGGCCGCCTCGACCCGACCGTATTCGCAACACATCACGTTCCGCTCGAGGACACGATGAGCGCCTATGACACATTCGCCGACGCCACGAACACCGGTGCACTCAAGGTCGTACTCAATGGCACCGAGAGTGACCGTAGTTCTCAGGCACTCGTCGGCGCTACTTCAGCCGGATGACTCGACTGCAAGGCAACCCATCATCGATCGTGCCCCGGACGTCAGCAGCTCAGGAGAGCGCGCCCAGACAGGCAATGCACAAGTTCCGCCATGCCCGCCCGCCCAAGCTGGCCGACGAGCGCGACGGTCTAAACGATCGGATCGCGAGCTTCATCGCACAGACCGTGGGCTCCATGTG
>Ga0210396_10006670_pt1 | contig 11035 bp, 9 predicted proteins | sample IncBWH17OmetaG_FD_155466 | JGI IMG/M metagenome (GOLD analysis project Ga0210396, IMG submission 155466) | Forest soil microbial communities from Barre Woods Harvard Forest LTER site, Petersham, Massachusetts, United States - Inc-BW-H-17-O ... | reverse complement strand
ACCCACGGCAACCGCACGGCGCGTCGTCCTCCGCGCGACCCCGGCATAACTCATGGGCGTGAGCGGACGCCCAACCCGCGCCAGGGCTTCAGAGAAGAAGCTGCTCTCAACGACGCTACTGGTGCCATTCCAGGACAGCACCGCAGCAAAGGCTGCAACGGCGGCCGCCAGCATGATGATTTTTCGTGACGAGATCATTTCTTTGCTCCTGAGGGTGTGCCGGGGGGAAGTTCGTCGAACTCCGCCATTTCGGTGGAATCCAGATCAACCTTGGTAGCCCCGGCGGGCGGCTTGAACACGAACGTGTCGGCGTCCGTGAAGGCGTCCGTCCTCCAGTCCCCGAGCCGCAATGTATATTGCGGCGCACCCGCCAGCGTCTTGCTGGTGATTACATATTTTCGGGGCACCGGCTTTGCGCCGGTCTCGATCCAGATCTGCCAGTCGGTATCGGGACCGCGAAACGCGAGATGCTCGCATTCCACGCCGTCGACGACTCCCAAACCGATGTGCTTGCCATCCAGGACGCTTGCCATCATCACGTCGAAGGCGTCGGAGAACAGGAGGTCTGTCCCCGGCAGGCCCACGCCAGATCTTGCCTGGATCGCATCGATCATTTGATCGACCGTACCGGGCAAGTCCGCCTGAACATAGGATTTGGCGTTGTTTCCGTAGATCGAGATCGTTCTGCCGTCATAGACAAGTTCGACATCGGCATAGCCGCCTGTGCGCCTGACACGCAGCTTGTCGGGCCGGCTCAGCTTCATCTGGCCCGAGCTTGCGAACTGGATTTTCTGCAATTCGGGAGTAACAATTTCGATGTCGCTATCGAACGAGGCGGACAGCGTTTTCTGGCTGCCCAGATAGTCTGTCATCGATTTGAAGATGCTGGCGGTATCATCCGCCCGAGCCGCTGAAGCCGCTGCAAGCAGGAGAACCGCCATTGTGGTACCGCCCAACCTCGCGCGAATTTTTGTTCGAAGGAATGCTTCAGGTTTCATATCAACTCCTCCTTTGATGGAAGCCCATTCACGGATCCTTCAAAGGCGTCTCGTTTGATATAAATCAAGCTGAGGCTGACCCTAGCTATTGCGACGGACAGCGGTGATACTTGATCTCCATATCCTCCATGCCTGGAAACAGGCGCGCAATATTGTTGGCATCCAATTCCCTCACGCTGAACTGAACGCTCGACAGCATGATATCGGTCGCGCAGGCCGCAATCAGGTTGACATTCATGCCGTCATCCTTCCTGGCTTTGATCCTGCATCGCGCGAACTTGCCGATGATCTGGTCCCCGTCGATGATGAAGCCGCCGCCATAGACGTCGGACATTTCGGTGAAACCGAGCCTTCCCCGCTGGCGGACGAAGACTTTTGCACACTGGCTGGCATCGCTGGCCCAGGCGCCGTTCAGATCAAGAGCATCAGCACGGCCGGCTATCACAAGGAGTGAGCCGAGCAAAAGCGCAGCTGAAGCGGCCGGCTTTCGGAGGCCTCTCATACATCCGTTCCTTTCGGTTTTCGATCAGTGACCGCTGAGGACTAGCGTCTTGATGGGCAAGAGCAGGGCCTGAATTCGCAGAAGCAACGCGTGCACCAATCCGACACCATCGACCACGTGCAAGACGATCTTGCGGGTGGTGCTGGTATCCTTCGCGGAAATCTCCTCGTGATTGCTGGTGTAGGCGTTGACGACACAGCTGCTGCCCGCAGTCACACCTTCGAGACCGTCCCTGTAGAGAGGCTCCAGAAATACGAGGATCGTGCCCGGTCTGGCGACGTTCTGCGCCTCGATCAACTGCTCTCCGCCTCGGAATTGTCCAGCTGCGATGTAGTCCTGGACAGTCGTAACGACCATCGGGATGATCCTCCACGGCATTGAGATGCAGGTCGCCTCTGCGACCATGCCTTCCTTCATTACCTGGGCTTCGATCTGGCCAAAGCCAGCCTGCAATACGCGCTGCCCCGAGCCATCCGGGATGAGTACGCCGGCCGGCCGCATCAGCTGATTGACCACATCACCGACGCGAAGAAGGAACTGCTCCACGCGCCCATCGACACCGGCGCGGACAACGGTCTTATCGAGATCCACTTGGGCCTGCGCCAACGCCGCTTCGGCGCTTGCCTTCTCCGCCGGCAAGAGCGTTGAAATCCGGGACATCGCCGATTGCTTTGACGCTGTAGCCGCATCGATTCCGGCCTGTCGCTGATCGACCAGCACCTGCAGTTTTTCTATGTCGCGTTGTGGCACGATGCCGGGATTGCGACGCTGCAGCTCGCTTTTGACATCTAATTCGTCCTTGGCCTGCTGATACGAAGCTTTCGCCTCCTGGATCTGGGCTTCGGTCTTGGCCACGTCGGCTTGCGCCGTCGCTTGCGCCGCGTCAACCTCTGCAACCTTGCGCGTGGCTGTTTCGAGAGCTGCTTCCTGCTTTGAGCTGTCGAGCCTGAATAGCACATCCCCTCTCTTGACCGGGGCGCTGAAGCCGACATCGACTTCCGCGACGCGTCCCGAACCCTCGGGCAGGATTGGGACCGTGCGGAAATACAGCGTGGCGTTGCTGGTCGATGGATGAAAATAGAAGATCATGGTGATCAGCGACACCGTGAGCATCAGGCAGCCCGTGATGCCCCATCTCAGCTCGTACCAGACCGAGAAAAACGTGATCTCCTTGCCGAAGCGTTTGCCCTGGACATAGCGGCGGAAAAGGTAATCAGGCAATATCGTCAAGAGCGAGCAGAACATGAGCTCAAACATTGCCACGCTCCCTCTCCTTGGTGGCCCCTGTTTTCTCCGCCGCCAGCGGATTGTCGCGGCCGACGATCTGAGCGGGCCCGGCTTCGAGTTCCGCTCCACCTTCTCCTTCTGGCGAATTGTTCGCGATCTTCTCAACCGATCCCGCAATGCTGCGCAGCGGCGTGCCAAAATCGGGAATGTCGATCAAAGCCAGGAGCAATCCTGCCACCCAGAACAAATGTATATGGGTGAACAGCGACAGCAGGCCGAGGATGGCCACGATCTCGAACTGCAGCTTCTCGGATTTGTGCGCCATCCGTTCGGGCAGGCTGTGCAAACGCCAATAGAGCGTACCCACCCAGAGCACGGTGGCGACCAGGAAGATTCCCATCACCACCGTCAGCACATCGGTCCCGCTCCCCGGGGCGAGGTAAAAGGGCAGATGATGCGGAGCCATCGGATGAATCTGCTCGCTCAACGTTCTCTCCCCACACGGAGCCGGGCTGGTTTGCAGGCTTTGTCGTGCGCACAGTGCGTACCCCTGTTGGGATTTGCTTGATTTGGATCAAAGGAACGGCATCGACCCCCCCTAGCGTCGAGGCAGCGCTGAAGCACAACAGCTCAGGAGCCATCCGCCATGCCGGATAACATCGACGACCTCATCCCTCATGCGACGCAGATCCTGAAGGAAGCGGCTCTCAAGGAAGCCGAAAAGGCAGACGAATACGCGCGTCTTGCCGCTGCCGCCGAATCCGAAAAACGGGCATTGATCGAGCGGCTTAACCGTCCGTCAGGCAAATCCGAGGAGGAAAAAATCAAGCTTGCCTCGACCATCATCCAGCGGGCGGTGCGAAACGGATTGACGGAAGTGCAAGTGTATCGGTTCCCCAACTCGATGTGCACCGACAAGGGCCGCGCCATCAATCAGCAGGAGCCGGGCTGGGAAAACACGCTGGGCCGACTACCTGAAACCGCGCGGCTATCGCATCAGCTACCAGATCATCGATTATCCGGGAGGCGTGCCGGGCGACATCGCCGTCACCATTGCCTGGGGAGACTGAGGGCAGTTCGGCCGAATTCAACTTTAAGCAACGGAACGGTCAGCATGTCAGCCGAAGTGCCCGCGGCACGGATGAAACGCAAAGTCTACGAGAAGATGCTGGAGAAACTCCAGGTCGAGCTTTGCCAACTCCAGGAATGGGTGAAGGCGAACAAGCTTCGGGTCATCGTCCTGTTTGAAGGCCGGGACGCCGCCGGCAAGGGCGGCACGATCAAGGCGATCACGGAAAAGGTAAGCCCGCGCGTTTTTCGTGTGATCGCTCTTCCCGCGCCGTCGGATCGCGAAAAGACGCAATTGTTCCTTCAGCGCTATATGCAGCATTTTCCGGCTGCAGGCGAGATCGTGATCTTCGACCGGAGCTGGTATAACCGGGCCGGAGTGGAATATGTGATGGGTTTCTGTACGCCGGCCGAGCACAAGCGGTTCCTTTTACTCTGCCCCCAGATGGAGAAATACATTATCGAAGGCGGCATCATCCTGATCAAGCTCTGGCTCGATGTAGGGATGGACGAACAGGAGCGACGCTTTAAGGCGCGGATCGCGGATCCGCTGAGACAGTGGAAGCTGAGCCCCATGGACCTGGAATCGTACCAACGATGGTATGACTACTCGCGGGCGCGGGACCTGATGCTTAAAGCCACCAGCACCAAGCACGCGCCATGGTACATCATCCGCTCCGACGACAAACGCCGGGCGCGCCTGAACTGCATCGCGCATCTGCTAACATTGATTCCGCACAAGCGCATAAAGAAGGACGAGGTCAAGCTGCCGAAGCGTTCTCAGAAGGGACGCTACAATGATCAGGCCGGACTGCGCGGGGTGAAATTCGTCGCCCAGCGATACTGAGGGAAGCCACGCAGCAGCGTGGCCTGTCGCTTCGCGCCTACTTCAAGCGTATGCTGACGCCGGCCGCGGCGGCCGAAAGTTCGACTCCGATCTTGGGGCCGCTGAGCTGCAAGATCACGTCATTGGTGATCGCGCCATTGGCTTTCCGCAACCGAACGCTTCCGGCGCCGCCGGCAAGTGCCCCACCGACGCCGACCGAACTGTAGGTGCCTTCAATGGACCCGGGGCCCCGCAAGTTGAATGCCAGTCCAACGAGCTTGGTGGTCGAGACGCCAATGGTGCCGCCCACACTTATGCCTGAGACAGTGAATGGGTAATGCGCGCCTCGAAACGTCAGCACGCCCTCGCCTTGGCCTACACCGAGGATAAGGCCGCCCTTGGTAAACACGACAGCGACAGATCCGGTTTCCGCGCGCAATGCTGTGCTGATGACCGCCAACCAGAGGGTGCCCAGTAGGGCAGCCAGAGCAACATGTAGGCAAGATTTCCTCATGACTTTCTCCCAAGAAAGCTCAGGTGCCGACTGCGAACCCACTCGGACAATCGCAAATTATCCGACCACGGCGAGCACAATGCCGGACGGCACGCATGTGGGGGGCCTGGGCTCCTTTGACATGTAGCCCACTCGACCTGCGATAGCCACGGCGCGATCGTAGTTCCCCTCCCGCTAGCCCCCTTTGATCCAAGTCAACGCCTCCTTGGACCCAAGCCAGTCGTTCCACTAGCCCCGGTACGACTGCTGCGGGCCCGCGACCAAATGCCATTGCGACCAGTTCGACACATGCGCCCTGGCACATCATGCGCTTCGACGACAAGCGGCGGCGACGTGGGCAAGCCGCCTAGGCGTTCCATGAAGGAACGTTACAACGCCAGTTCACGTGGATGACACTCGTTGCGGAGCGTTACTGAGCAGGTCAGGCGGCGCAGTTGCGCGGTCAGATCGCTTTGATCTATTTCAAACGTACCGTTACCCCGCCAACTGCAGCCGACACTTCAGCGCCGACCCTCGGGCCACTCAGCTGCAAGATCACGCCATTGGCATTCTGCAATTGAACGCCTCCCGCGCCAGCCGCAATGGCACCCCCGGCTCCGATTGCGCTGTACGCGCCTTCGATCGAAGCTGGTCCCCTCAAATTGAGGGCTCGTCCAACAAATTTGGTGGTCGAGGCTCCGATCGTGAAGCCGACGCTCATGCCGGATACCGTGAACGGATAGCGCTTGCCACGCAAGATCAGCAGGCCCTCCCCGCCGCCGACTCCGACGATGAACCCGCCCTTGGTGAAGATGACTGCGACCTGACCGGTTTCGGCCCGCGACGGCGTACTGATACCAGCCACGCCTGCGAGTAAGGCAACCAGGGCGACGTTTGTGCAAAATCTTCTCATGACCTTTTCTTTCCTCTGAGGATCTTCAGTTCGACGCCGACTATCGCGCAAGGAAGATCGCGAAATAGCCGAACATGGAGAGCACAATGCCGGACACCGACCGAGAATCCGGGCCCAAGTTCCCGGCTTCATTGTCAGACCATCCCACGTTCACTTCGCTGGAACGACAATTGATGCCTCGTGCATGTCTCTGTAGCCCCGAGCGATCATCCGTACGCCCCGCCCGATCTGCTCGTAGGCTTCATCGGGCAGATTCGCCAATGACACGCGGAGCGACCAATTAGGCGCTTCGAAACCGCCCCCGTTCAGCAGAACGATCCCGTACGCCTCGGCAAGGCGGAAGGCGAGATCGAGCGGATGGATATGCTTCTTCAGGTACTCAACAGCTTCGTCGCCGATATTCTTCCGTGCCCAGAACTCGAAATCAATCAAGCCGTAATAGGCGTCGTAATTCGGATTCGGCGTGAGTTGAAGTTCTATGCCCTCGATCAGGGCCCATATGCGCCGATTAACGATCTCCTTGCAGGCCGTCTGGTAGCGCTTCTTGCTATCCATCATCTCGGAGAGCGAGAAAAGGCTCATCATCACCTGCTGCGGAAGCGACAGTCCCGCCGTGTGGTTCAGCGCGACATCGCGGCTGTCGGCGACGATCCGATCGATGAACTTGATCTTGCGGGGCTCCAGCGTGAGTGCCCCATAGCGCTTATCCAGCGCCTTCACATCCGCGTCCGGCAGTTTGGCGATCATCTTGTCAAAGATGTTGTCCTCGTGCACGGCGATCACCCCGAGCCGCCAGCCTGTGCAACCGAAATACTTCGAGTAGGAGTAGACGCCGATCGTGTTCTGGGGCAACTCACCGAGCAGCGAGCGGAAATCGTCGACGAATGTTCCGTAGACATCATCCGTCAGCAACATCAGGTCGGGACGCTTTGTTTTCACCAGATTCGTGATCTTTCCAATGGTCTCCTTGCTCATCGCCATACCGGTCGGATTTCCGGGATTGACAATGAAGAAGGCTTTTATCTTCGGGTCCTCAAGCTTCTTGAGTTCCTCGTCCGTATACTGGAAGCGGTTCTCTTGCGGCGCTCTGACATGCACGACCTTGAGATCGTAGTCCTCAAGGTGAGTCATTTCCAAATAGGGCGTGAAGATCGGCGTACCGAGCGCGATGGTGTCGCCGGGATGCAACAACCGATTGGCCTTCAGCGACTTGAAGATGTAGCACATCGCGGCCGTGCCGCCCTCGACGGCGTAGAGATCGAACTTGCCCGGCGGCCGGGGCTCGCCGCACATCGCCCATTGCAGGTACTCCTGCACGACGCGCTCGTTGTGCACCAGCATGCGGTCCGGGACCGGATAGTTGTCGCCGATGATCGAATCGACGAGTTCGTGGACGAAGGCGTCCGGAGCAAAGCCGAACTTCTCGACGGCGAACTTCGTCATTTCAGAAAGGAACCCGGCGCCCGGCATGTCCGAATGTTTCTCAAGCCATGCGGCGAACCGGGCGGCAATGCCATTAACTTGCGGCATTCCGCCGATCCCGGCAGGATGCTCCATCACACGTTTGCTCTCGGTCACCGCGAACTGTCCAAGGAGGAAAAACCCCTCGCGAGGGGTGGTCGCAATCCAATTTGGATTTCCACGACCCGCATTCAGGAAAGCGGACTGGCTCGTCTTGGACGTTGCTTTTGCGAGATTGATCAGTTCGTCCTTGATTTCAAAAGGGCTCAGAGCCTCAAACTTCTTCAGCGTTTTAATGTCAGCCATGATTCGCTCCCATTGCGTTTCGGAATATCGGCGATTGGGTCGTCACAAAGCCGAACGCACTGAGAGTGGCTTTGCGGATGCGCGCCAAGAGGATTTGTTCAGCTTCAAGTCAGTAGCATTACGAGCACCATTCCCCAGACCGTCAGCAACGTGTTGCCGACGGCGTAAGTAACCGTGTAACCCAGGCCAGGAATCTGACTCCCGGCACGGTCGTTGATCATGCCAAGGGAGGCCGTCGTGGTGCGGGCGCCGGAGCAGCATCCGAGGACGATCGCGTCGTCGAACCGGAACAGGTATTTGCCGACGTACATCGCCAGTATCAGCGGCACGGTCGTGACAGCCACGCCCCACAGGAATAGGCTGAAGCCGAGCTGTTGCAGCCCGGCTACAAAGCCCGGCCCGGAGGATATGCCGACGACGGCGATGAACACGTTCAGGCCGACCGAGTTCATGAACCAGACCGTCGATGACGGAATTCGGCCGAAAGTGGGATGAACGGAGCGCAACCAGCCGAAGAAAAGGCCGGCGATCAATACGCCGCCGGAGGTGGAGAGCGTAAGCGGCACGCTGCCTACTTTATAGACCAGCGCACCGAGCAGCGCTCCGATCGTGATTGCTGCTCCAATAAATGCCACGTCCGCTACGTCTGTCGCCCGGTCCGGATAACCCAGCATCTTGGTCGCAACAGCCACGTCCGGAGTGCGTCCAACGAGCGCAACGATGTCGCCCCGGTTCAATTTTGTGCCAGCCAGGATAGGAATCTCGGTCGCGGTCGCACCGCGGACAATTTTTCGCAGGAACACGCCGCGCGCGGCCGGCCGGGTCGCCAATTCAGCCAACGTTTTTCCGGCGACGTCCTTGCTTGTCACATAGACATCGACACCTTCGATCGGTACCGCGAGCAGTTGGCGATCGTTGACCTCTTCCGCGGTGGAGCCGACCAGGTTCACCAACACCTCGCGCCGCCCCGCCAGGGCCACGACGTCTCCGGCGTGGATCACGGTATCCGCCGTGGCATCCAGGATTTGGTCGCCGCGCCGAATGCGCTGCACGAACACGCGCTGATCGGGAAGCAGCGCCTCCACTTGCTGCACCGTCTTTCCGACCACGGGGCCGCGTTCCTTGACTCTGAACGCGCGCAACTCGAACTGGTGCCAGGCGGTGCCGGGCCCGCCGGCCTCCTTCTTGCCGCCGTGTTTCTCTTCGTACCGCTTGCAGGCCGCCGCAAGGTCGATGCCCAGGAGCGCCGGCCCCAACAGCGCCAGGACGATCGCGGAACCGATCGTTCCGAAAATGTAGGTGACGGCGTAGGCGACCGGCATCGCATCGAGTATTTTCTTGCTCTCCTCGGGTGCCAGGCCGAGGCGGTTGATCGCGTCGGTCGCCAACCCCATCGACGCCGAGATCGTCTGCGATCCGGCGTAGAGCCCGGCCGCCGAGCCGACGTCGTAGCCCGCCAACTTCGCGCCCAGATAAGCGGATCCGAGACAGAAGAAGCACACCACGACGGCAAACAGCGCCTGGGGAATTCCGTCCTGCGCGATGCCGCGCACGAATTGCGGCCCGACACCGTAGCCGATCGCGAACAGGAACATCAGGAAGAAGGTCGGCTTCAGCGGGCTGCCGATCTTGATCTCGAGCTGGCCGATGATCACCGCCGCGATCAGGGTCGCGGTGACCGCTCCGAGACCAAGTCCTTTGTAGGTAAAGGATCCGAAGTAGTAGCCGAGGGCCAGGGAAAGGAAGATGGCGATCTCAGGGTAGCTGCGAAGCGTTTGTACGAACCAATCAATCATGATGTCACCCTCCCGATCACAACGTCCTATTCCGTCCTATTCCGCGGCGGCCTTCATCCCATGGGCGCGCGAATGGCGGTCACCAAGTTTTGCCAGCGCCTCGGGCCGCACGAGTTTCAGTCCTTCGGCCGCTTCGTAGCCATGGATCTCCTTCACATCGAGCTTGCGCATGAAGTCGATGGTTTCCTGGGTGATGACCTGCCCCGGCACCATGATCGGGAAACCCGGCGGATAGGGGATCACGAAATTGGCTGAGACGAGGTCGGGTCCGTTCTTCAGCCGGCGGTCGATCTCCGGATCAGCGAGTCGGATATATTCGCACCCCGGGGCATCATAGGCCGCGTAGAAGCCAGCACGAATGTCGCCCTCGTTGGTCTTGTTACCGGCGTCGCCACGGAAACTCTGGTGGAAACGCGAGAAGTTCGGCAGGTCGGGCACATCCGTCATGAGGCTCTTCACCCGCGCCTCGAAGGTCTTGCGTGCATTGGCACCGCCCTGGCTCAGCCCGCGATCGACCTCGCCGCCAATCTCGGCCAGTACCCGGATCAGATGCGCGACGTCGCTGCGCGTGTTGTTGATGTTGGACTGAAACAGCACCGAGTTGCGCGAGGTCTTGTTAACCTGGATGCCGTATTGGTTTGCCAGGATGCCCTTGAACTGCGTGCCGTCGAAGCCGGCGGTGCCGCACACCAGAGTCATGCGGGTCGGGTCGAGGCAGAATTCATCTTCCTGCAGGCTGCGGAGCGCAATAGCCCAGTTCGAGCCGGCCGCCAGGTAGTCGACAAAGCCGGTCTGCCGATACTGCGCCGGCACCATGGCGTCGGCGCCGAGGATACGGAAGTATTTCGAGATCAGCGGATTGCCGTTGACCGCCTGACGGATCGCAAGCGCGATCTCCATCGCATTGGACACGAGGCCGTAGCCCTCGAGCTCCATCTGTCGCCGCGCGACATCGAGGCTCCCTATCAGCTGCTGGTTGGGACTGGTCGAGGCGTGGGTGAAGACCGCCTCGTGGAACTGGGCCTCGACCGTGTGAAATTCGACGTCCTTTACGAAGAGCATAGAGCCCTGTCGTAACGCGGACATCGACTTATGGGTCGAGTTGGTCTGGTAGACACGCAGCCGGATCTGGCGCGGGTCAGGGATGAGCCTGGTCTTGAGTAGCAGCTCGTCCGATGGATTCTTGCCGAGCTCCGCCTGCTGCTTGTCATAGGCCGCGACCGATTTTTGGTCGTGCATCCAGGCCTCGATGTCGTTGGCGGCGCCCATCGCGGTGCGCGGCCGCAGGAACGGCGAGAAGCGCGCAAAGCCGAACCAGGCTTCATCCCACAGGAAGATCAGGTCCGGCTTGATCGCGAGGCATTCCTCCATCACCCGGCGGGTATTGTAGATGTGGCCGTCGAAGGTGCAGTTCGTCAGATCGACCATCTTGGCCACATCAAGCC
>Ga0210396_10006669_pt1 | contig 11035 bp, 7 predicted proteins | sample IncBWH17OmetaG_FD_155466 | JGI IMG/M metagenome (GOLD analysis project Ga0210396, IMG submission 155466) | Forest soil microbial communities from Barre Woods Harvard Forest LTER site, Petersham, Massachusetts, United States - Inc-BW-H-17-O ... | reverse complement strand
TTCAGGTCAGCGGGGCCGAGGACGGTTCGAGCATTTGCGCCACATAAGAGAGATCGACGTCCGCATCCTCTAAACGTGACGGAGCGCAATGAGAAAAGAATTGAACCAGCAGGAAGTCAATCTTATCGCGATCAGAGTCGCTATGTTTCGGCCGGCGCAAATGATGCACCAGCAGAGTACGCAGAGCCTCATCGCTGCTGACGGTTGTGGTCTGCAGAAACTGGCGAAGCTGATGCACCTGAATGCGCGCATCCAAGTCGGTGAACAACTGGCGCGCCTGTTCAACCGATTCCTGCGGCGGCGCATCTACTCCAGCTTCCAGATCGCTGTGCGGCGGCATATCGATTACGAATTCCCGGGCAAGTGCGGCATATAACGGGTAGAGGAGGCGCGCGTCGCGCCACTCCGCCGCCAGTTCACTCAATTGAGATGTGGGTGTCATATTGTCACAATTCAGATTTCACAATTCGGGTTTCACAATCCAGTTGGTAACCTCTCCGGTGAAGCGAGCGGCCACCGCGGTGCGGCCGCCGTTGTATTGCACCGCGACCACACAGGCTTCCGTATCCAGCGTGCCATCGGAATTCCGCAGCCTCAATTTATCAGCAAACTCGAGCGGCAAAGTGGATGCGAACAGCACTTCGGTCGGCGTCCCAAACTCAATGATCGTGCTCTCGGTAAACGCCCCGTTGCCATTCGCCACTCGAGTCAGGCGGACAGGAATTCTCACCGGTGTCGCATTAGGAAAAAACTTCGCCAGCTTGGTAGTCGAACTCTCACGTGCCGGCGCTGCCGCAGCACCCGATCTAGACACAGAATTCCTCATTACACAATTCCCCAGTCGTCGATGCGGCCTGGATTCCCAAGTCCGCCGGTTAGCGTGGCTCAGGCACCCGGACCGCACCGCGGAGTAGCAGTGCACGAACGCAGCCAAAGCTGTAAGGATGGCAAGTTAAAGGTTTATCAATAGGATAGATGAAGAGTGGCGGTTGACTTATCAAGATTGTCTTAGGTTTGGACGTCTCACAGTGACACAAAGTCTCAGGTGAAGCTTGGGTCCATGGAATTCCCGGCTCTGCAGAGCCAGCTTTGAAAGAACCCAAGCTGTGCGCGACCGAGGGCCAGCGGATTAAGTCAGTTCAACTGCGGCTGGCTGAATCGCGCCAGCAGGTTTTGAAAAGAGGCATCGTCGCGCAGGCCGTCGAACGAATGATCGTTGTGCAAAAAAAACATGGCCGCATCGCGTTTGTCCAAGGCTTCCTGCAGGTACTGGATGGCTTCCGTTTTTTCTCCCAGATGGGAGTACGTCTGTGCCAGTGGATAGGGCGAGAGCTTTCCCTGCAAATAAAATTTCTTCTGAACCGGCAGCATGGTTTGCCACATTGCCTGGGCGCCACCTGTAGCCAAACCTTCATCCGCAGCATTGACGATTGCCAACGCCGCCGAGTCGTGGCGCAGCAGCGCGACTTTCTTCGATTCTGAAAGGTAATTCGCGTAGTCCTGACCGCAAAAATAGATCTCGGAAAGATAAAGGTGAGGCGAAAGGAATCCCGGTTCCGTGGTTTCAATCTGCTTCAGCAAGGCAGTGCCCTGTTCGGGTTGGCCTGCGCGATAAAGGATGAATCCTCTATCCGCCATGATCGGCGTGGAGGAAGGATCAAGTTTCCTGGCTCTTTCGATCTCGGCAACCGCCTCCGGATAACGCTGGACCGCCATCAAGAAAGTTGCATACCAGTGGTGCGCCGCCACGTAGTCCGGGTTCAGCGCAATCGCTCGCTTGAATTCATGTTCTGCTGTGGCTGCATCCCGGGTCCAATAAAATGTGACAAAAGCAAGAGAATTGTGCGCCTCGGCGGACTTGTCGTCCAATTCCACAGCTCGCTTGGCCGCTGCCAGGGCCCGCGGATATGCCTCAGCGGGCGGCATCACGGAATATTCGCGTAGCAGGTTATAACAATCGGCGAGGCCCACAAAAGGTTGGGCGTATCCTGGATCTCGAACAATCGCTTGAGTAAAAAGGTCGAGTGCTTTGTTTAGATCCTCCGGGGTCCGCTTGTTCCAGAAATAGCGTCCCTTCAAATATAGGTCTTCCGCCTCCGGGCTTGTTCGATGAGTGGCGGGAGCAAGGTTGGTCGCCGATGCTGAATTTGGCTGCTTTGGAATTTGATGTTTGAGAATGAGAAACCCCAGCAGGATCGCCAGAAGCGATGCCAAGATTCGAGCGACTTGGAATGTCGAACTCCTAACCGGAATTGCCGGTGAAGAGACATGCTGGGAAAACGGTGGCTCCGATTCGCGGATTCCGCCGGGTGAAGAAGAGTTCGCTTCGGCGCCCGATGCCTGCTCCGAAATTTCTGTTACTGCCGCCGCAGGATCCTTCAGCCACTGCGATAACTCGGCAGCATAGGCGAACACACCACCTCGTACGCCGCCCGGCACGCGATGGACGGGGAGAGCTCGCTCTTTCTCCCAGCGCTTGACCGTGCGCTCGTCGCGACCGAAGAAGGCGGCGATTTCCTTCCACGAATCCAGACGGCTTTTCGCCGCCTGCTGCTCTCGAGCCAGCATAATCCTGAAATGTCCTGAGTTGTCCCGTGATGTCCCTTGCCTGGGGGAGCAAGTCCCCATGAGTATAGCTCGACCGCGGATAGTGTGAACAAATTCCCCCCACTGTCTTTCGGAGCCCAGGGTCAGCAGATCATTTTTCAAAGTGCAATCTTTTGCACACGCCCAAGGAGTCTCAGACTCCGAGGAGATTTTCACGGCCTGCAGAGATCAAATTCGAAACCATCTGCAAACCAGCAAGGAATCATTCCCACTTCCAGGAGACTTTATGAATTACGCCCGGCAACAGGAAAAATGCTTGCGCAGATTTGTGTTATTAATGGCCGCGGTGGTTGGGCTCTCACTTGCCGCAGCGACTTCGGCACTCGCCCAGTGCACCGACAGCTGGACCGGAGCAGGAGGCAATAATAATTGGAGCAATGGTGCCAATTGGTCGACGGGGACGGAGCCGGGCAACAATGATACCGTCTGTATTCAGACATCGGGAGCCGCAGTTTTGTTGGACGTCGCCGACGGGATAGCCGACCTCACCGTCGGCAGTTCCGACAGCCTGACGTTCCCCACCGCAACTAACGGGAGCCCTAGCCTCAACATCAGTGGCTCCTCACTCGCGAACAGCGGCCAGATTATCTTGTCCGCTCCGGTGTCGTTTGGCACAACAGGTTTGTCGTTCTCATCCAGCGGGACGGTGACCCTATCCGGCCGCGGAACGATTACCCTGAACGCCAACAACTTCGGCGGCGACTCTGTCGGAGGCAGCGCGAAGCTGTTGAATAAGTCGACGATCCAGGGCGCTGGCGGCTTCGACATGACATTCAACAATGCCAGCGCCGGCGTGATCAACGCCAACGCATCCGGAGCTCAACTGGTCGTGGGACGCAACCAGGACCAGGGCGGCTCAAGCAATACCGGCCTGATGGAAGCGACCCGCGGTGGTCAACTCGTCATGGGGAGCCTCGCACTCAACAATGTTGGGGGCACGATTCAGGCGAGCGGCACCGGCTCCACCGTTACTTTTGCGGACCAGGGCCAAGGCGGGCAGACGATCACCGGCGGTACCTTCAAGACATCAGGCGGGGGTGTAATCTACGCCACCAACTCGAATACGACAATTGATGGAACCAACGGCAACACCGTCACCAACCTCGGAACGCTGGTAATTCCCGACCAGGGTGGCCATCCTGGAGCCGCTTTTCAGGGAACCCTAATGAACAAGGGAACTTTTCAGATCCTGTCAAAGGGAGACGGCGTCGGTCTGAACATTCCAGGCGGCCAGACCTTCACCCTGACCGGCCCCGGCAGTCTGACTATGGGGGATGGCACTGCCAACGCCTATAACAATCAGAACTACATCAGCGGCGCTACGCTCGTGAACCAGCAGCTCATTCAAGGGACGGGAGGCATCTTAAATCTCACCGGCTTCAATAACAGCGGCACTATCAACGCAAACATTCCCACGGGTACGAATAACCTGCAGCTTCAACTGGGCCGGGCCGGCGCCAGCACCAACACTGGAACGATCGAGGCCAGCAACGGCGGAGTGCTGGTTGTAGGAAGCACCACCATTAACAATACGGGCGGCACCATCGAAGCGGTAGGCGCGAACTCTAACGTCTCTTTGGTTGGTTCTCTGGGTACATCGGGGCTGACGATCAGCGGCGGCACCTACACCAGTTCAGGCGGGGGCGTCGTTTACGGTTATGGAGGAACCACATTTGACGGAACCACGAACCCGGTCACGAACTCCGGAACGTTTGTAATACCAAACGTAGGGAATCCCCCAAACATCAATGTCGAAGGGACCCTCAACAACACCGGAACCATCCAATTGTTGCCAAACTCCTCAGGAGGAGATCCAGTTCTCTTGCAGCTTTCCAGCGGGGAGAATGTCATACTCAGCGGCAGCGGTAAGGTCATCATGGGGGATGGCACCAACAACGCCTATAACAATCAACCGGTGATCGGCGACGATTTTGGCGGCGGCGGTATCTTGACGAATCAGTCCACCATCGACGGAACTGGTGTCATCGCGTCGGGTACTCAGGGCCTCATCAACAGCGGCACCATCAACGCGAACGTGCCCGTGGGCACCGCCGGCCTCCTGCTCAACATCTGCTGCGAGGGAACTTCCGGAATCGTCAACAAAGGAACCATCGAAGCGTCGAACGGCGGCTTGGTTCAGTTTGCTCCCTTCAATAGCTTCAACAACATGGGCACTCTAACGGTGGCGGCCAAAAGCACGATCAACATCACCAATAATAACGCGCCGTTTGTGAATCTCTCCAATGGCACCCTGACGGGGGGCACCTACAACGTCACCGGAATCCTCCAGATTCCCGGGAACATCACGACCAACGACGCGAAGATCGCGCTCACTGGGAAGGCATCGCAGATACTGAACCCCAACACCAACGCCCTGACAGGCTTTGTCACCAATGCCTCAAAGGGCAGCTTTGACCTCAAAGCAGGCCAGACCTTCACCTCGGCAGGCACATTCACCAACCAGGGAGCGATTTCCATCGGTAAGGGCAGCACTTTCACGGTGGGGGCGGGCGGATCGTATCTTCAGACCAGCGGCAGAACTACGGTAGACGGCAAGCTCGCGCTCTCAAGCACTGAGGGTAAACCGGACGAGCCCGCTTCCGACTCCGACCCTGGCGCTGCCGGCATCCGGATTGTCAAAGGCTCGCTCTTGGGCAACGGAGGAACCATTGCGGCCCACGTGTCCTCCTCTGGAACCGTAATCCCGGCGGATTCGCTAACCGCGGTCGGCAAACTGCAGATCACCGGCGCTTACACCCAAACTTCCAAGGGTGCGCTGGATTCCAATATAGCCGGTGCCAGTTCCGGCCAGTTCAACGTGCTCAATGTCACCGGCACCGCCACCCTCGGCGGAACTCTGAACATCGGGCTACTCAATAAGTTTGTGCCAATGATTGGCGCAGAGTTCGAGATTCTGACGGCTAAGCACGTGACCGGTACCTTTGCCACTGTCAATGGGACCGTGATCAACAGTAGTGAGCACTTCACCGTGACCTACAACTCGGACAATGTGACCCTCACGGTGGTTTCCGGCGGTTAGGTGCGCAACCGGAACTCGACTCGATGCCGAACTCGTAAAGCACCAGCTCGCCCAAGTGGAGCAAAGCTCCGCAGCGTTTCAGAGGATCGGGGCCAACCCGACGGGGAAATCTCACCGAGTGCAGGCTGCGGTCATTTAAAACCAGCTCCTCCACAAATGTGCAAACATTTGCACTATCACACAATTCGGTTGCACCGCTAAAGCCCCAATTCCTCAGGTTTAAGGGGTTGGTCGAAGGCTTGCTCCTACTGAGAAAGGAGCCGGAAAAAGGGCTCTCAAACTTGGAGATCAACGCAATGAAGACTACATTATTTGTACTGTGTTGCCTGTGCGCGACGGCGGCACTCGGACAGTCGGTCGGCTCCGTGGCCGCTGCCCCCGTGACCAGCACCATCCAGATGGCGAGCCACGCCGAACATGCCACCCAGCAACCCCTTGCTCAGGAGCAGAACCTGCTCGAACGTTCCAATTATTATTACGCTCAGGGGGAGATGCCGCTTTGGGAAGCGCAAGGCCGGTCCAAGTCGCACCCCGTGCCACTGGGTGATATCGCACGCATGCTGAGGAAAGATCACGAACTGGTGAAGAAGGCCGACATCGATGTGCACGACTAAGTTTCTGCCAGTTAAGTAGTTCTTCGTTTGATTCCCACATCTCGAAAAAACCCACGAGATGTGGGGCACCCTTTATACGAAAATCAGTTCGTCTCTACTGCAGCGCCTGGCTGCTCGGCCCCATCTCCTGACGGGCACCGATGTTGTAGCGTTTGAGCTTGCGATACAGCGTAGCCCGGCTGATCCCGAGCATCTTTCCCGCCATCGCTTTGTCGCCCTTCACCTGTTCGAATACGCGTTCAATGGTCGCCCTTTCGATGTCCTCTAAGTCGGTGGACGAAACTGCGCCGGCGATTAGACCCTCCACTGGCTCCGCGGAGGGCGAAGCCGAAGCGATGGTAGGGGGCAGATCCCCGAGATCGATCGTTTTGTGATCGCCTAAAGCTACGGCGCGCTCGATGCAGTTTTCCAATTCGCGTACGTTTCCCGGCCAATCATATTGGAGCAGGCATTTCATCGCCGCGTGGGTGACTTGCATCGAGTTGTCGGGCGCATGACGGTCGAGAAACCAATGCGCCAGCATCGGAATATCGGAGCGGCGCTCGCGCAGCGCCGGCAAGTGGACGGTCACGACGTTGAGTCGAAAGTAAAGATCTTTGCGGAAGGTGCCGTTGCGGTACTCCGCCTCAAGGTCGCGATTGGTGGCGGCGACAACGCGGACATCCACTTTCACCTTCTGATTGCTGCCCACCGGGCGGATTTCTTTCTCCTGCAAAACCCGCAGCAGCTTGGCTTGCAGCTCAAGAGGTAACTCCCCGATTTCGTCGAGGAAGATGGTGCCGCCGTTGGCAGACTGGAATAGTCCTGTCTTTGATCGCAGCGCGCCGGTGAAAGCGCCTTTCTCGTAGCCAAACAGTTCGCTCTCGATCAGCGTGGGGACGAGCGAACCGCAGTCGACCGCCACGAACGGGCGATTGGCAAAAGAACCGCGAAAGTGAATGGCGCGTGCCACCAATTCTTTGCCAGTGCCGCTCTCGCCCGAGATCAGGACCGGAGTGCGCGTGTCTTTCAGCCGCGAGATCATACGCAGCACATCCTGGATTTTGGCCGACGAGCCGACGATGCCGTGCAGATCGGATTCTGTATCCACGCGCTCGCGCAAGAATTGGTTCTCTTCGACGAGGTGAACCTTCTCGGCCATTCTTCGCAGGAACAGACGCAGTTCTTCCAGCGGAGAAAATGGTTTGCCGATGTAATCGTAGGCGCCGAGTTTCATGGCCTGCACGGCAGTTTCAATGGAGCCGTGACCGGTCATGACGGCGACCTCGCTGCGTGGCAGAAGCTTCTTCACCTTCTCCAGAAACTCCAGGCCGGACATGTTGGGCATCACCATATCGGTGAGGATCATGTGCGCTGGTTGCTCTTCGAGCAAGGCTAGCGCGCTTTCGCCGCTGTTGGCTTCCATGCAGGTAAAGCCCAACGCCTCGCCCACCGTCATGCATAGGCGGCGAATGCTCTGCTCATCGTCGACAATCAACAGGCGGATTCGTAAATCGTCGCTCACGGTGCCTTTCCTATCGTCTTCTCGATGACTGAAATGAATTGTTGAACGCGGAAGGGTTTCTCCACGCAAGGTGCGCCAGTTTGGCGCAAGGTGGCGACCGTGTCTTCGTTGGCGATATCGCCGGTAATGAAGACGATGCGCGCTGCCAGATCGGGACGGTGCCGGCTCAACCAGGCGTGCACACCGGCGCCGTCGACACCGCCCGGGGTACGCATATCGGAGACAACACCCAGAAACTGCTCCGACTCGAGCAGTCGCAGACCTTCCGCTCCCGACTCTGTACACACCACCGCGTAGCCACTGCGTTCCAGTGTGGCGCGGACGTACGCCATCACAGCGGGTTCATCCTCGATCAGCAGCACGGGTAAAGTAGGGGGCTTTATGATTGGCTGGGTCGTTGTCATGGTCATGGCTGGATCACTCCTGCAGCGGCCCTTTGGAGGCCGTTTCCGAGACGGCGGGCAGGCGCACGATAAACGTGGCCCCGTCTCCATCTGTATTGTTGTTACAAAGAATCTCGCCTCCGTGCTCGCGCACGATGCCATAGCAGATGCTCAGGCCAAGGCCGGTGCCCTTGCCAATTTCCTTGGTGGTGAAGAATGGGTCGAAGATACGTTCCGGGAAAGAGATGCCATAACCGTTATCGCGAAATGAGACCTCTACGAAACCTCCATGGTTCGTGGTTCTGATTTCGATGCGGGCCGGGCGTCCGGTATCGCGCACTGCGTCGTAGGCATTGTTGAGAATGTTAAGAAACACTTGTTGCAACTGGTGCGCGTCCCCGATCGCCTCAAGCAATTCGGGATCGAGTTTCTCGACCACTTCAGCTCCCCGGCTGTGGAGGTCGTAGGCGCGCAACTGCACGGTGCGGCTGAGAATGGTGTTGAGCTGAACCGGACGGCGTTGCGGCGGCACCTGACGCGCGAAGCTCAGCAGATTCTGCACGATTTGCTTGGTGCGTTGGGCTTGCTCCAGGATGACGCGCAGATCCTTGCGGGCGCTTTCTGGGACTTCAGGATTCTCCATGAGCAGGTCGGCAAACCCGAGGATCGCGGTGAGCGGATTGTTGACTTCATGCGCTACTCCGGAGACGAGTTGCCCCACCGCTGCCATCTTCTCCGCATGCAGGAGTTTGGCTTGCAGCGTGGCGGCGTCGGTGATGTCGCTCATGACCACGACGATGCTGGCGACATTGCCCTGCTCGTCGCGCATGGGACTCAAATTCATGGAGAAGTATCCGACGCGCGCTTCGCCCTGCACAATCTGGACTTCAAGGTTGTCGACCTGCTGGCCGGCTAAAGTTGACGCAAAAGCCTCGCTGAGGGCCTGACGCCGGGCGGGAACGATGAGTTCTTCGAGGGGCCGGCTCAACAACTGGTTCTGTTGGTAGCCCATGTCATACCAGCGCCGATTCGCATAACTGACAAGTCCGCCGGCGTCGGCCACGAGGATCAGGCTTTGCGTGTTGTTTAGAATCTTGCCGGAGAAATCGCGCTCGCGTTGCAATTCGGATTGAAACGTCTTCAGTCCGCTGATATCCAGCATGACGCCGCGGTACTGCACAATGGCTTGCAGAGCGTCACGCACGGCAAAAGCATTGATCAAAACATGGACGGGCGATCCGTCCTGGCGGCACAGAGTTTGTTCGTGATTTCGCACCGCGCCATACTGTTGCATCTGCTGGGCAAGTTCTTCGTACTGTTCGGCGGAAAAACAGACCTGGGTGCGGACATCGGCCTGGAGCAGGTGTTCACGGTTGCGGTAACCAAGCATGCGGACCAGGGCGTCATTGACCTCGATGAATCGCCCGTCAGGCGTCGAGAAAAATACTCCTTCCTGAATGTTGTCAAAGAGCTCGCGATAGCGCCGCTCTGCTTCGCGGCGGTCTGTAATGTCCTTTAGTACGTGGACTGTCTGGAAACCTTCGCTATTTGCACCATGCACCCTCGAAGTGGAAACCAGATAGGTCCGGTCCAGAACGGGAAGAGCATATTCGTCGGTGGTTGCCTCGGAGCTGGAGCGACAGAAGGGACAACCGTGCAGGGGAACATCGTTTCCCATTGCCAGTAGGGCGCCCATGTTGACACCTATCAGTTCATGCGGCTGGACTCCGATGAAATCGGCTAAGGACCGGTTCACCCGCATCACATGATCGGCTTGATCATGAGCCACGATGAAGTCGGTGATGGCATCGAAAATCTCAATCCAATGCCGGTTGGCCTGGTCCATGCGAGTGAAGAGGCGGGCATTCTCCAGGGCAACCGAGGCTTGGGCGGCAATGGCATACAGGAGCCGCTCATCCTCTTCCAGCAGAGGTTTTCCGCGATTCGCAAGGCACAACACACCGACCAGATCGCCCGACGAACTTAGCAGCCGGACCAGGCTGCAGTCGTGCCAACCCAGCAGCGAACTAAGCTCAGTACCAAACAGCTCAGAGGCGCTGGCCGAGACAATTCGCTGCGGGTGCTGCGCCAACGCGTCTACCAGAGCGTGATCAAGACGGCGCAGCAGCGAGTTCGTCTGATGTCCCTCAGTGGAGACGCCGTGGAGTACGAGCGTTTCGAGAGCCAAGCCTTGTTGGACCGCCAACGCGGCGGCCTTTGCCCCCATCAAGTCCGCAGCCCGAGTCACAAAATTCCTGGCACACTCGGGAAGACGAAGCTGAGAGTTCAACTCGAGAGCCAGTCCCTTCAAGACTTCGGCGCGGCGAGCCGTCCCATAGAGCTCGGCATTGGCAATGGCAACGGCTCCAAAGCCGGCCACGGTCGAGAGCAGATACTTCTCCTCCCGACTGAAAGCGCCTTCTTGCCGCGGATAGATAAGCACTGCACCTTCAACGCCCGAGGTACAAATGGGAGCTGCCAGCAGCATTCCCGCGGGGACCAGGTTCCCGAGCGCGTGGGTGATCGGATCGATGGCAACGGTAATGGGCTCGCCGGCTGCGATCGCTCGGGCCGCCAGATCGGCCGCAAATTGCAACCCTTTGCGGTCAAAACGGACGCGAGCCAGAGTCGCCATTTGCGGAGACTCCGCCGCCACGGCATGCAGCGCAACCGTCGTTCCCTGCCGCAAGAGAACGCAGACCAACCGGGTGCGCAGCAGTATCCGCAAGCGATCCGCCATAGCTTGCGCCGCCGCGGAAGAGTCCGAGACGGCCTGTACGGCGTCACTCACTTCGGCGAGCATGCTGGCGAAGCGATGCTCTTCTTGCTTGACCTGCGTCAGATGAGTCGCTTCCAACAAGTTGCCTAATTGCCCCGCGAGGATGGT
>Ga0210396_10006668_pt1 | contig 11036 bp, 8 predicted proteins | sample IncBWH17OmetaG_FD_155466 | JGI IMG/M metagenome (GOLD analysis project Ga0210396, IMG submission 155466) | Forest soil microbial communities from Barre Woods Harvard Forest LTER site, Petersham, Massachusetts, United States - Inc-BW-H-17-O ... | reverse complement strand
AGTCGAAGACTACGACTTTGATAGGCGGGAGGTGGAAGCGCAGTAATGCGTGTAGCTAACCCGTACTAATCGGCCGTTCGGCTTAACCATAAAACTTTCCTAAACCGTTGCTCCGCTTCAAAGGTGGACGCGGAGGAAAGACGCACTTTTCGCATTGACTACGATCAAGCGAAATTGCGGTTTGTTGTTACCAACTTCCTTCAGTTGCTCATCGAAACTCTGCACTTCGCTTTCGAGCCGTAGCGTTCGCGCTATGGCTCGACTGACGATCTCCAGTTTCGATGCACAAGTTTCCTGGTGGTCTTACCGCAAGGGTCACACCCGTTCCCATCCCGAACACGGAAGTTAAGCCTTGCCGGGCCGATGATACTGCGCTGGAAACGACGCGGGAACGTAGGTCACCGCCAGGATTTAAATTCAGAAGGCCGCAACGCCCAAAGCGTTCGCGGCCTTTTTTGTTTCTGTTGGCCAAGGATTCACGCGATGGCCTCACAAACGCAGAAGTTCCTCGCAACAATTTACAAAATCTGGATGATGCGGCACGTGAGTGTGCCCGTGGACGTAGCCGATGCGCTAATTGTGGAAATGCAAGGCGCCACGCGCCTGCGGGCTGGCAAGGGTGCAGCCGCTGGCAGCAAACGCAAGCACCCCAAGCCGAAACACATCCCCGTCGTCGCCACTGTGAATCGCTGCTCCACTCGCACCACGCTCGTTCCGGCCGGCGCGGGGCGTTACCGTCTGCAAATCAATACCGCACTCCGCAAGGCAGGCGGTGCGGATGTGGGCGATGTGATTGGCGTAGCGCTCACGCTCGACACGCAATCGCGCGAGATTGCCGTGCCTGCCGAGCTCGCTGCAATCTTGAAAAAACATTCGAAAGCCCGCAAGGAATTCGACCAACTGCCGCCCGGCCATCGCCGCCAGCTTCTACTTTATTACCTGCGCGCCAAATCGCCGAAAGCCCGCGCACACGTCACCGAACGGTTCCTTGACCACCTGCACGAGCGCGCGCTCCTGCGCCGACCAAAACCAAAGTCGAAGCCCGCCGCCGCACGCCACAAATAGCCCCGCGCATCACGCTGGAGGCAAGCCGGAAGTGCGTGCCGCCGCGCCGCATCTGCGATATCGTATCTCTTCATAAAAATATCGACGGGTCGTAGAAATTATGTACGGGCAGAACATTCAACACTCCGAACCGATTTTCCTGCTGCTGTTGCTGTGCGTGGCGGTGCTCGCAACGCTCGCCAAGCGCTTCAAGACTCCTTACCCCATTGTGCTGGTGATCGCCGGCCTATTCCTGAGTTTGATTCCGCGCATGCCGCGCATCGAGTTGAATCCGGAAGTGGTTTTTCTGCTCTTCCTGCCGCCGCTGCTCTTTTCGGCCGCGTTCCAGACTTCCTGGCGCGACTTTCGCTACAACATTTTCAGCATTTCGCTGCTCGCCCTTGGACTGGTGTCGTTCACCGTGTACGGCGTGGCCCTTGCTTCGCGCTGGATTTTGCCGGACTTCACATGGAGCCTCGGTCTGGTTCTCGGTGCGGTGATCTGCACCACGGACGCCATCGCCGCCACCTCCATCACGAGACGCCTGGGATTGCCGCAAAGAGTCACCGACGTAATCGAAGGCGAGAGCCTGGTGAACGACGCGAGCGGTTTGCTCGCGCTGCAACTCACGATCGCTATGGTCGTCACCGGACATACGCCGCCGATGCGCGAACGCATGACGCTTTTGCTCTACTTGATCATCAGCAGCATCGTGATCGGCCTGGTAATCGCCAAGCTGTTGGCATGGCTGATCAAGCAAATCACCGATGCGCCCATCGAAATCACACTCAGCATCATTACGCCCTACTTCGCTTATCTTGCCGCGGAAAGCGCGCACTCCTCGGGCGTGCTGGCCACGGTTGTGTGCGGAATGTATCTGGGCCGTGAAAGCTCGCTGTATTTTTCCACGCGCGCGCGGCTGCAGGGCGCAGCCGTGTGGGAAACTCTCAGCTTCGTGCTCAATGGGATCGTGTTTATACTGATCGGACTGCAACTTCCTTACATCCTCGGCGAGATTCGCAATCACAGCCTCTTTCACCTGATGCTCATTGGTCTGCTGGTCAGCACTGTGGTGATCGTGCTGCGGCTACTGTGGATGTACCCCGGCACCTGGGCATCGAACTGGCTGCGGCACCACGTGCAGCATCAGGAGGCCACGCTGCCTAGCGCGGGATATGTTTTTATCGTCGGCTGGACGGGCATGCGCGGCGTGGTGGCGCTCGCGGCCGCAATTTCCCTGCCTAGGTCGTTGCAGGACGGCTCTCCATTTCCACAGCGTAATATGATCATTTTCCTCACCTTTTGCGTAATTTTCGTGACGCTCGTATTTCAAGGCTTGTCGCTGCCATTCTTTATTCACCGCTTGGGATTGGCCGGCGCGGTCGTCAAGAATCCAGAAGAGGAGCGGGCGCGTTACGCGATGATCGAGGCCGCGCTCGCCTATCTGGAACAAGCGCGCGAACTAGACAATGCCGGTTTTGCACCGGTGTACCAGGATCTTATTCGCATCCAAAAACATCACCTGAATTTGCTGCCCGGTGAGCGTTCCGTCGAGACTGGTTACACCGCCGAAGATTACGTTCGTTATCGCGAGCTATCGAAGAATATCCGCGCCCTGCAGCGTGCGGCCCTGCTCAACATGCGCAATCACAACAAGATCAATGATGAGGTGCTGCGGCGGCTCGAGCAGGAACTCGATCTCTTCGAGATGCGCTACGCGAGTTCGCAATAAAGTGGCGGGAGGACTTTCTGGCATGAAATTATTCTCGGCGTTACTGTTTGCGCTGGTTCTCGCGCCTGCAGGCTTCGCGCAGGCCAAGCCCGCTGCAACGAAAGGTGCAGACCCCGATCGGCTCGGGCTTACATGTGCGCAAATTCTGCAAATGACTTCCACGATATGGGTCGCGCACTTCGTGGAAAAAGCGGGCAACGCGTCTGCGCCCACGGCCGTCCGGGCCATCACTGCTTACGGAAAATGCTACGAAGCGCGCACAAATCAACTGGCGGCGTCACTGGGCAAGAGCGGAAGGGGACCCCTCATGGGTGCGCTGGGAAACTTCCGTGATTTTCAAAAAGCGTTGGATGACTTCACCACGAAAGCTCTCGCCGTCTCGAATAAACCGCCCGGAACGCAGGAAGCCGCGTACGCCGCGCTCTACGAGAAGCAGTTTCGCTACGAGTTCTACCAGAAGGTACGAGCAAAGAATATCCGGAACCGCCCACTGACCGCCGAGGAATCCGCCGAATATTCCAAAGCCAAAAATCGTTTCGGCGAATTTCTCGGATTGCTGCCGGAAGACCAGGCGCACATCATTCACGCCGCTTTTAGCCACATTTTTGACGGCGCCCCGGTCAGCGACGTCACCAAGCTCGAGCTGTACCGCTTCGCCATCTCCGTTCTTGAATCGCCGAAAGACAAGCCCTTCTCCGCGCCGCCGTTTTGACGCTGGGACTCGCGTCTGCTAGGCTCGCTTGTTCCTATCCTGGGAGAGAACAAATTGAAATCTCGGACCTTGTTTGCGTTCGCGGCGATCGCGGGCTTTGTCTTTGCGACTCCACTCCAAGCTCAAGTGAACGACAGCACCAAGCAGCTTTCTCACGACATCTTCAAGCAGCTCGTTGAAATCAACACCACGGATTCCATCGGCAGCACCACAATTGCCGCTGACGCCATGGCCAAGCGCCTGCTTAATGCCGGTTTTTCAGCGAGCGACGTCCAGGTGCTCGGACCGAACGACCGCAAAGGCAACATGGTCGCGCGCATTCACGGCACCGGCGCCAAAAAACCGCTCCTCTTCATCTGCCATCTCGACGTGGTGGAAGCGCGCCGCGCGGACTGGTCCATGGACCCGTTCCAGTTCATCGAAAAGGACGGCTACTTTTACGGCCGCGGCACGGGAGACATCAAGGATGGCGATGCGTTCCTCCTCACCACCTTCATTCGCCTGAAGCAGGAACACTACCAGCCCGATCGCGACTTGATCCTCGCGCTCACGGCCGATGAAGAGGGCGGCGCGTCCAACGGCGTCGCTTGGCTTATCAAAAATCATCGCGATTTGATCGATGCCGAATACGTGATCAATCCGGATGCCGGAGACTTCGAGCTCGACAACGGGAAACACTTGCTCGTCGGCATTCAGGCCAGCGAAAAGCTCTATCAGGATTTCGATCTGAAGGTTACCAATCCCGGCGGACATAGTTCGCTGCCTACTTCCGAAAATGCGATTTATCAGCTCGCCGAGGGCCTCACGCGCCTGGAAAAATATCAATTTCCATTCCAACTCAATGAGGTAACGCGCGAGTATTTTAAGCGTGAAGCCGACATTGTGGGTGGCCAGACCGGCGCGGACATGAAAGGCATTCTGCGAACACCGCCCGACGCCGTCGCAGTCGCGCGGCTTTCCGCCATCCCTTTTTACAACTCGCGAATACGCACCACCTGCGTTGCCACGCGCCTGGATGGCGGCCATGCCAACAACGCGTTGCCGGGAATGGCGCATGCCAACGTGAATTGCCGCATTCTACCCGACCAATCGCCCGACGAAATTCAAGCGACGCTCGTGAAAGTTCTCGACGATTCCCGCATCACGGTGACGCATGCGCCAGGTCTTGCGTCGAGCGGCATTCCCAACCCGCCGTCGCCGTTGCGGCCCGATCTGATGGCCGCGCTGCAAAAAGTCTCGAACGAAATGTGGCCTGGCATACCTATTGTTCCAGTGATGGACGCGGGCGCCAGCGACGGAGCAATTTCTCGCGCGGCTGGGCTTCCCACGTACGGGCTGCCGGGATTATTTATGGATGTGGACGACGATCGTTCGCACGGCCGCGACGAACGCGTCCGCGTCGCTTCCTTTTACGATGGCGTGGATTTTTATTACCGCCTGGTGAAAGCGCTCTCTTCTGCGCAATGATCGTCAAATGAAGAAGAAGTGGCACGACGTCGCCGGCGCTCTAGCGATCGGCCCGAAACACGAGTCCAAAAAAGTGTCAAAGACGACCCAGTCATGAATCTAATGCGCCGCGGCATCCTGGCGGTCTCGCAGAATCAATGGATGCGCGAGCACGCGCCCCGCTTGGGATTCATGCGGCGCGCCGCGGCTCGATTCCTGCCGGGCGAAGACGTGCAGGACGCCATCACAGCCGCGCGCTCTCTCGCCGCGAATGGCATTCAGTCCGTGCTATCGCATCTGGGCGAAAACATTGCCGACCGCGACGAAGCTGCGAAAGTCACCCGCGATTTTCTTGAGCTCAACGATCGCATTCGCGCCGCCGGTATTCCCGCGGAAATTACCGTGAAACTCACGCAGCTCGGACTCGACGTCGATCCCAACCTCTGTTACGAAAATCTCGCTGCGCTAATTCAAAAAACGCCCGCCGAAAAAATCTTGTGGATTGACATGGAGCAAAGCCCGTACGTGGACGTCTCCCTCGAGCTCTATCGGCGCGCGCGCAAGGCCTACTCGAACGTCGGCATCTGTCTGCAGGCTTATCTCTACCGCACGGAAAAAGATCTGGATACGCTGATTCCGGAGGGCGCCGCGATTCGTTTGGTGAAGGGCGCCTACAACGAGCCCGCGGAAATTGCGTATCCCAAGAAGAAGGATGTGGACGAGAATTTTCTGCATCTAGCGCAGCGCTTGCTCAGTCCGGAAGCGCGACGCGCCCGCGTGCGCGTCGCCGTCGCCACCCACGATCGCGCGCTGATTGCCAAAGTCATCGCCTGGGCCGCGGATCAGCACGTGCCGAAAAATTTGCTCGAGTTTCAAATGCTCTACGGAATTCAACGCGCGGAACAGCTACGCCTGGTGAAGGATGGATATCGCTGCGCTGTGCTGATCTCCTACGGCACGTTTTGGTTTCCGTGGTTCATGCGGCGCCTAGCCGAACGGCCAGCGAATGTGGTATTCCTCGCGCGAAATCTATTCTCGAACTAGCGGCCGGATCTTCCTAGCGGGTTCGTTCGTCGCGTTCGACTTTGCCGTCGCGCAGGCGGATCACGCGATGGGCGTGCGCCGCGATATCCGATTCGTGGGTTACGAGGATGATGGTGTTGCCCTGCTCGTGCAGCCGCGCAAAAAGCGCCATGATTTCTTCGCCGGTCTGCGAATCGAGATTTCCGGTCGGCTCGTCCGCCAGCAGAATGGAAGGATTGTTCACGAGCGCCCGCGCAATCGCCACGCGCTGCCGCTGGCCGCCGGAGAGTTCGTTCGGCTTGTGCATCATGCGCTCGGTCAAGTCCACCTGTTTCAGCGCGTTTTTCGCGCGCTCCAGGCGTTCTTCGGAACCTGTGCCGTTATAAATCATCGGCAATTCCACGTTGTGCAGCGCAGTCGCTCGGGGCAGCAAATTGAAAGTCTGAAATACGAAGCCAATTTCCTTATTGCGGATGTACGCCAGCTCGTCGTCATCGAGCTGGCTCACCAAGCGGCCCGCGAGCCAGTAGCTGCCCTTCGTCGGCGTATCCAGGCATCCGATCAAATTCATCAGCGTGGATTTTCCGGAGCCGGAAGGGCCCATGATCGCGACGTACTCGCCCTTGTGAATCTCGATGGTCACCCCGCGCAGCGCGTGCAATTGCTCGGCTCCCATCTCATATGTCTTCCACAGTTCCTCGGTCTGAATAACGATGCCGGTGTCTACGAGGTCCTGCCGGAAGTTTTGCGATGGGGCGATTTCTTCCACTGCCATGGGCACGCGCTCCTGGATTCCGTAAACCTACGTCGCGGACTCTTCACGCTTCGGTGTGGAGTTATCCACTTTGATGGCGGCGCCAGGCCGCAGCGTGCGCAGCGCTTTGTAACTGCCGATGACGATTTCGTCGCCTTCCTTCAGCCCACTGGAAATTTCAATGTCCGTGACGCCCGTGATTCCCGTTTGCACCGGCACGAACTCCGCTTTCTTGCCGCGGATCACAAAAACGCCCTGCACATCCGCTTTCTGCTGTGCATCTCCCGCAGCAGCCGGCTTCGAAGCCGCCAGAGTCACGTTGCCACGGTGCTCCTTCTGCGCTTCATCCAGATCTTTCTGCGTGCGCACCGCCAGCGCCTGGATTGGAATCGTCAGGATGCCTTTCTTCTGCTCCGTCTGAATTTTCGCGCTGGCCGAAAGTCCCGGACGAAGATCAGCCGGCGGATTATCTATGGTCACCACCACTTTGAAATCGCGCGCTTCCTGCGTGTTCGCGGTGGCCTGCGTAGTGGCCGCCTGTCCCGACGAACGCAAAATCGCGAGCTCGCCCACCTGGGTCACGTGCCCTTTGAAAATCTTCCCGGGAATGGCGTCAATCGAAACGTCCGCGATGTTCCCCTGACGCACATTCGTAATGTCGGTTTCGTCCACTTTCACTTCGGAGGTGACCACGCTCATGTCCGAGATGGTCATCAGGAAACTGCCTTCGGCGTTCTGGATCCCGGGCACCACGTTTTCGCCCACGCGCACGGCGATGTAACTCACAATTCCGTCAATCGGCGCCACGTAGGTCGTCTTCCGCAGCACGTCCTTCGTATGCTTCAGCACCGCGCTGGCTTGATCCAGGTTAAAGCGCGTTTGCTCGCGTCCCGCGCGGCTTTGTTCCACTTGCGCCTTTAAGGCGTTCAGACCTGCAGAAGCGGCATCGTAGGCAGCCTTGCTCGCGTCGTATTCGGACTTGGCGATCAGTTGTTCTTTGTAAAGTTGCTGCGCGCGTTCCCAGTCGAATCTCGCCTTCTCCAGGTCCGCCTGGCGTTGCGCCAAAGTGGCTACCGCCGAATCATAGCTGGCAGCCGCGGCGCGCACTGATGCCTCCGTCGAGTCAATCGCCGCCTGCTGGGCTTGGACGTCCGCTCCCGGCTGGATGTTCTCCAACCGTAGCAGAATGTCGCCCTTCTTCACGTGGTCGCCTTCTTTCACCACGATCTCGGTAATCTTCCCGATGCCTTCGCCCAGCACGTTGGTGTAATTCTTCGGGCGGATTTCGCCCGAAGCGGTCACCACCGACGTGAGGTCGGCTTTCATCACGTGCCCCGTCTGGACAGCCACCACGCCCTTATTCACCTGATAGGCGCTGAACCAGGCGATACCCCCGAGCGCCAGGACGACACCCGCACCAATTCCAACTTTCTGCCACGTTTTCATTTCTTTACCCTTGGACTCGCCCCTCGAGGCGACAGTACTGCCATGACTTGAATACGTTCCGAGGACACGAAATGTTTCTAGGTCAAGGTTAGACGTTCGCGCAAGCGGAAGGACAGGCGCAAATATGACATTTCGGAGGTCGTCGCTCTAAGTTATCGCTCTTGGGTTCCCGGCTTCTCGCGCTGCATACGCAACTTGCGGCGCCTACCGACGGCGCATACCTCTCATCGCGGCTCCATTGTAGAGCTATTTAGACTCCAAGAGAATAGTGCAGAGCTCAACTTGACTGACCTGCGCCTCATCATGTAAGGAACGACTCCCGTTTGGGGATGACCGTCCAGCGTCCCGGCACAACCCTCCCGTAGTTCCAGTCCTTCCGCCGATCCCGCAATCCCGCGTCACAATCCAGGCAACCCCGCGGCCATCATCCGATTCCAATGGTTCAAGGGCAGTTAGGGGAATCCGACGTTGACCTGTACCATTGGACAGGTTAGAATTTCGTGCCTCGGGGCAAAGGCTTAACTATGCGTTCTACGGTGAAACTGTTCCTTTTTAGCGTTTTAGCTTTTGGACTGGTGTATGCGCCTAGAGCTTCAGCTCAAGGTGAATCTCCAACGCAGCAGCCGGACCAAACAGACAAGAAAACCGCGAAGCAAGCCGCCAAGCAACGCTCCAAACGAGACAAAGACCTATTCAATGAACTCGATTCCCAATATAAGAAATGGCTGAACGAAGACGTTGTCTACATCATTTCGCCTGAAGAGCGCAGTTCGTTCCTTCATCTTTCCACGAACGAAGAGCGCGAGCAATTTATCGAAGCATTCTGGCAGCGCCGCAATCCTGACCCGGAATCCGCCGAAAATACTTTCAAAGAAGAGCACTATCGCCGCATCGCTTACGCCAACGAGCATTTCTCTTCGGGCATTCCCGGATGGAAAACCGATCGCGGCAGAATCTACATCATGTGGGGTCCCGCGGACGAAGTTCAATCGCATCCGTCGGGAGGAAGCTATGACCGGCCGGCCAACGAAGGCGGCGGTGAAACCTCCACCTATCCGTTCGAAGATTGGCGCTATCGCTATCTCGAAGGCATTGGGGAAAACGTGGAGATCGAATTCGTCGATCCCACCATGAGCGGCGAGTACAAACTCACCATGGACCCCAGCGAAAAAGACGCTTTGCTGTACGTTCCCGGCGCCGGCCTCACTCAAATGGAATCCATGGGGTTGTCCAGCAAAACGGCGCGCTTCAATAATACCGACGGCACGCACATGGCTCAGCCCATGGGTATGCAGCCGGAAACCATGCAGGAATTCTCGCGGCTGGAACTCTATGCAAAGATCCAGCAAGCTCCCCCGGTAAAGTTCAAGGACCTCGAAGCAGTCGTCTCGTCCCGTTTAGTGCGAGATCAGGTCAAATTCCAATACCGCACCGACTTCCTGCGCATTACGTCTGACACTGTTCTGGTCCCGATTACCATACAAATTCCCACGCGCCAGCTCAGCTTTCAGCAGAAGAACGGTGTCGAGTCCGCCTCCGTCAACCTGTTCTGCCGTGTAACGAGCTTGAGCGGCCGTATCGTGAACACTTTTGAGGACAACGTCCGGCGCGACGTTCCTTCAACCTTGCTGCAGCAATCGCTCGCCACCGCTTCGATTTATCAAAAGGCCATCCCGCTTAGTCCGGGACTCTACCGCCTGGACATCGTGTTGAAAGACACGAACAACGGGAACGTAGGCGTCGTCAATACCCGCCTCGCCGTGCCGCGATTTGAAGATGACAGCTTATCCTCCAGCACTCTGATCCTCGCCGATGAGATTAAGCGCGTCTCCTCGCACGATATCGGCTTGGGCCAGTTCGTCTTGGGCGACGTCAAGGTCCGCCCGCGCATTGATTCCTCCTTCGTCGCCAGCGATGAAATGGGCGTCTTCCTTCAGGTCTATAACCTCAAAGTGGACGACAAGACTCACAAGGCCGACGCGACTGTGCAATACCGCGTGACCATGGACAAGGCCAACGACCCGGTGCTCAAGTACGATCTGGGCGGAGACAAGCTGCCTCTTCACGGCGAGGAAATGACGCTGGAGAACATTATTACTCTCGGCTCACTGAAGCCGGGCAAGTACAAACTGGAAGTCGCTGTCACCGATAATCTAACCAAGAAAACCATCACCCCGGTTACGGAATTCACCGTCCGGCCAACCGGTGCGCCACCGCCACAGGCGAAGTGAGCTTTATGAAACTTCGGATGATTCGCGCCATGGGCCTCGGCATGATCCTGTGCCTCTCCTGGTGTGCGATTCCGACGCCAGTGATGGCCGCGCAGGGCTCCGGAAAAATCACGGGTCTGGTGGTAGATTCTGCAGGGACTCCTCAGATGGGCGCCACCGTGGTTATTTCGTCCGACCAACTCCTGAACCATATGGGATTTCAGCTCCTGACGAATGATCGCGGGCGTTTTTCCAGCTCGACCCTGCCGGCGGGCATTTATTCCGTCAAAGTAACTCTCGCGGGTTTTCTACCGGCTGTCGAGCAGGACATCCAGGTGCGCGATGAGCACACCACTCTGCTCGAAATCGTCCTCGGCTCCGTCTTCACTTCATTGGAAAAATTGCGCCGCCAGCCCGATCAGCAGGTCGCCGCCGATGATTGGAGCTGGGTGCTGCGAGCATCCGCTGCCACCCGCCCGGTCTTACGCTGGCAGGATGGCGACGTGGTTCTGGGCGGACGTGTCAATCCCTTCGAGAAACCGCAGGACCAGTCCGCGCGCACGCGGCTTGAATTTACTTCTGGATCGGATCATCCCGGTTCCATTTCTAATCTCGCGGATTCGCCCGGCAGCGCATTTGCCTACGATTACGGAATCGGTGGACTCGGCA